>Ga0116129_1000444_pt1 | contig 26968 bp, 27 predicted proteins | sample June2015DPH_17_2_FD_89732 | JGI IMG/M metagenome (GOLD analysis project Ga0116129, IMG submission 89732) | Peatland microbial communities from SPRUCE experiment site at the Marcell Experimental Forest, Minnesota, USA - June2015DPH_17_10 | ecosystem: Environmental > Terrestrial > Soil > Wetlands...
AGCATCGACAAAGGTTTCCATCAGCAGCACGCGATGACCGAAGAGGCCTTCCCAATCACGCACCACGCGCTGCTCACACAGCCCGAGTACGCGTGAGCCCAGGTTCGCCATGTGCCAGGCGGGCAGATGCATCACATAGTACCCATCTTTTTAAGACCGCCGCAGCCGACACTGTAACCGTGTACTACCAATGGCATCCACTGTTCGGTCAGACCCTCAACGCTTATAGGTACAAGCGCGGGCGCACCGGCGAAGCTATGGTGTGCGAGCTCGGTGACGGGCGCACAATCACCGTCCCAGCCTGGATGCTCCATCCAGATTGTGCGCAGATGTTGCTTGGGCCTGCTCAGATCTCCCTTGACGCGCTGGTCGAACTCCAGAGCTTCCTCTCAGATTTGCATGGCAGCAGGTGCGATAAAGGTTCGCAGGGATCTACTCCCAAGGAGAGAGCCGATGAAGCGAACGCCCAAGCGCATCATGGCGCAGTTCAACCTGTTGCTGATGAGCGCACCCACAAGTACGGTAACCATAATCCCTCAGGAGAAGCAAGAGGAACTGAGGGTCGCGCTGATCGACCTGCTGATCAGCGCCGCATCTCCGGGAGAGGAAAGTCTCAATCACACGGCAGGAGGCGCAAATGAACACGCAATTAACTCCTGAGCGGCTCTGTCGGCGAGCGGTTGTCTATGTGCGTCAATCGACACCAGGTCAAGTACTGCGCCACACGGAAAGCAAACGCCTGCAATACGGTTTGGCGGAACGAGCTCGGCAGTTGGGATTTACCGAGGTGCGAATCATTGATGACGATCTCGGCCGTTCGGCGGATGGCAAAGTGGATCGTCCTGGATTCGAGCATCTGGTTGCCGAAGTCTGCAGTGGAGACGTCGGTGCGGTGTTTTGCCTGGAAGCCTCACGCTTGGCCCGCAATGGCCGCGACTGGCACCACCTGATTGAGATGTGCGGCATGACGGGCGCGGTGTTGGTGGATCTCGAAGCAGTGTATGATCCCGCCATTGTCAATGACAGATTGTTGTTAGGTCTGAAAGGGACAATGTCCGAGTACGAACTTACTCTATTCCGCCAGCGATCGCTCGAAGCGAGGCGCCAGAAGGCAAGTCGGGGCGAGTTGAAATTCAGGCTTGCAGTCGGCATGTGCTGGCATAATGACAAGATTGAGAAAGAGCCCGATCAACGCGTGCAGCGAGCGATTGAGTTGGTGTTTAAGAAGGTTCTGGAACTAGGGAGTGTTCATCAGGCCGTGATATGGCTTATCAGACAGGACGTGACACTTCCAGTGCGCTCTTATCACGCACAGAACCCAGTCGTGATCTGGAAGCGACCGAATTACGGAATGGTGTGGAGGATGGTTACTAATCCGCTCTATGCAGGAGCATACGCTTATGGACGCAGAGGGGTGCGCACCCAAGTCGTGAATGGTCGTGCGCGCAAGAGCAAAGGGCATGTCAAACCTATTACGGAATGGAGTGTCTTGATTCTCGACCATCACCCCAGTTATGTTGACTGGAAGCAGTTCGAACAAATCGGTTCCATGCTGGCGGCGAACACGTATATGAAATCGAATGGAGAAGCCAAGACCGGTCGTGGTGGACACGGACTTCTTGCAGGTATGCTGCGGTGTCGGCGTTGTGGGCACATGCTTCATGTCAAGTATGTGGGAAACAACAGCACAGTCCCTCACTACGAGTGCAATGATACATATATCCGCCTTGGCGAAGGGCGCTGTGTGCGCGTATCCGGTACCTGGGTGGATGAGGCAGTGGGTAGGGAGCTTCTGCAGGCAATCAACGGTCATGCAGTCGAAGCTGCGCTGGCAGCGGCCGAGCAGATGGAGCAACGGCGGAAAGATCAGCGCAAATCACTGTCTTTGGGCGTAGAGCAAGCCCGTTATGAAGCACGCCTGGCGGGGCGACGTTATGAAGCGGTCGATCCTGACCAGCGCTTGGTCGCCGCTGAACTGGAGGTGAGATGGAACTCCGCTATGCAGAAAGTCCGCGATCTCGAGCAGAGCCTGCAGGGATTCGATCTTGGAATTCAGAACGAATCTCTGCCGAGCAAAGAGCTGCTTCTCAGCTTGGCTCAGGATCTTCCCTCCGTATGGAACTCGCCTTCAACGGACATGCGGATAAAGCAACGCATCGCGCGCATTGTGATTGAAGAGATAGTTGCAGATGTAGACGACCGCAGTCGAGAAATTGTCTTACTGATCCACTGGGCTGGCGGACGGCATTCTGAACTTCGCTTGAAGAAACGAGAGGTCGGCCGACACGGCCGGTGCACGAGCGTAGAAGCTGTGGAACTAGTTCGACAAATGGCGGCCCGGTTTCCCGATGAGCAAATTGCTGCCACGCTAAACCTTCTGGAAATGCGCACCGGAGCCGGTAACACATGGGATAAGTCGCGAGTTCTTTCTCTAAGACACCATCATCACTTGCCTGCATTCGATCCTCAACGCCCGCGTACTACCTTCAGTTTGAAGGAAGCCGCACAACAGCTGCAAATATCTGAAGGAAGTGTTCGACAGATGATCGTAGAGAAGATCCTTCCCGCAGCACAAGTTGTGGAGTACGCACCATGGGAGATCCCCGCAGAAGCACTGGATTCCGAGTCAGTACGAAGAACCGTCCTTGCGATCAAAAATGGCCGCCGTCCGCGGAGGCATGCGGGCGAAGATCAACAATCAATGTTTTGAATTCAATTGCGAGATATGTGGGAATCCTGCCAACAAAGCTCGGGTTTCCGCATTTTCAACTGCCCCGGCCACCGTCGGTGTTTATTCTCCCCGCTTGTCATCCCGCCGCCATCAGAGAGATATCCAGATAACCCGCAGTTAGTTCTGATCAAATGAAGCCGTCAACGAGCGCTTCCGCCATCTGTAGGTAGATTTTAAGATAAGCTACTTTCCCATTCGCACCGTCGTCCCGACCCAGGTGCTTTCTCTGCTCCTTCAGCCGACACGGAATTCAAGGAGTTGATTCGGGCAACGCTCGTAAAAAGCTCGCTGGAATAAGTCAGGACCCGACTCTCTATGGCAGGATTCAAATTAGCTACTGAGGTCAGATGAACAATAGTCCTCACCCTGGCCCCCTATTCATACTGAATAAACATGTGGGATAAGCAGCAAGTACTTACTCTAATAGAGGCGGTCTTAACAAAATAAATATTATTTTATAAGTTCCTCGAACTGAATTGGGTGTTCCGTATCTTCCTTCTTATGTCATTCTTCTTATGTCATTCTTCAGTTCGTGCGAAACTATTCTTGGATGGCAACCGATCGCTCACTTTTGGAGAGAGAGGGAAATTGGCTGCCGGAAGAAAAGCGAGTTAGTCTTGCACTGAATTTGTAACATTTATTTTGTTAAGACCGCTAAGCGATGGCCACAATCATCGCTTGCCTATGTTTGATGCCCGACGCCCACTGGCGCGATGGCACGATACGTCCACTCAATTCGCTCGCTTTAAATGAAACCGCGCAACAACTGCAGATATGTAAAGCGAGCGAGTATGCTGTGGGGAGATCCCAACTGGATTCCGGATCAAGTACGAAAAACCATCAGTGAGATCAAAAACGGCCGCCGTCCACAGAAGCATGTGGAGGAAGATCAACAACCAATGTTTTCAATCACATAGCGAGGTAGGGCAGAATGTCACAATCCAGGGAAGAATGAGAAAACGGCTGTTGTTGACGATCAGCTTCAGGCGGCTATAACGATGGCGCAGATCCCAGCCGATCCAGCCATCGCGAGCTCCACACTTCAGCGCGGAGGCCGAAAAGCTCAGCAAGGCAACCCACTGCTCCTGCCAACTGGCCACATACCAGACTGTCTCGCTGATCTTCGGCAATGCGCCCAGGTAATGGTGCTGCCGCATCAGTTCCTGATAGCGCGGCTCCTCGCTCGAACGAACCGGCTGCACAACGATCTCGTGAAGGTTCAACCGCGCCCCTCCGGGATAAACTCCTCTGAGCATAGCAAGCCCGTAAATCCTTGTCCAGAGGGAATCCCCATTCCTCAATTTTTGTTGGGGTTATCGGTAGGAACAAAATCACCCTGGGTCTGGGTGGGGCTGCCGTTGACAACAAAGGCCCCGCTCAGCGCTGCCACGGCGTTTGCCGAAGACAGTCCAAGCAGATCCTGGTTTTCGTCGAGTATCTGCTGGTGACGTAGTGCATACACCCGCGAAGTGGCCGCACTTTGAGTAACGATCATGATGGCGCAAGATCCGGCCATCGGGAGCAACGTCACAATCGCTTTCCAGGGAAGAAGATGCAATTGGAATTGAGGCAGGCCGCCCGATACCGGACCCACGACTTCGATTCCGCGCGCTGAGAAGTCCCAAATGGCGCTCGCAGCGATGGCACCGACGACGGCGACCAATGCACCGGGGATTTTTGGCGCCCATCTCCTCAGGACAAAAACCGTCGCCAGCACCACTGCCGAAGTGATCAGAGTCGGCAGGCGCAGTAGGGGCAAAGTCCTGACGATCTCAATCATCTGAAAGATGGTCTTCCGTGAGTGAACTGGAAGGCCCAGAGTCTCGCCGAGGACGGCGATGCCGACCTGAAACCCCACTCCGGTCAGGAATCCAACCAGGACTGTCTGCGAGAGAAAGTCAGCGATGAAACCCAGCTTGAAGATCCTGCCCAACAAGAGAAAGATCGCGGTTAGCAGGGCAACGTAGGCGGCCAGTTCGACATACCGGGTACTGGCGACCGGAGCCAATCCGGCCAGCCCACTGGCGAGGATGGCGGCGGTTGCAGAATCCGCTGCAACAACAAGGTAGCGGGAGGAACCAAATGCGGCAAAGGCCAGCAGAGGCAACAAGAGGGTGTACAGACCGGTGACAAGCGGCATGCCGGCAATCCGCGTGTAGCCCAGCACCTGCGGGATATTCATGGCCGCGAGGGTGATGCCCGCACGGGCATTGCGCAGAACCTGGGATCGCGTGAATGGCCGAGCAGCTTCGAAAAGGCCCACGAGTTGAAGCTCCCGTGCCGGGATCGACCGGCACTGCGGACAAAGTCCGCAAGAAAATGACTGCGGAGATACTACATCACGGGGCAAAATGGCTGCTGAGCGACGCCTCTCTGAGACGACGCGGATGGTCGATTCTGCGATCAATTGGCTGTTTGTCGGTGAGTGTTTCGGCGGAGCTAATGCGCTCATCAAGAGAGCCGCAACGAGTCAATCGTCAGCGAGCACTTGTCCGAGCAGCCGGTTTTTCGTTCCCATGGATTACTTCTGGTTGTCCGTGACCCGGACGCAAAACAAGAGAGTAAAGTCCAGTAAGAAACAACGCTCAAGAAAAGGCCGGGTAGATACTCAAGGATGGGACGTCACTGCTGCAGAAACCGTCAGCTGTTGGTCACCCCGTTGAATTGTCAAATGCTTCTCTGTTCCGATGGCTCCCGAGAGGCGCTCCAAAATGGTCGAAAGCGGAGCTCCTGTCACTGCCCGGTTGTCGACTTTCAACAGAATATCCCCCGATTCCAGACCTTCGATCTCCCTGTGCCCATCGTGTTGCGCGACTCCGCTGACAACGACCTTGCCAGATGCATTGACCTGCATAATCAAACCGGCACAGTCAAGGTCGAAGGAGTTATCTGTGTCCTCGAATAAGAGATATGCCACCCCATCCGGATAGTCGAGATCCAGGCGGAACTGGCGAAGTACATTCCCAGACAGCGCCCCTACGATCGGCGCCGCCATATCTTCAGAGACGATCTTTTCGTAGATCCCTGCGGGGCGAGATACCATCCCGACATTCTGGAGCGGAAAGGGTCCCCACTTGATTTCCGGTATCCGCAACAACTCATTGGTCACGTCAAACTGCTTGCCCACCATATTCGCGGAGCCCACCGCGCCAACCGAGTGTCGCCAGAAAGGGTGCTCGGCAATCCATTGATCCATCACCGAGCGCGAGACGCCGGTATATGCCGCACCGGTATCCAACATGAATCCGTAGGGCTTTCCGTCGATGCCGACTTCGATACGAGCAAATCCAGTTTGAGGGTTGACCAACATGGGAACAGGCGTGCCACGATGGACTGCGGCCCCCGGTTGAAGGAGGCTGAAGCGGCGTGCTGGATAGTCAAACACTACGTCGTAGTTTCTGAGTACCGTAGCTGGTAAGAAGCCTTCTGCTTCCACACCAGCGAAAGCATTGCGAGAGCTTTCGGATAAGGATGCCGCCACTTGAACCCGCGCCAAGTCGATCTCCATTCCCGCGATCGACAGGCGAGGTTTCGTGACGAAGTGCGAGGGGGTGTCACCCATTCCGGTAAAGGCGGCTCCGGACTCCTGAAGACCAAGTTCATGAGCGAGCGGACCGCTCAGGAAGACGGTATCTCCTCCAGAATCCAACCAGAAACGCGCCACCTTGCTCTTTCCGTTCGGGCCGACAAGTCGCAAAGGGACGAACGCCCGGTTGTCGCGGATTTCCATCGGTACTGTGGCATAACGAAAGGGAGTGGAACTCCGCGATTCTGCCCTGGGAAGCTCGCTGGGACCGATGAAGGGGATGAGGCCTAGGGTGATCCAAAGCACTATTGACTCTCGGATGGTCACGAGCCAATGATAACGGGGAGGTGGACCCATCGGATTCCAGCCATCCAGTTTGTTTATGGATGGTCAACCGGAAGCAATCCTGACACCGAAAGTCCAGTGCCAGGAAGATCAATTCATCACTTGTCGTGTGATGAATCTCCGGGAGCCGGTCGCTAAATGATTGATAAAACAGGCGAAAGTAATCCGAATTCGCAACAAAAAACCCGTCCGAAGCGTTCGTGCGCCAATACGCAATGACCATATTGCTGTTCACGGAGCGCGCCACATTGGCGCGAGCCTGTTCCAGGATCGACACAACCCGATCCATCAGGTTTCCGCTGTCCGATCATTCTTTTGCGGTGATGTTGGGTGGGAGTCTTTTCGACATTCTCAATCTCCCAAAATCTCGTAACAGGTATCGAGAGAAACTTTGGACGTTCCCTGGGGCGTAACCGGGAACCCAGGGCGTAACCGGGAACCGAGATTGTGCAGCGACATAAGTAGCCTTCGGCAAGTTATGCCGCTACCCCGGACTTAGAGGAAGAATCCCGCCCCGATGTTCTGGGCCGGTGGCTTGCCCGCGCCATGCCTGAAGAGTCACAACGTTCAGTGACGCCCGGCTTGCGGCCGAATTTCAGTTGCTCAAGACGACTGAATGATTCGAAATCTGGCCCAGCGCCTTGCCGCCGGAGCAGAAACCAGTGCTCCAAATTCCGGCATCCTATCCCTGAACCTGCCGACAAAGCTCAGGGGCCGCAGGGAAGTTTGCCTAGCCGCAGGCTTGCCTAATTTCCTTTTCGGGCACAACATGATCTATGTACTGCATGCTGCAGTCAGACAAGCAGATGGGGGACTTGTGAATCGCTGGGACGAGCATTCGCTGCCGATCAGTGAAATTGATGTGCTGTGGATTACTGCGGGGCTCGGCTGCGATGGAGACACAATCGCGATGACTGCGGCCATGCAACCGAGCATCGAGGACGTTCTGCTGGGGGGCATGCCCTGGATTCCCAAGGTGAATTTGCATAATCCATTTCTCTCGATGGAAAATGGCGACGAATTCCTGCACCGCTTTCACCTCGCCGCAGAGGGCAAGTTGGAACCCTTTATTTTGGTCGTTGAGGGCTCCATTCCGGATGAAAACAATAAATCCGAGGGGTACTGGGCCTCGCTGGGCACCGATCCATCGACCGGCCAGCCGATTACAACATGCGAATGGATTGACCGCTTGTCTCCGCACGCCTGGGCGGTGATCGCCGTAGGAACGTGCGCAACCTATGGCGGAATTCACGCCATGCAGGGCAATCCCACAGGGTGCATGGGACTGGCTGACTATCTGGGGTGGAAATGGAAGTCCATCGCTCAAATCCCCATCGTCTGTGTCCCGGGTTGTCCAGTCCAACCGGACAATTTTATGGAGACTCTGCTGTATCTGCTTTACATGGCTACCGGACATGCACCTATAATTCCCCTCGATGAAGCGTTGCGCCCCACATGGCTTTTTGGAAGTACTGTGCATGAGGGTTGCGATCGCGGAGGTTATTACGAACAGGCGCAATTTGCCGAACAATACGGGTCTCCGCTATGTATCGTGAAGCTTGGTTGCTGGGGCCCTGTGGTGCAGTGTAATGTCGGCAAGCGGGGCTGGATGGGTGGAATGGGCGGTTGCCCCAACGTGGGCGGTATTTGTATCGGCTGTACGATGCCTGGATTTCCGGATAAATTCATGCCATTCATGAACCAGCCGCCAGGATCGCTCTTGTCTTCAGCTGCGGTTCAGACGTATGGGCGAGCGATTCACGCGCTGCGCAAGTTCACGCAAGCGTCGCTGAATCGGGTACCAAGCTGGCGCCAGCAACGTGTTTCACCCGGTGAAAAACTCTGACGGCGAATGTCCTTTAGTGCCGCTTCCAAACGGAGCGAGAATGGCGTTACCTGCCCAAGCCGATCGGCAAGTCCGAGACCCCGAGGTCGAAGACCTTCAGCTGTTTCCGGAACTGGAAGAAGCCCAATCGGTCTTAATCAAGTTGGCCAGCCTATTTACTGGCGGTACAACTTGCTCACCATCCGATAGCGACCAGTCGGCGCAGGCCGATCAGATTCAGGCTTCAAGCCTCGAAGCGAAATACCGTGCGCTGCTGGAACAAATTCCCGCAGTCGTTTTTATGGCCTATCTGGATCGCGGTATCAGCGAGGCCTACATCAGCCCGCAAATTGAAGAATCACTCGGATACTCCCGCGAGGAATGGCTAGAGGAGCCAATCCGCTGGTATGAGCGCATCCATCCGGACGATAAACAACGCTGGAGTCTGGAGGCAGCAGGGATGTTTCTGTCCGGTAGGCCTCTGCGATCGTCCTACCGAGTCATTGCTCGCGATGGACACGTGGTCTGGTTCCACTGCGACGCCAAGATGATGCGGCGGCCAGACGGCCAGCCCTGGTTTATCCACGGCGTGGCTTTTGATATCTCGGACCTCAAGCATACCGAGGAAGCTCTCCAGCAGGAGCGCAACGTTGTCTCCGCCATACTCGACACGGTCGGAGCTCTGGTCGTCGTTCTTGATCCTGAGGGGCGCATTGTCCGATTCAATCGCGCCTGTGAACTGACGACCGGATACTCCCTGGAAGAGGTGTGCGGCAAGTGCGTCTGGGACTTCTTCCTTGTGCCCGAGGAAGTGGACCGGTTCAAGTCCATCTTTGTCCAGCTCAGTGCCAATCTGCTGCCCGAGGATTATCAAAGCTATTGGGTAACCAGGCACGGAACCAAGCGGCTCATTGCCTGGTCAGGGACCATGTTGCCCGGCACCGACGGAACCCAAAACTACATCATTGCTACGGGGATCGATATCACCGAGCGCGAGCAGTTGGAGAAAGCGCTCTTGAACATCAGCGCAAGGGAGCAACGGCGCATTGGACAGGACCTGCATGACGGTCTGGGGCAGCATCTTACCGGCATTGCCTTCATGGCCAAGGTGCACGAAGCGAAACTGGCCGAAAAGCGCATGACCGATGCCTCCGATGCAGCCAAGATCGTGCGACTGGTGAATGAAGCGATTGACAAAACGCGCGAGTTGGCCCGAGGCTTGCTCCCTGTCGTCTCAGACGCACAAGGATTGATGTCCGCCTTGCAGCTCTGGGCAACGGAAGTAGAAGATCTGTTCGGGATATGCTGCCGTTTCGAGTGTGAGAGGGCCGTTTTGATCTACGACGACACCATGGCCACGCATCTCTATCATGTCGCTCAGGAATCGGTGAACAATGCTCTCAAGCATGGTCAGGCGCGCAAGATCCTCATCCGCCTGAGCGCCCAGAATGGCTGGGGTACGTTGCTGATCAGTGATGACGGTGTCGGCATTGCCGAAAACCGTGGAAACAGTCTAGGCATGGGGCTTCAGATCATGAGTTATCGTGCCGGCATGATCGGCGGAACGCTTGAGGTAGCACCCGGTCCGGTCGAGGGAACGACCGTGACGTGCATCTTCCCAATGAAGTCCGGCGGGTAGACTATGGCTGCAACAAACACTCCGCAGCAACCGCACCAAGCCGACAAGAGAGCCGTCTTTGTTGTCGACGACCATCCCCTCCTGCGTCAAGGCCTGGGTCTGTTGATCAACCAGCAAAAGGATCTTGAAGTTTGTGGCGAGGCCGAAGAGGCGCAGGCTGCGATGCAGGCCATCGCCCTGCGAAGACCTGACATCCTGATCATAGACATTTCACTCAACGGACCGGACGGGCTTGACCTGCTCAAGAATATTCGAGCATCGTATCCGGACCTGCCCGTACTGATTCTGTCCATGCACGATGAGGCCATTTACGCCGAGCGCGCACTGCGTGCTCGGGCGAACGGATACATCATGAAGCAGGAGGCAACGGAAAAGGTATTGATTGCCGTGCGCCGCATACTCAACGGTGAAGTGTATTTGAGCGATCGGATGGCCAACAAGATGCTGCAGCAATACATCGGCGGCTCGCCGGCGGCGATTCAATCCCGTATTGCCGCGCTCTCTGATCGTGAGTTGGAAGTCTTCTGCCTGATTGGCGAAGGCTGCGGCACACGCGAAATCGCCGAGGAACTGCACCTCAGCATCAAGACAGTGGAAACCTACCAGGCCCACATCAAGGAGAAACTCTCCCTGCACAGCGGGCGCGAGCTGATCCGGCACGCAATCCAGTGGAAGATCGACGAGAAGTCCGGCCGGAACTGACGCATGCCAAGGTTGTGATTGAGGCGGACTTCCCCGCCTTGCCTGCCACTGAGGTACTGCCTGCCCTGGTGCGAACTGCTCCCCGGGCGTCCTTTTCCTGGCTTAGAGCCAACCCTCAATTTCGAACGCCAGAATTCGGTTGATGGCGGGATAGGGAAATCCCCTATCTCCCCAAGGGTACTTAGTATGAGGGAAAAATAGGGTTCATCCTGCTTGCGCGTCTAGCCTGGCAACCGTTGTACTGGCTAGGCGTCGCCAAGGGTAAGAAACTTCCTGTTGGAGGCGATTTCTACCCCCAGGTCCGCGTCAGACGGCGTGGCCTGCAATCTGCATGCAAGACCAGCCTGCATCCGAAGAGGAGAACCCAGGTTATGGCTCAAGAAACAGTTCCTTACGGTCGAGTCACCCAAAAGAAATCCCCAGTGGCTGAACTGCATATTCTTTGGATCACCGCAGGGCTGGGCTGTGACGGAGACTCCGTATCCATTACTGCGGCCACACAGCCCAGCATTGAGGACGTCCTTCTGGGAGCGATTCCCGGCCTGCCCAAGGTGCATCTGCATAACCCCGTGCTTGCCTATGAGAATGGCGACGATTTTCTCAAATACTGGTACATGGCGGAGCGGGGGGAGCTTGAGCCCTTCGTTCTCGTCGTGGAAGGCTCCATCCCCAACGAGAAGATCAACAAGGAAGGCTACTGGGCCGCCCTCGGAACCAATCCGAATACCGGGCAGCCGATTACCACCAATGAGTGGATTGATCGGCTGACGCCCAAGGCGCTTGCCGTGATGGCCTGCGGCACATGTGCCACGTATGGCGGGATTCACGCCATGGAGGGCAATCCCACCGGCTGTATGGGGCTCGCGGACTACCTGGGCTGGAACTGGAAGTCCAAGGCCGGTCTTCCCATCGTCAACGTTCCCGGTTGCCCGGTCCAGCCGGACAATTTCATGGAGACGGTGCTCTATCTCCTGTATCAGGTAGCCGGCCTGGCGCCCATGATTCCGCTGGACCAACAGCTGCGGCCGACCTGGCTGTTTGGCAAAACAGTGCATGAGGGCTGTGACCGGGCGGGGTATTACGAGCAGGGCGACTTCGCCGCGTCCTACGGCTCTCCCAAGTGCATCGTCAAGCTGGGTTGCTGGGGCCCGGTGGTCAATTGCAACGTACCCAAACGCGGCTGGATGAATGGCATGGGCGGCTGCCCCAACGTAGGCGGCATCTGTATCGGCTGCACCATGCCTGGCTTCCCCGACAAGTTCATGCCCTTTATGGACGAGCCTCCCGGCGGCAAGCTATCCAGTTCTGCGATTGGCGTATACGGCTCGGCAATCCGGGCCTTGCGCAAGCTGACCAATGAGACCGTGAACAAAGAGCCCAAGTGGCGTCATCCTCGCGCCGAACTAACCACCGGCTACAGAGCCACTGCGAGCTAACGAATCAAAAGGAGACACCACGATGGGCACCATCACCGCCACGCGTAAAGAGGATGCCGCAGCAACGAATCAGTTAGTGGAAATGAATTGGGACCCGATCACCAGGATCGTAGGCAGCCTCGGCATCTTTACAAAGATCGACTTCGGCAAGCGCAAGGTTGCAGAGTGCCACAGCACCTCTTCGATCTTCCGCGGCTACAGCATCTTCATGAAGGGCAAGGACCCGAGAGATGCCCACTTCATCACCAGCCGCATCTGCGGTATCTGCGGCGACAACCATGCCACATGCGCCACGTATGCGCAAAACATGGCTTTTGGCGTGCGCCCCCCCGCCATTGCCGAATGGATCGTCAACCTGGGCGAAGCTGCCGAATACATGTTCGACCACAACATCTTCCAGGACAATCTGGTGGGCGTGGACTTCTGCGAAAAAATGGTGAAGGAGACCAATCCCGGCGTTTGGGAAAAGGCGACAAAGACCCATGCGCCGCACGCGGAGTTGCACGGCTTCCGGACCATCGCGGACATCATGACGGCCCTCAATCCCTTCACCGGATCGTTTTATCTGGAGACTCTGCAGGTCAGCCGGTACACCCGCGAGATGTTCTGCCTCATGGAAGGCCGTCACGTGCATCCTTCCACTCTCTATCCCGGCGGAGTCGGCACGGTTCCTACGGTGCAGTTGTTTACCGACTACATTGTCCGGCTGATGAAGTATGTGGAGTTTATGAAGAAGGTCGTGCCGCTGCATGACGACCTGTTCGATTTCTTTTACCAGGCCCTGCCAGGATACGAAGAAGTTGGCCGCAGGCGGATTCTGCTGGGATGCTGGGGTTCATTCAATAACCCCGACGTCTGTGACTATACCTACGAAAAGATGACCGACTGGGGCCGGGGGATGTTTGTCACCCCAGGCGTGGTTGTCGATGGCAAGTTGGTAACCACTGACCTGGTAGACATCAACCTGAACATCCGCATCCTGCTGGGCAGCTCCTACTATGACGACTGGCAGAATTCAGAAACCTTCGTCAAGAAGGACCCCCTGGGAAACCCCGTCGATCAACGCCACCCGTGGAACCAGAGCACCTTCCCCAAGCCGCAAAAGCGCGACTTCAAGGAGAAGTACACCTGGGTGATGTCTCCCCGCTGGTACGACAAGCGAACCAAAGACTATCTGGCGCTCGACACCGGCGGCGGCCCGATCGCGCGCTTCTGGGCGACTGCGCTGGCCGGCATTGTGGACATCGGCTACGTCAAGGCGACAGGGCAGAGCGTCAAGATCTACCTGCCCAAAACCGTATCGCTTCCTGAAGTAGAACTCGAGTGGAAGATCCCGAAGTGGAGCAATGCGATCGAGCGTGATCGCGCCCGGACCTATTTCCAGGCTTATGCAGCCGCAGCTGCGCTTCATTTCGCCGAGCAGGCCCTGGCGGAGTTGCATGCCGGCCGCACCAAGACCTGGAACGAATTCAAGGTGCCGGACGAAGCCATCGGTTGCGGCTTCCATGAGGCGGTGCGTGGGGTCCTGTCGCATCATGTTGTGATTCGCAATCACAAGATCGCCAACTATCACCCGTATCCTCCTACTCCCTGGAATGCCAATCCACGCGATAGCTATGGCACTCCCGGACCGTATGAGGATGCGGTCGAGAACACGCCGATCTTTGAAGAGAACGGCCCGGACAAATTCAAGGGAATCGACATCATGCGCGCAGTGCGCAGTTTCGATCCTTGTCTGCCCTGCGGCGTGCATATGTACCTGGGCAACGGCAAGGTGCTTGAGACCAGCCACTCGCCGATGTTCGGTGCATTGAGCAGTCCCGAATAGCTGAGCTCAATTGATCCTTAGCACGAGTTCGACAACCTCCATGAGCGGTTGTAACTCATCGAAGTCGGGCTCACAGTTAGATTTTCTTCAGGAGAGGGCGCGTGGCGAACGACGGCGAATTCCAACAACGGGTTCGGCAGCTCGGTCAGTTGATTGCGCATTTCGATCAGCTGCCCGAAAGCCCTCAAAAGGTTGCGGCCAGGGAACTGGTGCAACTGCTGATGGAGGTACATGGCACGGGCCTGGAAAGGATGATGGAGATCATTTTCGAGAGCGGAGACTCAGGCCAGGGGGTGATCGATCAACTCGGTCAGGATTCGGCCGTCGGCAGCCTGTTGCTGCTTTATTCGTTGCATCCGGATGATCTGGAAACGAGGCTGCATAAGGCGATCGAACGCATGCGGCCCCGTTTGCGCAAACTGGGCTGTACGGCCGAACTTGAGCGGACTGACGCCGCAGCCGTCGAAATACGATTGACCCATACCGGTCACAGTTGCGGCTCTTCGAGCAAGGATCTGCGCGCGATAGTAGAGGACAGCGTGTACGAGTTTGCGCCGGATGTCGGATCGCTCGAAATTCTTGGACTGGCAGAACCGTCTTCCGGGGGCTTTGTTGCATTGGAAAACCTGCTCGGGCACGGCCTGGTTGGGGTTGCCCCCGGTGGGCGTCCGCTCCAGATGGAGGACGATTGAGACTCGCTGAGAGAGTTGCGGAAAGGATTGCTCATGCCAGAAGAGCCCGCATTGGCCTTTGAGCAGGCTTTCGGAGCACTGCGGCAGTTCACCGGGCCGCGGCGCTCGGGATCGCGCGCCCTGGAGCACTGCGAGCTTTGCAGCGCAGGTCTCGGCAACGAGCACCCGCATCTGGTAGAACTCTCCTCGCGGCAAATTCTATGTGCCTGCGATGCATGCGCCATGCTCTTCGACGGTATGGAGAAGTCCAGGTACAGGCGCGTCTCCCGGAGCGCTCAGTATCTTGCCAGCTTCGAGATGACTGATGGGCAATGGGAAAGCCTGCTGATTCCCATCAATATGGCGTTTTTCTTTCAATCGAGCGTTGAGAACAGAATGATCGCGCTCTATCCCAGCCCCGCCGGCGCGGTCGAGTCCTTGCTGTCTCTGGAAGCATGGCGTGATATCGCCGGGAACAGTCCCGCATTGCGCCGTTTGCAGCCCGACATCGAGGCGTTGCTGGTCAATCGTGTCGGCCATGCCTATGGGCTTTCACGGGCTGAGTACTATATCGCGCCGATCGATGAGTGTTACAAGCTTGTCGGCCTGATCCGTACTCACTGGAAAGGTCTCTCCGGAGGAGCCGAGGTTTGGGCCGAGATCGGGCGTTTTTTCTCAAGTCTGCGATCAAGAGCGGACCTCGTCAGCGGAGGAGCCAATGCCTGAGCTGAGTTTTCAGATCGAAGGAGCGAGCGTTGTCAGGTTCGCCGCGGTCCCCACGCTTGCATTCAAGCTCCAGATCAAGAACTCGGCGGCCGATGAGACCATCCATACTATCGCCCTCAGGTGCCAGATTCAGATCGAAGTGACCCGGCGCCGCTATGCACCCGAAGAGCAGGAACGCATGCTTGATCTGTTCGGCGCTCCCCACAGATGGAGCCAGACCTTGCGCAGTCTGCTATGGACAAACCTTAATATGATTGTTCCCAGTTTCCCCGGCGCAAGCACGATCGCCGATCTTCACGTACCTTGCACCTTCGACTTCAATGTTGCGGCCACGAAATATTTTGAAGGTCTCACCGATGGAGACATTCCTCTCAACATCATGTTCAGCGGCACGGTCTTCTATGTGCCGCCGGAGAGCGGGTTGCAGGTTGCGCCCATCTCCTGGGAACAGGAAGCCAGATTCAAGCTTCCTCTGAAGCTCTGGCGTGAAATGATGGACTGCTATTATCCGAACTCTGTGTGGCTCAACCTGCGCAGGGATCTGTTCGAGCGGCTCTATCGCTATAAGATGCAGCACGGCATTCCAACCTGGGAGCAGGCTCTCGGAGAAATACTCCCGATGGAAGCAGAAGTGGTGGTCAACCCGTGAACCTGGATGGAGTGGAGAAGATTGCCGAGGCTGTGCTCTATGAGGGGTATATGCTGTACCCCTACCGTCGTTCCTCGGTCAAAAATCAGCAGCGCTGGAACTTTGGAGTGCTCTCGCCACAATCCTACTGCGAACAGCAGCAAGGCTCGGAAGCCTGGATGATGCAGACCGAGTGCCTGCTCAAGGCAACTGCCGAGACCCGGTTGAGTATGAAGGTACGCTTTCTCGAAATCGTTCAACGCTCGATCGGAAAACTTCGCGTTCCGGGGCAAGAGAGGCCCGAGGGTGAGGAGCCGGAATTTGATCTCGTGGACCATCTCGAAGCCTGCGGACGCCTCTTTCTGCCCTGGCAGGAAGCGGTCGAGCGCGAGCATTTTTCGACGATGCCGGCGATTCGGTCCCTCGTGTCTGTTTACCCGTTGCGTCTCACATTCCCTGGAGGCAAGCAGTTTGAATATCTGCGCGACGAGCAAGGGCGGGCGATGGGCGTGGTCGTGCGGGAGTGGGAAGCGCTGACCGCGTCGGTTCAATTGGACGCAAAGCCGTGCCCTGACGGTGTGGTCAAGCTCACGGTGCGCATTCGCAATCTGACGTCGTTTGATTGCTTTGAAAATGCTCGCCGCGAAGACGCTCTTCCGTTTTCCATGATTTCGTCCCACACGATCCTGGGTGTTGAGCAAGGGGAGTTCGTCTCTCTGCTTGACCCTCCGCTGGGTTTGGAGGCTGTCGCTGCCCAATGCGAAAACATCGGTACATGGCCGGTGCTGATTGGAGATCAATCGCAGACAGTCCTGTCCTCGCCCATCATCCTGTACGACCATCCGCAGATCGCCCCGGAGAGCGCCGGAAATTTCTTTGACGCAACCGAAATCGACGAAATTCTCTCCCTGCGCATCCTTGCACTCAGTGACGAGGAAAAGCGCGAAATGCGGCAATCCGATGATCGCGCGCGCGAGATTCTGGAACGCACCGAGAGCATGCCGGCCGAGCAGTTTATGAAACTTCACGGCGTACTGCGTGGCTTAACCCCGGAGAGGGAGGAGGCACGATGAACGAATGGGAATGGAGCCTTCTTGAAGACAAAGCGCCGATCGAATCGATCGAGATCGGCGGAGCCGAGCTGAGAAAAGGGGACCGCGTGCGCCTGCGTCCTCATGATGGCGGGGATATTCTGGACATTGCGCTCCGCGGACAGATCGCGATCGTCGAAAGCATGGAAGAGGACTACGAGGGCGCACGGCAGATCTGTGTGGTCGTCGAAGCCGATCCTGGACGCGACCTGGGAATGATGCGGCAGCCGGGCCACCGCTTCTTTTTCAGTCCGACAGAGATCGAGCGGCTTCCGGAACAAGAGCAAGGCGAAAGCGCGGCCGTAGGGAAGCCCAGCATCCTGATCGCGGGCATCGGCAACATCTTTCTCGGAGACGACGGTTTTGGAGTGGAAGTTGCGCAGCGGTTAGCCTGTTGCACTCTGCCGGAAGCGGTACGGGTCGTTGATTTCGGAATTCGCGGCCTGGACTTGGTCTATGCCTTGGAGGACGGTTATGAGACCACCATACTTGTGGATGCCTTTCATCATGGACTGGCGCCAGGAACGGTTTCCGTCCTCGAATTGGATACCGGCGAAGAGGACGACACACCGGCCAGTTTCCTCGAGCCGCACAGCATGAATCCAATGAATGTCCTGCGCTTGGCGAGAGCGATGAAAGTGCCTCTGAAACGCGTCTTGTTAGTTGGCTGTGAGCCTGCTTATTTGGGGGGAGACGAAGGACACATGGGGCTGAGTCCTGCCGTTCGGGCGGCGCTGGACGAAGCGGTGAAAGCCACCGAGGCGTTGGTCAACAGGATTCTGAACGGCGAGTTGGTCTCAAATTGAGCAAAGAGGAAATGACCTGCAAAGGAGACTTGGTATGACAATGGAAATGGTCGATCCTGCCTCGAATGGGCTGGAGAGCAACAAAGACACCCTCTACATGTTGGCGGGCGTTGCCTTGGTTGTATTTGGAACGGGTCTGATTGTATCCAACCCCTTCATTCGTGGTTACATGTCCCGGCTTGGGGTTGGCAATCTCGCTCACGCCGCGTTGCCGGACATCGAGCGTTATCTCAAATTGCGGGCCATGTAACGAACCCCGCGGAAGGCAGTGAAGGCTCTCCAAATGCGAAGGCAGGTTTGAGCCGAGAAAACTGTGACAATTTCAATGGAAATGGCAAAAGCAACTCTAACGCACTATGTTGTCGACGCCCGGGCGAGCCGGTTTACCGTGCAGGCCTTCGCCACTGGAATTCTGTCCGCGATGGGACACAACCCAACCATCGGCATCCGCAGCTTCAGCGGAGAAGTCGACTTCAATCCCGAGATGCTCCAAGGAAGCCGATTTCGGATGAACATCCAGACAGCTTCATTGAAGGTACAGGATGACATCAGCGACAAAGACAGCCGCGAAATCGAACGACTGATGAACGAGCAGGTCCTCGAGATATCAAAGTATCCCGAGGCTCAATATGAGGCACCCGCGATCTCCATCACCGGGCTCGGGGATTCTACATACTCTGCCGCACTCGCCGGCAATTTGACGTTCCATGGCGTCACGCAACGTAAGCAGGTATCTGCACGGATCACACTTTTTGGAACGATGCTGCGGGCCTCGGGTGATTTCACGCTGGATCAATCCGATTACCAGATCAAGCCGGTCTCCGTTGCCGGAGGAGCGCTCAAGCTCAAGGATGAACTGAAGTTTTCCTTCGAGATGGTCGCGCGGCAACAGGGACGAGAAGAGCTTGCCTGATGCCGAACGATCATGCTCCCAGGGAGAGAGCCGCGCAATGTGCCTAGCCATACCAGGAAAGATTGTCGAAATTGCAGCCGGCCAAAACTCTGTGGGCATCGTGGAAGTGACCGGGGTTCGGCGCAAAGTCCAGCTCGGTCTTCTGGAAGATGACATCCCGAGGATCGGTGACTGGGTTCTGATCCACGTCGGGTTTGCAATGTCGAAGATTAGCGAGCAGGATGCTATCGAACAGATGCGCCTGCTTACCGCGCTGGGCGAGACGGAACAGGCCATGGAGGAAGTCTGCGGGTACGGAGTGGAAAATGTTTCCGGCCGGGACGGGCCGAGCCGCGACTGGCCAGAACAAGGGAACGCAAGGTCCGGCGCTTAACGGGGAGACGAAACGATGCGATATGTGGACGAGTTCCGCAACCCTGAGCTGATTCGAAAGGCATCCGACGAGATCCGCCGTCTGGCGGATCCGGGCCGGCACTACCGCATCATGGAAGTGTGCGGCGGCCACACGCATGCCATTTACCGCTTTGGCCTGAAAGATATTCTTCCCGCGAACATAGAGCTGATCCATGGGCCCGGCTGCCCGGTCTGCGTTTTACCCATGGGAAGAATCGACGATGGGCTCGCCATCGCAGAAGATCCCAACATCATCTTCGTAGCATTTGGCGACATGATGCGCGTGCCGGGAGCCCACGGCAGTCCTTTTGAGCACAAGGCCCGCGGCACCGATGTGCGCATCGTGTACTCGCCCGCGGATGCGCTGGAGCTGGCTAAGAAGAATCCTGAGAAGGAGGTGATCTTCTTCGCCATCGGTTTTGAGACAACGGCGCCCTCTACCGGGCTTACGATTATGAGCGCCATGGCTCAGGACGTACGCAATTTCACCGTCTTCTCGAATCACGTCACGATTGTCCCGGCCATCCGCGCCATTCTCGATTCCCCTGACATGCGCCTGGATGGATTCATTGGGCCGGGGCACGTTTCCACGGTCATCGGCTGCAGGCCGTATGAATGGATTGCCAGGAGCGAAGGCAAGCCCGTAGTGACCTCAGGCTTCGAACCTTTGGATCTGCTGCAATCGATCGTCATGCTTTTGCGCCAGCTCGATGCTGGCGAGGCAAGGGTCGAAAACCAATATAAGCGGGTGGTGCCGTGGGAGGGAAATCGCGCCGCTCTCAAAGTCATGGCAGAAGTCTTTGAACTGCGGCCTTACTTTGAGTGGCGTGGACTGGGATTCATTTCCCAGTCGGCGTTGCGGATTCGCGAGAAATACGCCCAATGGGACGCAGAGCAACGCTATTCCGTCCCAGAAACTCGCGTTGCTGATCCCAAGGCGGCGCAATGCGGAGAAGTACTCAAAGGTGTTTTGAAACCCGCGCAGTGCAAGTTGTTTGGGAAACAGTGCACTCCCGAACATCCGATCGGCGCGCTCATGGTTTCCTCAGAGGGCTCATGCGCAGCATATTACAACTACGAGTACCGGAAGTCGCTCGTGACCAGAATCGATCCCGTGATGAGTACCGTGGCCTGATCAGGGAAGCTCTGGCGGAGAACTCGCCCGCGGTTCGCTTCCGCGACCCGCAGATTGAAATGGCGCACGGGGCGGGAGGGAAGGCGAGTCGCAGACTGGTCGAAGGACTGTTTGCGCCTCTTCTGTTTCCCGGCTCCGAAGAGCCGCTCGGAGATGCGGCGCGTGTGGCGGTGAACGGCGCCTCGATCGCTTTCACTACGGACAGTTTTGTTGTCAAGCCTCTGCGCTTTCCCGGCGGCTCCATTGGCGAACTCGCAGTCAATGGCACGATGAATGACCTCGCCGTATCCGGGGCCAGGGGGTGTGCGATGGTGGTGACCTTCGTTCTCGAAGAAGGGCTCGCGACGGTCACGCTGGAATCGGAAGTCCGCGCCATGTCCAAAGCTCTCGAGCGCGCGGGCGTCATCATGTGCGGCGGAGACACGAAGGTTGTGGAGCGTGGCAAGGCCGACGGCATGTACATCACAACTGCCGGAATCGGCAGCCCGCTTGCTGGCGTCACAGTTGACGCTCGCTCGGTGCGTGCTGGCGACAAGGTACTGTTATCGGGCCCCATTGGCGATCACGGCATCACCATTCTTCTGGCACGCGGGGAACTCGATCTCGAGGCAGACCTCTGTTCCGATACCCGGTCAGTTCTGCCGATGGTTGAAGCGCTTGCGGCAGAGTGCAGCCCGGGAATTCGCTGGATGCGCGATCCAACCCGCGGAGGCGTAGCCACCGCTCTCAATGAGCTGGCGCGCGACTGCGGACTGGGCATTGAGCTGCTCGAAGAAGAGATTCCGGTCCATGACGCGGTTCGTGGCGCCTGTGAACTGCTCGGATTGGATCCTCTGCACATCGCGAATGAAGGTCAGTTCCTTGCCATCGTCTCCCCGGAGTATGCTTCTATCGCCGTGAACGCGCTGCAGCGGGTGGTCGGCGGCGAAGAGGCCCGGATTGTCGGCCAGGTCCGAGAGGAGCCAGCCAACGCCGTCCTGGTCACCACTCCTTATGGCGGTAGCCGGATTGTAGAGATGCTCGTCGGTGATCCTCTACCGCGGATTTGTTAGGACTCAGTATGCAGACTGCATGCAATCTCGGGGCACAAGTTGAACAACGCCTGTTGTTGCGCAATGACATCATCGAGTCCTTCTTCTCTGAGCACGCTCGGCCGCTGGCCTTGGCATGTCGGGAAATGTCGGAACGCTTTTTACGAGGCGGACGCTTGCTGGCCTTTGGGCGGGGCCCGTCCTCAACCGATGCACAACACGTCTCGGTTGAGTTCGTCCATCCGGTGATCGTAGGCAAGCGCGCTCTGCCCGCGCTTGATCTCTCACCGCTCATGCGTCCGTGGCTTGATGCCATTCTTCGTCCCGAAGACATTGTGATGGGCTTCGGTCCTCCAGAAGGGGATCCGGAGGTGAGCCAAGCCCTGGAGTCAGCGCAACTGCGGGGAGCAATGACCTTTGCCCTGCCCGGACCGAGCGGCACTTACGCGCTCCAGGCGGTAACCCGGGACTCGTTCATCCATCAGGAGATGGTCGAAATCTTCTATCACACGCTGTGGGAGACGGTGCACGTCTTTTTAGAGCATCGCGAGCTTGGCCAGGATGTGGGGCAAACCGAGTTCCTCTATCCTTTCCTGGGCCAGAAGAAGCAGGAAACCAGCAGTGTTGTGGACGATGTCGCAGCATCCATCCAAATGAAAGCGCGCGATGACACTCGATTGCGAACTCGCCTGGCTAAAGAGCAATCCGAACAGATCGGCGAGGCGGCAGTCGCCATTCAGGAGAGGTTGTCTCGTGGAGGTAAGCTGATTCTGTTCGGCAACGGCGGCTCCGCAACCGATGCCAACGATTTTGCGATGGACTGCGTGCTTCCACCAGCCGGATACAAGCCAATCCCGGCAATCTCTCTTTCTGTTGAGCCGGCCAACATCACTGCGCTTGCCAATGATGTAGGCACGGAGGTCATCTTTTTGCGGCAGCTTATGGCTCAGGGCCGGCCGGAAGATGTGGCCGTCGGCATCTCCACCAGCGGTGGCTCGCGCAACATCGTCGCGGCCATCGAAGAAGGGCGAAAACGAAGGCTGTTGACCGTTGCCTTTCTGGGCAATGACGGGGGAGAGATCTACCGCCGAGGACTGGCAGACCATCCGATCATTGTTCGCAGCGATTACATTCCCCGAATTCAAGAAGTGCAGGCATCCGCGTACCACGTGCTGCGGGAGATGCTGGAGGTCTTGAACCATGGCAATGCTTGAGCTCTATGGAAGCGCCGGCTGCCCATATACGCATCAGTTGCGCGAGTGGTTGGAGTGGACTCGGCGCGACTTTCAGGAATATGACGTGGAGGCCGATTCCGAAGCCCGCGCCCGCATGCATGCGCTCGACTCCAGCGCGCGCACGGTCCCCATGCTGGTCGAAGACGGGAAGGTGATTCAGGTTGGCTGGCAGGGGCGCGGTTGCATCATAGGTCCGGTTTAGAGATGGCGAATGCCTGTTCAATCCGTGTGCGCGGTGTGGTGCAGGGAGTCGGCTTTCGCCCTTTCGTGTACCGTTTGGCAAAGGCCAAAACCCTGGCCGGTTGGGTGCTGAACGACGACCAGGGAGTCGAGATTCATCTCGAAGGCGCCGAGCCGGACATCGAAGCCTTCGTTCGCGAGATGCGGAACAATCCTCCTTCTGCGGCGAGTATCTCCGAAGTTGAAGTCGAATCAGCAGGCACCGAAGGCCTGAGCGAATTCGTCATTCGGGGGAGCCACGGTGCGGGACGGCCCACCGTCCACGTCTCGGCTGATCTGCCGGTTTGCGAGGACTGTTTGAACGAATGCTTCGACCCCACCGATCCGCGTTACCGGTACGCCTATATCAACTGCATAAACTGCGGGCCTCGTTACAGTGTCATCCTTTCCTTGCCTTACGATCGCGGCAATACGACCATGAGAGAGTGGCCGATGGACCGGTACTGCGACTTCGAGTACCGCGACCCGCGGAATCGCAGGTTTCATGCCCAGCCTGTGGCTTGTCCCTGCTGTGGGCCGAATTTCACTCTGCGCCGAAACGGGGCTCGCCCCGTCAATGGTTGGGATGCAATCCGGGCAGCGGCTGAGCTTCTCTCTGCAGGCAGGATTGTCGCGATCAAGGGATTGGGCGGTTATCATCTGGCCTGCGATGCGCACAACCCTCAAGCAAACCTAGCACTGCGCGAGAGAAAATACCGTAAGGAAAAACCCTTTGCCCTCATGGCCAGGGATGTCGAGGTAGCAGGCCGGTTGGTTGTACTCACTCCCGATGCCGAGTCGTTACTTACTTCCCTTGGCCGCCCCATTGTGCTCGCACCGGCACAAAGTGAACTCGAAGGCGTCGCCCCGGACAATCATGACCTTGGCGTAATGTTGCCCTACACTCCACTTCAGCACCTCCTGTTTTCTGCACACGCTCCCGAAGCGCTGGTGATGACCAGCGCCAACCGATCGAACGAGCCGATTGCATACGAAGATGCGGATGCGGTGGAACGCCTTTCTGGAATCGCCGATGCGTTTCTCATCGGCGAACGTCCAATCGCGCGCCGGGTCGACGATTCCATCGCCCGCGCCGGCACATTCGGTCCGGTGATCCTTCGCCGCTCCCGCGGTTATGCGCCCAGCGCCGTAGCCAGGCTGCCCATCAAGCGACCGGTGTTGGCGCTGGGAGCGGATCTGAAGAACACGATCACCCTGGTGGTAGACGGACAGGCATTTGTAAGCCAGCACATTGGCGACCTTTCGCACTATCAAGCGTTCCAGGCCTTCACCGAGACCATCCAGGACCTCCTGGCGATGTATGACATTGACGATCGCGATCTACTCCTGGCGTACGATTGTCATCCTCAATATGTTTCAACCAATCATGCCTTCGTGCTTGGAGTTCGGGAATCTCATGCCATTCAGCACCATCGCGCACATCTGGCTTCCGTTGTTGCCGAGCGCGGCGCGTGGGACAAGAGGATTGTCGGCGTCAGCTTTGACGGAACAGGCTATGGCGATGACGGCAGCATCTGGGGCGGCGAGGTCTTTGTGGGGAGTCTCGAGTGCGGTTTCGAACGTGCGCTCCACTTGCGCACCGCGGCTCTTCCCGGAGGAGATGCAGCTGCGCTCTATCCAGTGCAAGCCGCATCTGGTTTCCTTGCACAGATTGACTCCTTACCCGACATGACCCGGCCCCCTTTCAGCTTTGACTCCCGTTATCACGATGCCATAAAGCTGATTCGCCGCGACGTGCGCACTTTTTCGACAACCTCTGTGGGCAGGCTTTTTGATGCCGCCGCCGCGCTGCTCGGCTTTGTCAGGGAAAGCACCTTTGAGGGCCAACCCGCCATTTGGCTCGAACAGCTTGCGCGGGAAGCTTTGGACTGGGATACCTATCCATTTCCGATGACTACGGAAGGCCTCGATTTTCGACCTCTGCTCGAAGCAGTCGTGCGCGACCGGATTGGCGGCCGTGCGCGATCTCAAATTGCCCGCTCCTTCCAACGCGGAGTGGCCGCAGGGCTGGTTCATGCTGTCGTCGAGCTGTGCCGCGTCCAGGCGATTGACACTGTGGCGCTTTCCGGGGGCGTCTTCCAGAACGAATTGCTGCTCGTGGATATAAGATCGCTGCTTGAACCGCAGCGGATTTCCATCTGGACCAACCACGCCGTGCCTCCAAACGATGGTGGAATCAGTCTCGGTCAGGCCGCACTTGCGTCATTCGGGCATTTCAACCATGCAAAGGCCTCCGCACTTGAAGGAGCCATCCGTGCATGAACTTTCGATCGCCATGAGCATAGTAGAGATGGCCCAGGAGGAAGCGGAACGAAGGAGCGTGCAGGTAGACGCCATTCATCTCGAACTCGGGGCCCTGTCAGGCGTAGTGAAGGAGGCGCTTGTTTTTTCCTATGAAATAGCTTGTGGTGGCACGCTGCTCGAAGGCTCGCGCCTGGTGGTTACAGATGTTCCCATTGAGGTTTACTGCGCGATGTGTCAACTGCCAAAGACGCTGCCATCGATGCAGTGGTTCTGTTGTCCTGACTGCGGCACGCCAACATCCGAAGTCATTCATGGAAGGGAGCTTGTCGTCACGGCTCTGGAGCTCAAGCAATGAATCCTGAACCCCGCATGTTAGAGGTTCGCAAGAATGTCCTCAAGCAAAACGATGTGGTTGCACACGCTCTGCGCGATCGCTTTCGTGCTCAGGGAACACTCGCAGTGAGCCTCGTCTCGAGTCCTGGCGCCGGCAAAACCATGTTTCTTGAGAAGACCCTTACCCTGCTCAAGCAGCATTATCGGGTAGCCGCGCTGGTTGGCGATCTGGCCACGGAGAACGATGCTCTGCGCCTGGCGCGCAGCGGTGTTCCGGTGAGGCAAATCACCACCGGAACCCTATGTCACCTGGAGGCGGCCATGATCGAGCGCGCTCTGGAGAATTGGGATGTGGGTCGGCTCGATATCCTTTTCATCGAAAATGTAGGCAATCTGGTTTGTCCCGCCTCCTATGATTTGGGCGAGGATCTTCGCCTGGTGCTGCTGTCAGTCACCGAAGGGGAGGACAAGCCACTCAAGTATCCCACCATCTTCAACAGCTCCGACGTTGCCGTGATCACCAAAATCGACCTGGCAGCAGCAGTCGAGTTTGATGAGCAGGCAGCCAAGGCAAACATTCAGGCCGTCCGGCCGCACATGCGCCTGCTTAAGGTCTCGGCAAAAACCGGCGAAGGAATGGACGATTGCTTGCTTCTCGTTGCGAAGATGCTCGCGGAACGTCTCGAGGAAACGCCGATCTAGACGCCGATGCGCTGAAACGCATCCAATTAAAACACGGAGCGAAGGAGTAGCTCTGTGCGACGAGGTGGCCTGCATGATGTTGAAGCTGATCTTTGCCGGGGTTGGCATCGCGACTGTCGTGGCGATTGTTCTCGTAGCCCCCGACGTTCGCCGTTATCTCAGAATCCGGTCGATGTGAAAAGCCGTCGTTGAGTACCCGTCCTAGTCGCTAGAAATCAGCCCCTTCCGGTTTGCCGACACGGACAAACATGTATCGCCAGAACGGAGCCATCTTCAATCAGCGACGTGGGGCTTTCCGATGCAGTAGATTCGACTGCAATATCCGGACACCGCTCGAAGAAATCCGCCAAGTTTCTGACCCTATGTAGGCGAGCGAATGAAGCAGGGACAACTACCCGCACGACACCTCAGGCGCTATCTGCTCGATGATGGCTGGCTGATCGATCCCGTTCCAGATTGGCCCGACGAGCGCTTTCCACAGGACGCGCTTTGTCCCTCGCGAAACCAACGCCAGGCCCGGGCAAGCAGCATAAGCTGGCTTTGTTGGCAGAGAAACGCGCACCGCGATTGCCCGAACAATAATGCGGTCGCTTTTTGTTGGAACTGCTGAAACCCTCTGTCAATATCATTCAATAATGGACAGCAATTCTAAGTGGTCAAGCCGGGTGAATTTTTGCTGGAAAAGATTACGACTTAGATTCTCTTCAGCGTGTTTGGCAGGCCAATTGATCATGATCTGAGCTGGAAACTGGGTCGCAGGCACCGCGCCAGGTAAGAACCAATCCCCT
>Ga0116129_1000445_pt1 | contig 26964 bp, 25 predicted proteins | sample June2015DPH_17_2_FD_89732 | JGI IMG/M metagenome (GOLD analysis project Ga0116129, IMG submission 89732) | Peatland microbial communities from SPRUCE experiment site at the Marcell Experimental Forest, Minnesota, USA - June2015DPH_17_10 | ecosystem: Environmental > Terrestrial > Soil > Wetlands...
AGACCATCGTAGAAGATATCGTCGACGCGGGCGCCCATCGGCGTCAGACCCAGGCCGAACCCCACCCCCAGGCACCCCGCCAGCAGAGCGACGTACAAAACCGTGTTTTTCCTGGCCCCCGTCTTACTTGCCAACCAGCCTCTCGATCTCTTCCACTTCCTTCGGCAGCGCCCCGCTCAGGATCTTGCAGCCGTTGTCCGTCACCAGAATCGTGTCTTCGATCCGCACGCCGATATTTTCTTCCGGAATGTAAATCCCCGGCTCGATCGTGATCACCATACCCGCCTTCAGTTCCACGTTGGGCTCCGAAGGATCGTGCACATCCAGCCCCACATGATGGCTCAGCCCATGCACAAAATATTTCCCCAGCGGCGCTCCGTGCGAATCTTTTCCGTGCGTATTGATGTAGTCGAATGCGATCTGTTGCAGCGTCCCTTCGCCGCGGCCCGCTCTCATGCCCGGCTTCACCGCCGCCAGCGCCGCCTTCTGCGCACCCAGCACGATCTCATAAATCTCCCTCTGCCGCGCCGTGAATTTGCCGTTCACCGGAACCGTCCGCGTCACGTCGGTCGCATAATCGCCGCACTCCGCGCCCACGTCCATTACCACCACTTCGCCCGCATCCATCTTGCGCTTATTCGCCGAATAGTGCAGGATCACGCTGTTGGGACCGCTCCCCACAATCGGCGCGTAAGCACTGCGTTCACACCCCATGCTGTAATACGTGTTGGTCATCACAGCCGCGATTTCGTACTCTGATTTCCCGGCCTTCATCGCATGCCACGCCGCCAGATGAGCCGCCACCGTCGCGTCGGACGCCTTCTGGATCAGCGCCAATTCCGCCGGCGATTTGAACTCTCGCAGCTTCGCGATCAGCGCCGTCGCGTTTCCCTCCTCATGCAGCGGTGCGAGCCCTTTTAGCTTGTCCGCCGCCACGTCCCCGCGCTCGGCATAAATTTTCGGAGCGCTCTCAATCAGCCTCAGAAACGTCGTCTCGATCGCCGATGTCGGCAGCACCGACTGGAAACCGGTCTTCTGAAACACGTCTTTATCGTTCGGATCAATCACGCGCCCGTAAAAAATCTCCGCCGTGCGATTACGTAGCGGCAAAAACAAAATCTCCTCGTTGGCCGTCATCATCAGCACCGCGCCCGGATCGCGCCAACCAGTGAGATAAAGAAAATTCGGTTCCTGAATATAGTCCCGCAAGTCGTCGTCCGCCTTGGCGAACAGCACCAGAACCCCATCCAGCGATTTCCGCAGCTGGGTGCGTCTTGCCTGATACTCCTCTCGCGGAATCCCATCCGCAAACGCCGGCGCAATCAGCAACAGAAGACCCAGAACCATTCTCATGAAAAAAGTATAGCGTGCCCCTCTCGCCGCTAGACCCATAGCAACGAAACCCCGACGCTTCCTTATCGCTACCGAGCCGTGACCGCAGGGAGCGGTGTCTTCCTGGATGTTTTCGAGATTGCCGCCCGCCCCCTACTGCGCAATCTTAGCCAGCACCAGCCGCAGCGGTTCCTCCTCCGCCGTCGGAGCCTGCTTACACATCTGCTGCCTCGACTTCCAAAGCTGTTCCGCCAGATTCAAATTGCTCTCCACCGCCTCACTCAACTTAGCCGGCCGAGCATGGCTCGTGATTATTTTTTGAGCCGTGTCCGTCCCCGGAACCGCCGCACCACACCGATCGATCGATTCCGTCGCCAGATCCAGCATCTTCAAGCTGCGCTGGTATTGCTCCTCCGGTCCGATCCCCCGCCGCATCGGATCCAGCGCCAGCACTTCTGTCGATAATTTCAATCGAGCCAGAATCTCCGTGTCGAACGGCCGCAAATTCGCCGCCGTTTGAAAATCGGAGCGCGCCGCCTGGTAGTTTTCCCGCGCGAATTCAGACTCGCCCAACCCGGCATAGGCGTCCGCATCGAGCGGATGCTGCCGCAGAATCTCCCGAAAAATCTCTTCCGCCCGCACCGGAGACCCGGCAACCAGAAATAAACGCCCCAGTCGTTCGCGGACCCCCAAGTCGTCCGGCGCCACATCGAGCAGCGGCAAAAGCTCCGCCAGCAACTCCTCTTTCGATCCCTGTTGCGCCAGCAGATTCACCAGCTCGAATCGAACATCCACCCGATTCTTCTCGGCATCGCGATCCCAGCGCCCATAAATTGCTCGATGATAGATCGACACCGCCTCCGCGATTCGTCCTTCTTTCACCAGCACCCGAGCCAGCGCCAGATTCGCCGCGCCCGCCGTCGAATCCCGTCGCAACAGCTCCGTCAGCGTGCCTTCCGCATCGGCCAACTCGCCCGCCGCCAACTGCGCCTGCCCCAGTGCCAGCCAATACGCCGGATTGTCGCGCTCAATCGCCAGCGCCGCCTTGAACTGCCCGGCCGCGGCCAGCCGTTCCGCCTCCGCCCGATTCTCCGACCTTTCCGTCCGCGCCAGATAAGCATCAGCGATCGAAAGAGCCACAATCGCAATCGCCACCAGCCCCAAAGTCCCCAGCACGGACCCGCCGGTAGTTGGAGTCTCCTTCACCCTACCTCCGCGACTTTCCTTGAGCCGTCTGTTCTAAGCTCAGCGCCCGTCCTAGCAAAGTCTTGATCACGGCTTGACGGCTTGACTCGCCGGACCGGTCTGACCACCGTAAACTGATTCGTAAAATGGCCAGACACATCCTCACCGCGCGAAGCTTTGTCCGCATCGTTCGCCGTTAGCGAATGCTTAGACATTCTCCGCATAGCTTCACTCCTCCCCCAATCTGTTACAAAATCGACCTGCCGACGCTCGTAGCGCACGCCCCCAGGCGTGCCGCGTCGCCACGAGTGGCGACGCGGCCGTTTGTGCTCCCGCATCATTTCCGAGCCGGCTCCCACAGTCGCTATATAAACATATCCAAGCGAACGCTAACCGAGCCGTGACCGCAGGGAGCGGAGTCTTGGTGAAGTGCCGACGTTCACTTCCCTACAGCCGTAGCCTTAGGATTCACCCATCCCCCAAACTCCGCCGTCAGCCGATCCGCCTCCGCCGGTCCCCATGTCCCCGGTTCATAGTCCAGGCACGGAGCCGGCGCGCTCAATACCGGATCCACAATGCGCCATTGCGCTTCCACCGCATCCTCACTCGCAAACAGCGATTGATCGCCCTTCAGCGCATCCCCCAGCAGCCGCTCGTAAGGAGCCATCTCACTTCCGCTCTGATGCGTCGCGATCAGTTCGACATCTTCGCCCACCATAGACTCCCCCGGCTGTTTGGCACGCATTCCCAACGCGATCACCACCTCCGGACTCAGCCGCAGGCGCAGATGATCCCCTAGTCCCGTGATCGTTTCGCCAAACGTCTCGCGCGGAGGCCTCTTGAAATCCACCATCACTTCGGTCGCCGTCACCGGCAGGCATTTTCCCGCCCGAATGAAGAACGGCACGTCGGCCCATCTCCACGTATCGATATACAGCTTGAGTGCTGCGTAAGTTTCCACATCCGAATCGCAGGCCACCCCTTTTTCCTGCCGGTATCCCTTAAATTGACCGCGCACCAGATCGTCCGGCGTCATCGGACGAACTGCCTTCAGCACCCGCGACTTCTCTTCGCGAATCGAATCCGGCACTTGCAGCCTTGGAGGATCCATCGTCAGGCAGGCCAGCACTTGCAGCAGGTGATTCTGCACCACGTCGCGCATACAGCCCGCGGCGTCGTAAAACGCTCCCCGTCCCGCCACTCCGAAATTTTCCGCCATCGTAATCTGCACCGAATTTATGAAGATGCGGTTCCAAACCGGCTCGAAGAAAAAATTGGCGAAGCGGGTATACAGAATGTTCTGCACCGGCTCCTTGCCTAAAAAATGATCGATCCGGAAAATGCACGGTTCGGGAAAAGTCTTTTCCAGAATCCCGTTGAGTTCCTTCGCCGACGCCAAGTCCCGGCCGAACGGCTTCTCCACCACCACTCGCGCCTCGGCCGCACAATTCGCCTGCGCCAGGTTCTCCACCACCGTTCCGAAAAGCGCGGGAGGAATCGCCAGATAATGCAAGGGCCGCTTGGCTCCATCGAGCGCGGTCCGCAAATCGGCAAAAGTCTTCGGGTCTTTATAGTCGCCATCCACGTATCTCAGCAACCCGATCATTTTCGCGAACGCCGCCTCATCGTAAGGCCCATTCGCCTTGACGCTGTCGAGCGCCCTTTGCTTGAACTGATCCAGATTCCATCCCGCCTTGGCCACTCCGACGATCGGAATCCCCAAGTCGTGCCTCTGCACCAGCGCCAGCAGAGCGGGGAAGATTTGTTTAAAGGCCAAGTCGCCAGTAGCCCCAAAAAAGACCAGCGCATCTGAACTAGTAGTCATACCGTCCATTCTAGCCTTGTGGCGCGTTTTATGGTCATTTAACCTCTCATCCAGCCCCCGTTTGAGTCGTTTATGCCCGTTTAAGCGTGCGAGAATGTAAAGTTGACCAGCCAACGAAGAGAACTCCTCAGCCTGGTAATCCTCCTAGGCGTCGGATTAATGGTCTACGCGCAGACTTGGGCATTCGCCTGGGATGAAGGATTCCACCTGCTCGCGGCTCAGTTGATCCTCAAAGGGATGCGCCCCTATCTCGACTTTTTCCACGCCCAAACGCCTCTCTACGCGTACTGGAACGCCTTTTGGATGAAGCTCTTCGGAGACACTTGGCGCACCTCGCACGCTGTTTCGGCGCTTTGCACCACTTTGGCGCTCTGGCTGACCGGAAGCTATGTTTTCGATCGCTTCGATTGGCGTCAGAACTGGCGCTTGCCTCTGGCTGCCGGCGCTGTGTTGCTGGCCGGTCTCAACTCGCAAGTCGTTCAATTTGCGACCATTGGACAGGCTTACGGGCTTTGCCTCGTGGCCATCGTGGCAGCGTTCCGATTTACCGTGGCCAATGTGAAACGGGACGATGCCCGATTCGCGTTCGGCGCCGGATTTTTCGCCGGCGTCGCCGCCGCTTCCTCGCTGTTGACTGCGCCCATGGGACCGGTTTTGTTCGTCTGGATGCTCTGGGCGCCCGGCGCCAGGTTGAAGAGAATACTGGCCTTTATCGCTGGCGGCCTGATTCCTTTTTTACCGCTGTTGCGCCTGTTCCTCCAATCGCCCAAAGTGGTTTTCTTTGGAGCGGTCAAGTTCCACCTCTTTTATCGCACCGTCGATTGGGCCGAATCGGAGAAGCAAAACGTTGACGTTGCATTGAGTTGGCTCGAATCTCCTCATGCGATGGTTATGGGTTTGCTGGTGCTTTTGGGGCTGGTCTTTCTGGCCCGGAACGACATTTCTTTCGCCCTCCGCCGGGAGCTGCATCTGTGCATCTGGCTGGCTGTCGTGCAAGGTGCCTATCTCTTATATGTAAGGCCTACGTTCCCTCGATATTTCCTATTTATTGTGCCGTTTGTGGCGATTATATCATCTCTTGGTTTATATTATGCCGGGACCCATATCGGTCGCCCGGACAAGCCCGGCCCGGTGCTGGTCTTGTTGGTAATCCTGATGTGTCTGGGGGTTGGCCGCACTCTGAACGGCGGGAAGGGCGACTATCGGTGGTCCGATTGGGAAAAGATCGCCAAGAAAGTCAATGAGGTAACCCGCGCTGGTGGATTGATCGATGCCGACGAGGCTGTTTTTTTCCTCACACGCCGCACGCCGCCTTCGGGAATGGAGTACGACGACACACATAAACTACGCCTTTCCAAAGAGTTATCGGCGGAATTGCATGTGTTCTCCAAAGACGAATTGGAAAAGCGCGTGAAGTCCGGAATTTACGATACGGTGGCGAGTTGCGCCGACGACGACAAGATGGTTGAGGAGGGTTTGCCTAGCCTCTATAAGCAGAAAACCACCATCGGCGATTGCAGCGTATTCTGGGACCGGGCTACTCGATAAGCCCAAGTTTCTTCAAGGTTTCCGAAGGCTCCGGCTCATCATAATGCGGCACCGGCGCCTGTTCCCTGCCATTCTCAATGTAGACGCCGTAAGGAGGATCGCCGAACGGGAAGGTCTGCTTGAGAGTCGTTAAATCCAGTGATGTCTTGGCCTTGAAACCGGTATCGGTAAGGAAAGATCCCGCCCATTGGGGCTGCTGCGTGGGGATGCCGATCACCGTAACATCCTTTTTCCAGTTGTACTTGGACATGTGCCGCGCAGCCGCGTCGCAATGGCCGCATTGCGGATCGTAGAAGAACAGGAAAATCCGGCCCTTCTGGAGCGAAAAAGGCTTCCCGTCCACCGTGATTTCAGCCGGCGCTTTGGTGCCGCTGAGGCGAGCGCTGGCCAATCCGAAACTGCTCGCCGTCACTGCGGCGATAACACCTAAAACGATGAAAGCACGGCGAATCCCTGTCGAAGGCCGGGACCAATATGCGGCTAACATGGCAAGCAGCAGCATGAGCGCATCTCCTTCGAAAAATCCAGGTCCGATGGTGCGCTTCACCCACGGGAAACAACTGCATTCCTTGCCCAGCAGGGCCGAGTAATTCAACCCGATATAGATCATGAAAACAACCAGCAGCAGCGCGGCGAGCGATGCGCCCCAGCGCCGAAATCGAGGGATCAAAACCAGCGCCCCGGCGGTTGTTTCAGAAACGGCCAGCGCGAGTGTGGCCAGCAAGCTGAGCTGGTAAGGAACCCGCAAATCCTCCACCATACGGGCCCAGGTGAAGGGCTGGGTCATTTTCCAGATTCCAGCGGTCAGAAACAGCAGGGCGACTGCGATGGCGGCGATGTGGCTGGCGTACTTTTTCCAGGTGGGCACTGTCTCTATATTACCTGCTGCGCTCGTAAATCAGGCGGCCATTTCGAATGGTGAAATGAACTTGTGAGAATGCCGTGACGTCCGATGCCGGGTCCGCGTCCAGCACGACGAGATCCGCCATTTTGCCCGATGTGATGGTTCCCCGTCGCGCCATGACGCCAAAACGCGTGGCCGGCGCGACGGTCAGCATGCGTAAAATATCGCGGTAATTCAGGCCCGATTCGGCCAGCGCGCGAAATTCGTCCGCGGTGGAATAATCTTCCATGTAGCCGACGTCGGTACCGAACATCAGGTCTCCGCCGAGCTGGTGAAACTGCCGAACGATGGCGTAAATGGGTTGGAGGAACGCGGGATCTCTAGTGACCGTAGTGGCGAACATTTTGAGCGTCGGCTCCATCGACATGTGATGATTGATGATCGACTGCAACAGCGCTGTGTCGACGCCGGCAGGCTCGCTGGGCGCGTGCGCCAGCACATCCACTCCGCTGTCGATCGCGACCTTGGTTCCGGCGAGATTCGATTCATGCGCGAAGGCAAGCTGTCCGTGGCGATGCGCGACTTCGACGGCCGCGCGAGCGATATCGACAGGCATCGGTAACACCTCCTTGCGCGAAATGAGCGAGCCGGTGAACAGCTTCAGCACGTCGGCTCCGCGCGCGATATTGGTCTCCTCGATCTTCGCGGCGGCTTCGGGTGTTTCCGGCTGCGGCAACTGCCAGCGAATGAAAAACGGCAGATCCGCGAGGTAATAAGGGATGCCGTGGGGCGGAAACAGGCCGGAGCCGGCGGCGTAAATCCCAGGTCCTCTCAGATCGCCGGTCTCGACGCGGCGGCGCAGCGAAACCGTCTGCCGGATATCTGAGGAGAGATCGACCACGGTGGTGAAGCCGCGGCTGGTAAGCATGTCGGCGAGCTGCGCGTTCAGCGTGGAGGCGGATTTGAACGCCGCATTGTCCCATTTCGGTTGGGTGAAATGAACGTGAGAGTTCCAGAATCCTGCGGTGACGGTGCAGTGCGGGCATTCGATAATCTGCGTGTCCTGCGGGATCGCGATGTTTTGTCCGACGGCCACGATGACGCCGGTGCGCACCAGAACGGTGCCGTGATCGATCGGATCCGAATCCGGCGCGATATAAATTCTGACATCGCGCACGGCCAGCGTTCCCTCGGGAAAAACCAGCCGCGGGTGCGGATTACGCAGGGGAAAAAAGAAGAGGAAATAAACGGCGACGACGAACAGAAGCAGCAGTGCGGGGAGCACTCGACGCATGGATCAATTATAGGCCGGCCTTTAAAGCGCTGCGACGTGCACGGACTGGTGCTGCGATTTTTCCTTTGCAATCTTGTTCCGCAAGGGGCGGCCATAGCCTTGCCAGGAAATTTCCATATAATCGCCATCCTCGAGCGTGATTCCTTCGCCGAAGCTGAAGGCGCCCGCTCCCAGGAAATGCACGTGCGCATCACCTGGGCGGCGATGGATCGGATATTTGAAATGATGATGCTCGATGTTCGGGAGCGAGTGGCACATATGCGCGTCGCCGGTGGAAATTTCTTTGGACCAGAGGATTTCGCCGTCGCGCTCGATTGTGACGATGCCGGGGACGAGGGAAAAATCGGGATCGAGGATCAGCTCCGGGCCGATGGCGCAAGGGCAAAGCTTGGAATGCGCCAGGTAAAGATAATTTTGCTTTTCGACCTGATGGTCGGAGAATTCGTTGGCGGTGGTCATGCCGAGGCGGCGCGGGTTGCCGTCGGGATCGATGACGTAGACGGACGCGAGCTCGGGCTCCTCCCCGCATCCGCCGGCGAAACTCGGGACGGGCAGGGCTGCGCCGTGGCCGCGGAGGGCAGCGCCGGTTCCTTTATAAAACCATTCAGGAGCGGCGCCGGTTTCGCCGGGAGCGGGCCGGCCTGCTTCGACGCCAAGCTGGTACATACGCATGGAATCGGTCAATGTGGGCGCGGCGTGCATGGCGTCGCGATGGGCGGCGCTGGCGAGATGGGTCAGGCCGGTGCCTGAAACCAGGCATCGCGCGGGCTCCTCGGGGTGATCGAAGGACGGGAGAAAACTCCATTCGGAGCGGAGCGAGTAGACCTCGTCGTAATCGAGTGGAACGCCGGAGACGTCGCTGAGAATGAGTTCGTGAAGGCGAACCCCGGTCTCGATCGCGGCGAGGGCGAAGGCGTAAATCGAGCGATGCGTTTCGAGCAGGCGAAGAGTGGAGCCGTCGACGATCGCGACCCGGCGGCCGTAGAAAGGGTGCGCGATCTGTACCAGACGCATCATAATTTAATATAGATCCTAAAAGTCGATCCCGGCGAGAATTTCGGACGGCTTTCGCTCGAACGCCTTCGAGATGGCGAGCAGACTTTCCATACTGGGCATGTTCGTACCGCGCTCAATCGCGCTGATTTGGGACACGCTTAACTTCGTCTGTTGCGCCAGATCCTTTAGGGACCAGTCGCGCTCCACGCGCAACATCTTGATGCCGTGGCCCAGGCGCTCCCGCAAACGGTCCTGCGGCGAACGGTCCAGGCCGAAGGCTTCGGTGGCATTTTTCAGCACCTGGCGGAGCTGCGCGAGCGTAAACGGCTTGGCAAGGTAATCGAAGACCTTCAGCTTGAACGTCGCGCGCATATCTTCAAGGGACGGATAGCCGGTGATGATGATGACGCAGAGTCCGGGCCAGCGGGTGAGTAATTGTTCCAGGACGCGATCGCCGCCGACATCTCCCATTTTCATGTCCAACAATACGATGTCCGGCAGTTGCTCCTCGCAGGCGGCGAAAAATTCGTGCGGATGGGCGAAAGCGCGCACGGTGAAGCTGCCCTCGTCCTTCAGAAGGTCTTCGAGGTAATTCCGGAAATCAACATCGTCGTCCAATACGGCGATATCGGGCACGCAGTTATATTAGCAGGATGACGGCTCCGGATCACTAGAGCGGTCTTCCTTTCCATTCGAGCTGGCGGCCGGTGAGGGCGGCGGAGAATCCGTTGGTGATGATGGCGAACATACCGTAGATTCCCAGCGGGACGAGCAGGGCGCGCAGCGGATTCCGGTACCACACGCCGAGCACCGCCCATGGCATCAGGGCGAAGGCGATGAGCGCGGCCCACTCCTTATCGACCGCCAGCCAGATCAATACCGGCAGCCACAACGCGGCCACAAAGGACGCGAAAAAAATCGTGAGGCCGATCAATGGGCTGATCATCACGAAGCGGAACGCATTGCGCTCAAATCCGCTCCACAAGCCGCCGGGATGAAATCGCACATGGCCAAGCCTGGTGCGGGCGGTGGAGAATTTCAGCCGGTGGCGCTGCGCCAGTTGGGCCAGCTTCACGTCTTCAATCACGCTGGTGATGACGGCCGCGTGTCCACCGATAAAATCGTAGGCGTCGCGCCGCACCAGGACGCACTGGCCGTTAAAGATTCCAGCCGGATCGCCGCGGGGAGAGACGCCGGCGAAATAGAGCGCCAGCGCGCAGGGGACCAATACGCTTTCGGCAAACGATTCGAACTCCGGGCGCAGATAAATGGAGAGGAAGGACAATCCGCTGGCTTCGGCGGCGGCGACGGCGGCGGCAAGGAATCCTTCATCGAACCAGGTATCGGCGTCGGCAAACAGCACCCAGCGCGACCGCAGCACGCGGGCTCCGGCGGCGCACGCGTTCGATTTGCCGATCGATTGGGCCAGCAGTTCGGGAGCGGGAAGGACTCCGGCACCCGCCCGGCGCGCCGCTTCCGCGGTGCCGTCTTCAGAATGATCGTCGACCACGATCACGGTATCGTGCGGAAAACTTTTCACGGCGCGGGCGATGACGGCTTCTTCATTCCGCGCCGGGATCACGACCATGCAATCGGGCGCGGATGCGGCTCCAGTTTTCGCGGCCGGCAATTTCGGAATTGCCAAATAGTTGAAGCGGGACCGGACAAAAAATGCGATGAAGAGAACAGCGATTCCCAGCGCGACCAACAGGCTGAAGCCCTGGCCAAGCTCGCTAAGCACTCATGACCCTCCACAGGCTGCGCGTAATCGGGCCGGCCATGGAGCGAGCCGTGATCCAGGCACGCTCCACCGCTGGCACCGCCGGGCGGCGGTGGAACACGTCAAAATGCGAGGCTTCGATGTGCCGAAGCGTCTTGCGATAGATGTCGAAAGCGGTTCTCATGGCAAAGCGTCCGCGGTGATCCAGCAACTTGAGACCGGGCTCCGCCCTTTGATAATAGCTGCGCGCGCGCTCCGACTGGAACTGCATCAACTGCCGGAAGGCGTCATTGCGGACGTGCCGTTCGGCGTCCGCCTCGGAATATCCAAACGATTCCATCTCTTCGAGCGGCAGATAGATGCGTCCGCGCGCGAGCTGTTCGCCGACGTCGCGCAGGATCGCGGTCAGCTCGATGGCGAGGCCCAGGTCCGCCATATAATCGAGCGCCGGACCGCGGAACCCGACCACGTGGGTCATCATCTGCGCGACGGTTCCGGTCACCCGATGGCAGCGGTGGCGGAGCTGCGAAAAACTGGCGTAGCGCATTTGATCGAGATCCATGCGTACACCCTCAATCATTTCAAGCGGCAGATCGTGCGGGATGGCGCGCTGGTCTAAGGTGTCGAGAAAAACATCCAGCACCGGATGGCGGGCCAGCTCCCCGCGTAATCCAGCGGTGACCATGGAGGCCCAACGGTCCAGATCGGCGCGGCCCTGTTCCGCCGTCGCCTGACTGGCAAGCCGGCGCGTGTAGTAGCAGAACCAGTAGACGGCGTGCGCGGCGCGCCGCAGGTCCATCGGGAAAAAGCGCGTGGCGAAGAAGAATCCATGAGACCCGTTTCGCGCCGCCTCCGCCGCTTGGGTGTAGAGGGCGTCGAGCGAATTGATGTTTTTAGACGGGGGCGGACGCATAACCAATGGTTTCCAGCGATGATATCACGGCCGAAAGCGCGGCCTCGGGCTTGATAATTTATACTGGCAATGGGTCTCAGTGTGATGCGCGCCATCTCTCTCCTATCTGCAACTCTGCTGATCGGAACGAGCATCGCCCAGCAGAACAATCCCGATGCCAACGTCGTCTTTCAGAGCCAGGCTCGTGAGGTGCTGCTGGAAGTTGTGGTGCGGGACGCGCATGGGAAGTTGGTCACTAAAATCGACCCTTCCCAAGTGTCGGTATATGAGGACGGAGTTCGCCAGGACATCAAATCCTTCCGCTTGGTTCTGGGCCGCGAGGTGCGGGCCGAGGTTCAAAAGGAGATCGCGCAGGTGGCTGCTACCCAGGTGGCTGTGATCCCGGCGACACGGGCTGGGCGGCCGGGTGCGACGCGGGCCCGGTCCAATCCGCTGCGAACTGTCAACGTCGTTTGCCTCATCCTGAACGATCTGACGCCGGAAACCAGGAAATTCGCTTTCGACGCCGGGCGAAAATTTGTCGACAAAGAGCTGCGGCCGGACACTTTCATCGGGGTATTCAGTCTAGATGCGAGCGGCCTGCGCCCCGTGTTTCCGTTTTCGAACAATCGCGAGCACCTGGTGAAGGCCATTGAACTGGCCTCCGTGAACCAGCTCCCGACCATCGGGCAAAGCAACGCCGCCTTATTGAATGGATTGAGCATGACGACGCTCGGCGTTTCAGCCGTCAGCGCCACTTCCATCGCCCCGAATGGCGCCATCATCAACACTCCCGGCGCTGGCGTTCCCACTGGCGCCGATGGATCCAACACTCAGGATCCGCTGGGCACGCGGGGAGACATGGGCGTGGCCGTAAACGCGGGACTGCGGGAGATCGATGCGCTGATCGTCCTGATGAAGCAGCTTGGCCAGCTTCCGTTTCAGAAGACCGTGCTGCTGATGAGCACCGGGTTGACGCGTCCGCCGGATCAGTTGGAATACTGGCAGTCGCTGATCACCTTGGCGAACAAAGGCGGCGTAACATTTTACGCCGTCGACGTTTATGGCCTCGGCGTTTGCCAGGATATGCCGGACTGTCCGCAGGGAAGCACTTTGGCGCAAGGCGGTTCTCCGGCGATTACAGGATCGCCCACATCGACGCCATCGAGCGCTGCCGCCGCGATGCTGAAAACGACTGCCGCGCTGAGCGCCAGTCAGGTTAGCCGATTACCGAAAACGACCGCCCAAACGATGGAGCTCGCGCATCAGGACGACTATCTGCGGTTCGGCGTATCGAGCGCCAATACACAGGAGGCGCTGCGGGAGATTGCCGAAAGCACGGGCGGATTTCTTATCGCAAACACAAATAACACGGAAGCGCTCTTAACAAAAGTAATGGAAGACGTGGATACCCATTATGAACTGGCCTATCGGCCTGAATCGGCGCCCTCCGACGGACATTTTCGGAAAATCGAAGTCAAACTGGCCCGGGCGGACCTGCGCGTTCAGACGCGAAGCGGATATTTCGCGGTGCCGGAAACCGGAGAAGGTCCGCTGACGCCGGGGGATTTGGGAGCGCTCCAAGCGCTGGACTCGAATCCGCTGCCACATGCCTTCGACTTCGGCTCCAGGGCGTTTCGCTTCCGCTCCGGGAAGGGAACCGCTCAATACTCCATCGCCTTCGAGGTTCCCGTCGCGAGCCTGACCGCGACGGCCGAGGCGAATGAGAAGAAGCACAAGTTTCACGCATACCTGCTGGCCCTGGTGAAAAATTCGCAGGGAGAAATTGTGGAGCGCGTTAGCCGGGATGTGCCTTCCGATGTCGCGGACGATCTTCTGCCCGCGCTGCGCGCGGAGGCGATGACTTTCGAACATGCGATCAACCTCAGTCCGGGGAATTACAGAATCGAAACCGCCGTGGTGGACCAGGAAGGGAATCGCGCCAGCACAAATATTCTGCAAATTGACAATCAGGAGCAGTCCGGGCCAGGGCTCAGCGATATCGCATTAGTGCGCCGCGTCAGCACCCTCGAACGTCCGCCGGACGCCGCGGATCCGTTTGAAGTTCCGGGCAAGCGAGCGCAGCCGTATCTATCGACGACGCTCGCCGCGGGAGCGCAGCCGTATATTTATTTCGTGGCGTATCCGGAACCAGGGAATTCGGAAATACCCTTCATGCGGGCGCAATTCCTAAAAAATGGCCGCGTTCTGGCGACGCAAAAGGCTGAGCTTCCCAAACCCGATCCATCGGGAGCGGTGCCAATGACAATTCAACCAGCGGCGGGTCCTGGCGATTACGAAGTGAGAATCATCATGGAACAGGGGCGCCATTCGGTCGAACGAAGCTTAAAGTATACGATCGATACCAAATAATTTAAAGACGGTGCAGAATCATCACGACTCGGGTTATGATCTTGAAAGAGGTGGCCGTGATTCGTTCCCTTCCTTTGCTTGCGTGCGCAATTTTGACAACGCTTGTTTCAGTGAAGGGGGCCACTCCCGCTCCCACGTTTCATAAGGACGTCGAGCCGATTCTTGAGAATCGCTGCCAGGGATGTCATCGTCCCGGCGAAGCCGCTCCCATGACGTTCCTCAACTATAAAGAGGTGCGCCCCTGGGCGAAGGCGATCCGCAGCGCGCTGCTCACCGGCAAGATGCCTCCGTGGCAGGCGGATCCCCGCTACGGGCATTTTTCGAACGACCTGTCGCTTCAGCACGGCGAAAAAGAGACCATCATTTCCTGGATCGACGCCGGTGCACCGGAAGGCAACCCCGCCGACGCGCCGAAGCCTCGCACCTGGGTGGATGGATGGCGCATTCCTAAACCCGACGTGGTTTTTGAGATGCCCGAGGAATTTGAGGTCCCCGCGACCGGCGTCATCAACTATCAGTACATTCCCGTGCCGACGCATTTTACCGAGGATAAATGGGTAGAAATGGTGGAAGTCCGCCCCAGCGACCGCAGCGTGGTGCATCACGCGATCGTGGTGGTCGATACCGGCAACGGCATGCGCGGACAGGAATATCTTGCCGGCTACGCGCCCGGCATGGCGCCGCAATTTTGGAAACCGGGTCAGGCGAGGCTGATCAAGGCCGGTTCCTATCTCATTTTTCAAATGCATTACACCGCTAACGGGAAGCCCGCGCACGACCGCACTAAGATCGGCATGATCTTCGCGAAAAAGCCACCCACGCAGGAGATCGTGGCCATGCAAGCCGCCGCGCATTGGCTGCAAATTCCCCCCGGCGAAGCGAATTACCGCACCGAAGCCTCGGCCATCATGCGCGAAAATGTGGAATTGGTCGGCATGCGCGTGCACATGCACGTGCGCGGGAAATCGATGATTTTTCGCGCTCTTTATCCCAACGGCGAATCGGAAACGCTGCTCGACGTCCCGAAATACGATTTCAACTGGCAGCCTTATTATTATCTGGAGACTCCGAAACCGCTGCCGCGCGGCACCCGCATCGACGTGACCGCCGTGTTTGATAATTCGGTGAACAATCCCTTCAATCCCAATCCCGCCGCCACCGTTTTTTGGGGCCCGCAGAGCTGGGATGAAATGATGATCGGCTGGTTCGATGTCGCCATCAATGCGGGAAGCACCATGGGCCGCGCGATCTACGGCGCGCCGATCGAACTGCACTGAGTCGCGCGTTCGCGCCTCTCCATTCTGTTACACTCTTAAAAATCTATGGACATCTTTCGAACGAAGCCGCTCGCGAGCCTCCTCGCGCAGGCCAGCGATTCCAGCCATGGCTTGAAACGCACCCTGACCGCCACGGGACTGATCGCGCTGGGCATCGGCGCCATTATCGGAGCCGGCCTCTTTGTCCGCACCGCGGCTGCATCGGGCGAGGCCGCCGGCCCCGGCGTGACTCTTTCCTTCGTATTCGCCGCCATTGGATGCCTGTTCGCGGGCCTGTGCTATGCAGAGTTTGCTTCCATGATCCCCATCGCCGGCAGCGCCTACACTTACGCTTACACCACCATGGGGGAGATCATCGCGTGGGTAATCGGTTGGGCTCTGGTACTCGAATACGCATTCGGCGCGGGCACGGTATCCATTGCCTGGAGCGAATATTTGAATAAGCTCTGCGGCGGCAGAATTCCATACTCCTGGTGCCACTCTCCTTTTGAAACCGACCCGCTGTCGGGGGCTCACGGAATGATCAACATCCCGGCGCTGTTCATTGTTCTGATTCTGACTCTTCTGCTGATCAAAGGCACCTCCGAATCGGCTACCGTCAACGCGGTGATCGTCGCGGTGAAAGTCGGCATCGTGCTGGCCTTCATCGCCATCGGCTGGCACTTCATCGATCCGGCCAATCACACGCCGTTCCTGATTCCGGAAGGTGTGCAGGGTCATGAAGGTTTCTTCCAGCACGGATGGGGCGGCGTGCTGCGCGGAGCGGGCATTGTCTTTTTCGCCTTCATCGGATTCGACGCCGTCTCGACAGCGGCCCAGGAAACCATTAACCCCGGGCGCGATATGCCCATCGGAATTCTCGGCTCGCTGGCGGTGTGCACCGTGCTCTATATTCTGTTCGGCTGGGTACTTACTGGCGTCGCACCGTATCCGGAATTTCTGACGGCGGGCAAGGAAGCTTCGGTGGCCTACGCCATCCAGCATCATATGCCGGGCTTCGGATGGCTCGCGACCCTGGTCACCGTGGCGATTCTGGCGGGCTTCTCGTCGGTAATCCTGGTCATGTTAATGGGCGGAAGCCGGGTGTTCTTCACCATGGCGTGCGACGGATTGTTGCCCAAGCTGTTCTCCGAGATTCACCCCAAGTTCCGCACCCCCTACAAGTCGAACATGATCGTGTTCTGCTTCGTGGGAGTGCTTTCGTCCTTCGTTCCCGGCGATCTGCTAGGGGACCTGACCGCGATCGGCACATTGTTCGCCTTCGTGCTGGTGTGCATCGGTGTGTGGATCTTGCGCGTCAAAAATCCGGGACAGCATCGCCCGTTCAAGACGCCTCTGGTGCCGCTGATCCCGATCCTGGGCGTGCTGTTCTGCATCACGATGATCATTTCGCTTGATAAATATACCCAGCTCGTCGCCTTCATTTGGATGCTGATCGGCCTCGTCGTCTACTTCCTCTACGGCAAGAGCCACAGCCGCCTCAATGCCTAGCGCGCCTCCAGGCGTGCCGCGTCGATAGTAGTGTTTGTGGGGCGGCGCCACGCGCTGCCAGATCGCTACCGAGCCGTGACCGCAGCTTGTGGAACAGCCATGCGTAAGCACGCGGATAGTACAAACCGCCATTTCGTACCATCCGTCCAGTACCTCCTGAAACGGGACTCCCACTCCTTGTGTACTCCATCTTTCCCCGGCAATCTCAAGGAGTGAATCTATTCGAACTCCTTCAGCGCCGCCCAGCCCGCGTTCTTTTTGTCTGTCTCGGCAACGCGTGCCGCAGCCAGATGGCCGAAGGCTTCGCCCGAGCTTATGGCAGCGACATTCTGGAGTCGCACAGCGCCGGTATCTCTCCCGCCGCCCGCATTTCCCGCCGGGCCTGCGCCGTGATGGCGGAAAAAGGCGTCTCGCTCGCCACTGGTTTCTCTCCCAAGAACATTTCGACCTTCAATCTGGACGATCTCGATCTCATCGTGAATTTGAGCGAATACAGTCTTCCCCGCACCTCGACGCTGATGCTTACGCGCGTCCTCCGCGACCCCATGGAAGGCGACATGGACGCTTTTCGCGACGTCCGCGAAGACATCGAACAACTGGTCCGTTGCATGATTGAGCACTTTCGCTTCGCTCGCCGATGGGCGAATCCGCTATATTCGGAGGAATGCGGCGCGGCGGTCTGACTCTCATTCTGATCGCCGCGGTGGTCATCGCCGCGCGCCTTTCCCACACCAACGTTTTGTGGGCCGACGACAATCTGCCGCTCGCCGCCGCCATCCAAATCGCTCACGGAAAAGTCCTCTATCGCGATATCTGGTTCGATAAGCCCGCCCTTGTGGCATGGATCGATCTCTTATGGGGCGCGCGCGCTGGAGTCCTGTTGCGGCTCGCCGGCGCGGTGTACGTGATCGCAGTCGCGGTTACCGCCCGGCAATTCGCGCGCTCAAAATGGGGGGATCGCGAAGGCCTTTTCGCGGCATTTTTCGCGGCGTTCTTTCTCACTTTCGGATTACCCTCCGCCGTAATCCCTCTCGCCTCCGATATGTTGCTGGTGCTGCCGCATCTGGCCGCGGTGTATTTCGCGTGGCGCGGCCGGGCTTTCTTAAGCGGAGCCGCCGCCGGCATCGGCCTCCTGTGTAGCTCGAAAGCTGTCTTCGTCCTGGCCGCCTGCGCGCTCTGGCAGTGGAGACAATTGCCGCTGCTGCTCCTGGGCTTCGCCGCGCCCAACGCCTTCGCCCTCGGATGGATGGTGTGGCACGGTTCGGCATCCGAATATTATCGCCAAGCCTGGCAATGGGGACGCATCTACGCAGCCAACACCTTCGTCGAGCATCCGTTCAAGGAAGGCATCACAAGAACCGCCAATTGGATCGGATTTCAAGCCGCATTAGTTGTCGGTGCGATCATCGCCCTACGCCGCGAACGCCGTCTGGCCATCTGGATCGTCCTCTCGCTCGCCGGCGTCGTACTCGGGTTACGATTCTTTCCCCGCTACTATTTCCTGCTCCTGCCGCCCACGATCATCGCCGCATCGCGAGGCTGGTCTCTGGCGATGAAAAACAAAATCGCCGTCGCCGCGCTCTGCGCCCTGCTCGCCGTGCCTTTCATCCGTTTCGGCAAAGGTTATATAACAGGCTGGCCGACCGACGTCGCCATGGACCGCGACAGCCGTGCCGCCGCCGAAAAACTTCGCACGCTCTCGCGCCCCGGCGATACGCTCTTCGTCTGGGGCTTTCGTCCCGATATCTTCATCGACTCCCAACTCCCCGCCGGCACGCGTTTCCTCGAAAGTCAGCCCATCTCCGGAGTCCTAGCCGACCGCCATCTTTTCTCCACCGCCTCGATCGCCCCCGATTTCACCGCCCCCAACGTCCGCGAACTAGAAACCACAAATCCAACCTGGATCGTCGACGGATTAGGTCTCTACAATCCCCCTCTGGCCCTCTCACGCCAATCCGCTTTAGCTGCCTGGTTTTCGCATTACCAGGAATTAGCGCGCACAGAAGGCTCCATCCTCTACCGCCTGTCGAAAAATTATTGAGGACCGTCGCGCTTGTAGCGCGCGCCCCCAGGCGTGCCGCGTCGCCACTCGTGGCGCCGCCAAAGTCCTTGAAGATTTCCGCCGCGCGTTATACTTGAGCCGATAGCAATCGTCATTTAGGCAGCCTGATCTCTCGACGTCCCGAGATTCGCGGCGCACGGCCATGCGTCGCCGGGTCGCGCAGTGGCACAACATCAGACTGATTTCAGAAGAAATCGCCAGGAAATTCGGACCCCTGTCGCTGGCACAAGTTCACGCGGCCCTTGCCTATTAACACGCGAATCAGCCAGAGATTGAGGCTGACCTCGAAGCCGAATCGCGCGAGACACAATCCATTCTGAGCCGCCCATGAACCATCGTATCTCCGAACCGAACCCCGACCGTCAGGGAGGGGATAAGTCCGCCAGCCAGTTACCTCAAAACCCTCACCGTAAATCCCCCCAACCCCACCGCCAGCAATCCCCAGGCAATTCCTTTTCGCCATGCCAGCGACACCCTTCGCGCCCCCGCCGCCAGTACGAAAAAAACGCCAATCTGCAACGCCGCCGCCCCCACGCTGTAACGCACCGGAAACCCCGCGATACTCAACCCGTGAAATAATCCCAGCACTCCGACAATCCACGCCAAATACTTCGCATCCGCAACCATCAGGATCTCCACCGCCAGATAAGCCACCGTCAACGCCATCGCCGCTTCCAGAAATCGCGGAGCCAACGGCCATGGAATTCGTGGACCAATCAAAACAGCGCAAACCTCGCCCAGCAGGAAACAAATAAACGGAGCCATTGTCCGAGGCGCGGCAATGGCCAGCCCCAGCAGGAACAGCAGCCCCATCCAGTTCGTCGCAGCCCTCACGAATCCCAGTCCAAATTCGCGCCCGAAAGTCTCGATCCGCGAAGGCGGCCGGAAATGCAGCTCGGACCGTGGAAACGCCTGATCGAAAACTTCCTGGTCGCTGTTGGCGCTGCGCACCGCATGCAGCCAATGCACGTGATTCGGCACCGTCACCTGGAAATACGTGCATTCCACACCCAATCGGTCCGGCACCAGAGTTTCGAATTCGTAGGAAGCGTGGCAGACATACGTGCCGTCTTCCTCGGCGCACTTCGCCGACCTTCGTTGTCCTCCCTCGAAGTGAATATGATCGAGAATCGCCTCTGGATGCGCCATCTGCGCGACTTCGACCATCGGGATGCGCAGTTCGTAATCGGCCAGCGGACCATCGATGCGCAGCTCCCCGCTGCTCATGCTGACCACGTGCGCCCACAGCGGCGCGCCGATCGTCAGCAGAGCAAATGCGCTAAGCCGTCGCACGCCGTTGTCTCCGCAGCCGCACGTATACCACGCGCAGAGCGGCCATCACCGGCACCGAGAAAAACATCCCCGGTACTCCGCCAATCTGTTCCCCCGCCAGCACTCCGAACAACACCAGCAGCGGATGGATCTCCACGCCGGAACTCATCAGGTAAGGGCTCAGAACATAGTCCTGGAAGATCCGATAAATGGCCAGGAACACCACAATCCACAATAGATGTGGATACTCCGTAAATGCCGCCACCAGCAGGATCACCGCGGAGGCCGTTAGCGGCCCCACCACCGGAATGAACTCGCACACCGCCGCAATGCCCGCCAGCAGGAACGCATAGGCGACCGAGGTGGTCGAGAGAAAAACGGTGTAGAAAATGAACGTCGAGATCGCCAGCAATACCAGCGCGCGAATATACTGCGCCAGCAGTAAATGCACGTCGGCCAGAATATCGTGGACCAGCGGCCGGTGCGCCCGATCGAAGCTCTCGACAATCGCCTCGCGCATCGCCGGGCCGTCTTTCAGAAAAAAGAACCCGAGAATCGGAATTAGAATGGTGCTCAGCACGTTGCCGATGCCGCTCAAAATTTGCATCCCGGCGCTCGAAAGAATCGGAAGCACATTCTCCCCCAGATCTTTCAGCCGCTCCCGCAACAGCTCCGCCAGCCGGGGACGCGCGAATTCGAGCCACGCCGGAATCGGCAGGCGGCTTAACGGGTCCTGTTGACGCGCCAGGTCCGGCAGCCGCGCCACCAGGCTTGCCGCCTGTTCACCGATCCGCGAGCCTACTGAAATCAGCGTCAAGACGATTACCGCCAGCAGCGCGATATAAACCAGCGCCAGGATCGCCACGTGCGGAAATCGCTTGGGCGCCATGCGCTCGAAAAAACTCACCACCGGCGTGAGTAAGTGCGAGAAAAATAGCGCCAGCGCGAAAACCATCAACGTGTGGCGAATCCCGTACACCAGCGCGATCATCAGCGCGAACAGAAATACTGTCCACGCGATTTTCAAAGCGCTGCGGTCGATTCCGATCATCTAGACCGTTACTATAGCAATACCTACCGTCGGTCAAAGAATGGTAGAGGGGTTGGCACTAGAGGCCGCAACTGGCAACCCCTCTACCGCTCAAGACGTTGACCGAAGGCCCGTAGAAACCGGTTCAGGTGAAACTGGGAGCACCACAATATCGTGAAAGGCCCGCCCGTCGAGACCTTAGCCATTGTGGGCCTTCTAGCGGCGCTAGAGGCCCTCTCAGCAGCAACTCAGCAGCCGAGAGGGGCAGAGGACCGCTCAGCAGCACCAGCACACCGGAAGCGGCAAGCACCAAACCACGTCGCACATAAAATCTCTTCATGAACCACGACGAAGCGTCATATGAAGAGCGGCCAGAGGCAAGCACCATCGGCTACGGCTTGGCATCCAGATTTCCGCAGAATTGGCAACCGTGATGCACAAGAACTCGCTCGCACTCGATGAGTTGATGGCTATCAGTAAAGATTGCGATTGATGTTGGCCGCAACCCAAGCCAGGTTGATGCTTTCAAAGAATGGGTGCCATCTGTCGGGCGCACGGACTGCCATACGCCCACCCGATTCCCACACAGGAATCACAGTTCCGCGTAAGCTCGCGTCCTGCGCGTGCTGTTGAAGTGCGAACATTTCTGATACCTGCTCACTCTCGCTTAGCAATCCAAAGCGTGATTCCAGGGGGACGATAATCAGGTCGATTCCCTGTTCGTTGACATGGGCGATATCGTAGTTCGGCATCTTCGCTCCTCTGGGCATCCAGTTTATCATGCAAAGCACTTCCAATGATAAAATCACAGCATGACGGTGCACAAACAGCAGCAGATTTTTGCAAAGTGGGTGCAGGCCGGAAAACCGCTCTGCTCTCATCGATTCAGTGAGCGATTGGCCCACGAGGGCCGAATTACGGACCATATGATTTGCACGCAGTGTGGCAGAGACGCCAACGCGGCCATCAGGATGGACGACATTCCTGTGGTCGAGTATTAGTCGCGTCGTTCGGACTTGACGGTCTCTTTTGCGAACCAAGAGATGATTGACGGACCATTCTGTTCAAGCTGCTTGGCCACGGCATTCTGAAACGGCGTGGCTACCGGCATCGTGCCGTTGCGGACAAGCATTATCGGAATCCGAATCACAACAGGAGCGGTCATTTATGTTTTATCTCCCGGCTCCATTATGGCATGAAGGCATAAAAAAGGGGTGGAACCCGAAGGCCCACCCCCAACGACTTTAACGGATTCGACTTCCTAGGCGGCGATGCCCTGCACAGCGCCACGCCATGAAGCGTTAAAAACATCATCTGCTTCCCAAACACCGACCTCGATGAGAATACTGCCGGGTGGCACTCCTTCAACTCCGGGAAACAGTTTGGTAAGGCGATCTCCATGAACGTCGGTCGCTTCAAAGAAATTCACAGCCGAACTGACCATCAAAATGTCATCATCGGAGGAACACGAGATCCCGATGGTAACGAGCGGTTGCTGGAATTTTCGTAACCGCTTCAACTCGGTTGGTGGCATTCCATTGAGAACACTAGAGATAAACATCTCAAAGGTCTTCTTATCTGGGAAGGGAACATCATTTTTCTTAAACATAGGGCACAACTCTCCTGTTTTTTGAATTTTTCAAAAATGGGCCGACTCTGTCGGCTCCGGAGATGTTTCGTGCCCAAAGAATCCCGAATGGCTACGGGGTTCCGAGGGTATCTACCGCGTATCATCTTAGTTGACCGGCCAGAACATCAGCAAGCCAAGCGGTTCACCTAATATAACAAACCATACCTTAAAGTCAAGCAGGCTCATCAGGTTATCGGGAATCCGACTTGAACATGATGACCCCCAGGGGGTGTTGAACAAAAGGCGAAATTAGCGAGGTCTAGTTCAGCGCTCCGAGACCTGCATACTTTTGTGGTATGTGTGCTGCTACAAAGGTGTCTTGACGGACGCCATGTTTTACGATACAGTTGCTGCATGACAGGCCTTGAAACGCTGCTACGCGAGGCGCTCGCAGAGCAGCAGCGGGAATTTAGTGACCTGGAAGCCCAGCTAAGTTCACTGCCGCGAATTCAAGATGAGCGGGATAAGGCTCATGCCATGGTCGCGAGGATGAGGTTTAACCTCAATTTGCCGCCACTTGGATCTGTCGAACTCCTCGAATACGGGCCGGGTGTCGAATCAACCGATAATCCTCTGCTAAGAAAGGCGCTTGCGGTCCTGGAAGCAAAATTAGCAGACCTGAATAAGCAGCTTAGTGATCTTCAAGCGGCGAAGGATAGGCGCGATAATGTCCGCGCCCTGATTGTGTTGATGAAGGAGAACATGCCTGCGGACCAGCCTAGGGACATCGAAATCGAACTGGGCGATTCCATAACCGACGCCGTGGCGCAACAGCCACTCTGGATTATGATTCGCACGATTATTTTGAATGCCAGGACTCCGTTGAACCTCGCAGATATCACGGACTCATTGCGCGGTCTCGGCTACCCCAAAGTCACCCCGGACACGGTTCGTTCAGCGATTTTTAGGAAGCCAGATGTTTTTGCACGTCGTGGTGAAGAAGGGTATGTCGTTCTGTCCGAGGATGTTCGGCCAAAGGACCGCAAATGATGCACGAATTGCTAGGGGCGTTGCCAGACACCATTAACAAGGTGTTCGACATTTTGGAACTACTGGTGGTTCGGGTCACCTTGTTGGGTCTGGCTGCGCTGGGAGCTTACGCTCTCTTCAAGCACCACACTTAAAAGTTGAATTTTCTTTCGATTCTTCCCTCAGTCGTAGTTCGCACCACACCGCCCAAAAATTCTGCATGGTTTCAGGACGCGGCAACCGGCCTTCGTGCAGACCGCAGGCGATGCGGTAGAACTCGTAATTGCTCACCACGGCAGCATCTGATAAGTGGGCAAACTTGCGGCGTTCGGAGGTCCTGGCCTCCTGTTCGATCCAATCCCGCAACGACCCGCTTACGCAAGAATCGTTTAAAAGGCGAACATATGGCGAATCTTGGCGGTAAGATTTCTGGGGAACAAGTTCTCGTGGCAAATCAGAAACCGCCATACACCCAAAGCTGAACTCGAAGAGATTGAGTGGCAATACGGCCTCCTCAGCCGTGACCGGGTTGAGCACTACTACCGGCAAAGCACGATGAGGTAATGATTGGCGACCGGTTGCCACCGGCCAGGGCGAGTCCGAATTGGTGGCGATCTGAAAACTGCTGTGGAAATGGGGGAATCGTGTTAGGACAGCATTTTCCGGCAAGAACCATTGATAAGCGGACAAGGGCGATGTAGGCTTTTAATTAAGGAACCGCCGCGAATGAGTCAACACGACACGCCACATTCGAACTTCTTGGCGCAACAGGAGTCGTGCAATTCCGCGCTTGAAGCGATCGCCAAGGCGACAACCGCGACGGCACTTGTGCAATCTGAGCCATACCGCTTGGCCATCGAAGCGATCACCGACGCCACAGCGCTAGCTCAGTCGTCCAACGCCGCATTTCACGCAATTGCCGACGCCGCAGGATTTGCACCACGAGAACCGTGGGAATCGATCGAAGGAGCGTCAATTTCGATGGCTGCCATCAGCGCACCGCAGGTCGACGCTTCAATGTTGCAATCGGCCATACAAGCTCACAGCGATATTCTCGCCGCTGTCAGCGATGGCATCTGCCAGATAGATGCGGAAACATCAAGGATCTGGCAAGAATGTATCGGATCTTCCTATCCCGAACCATACGCCGTTTCACTCGCCCTTTCTAATGAATGGGATCTCACTATTCCAGGCGTTCCGAATGTCGGCACGGAATTGGCACTGCTAGCGGCTCAATATGGCAAAGCCGAGCTAATCGCTCTCGAAAGGGACCTAAGAACCGGTTGTCTTGATTATGGCGACCCATCCAATGCGTTTACCGTAATTGGCCGTGATCCCGAAATCGATCTCTTAGCCAAATATTTCCTACTTCGCAGATTTGCTTCTCGCACTCAATCGTCGCTTGAGAACGTTGTGCGATTTATCTTGCAGATCGTATTCGCAATTCCCAAATCCGCGGATTCTGAACTGTGCGACCTCCTGAATACCTACCGTTCCTTCTTCGAGCTTCATGGTATGGGACGCCCCCCGTGTCTAGGATGGGCTTGCTAGTGGCCTGTCTTTGAACCGGGAAGACGTGATCCAGACCCACTAGAGTTTTTCCCCCAATCCCCAAAAAGAACACATTAACTTCCCTTTCTTCTTTCTAAAGGAGACAGGCAGTGTCATCATTATCTTCTGCGTATCAAGCGCCAGTGCGCTCTAATCAACCACTTTCAGTCGGAACAATCGCGCGGCTATATCATATCCCTGATCGAACCGTGCGGCACGCCGCTGAAACCAACAAACTTACTGGCTTCCGAGACCCTAATACACCAGGACATAAACCTTGGCTGTTCCTGCCAAGAGACGTTGAAGAGTGGGTTAAGGGGAGGCGAACGTGGGACTAACGATTCCCTTTTCCACTGCCGAACTCGAAACCGCCGTCGTCGCTCTTGTGTTTTTGGCTTGGACCTCCATCTCCGGATGGCAGGTAATAGTGACAAAACTCAAAGCCGCGAAGTGCATCGTGTGCGACCGGAGCGTCGCCCATCACGAGCAGGCACAGTATGTGCGCGTGGCGTGCCACGAACGGTGCCATTACTTAGCAAAACTTATGGCGAGAGAACCTTGACGGCCCAAGTCAGGGATGTGCGGGCGTATCGTCATCGCCCTGGACATGAAAACGGGGCCAGCACCGGTAAAGGCGTGGCCCCGTGTGGATCGAATGGAATGTGTTCAGTAGACCCGACCCTGGTTGAGTTTCATTCCTACTTATACCGCCGCCGAGTCGTGGTCAACCATGATGAACGTTGTTCGTTCCAGCTTGACCCGAAAGGCGCTGCTGTATAAGTAGTAGCGTTCAGTTGAAAGTGAGTTTTGACCATCGCAAATCATCGAGCTTTGAATTCGGGAGTGAACCCGCCCAAACACCATGGCTCAGTCGGTAGCACGCCAAACAAAGTTGCAGCGAATCGGAAACGACAACTGAGCAAGACGGACGAAGGCCAGCGATCCTGGTGTAAGTCCGTGGTGTCGTTAAGGCCGCAGTAGACCTCTGCCGGTCAAGTGGGGTGCACCAATGCAGATTCGGCGGACATACCCGCCAGTTCTATTCCATCGCCCAACATTCCATTCTGGTGAGCCACCTTTGCCGAACCGAGGACTCACTGTGGGGACTGCTTCACGATGCGTCTGAGGCTTATCTGCAGGATGTCTGTCGCCCGTTGAAAGAGTTGGCCGAGTTCGTCACGTATCGCGCAGCAGAGCGCCACTTACAGCGCTGCATCGTGGAACGATTTGGGCTTGAGCCGGAGCAACCAGCCAGTGTCACGGAAGCCGACGATTGGATATTGGCGGTGGAATACCGAGATTTGATGACGCCGGTGACTGACCCATACATCGCCGAGCCTCCCGCCCACGTTACAGTCTCAATTACGCAACCCTGGTCGCCGGAGACTGCGGAACAAAGATTCCTGGATCGATTCGAAGGATGTTTTCGGCGATAAAGTTGGCCCCCAAAATTGTGTGGGCCGATTTTGGCGTGTTTTCCTGGAATTTATGAACCCTGAATCCACTCGAAGTGAATCGATGCGGCAAGCCTGGGCGGTTCGCCGGTCAACTGCTGAGAAAATCGCACAATTTTACGCAAGTCCCGTCTGCCTCTGCGGATGTGGCGAACCCCTTGCTAAGGCCGATTCGGAAAAGTCACAGAGGCTTTATCGACCGGGGCATGATGCTCGGCT
>Ga0116129_1000446_pt1 | contig 26820 bp, 27 predicted proteins | sample June2015DPH_17_2_FD_89732 | JGI IMG/M metagenome (GOLD analysis project Ga0116129, IMG submission 89732) | Peatland microbial communities from SPRUCE experiment site at the Marcell Experimental Forest, Minnesota, USA - June2015DPH_17_10 | ecosystem: Environmental > Terrestrial > Soil > Wetlands...
GGCGGCGTGCGCACCTCCGAGGACCAAGCCGCTATCTTTCTTCGGTCGGTTTCGCGCGGTACCGGGCGCGGCCTTTACCAATGCAGTGGTCGTTTTGTATTTGGTCTCCTGGCTGCTCGGTGCGATCGTCTACCTGTATTTCAAGATCGATGTTCAGCCCAACTTGGAACGCGATCGCCATTGGCATGCGATGGGTTACCTTGACCTCAAGGAAGATTTTGTCGTCATAGGCTTGGGTTTGCTTCCCTCATACTGGTTCTGCTGGCGTCGGCCAGTTGATGGTCAAAACGCCCTGATGCGGGCTGCAGTGACCATACTCCTGGCATTCATTATCTGGTGGTCCTTTCTCGTTGGTCACGTCGTGAACAATATCGGAGGATTTGGGTGATAATGTCCGCTTCGCGGTATCGCCGGTTTGCCTTTGCCTTTGGGGCAGCTTTTGCGCTCTTTTATGTTGTTGCACGGGCTCGCGGGTTCGTGCTGTTTACCGTTTATCCAGCGCAAGGCATTGTCCTTCTCGGCAGCCATCGTTCGAGGGATGTTTCCGATCCCGTCCTGGATTTCCTCGCACCCGAGATGTATTGGTACGGATGGACTGCTTTTGCTGCGGTCGGCGCTCTCGCAATCGGCCTTGTTGCCGCGCTTTTGCCAGATCGCTTGTGCCGGTTTTGGGCATGGTGTGCTTGCGTCGTTCCCCTGATCGCGATGATCGCCAGCGTCTATCTCGCGATTCCCTGGCTTCGGCTTTAGCAGGGAGCTTCCGCTGAGGGGGGACTATGCACTTCAGTCACCTCGCCAGCCATTCGGCGACGCGCTTTTGCGAATCGGCGCGCGCTTCGGCGTCGGTGCCGACATGGCCCTGCTCCGGCACGGTGGCGTCGGATGTCTCGGAAACGGCATGAAGCGGGAAATTGGCGCGGTCGAAATCATGATAGGCGTCGGGATAAACCACGATTCGCGCCAGCGCGCTGCGGCCACGCGCGCCGTCGACCATCTGGCGGCATGCGGGCGGCGAACTGACGTCATCTTTCGCCCCGATCAACAATAGCGTCGGAACGCGTGCGCTCCATCCAAGGCCGGACGAGATGCGGCAGTCCGGATAGAACGCAATCGCCGAACGGAAATCCGGATCGACACCGCGCGACGACAGTTGCGGACGCACCGCCCATAATAGCGCGCTGGCACCGTTGGCCCACCCCAAAAGGCTGATGCGATCGCGCGCGGCCCAAGGCTGTTGCACCAGCCACTGCCGCGATGCCATGATGTCCGCCACCCGCTCGCGATTGGCGCGCACGCGGCGCTCCTTGACGCGGCATTGCGGGCCAAGTTCGCGCGAACCGTAACTGTCCGGCAGCAGGACCGCGCTCCCTGCATTCAGCAATTGCTCGGCCCAATCGCGATAGCGCGGCAGCACCGGCTCCGAACGACCGGCCAACCCGCCGCAACCGTGCAGGGCAATCACGACCGGAAACGGGCCGTCACCGTCGGGCTTGTAGAGCTGCGCGCGCAACGTTCCGCCTTTGAGGGGGATGTCGACCTGATGCGGGGAAGGCGGCGGCGCCGCATCCGCGGCAAATGCCACGGCAAATAACGTCAGGAATGTAGCTGCTGAGAGAAGGCGCATCGGTTTGCCGGGTCGCTATGCGCTGACGCTACCATGCGCCAACGACGCAATTCCATCACAAATCGGTGGGTTTGACGGGCGGACAGCACGACCTATCTATGCTAGACGCATCTGGCAACAACTGGTCCGCAAACCGGGTAGTCGGAGACCAAGCGGAGACTTCAACCGTGCTGAACAAATTCGGTCCCTCGGGCCATGGCGAAGCGCAGGTGCAATATCTGGATGGCGATTTCCGCGTGATCTCGCCGGGAACCTATGTACGGTGCGCGGTGACCGATGCGCGAATCCCGCTTGACGAGTTGAAGTACTGGAGCGTCGATCTGCAGGAGGCCTACGCCCTCCCCGGCGCGGTGCTGCAGCGGCATTTTCCCGGCGCATTGAAGCCGCAGGGTTAGTTGCTTCGGCGAAACTTCGTATCGCGCGCCCGAAACAACCGGTCGGCCACCAGTTTTCGCAACCGCGGGGCGTCCTCGAACTCAAGCGTCACCTCGAACGGCACGATATCCCGCGCCCAGGATGGCAGCCCCTCGCGGCCGCGCAGCCGCGCCAGATCCTTTTCCGTGGTTACCGGCGTCAGCGCGCCGCGTTTCGCCTCGGCGATCAAGGTTTCAATCTCTTTTTCCGAGAACGGATGGTGATCGGCGAAGGCACGCTCCAGGACGACATCGATCCCGTTCTCGCGCAGGGTCCGAAAAAACCGGGCGGGATCGCCGATCCCGGCAAAAGCCAGCACGCGTTTACCGGAGAGCCGCGCCAGCGATGCCTGGTCCGGCTTGAGACGTGCCGACAACACGGGTCCGCCGCGCGCGGCGACCGCGGCGGCAACCGCCTCGGCGGCACGGCCGTCGCCGACGACGATCAGCGCGTCGGTGCGGGCAAGCTGCCGATGCAGCGGCGCCCGCAACGGACCGGCGGGAAACACCCGGCCGTTGCCGAGGCCGCGGTTACCGTCGATCACGATCAACGAGGCATCCTTGGCGACCGCGGGGTTCTGGAAGCCGTCGTCCATCAGGATGACGCTGGCGCCTTGCGAGCGCGCCAATGCCACGCCTCCGGTACGATCGCGCGCTACCGCGACCGGGATCGTCTGGGCCAGCATCAAGGGCTCGTCGCCGACATCGCAAGCCAGGTGCCGCTCGTAATCGACCATGATCGGCCCGCGCAGTCGTCCGCCATAGCCGCGGCTGAGCACGACGGGCGTCTCGCCGATGTCGCGCAGCATCCTGCAAAGGGCCAGCACACAAGGGGTCTTGCCGGCGCCGCCGACATGATAGTTGCCGACGCAAATGACGGGGACGCCGGCATCAAGCCCCTTGCGCTGCAATCGCCGGCCCGCGACCAGTCCGTAGAGCGCGCCGAGCGGCAGCAGTAACAGCGATATCGGTGACGACGGCCGGTGCCAGAAGGCCGGCTCACGCATTCGCCGCCCCCATTTCGAGCCGAAGCTGCAATAGATACGGCTCGAGCGCGACCAGCGTGCGGTCGAGCGCGCCGCCGAGCCGTTCGACCACGCCCTCGGCGGCCTCGGCCACCAATTGGCGCGCCGCCGGATCGGCCAGCAACTGGCCCATCTGCTTCACCAGCGCTTCCTGCGTGTCTGCCCGTCTGGCGCCGCCCGCACTATCGAGCGCCTCATAGACATCGGTGAAATTGAAGACGTGGGGGCCATGGACGACCGACGCGCCGAGCTTGACCGCTTCAATCGGGTTTTGCCCGCCACGTTCGACCAGCGAGCCGCCGATGAACACGACCGGCGCCAGCCGATAGAACAATCCCAATTCACCCATCGTGTCCGCCACATAGATATCGGTCGTCGCGGCGGGCAATTCACCGCGCGAACGCAAAGCCGCGTGCAGGCCGGAAGCCGCTATGGTGCGGGCGACAGCTTCGCCGCGATCGGGATGCCGGGGCACGATCACGCTGAGCAGCGAGGGAAAGAATCGCGCCAACGTCCGGTGCGTTTCAAGCAGAATCTCCTCTTCGCCGGGATGGGTCGATGCCGCAAGGATGATCGGGCGACCGCGCGTCATCGACATCAGCCGCTCCAGCTTGGCGGAGTCAACGGGTGGCGCCGGAACGTCCAGTTTCAGGTTCCCGGTGGCAATGACGTTGCGGCTGCCGAGCGCGGTGAAGCGGTCGGCATCGACCTGCGACTGCGCGAGGCAGACCTCGAACCGGCCGAGCAACGCGGAGATCGTGCCGGCGATCCTGCGCCAGCGCGGAAACGAGCGATGCGACATGCGGCCGTTGATCAGGACCATCGGCAGCCGCCGCGCCGCGCTGGCCAGGATCAGATTGGGCCACAAATCGGATTCGATGAACAGTGCCAGGGAAGGCCGCCAGTGATCCAGAAAGCGCGCGACATAGCGCGGAGAGTCGTAAGGCACATATTGATGGATGATGTCGGCGGGAAACCGCTTGGCGACGATCGCCGCCGAGGTCACCGTCCCGGACGTCAGCAGGATGCGGATATTCAGCGCGCGCAATTTCTCGATCAAGGCCGCCGCGGCCAGCACTTCGCCGACGCTAGCGCCGTGAATCCAGACCAGCGGTCCGGGCGGCCGGATGCCCGTGCTCATGCCGCGGCGCTCGCCGATGCGCGCCGGATCCTCCTTGCCCTGTTTGAGCCGCCGCTTGATCAGCGCCGGCGCCAGCGGCACCAGCGCCGTGGACAGCTTTTGGTAGACGCGCAGCGTCATCGGCAAGACACTAGCCATGCCCCACCTGTTCCGGACGGCCGACCTGCGCCCAGGCGCGACGGGTCGCTTCGTTCAGATTCGCTTCCAGCGCTACGCGCAGTTTTTCCATGGTCTCGGCGTCGGCGTCCGGCGGCACAATAACCGGTTCAATGCCCACCAATGCGCCCCGTCCGAATGGCAAATTGATGGTGGTGCGATCCCAATTGTTCAGACGGATGCAACGGCTGGTCGCCATTGCGAACGGCATGATCGGCCGTCCGGTTTCGCGCGCCAGCATGATGATGCCAAGGCCGGCGATACGCGCGCGCTTGGGCACGTCCGCCGTCAGCGCGACGTTATAATTGTCCGCAAGCGCCCGCACCATTTCCTTGTACGCACCGACGCCTCCCTTGCGGTGAAACGCCGAGCCGTGATCGCCGGAGCCGCGTATGGTGCCGATCCCGAGCCGTTCGGCGGCGATGGCGTTGAATTCACCGTCACGATGCCGCGAGATCAGCACCTTGCCACGATATCTCGCCTTGCTCCTGATAAAGGGCGTCAAGAAATGCTGACCATGCCAGAATACCAGAATCACCGGCAGTTGCGGCTCGACGATTTCATAGATGTCGGGAGGATCGAAAGTGAATTTGTTGGTCAGCCAGACCAGTCGCAGGAACTCGGCCGCGAGAAAACCCACAGCGTGCTGAACCCAGCTGCTGCGCAGCACGTTGCGAAGTATTCTTTTCAACGGGCTGGTTTCGCGTCTTGTTTGGTATTTTTGCCGGTATCTTGGCCCGGATCGAGCAGCCGGTGGAGATGGACGACGAAATAACGCATATGGGCGTTGTCCACGGTCTGCTGCGCCTTCGCCTTCCACGCCGCGTGGGCGGTTGCGTAGTTGGGGAAGATGCCGACGATTTCCACCTGATCGAGGTCCTTGAACGTCGTGCGCCCGAGATCGGCGAGCTCGCCTCCGATGACGAGATGGAGCAATTGCTCCTGGGAACTAGCTGGCATCATTCGTTTCCTAAGCCGCTGGCCGGCCTGCAGATTCCTCGCCTCACGGCGCTCAGGGCAACGGACGGGTCCGGAAATGCTCGACGATGCGTGCATGACGATCGCGTCCCGCTGCTACCAGCACCCCGTGGGTCACATCCCGGCGATTGTAGGAAATCGTGTCCCCCGAGAGCGTGGTCATGTTACCATTTGCTTCCTGCACGATCAAATTGGCGGCGGCAAGGTCCCAGTCGCGGCTTTGGCCGCCGGCAAAGGCCGCATCGAGGCCGCCCTGCGCAACCCGGCACAGCCTGAGCGCCAACGATCCTATCCTGGGATGAAGGATGATTTCATCGGATTGCCGGCTGAGCTGTTGGACCAGCGGCTTCGGCCCGGCGATGCGGGAAAAATCCAGTTCGGCGCCGGCCGTGGCATAAACCGGCAGATCGTTGCGCATGGTGCCCTGTCCGCGCGCCGCGAAGAAAAATTCGTCGCTGGCCGGGGCGAATACACACCCCAGCAGAGGCAATTGTTCCGCCACCAGCGCCACGCTCACGCACCAGTCCTCGCGGCCGGCGAGATAGCCGCGGGTGCCGTCGATCGGATCGACAACCCAGACCAGATGCCTGGCGAGCCGCGCTTCGTCGTCGGCGCTTTCTTCCGAAAGCCAGCCATAATCCGGCGTCGCGGACCGCAGCCGGCTCTCAAGCAGGTCGTTGACCGCGATATCGGCCTCCGACACCGGAGAGGAGGCGCCCTTGGTCCAATTCTTCAGGTCGGTGCGGAACAGCGACAGCGCCAGCGCGCCTGCCTCCCGCACGGCGTCCGCCAGCAACGCCGCGTCACGCGCCAGATTGCCGTCATTCACGCTGTCAACGCTAACGTCCGCCAAGCGTCAAGCCTTCGATGCGCAGCGTCGGAGCATTGATCCCGTAACGAAATTCCAGATCATTGGCCGGCGCCAGCGATTTGAACATCTCGATCAGGTGGCCCGCGATTGTCACCTCGCTGACGGCATAGGTGATCTCGCCATTCTCGATCCAGAAACCGGATGCGCCGCGGCTGTAGTCGCCGGTCACGCCATTGACCCCGGAGCCGATCAGGTCGGTGACGTAAAATCCCTGTCTGATGTCGGCCATCAGTTCGGCCGGCGTCGGTTGGCCGGCTTCGAGATGCAGATTATATGGCCCCGGCGATGGCGACGACGACACGCCGCGATGGGCGTGGCCGGTCGTGACCAGTCCGAGCTCGCGTGCGGTCGCGCAATCCAACAGCCAGGATGCCAGCACCCCCTGGTCGACGATGGCAAGCTTCTTGACCTTGACGCCCTCGGCGTCGAACGACTGCGAGCGCAATCCGCGCACCCGCAGGGGATCGTCGATGATGCGGATATCGTTCGCGAACAGTTGCTCGCCGAGGCGGTCTTTGAGGAAACTGGTCTTGCGCGCGATCGAGGCGCCATTCACCGCCCCCACCAGATGGCCGACCAGCGATCCCGACACCCTGGGATCGAACACCACCGGCACCTTGCAGGTCTCGACCTTGCGCGGATTGGCGCGCGCGGCGGTGCGCTCGCCCGCGGTGCGGCCAACGCTTGCGGGCGAAGCGAGATCGCAAGCATGCGGCGCCGAGGTGAAGTCGTAGTCGCGTTCCATGCCCGTGCCGTCGCCCGATATCGCAGTCATCGAGATACCCTGGCTCGAGCGCAAGTAAGCGCCGTGGAAGCCGCCAGAGGTGACCAGCACCATGCCGCCAATTCCGCTCGAGGCCGATGCGCCACCCGATTTGGTGACGCCCTTGACGGCAAGCGCTGCCGCTTCGGCTTCACAGGCGCGGCGCTCAAGCTCCGATGTCGAGGGGACCTCGGGGTCGAGCAGATCGAGATCCGGGAAATCGCGCGCCAGCAGTGACGGATCGGCCAGGCCGACATATTTGTCGTCCGGCGCGACGCGCGCCATGGCGACGGCGCGCTCGGCGAGTTTTGCGACGCCATCGCCGCTGATGTCATTGGTGGAGACCACCGCCTGGCGCCGCCCGACCAACACGCGCAGTCCGACATCATCGCCTTCCGAGCGCTCCGATTCCTCGACGCGTCCGTCGCGGACCTCGACACCTTGCGAAATACCGCGCAACGCGACCGCGTCGGCGGCGTCGGCACCGGCGCGCCGGGCGGCTTCGACCAGACGCTGCGCCAACGCGCTCAGGGCGGATTGATCGAACAGATCGGAGGTGACGGTATCGGATGAAAGCCGCGATGCGCCTGATGGTGAAGAGATCACGAACAAAATCCCAAGGATTGAAGGAGCATTAAAGCAGGGTTGAAGCAGGCTCGAACCAGAATTGCCGAGCCCATGAGATGTGCCTGATTCACAGGGATTTCAAGCATTTTGCGCGTCGGATGCGAAAGAATTTCGCGTATGCGGCAAGGTCTCGTCAATCATGTGAGCCAAGGTCTTGTCAATCATGCCGGCGAATGAAGGACCGGTGACGCCAGGTTAACCAGCCTTTTTAAGCCAATACGGACAGGGCTCGGCTAAGGTCCCGGCTATCGACCGGGAACATAATCCCGGCGGGGAGATAAAGCCGTGAGGCGTCAAACTGCAACAAGCGGGATCAATCCCGCCGGGTCGAGCCGCGCATTGCGGCTCGACCCCCTCTCTCTGCCCGTCAGCTTCAACGCGCACGACACCCGCGCGGACGGCGGCGTGCGGAGGGTAGAACTTCACCGCGAACGCGTCGTTCTGCATCGTGCCGTCCACGGCATGCGGATGGCGGTCAACATCCGGGTGTGCGATTTTCTTGGCGTTGCGCTGCGCGGCATCGACGACGCCCAGATGCTGGTGCTGGCCCATCACGACCCGTCACTGACGATTCCCTTGTGCGTGAGTTCCGACCGAGAAGAGATCGCGGCCGCCTGGCAGATGTGGAGCGAAATCTTCGCGCTTCCGCAATTGGCGGAAGAAGCGCGCGAACCGACGCAGCGCCGCCGGCGCCGCAATGCGATCCGGGCACGACGGCCGAAATTCCTGGCGCGGCGGCGCAGCGGCGATTTGCTGAAGCCAGCGAGCGTTCACCAGGGCGAGCGCGAGATCATCGCGCGGGATTAAGGCATCGTCAGAGTTCAGACAGCCCGCATCACCGCATCGGCCAGCAATCCGGCAAACAGCAACAGCCCCGCATCGCGGTTGGATTTGAAAATCCGCAGGCACAGCGCGGGATCGCCGATCTGCAACCGTCCGATCTGCCAGGCAAGATGCGCGGCGAACGCGGCAAGCCCAAGCCAAGCCGGCCAGCCGGCACCGGCAAGCGCAAGCGCCGCGCCGATCAAGACCACCGCGAGCGTGTAAAACACCGCCAGCGCCGGACGCGTACGCGCGCCGAACAATAGCGCGGTCGATTTTATTCCGATCAGTGCGTCGTCCTCGGCATCCTGGTGCGCATAGATGGTGTCGTAGCCGATCACCCAGGCGATCGAGCCGGCATAAAGCATAAGCGCCGCCGCATCGATCCGGCCCAGCGTCGCCGCAAATCCCATCAGCGCGCCCCAGGAGAACGCCAGACCGAGCACGATCTGCGGCCACCAGGTAATCCGCTTCATGAACGGATAGACCGCGACGATGATGAGCGAGGCGATGCCGGTGATGACCGCGAAGCGGTTGAATTGCAGCAGCACGGCCAATCCGATCAATGCCTGAACGACAAGAAAGGCCGCCGCCTGCGCCACGCTCACCTGTCCCGCCGGAATCGGCCGCGACCGCGTCCGCTCGACCAGCGCGTCGAGATCGCGATCGGTGATATCGTTCCAGGTGCAGCCGGCGCCGCGCATGACAAATGCACCGACGAAGAACAGGGCAATGATGAGGGGCAATTGGCCGATGGCGCCGATGACGCCGGCCGCCAGCGCCGCCGACCACCAGCACGGCAGCAGCAGCAGCCAGGATCCGATCGGCCGATCGAGACGGGAGAGCCTCAAGTAGGGCCGCGACCACGACGGCGCGCGGGTGTCGACCCAGTTGCCGGTGGCGTCAGCAACGCGGGCGGCGGCGCCGTTCATCCGATCCTGGTTCGAAGTTCGTGATGCATCGCGTTTCCAGTGGCGCTGCTCAATTTGAAGTTCTGGATACCGACCCGGCGCAACCGGTGCTGGAACTTCAGACCGGCGGCACCGGTCATCGTTCGAGCACGTTGCCGCTCAGGGTATCGAACGTGCTGCTACGCTTCTTCGAGGTAGGTGCCTCCGGAACCGTCGCCGCCGAGCCCAGCACGTCGCTCAGACTCGGGCCAGTCGGGCCTTTTTGCTGCGCCTGCTGTGCCACCGCGCAGACTTTCTGCTGCATGGTCTCGGTATTCTTGTGGCCATTTTTCAGTTGGTCGGCTATCTGCGGCGGAATCCCGCACTGCGCGGCGTGGGTTTCGACATATTTGATCATCTTGATTTCAGCCTGGCCGAAACTTCCGATCAGCTTGCAAGCCTCGTCCGGCGGCGCATGCCGCTCGCTGGCGGCCTTGATCAGCTTGCCACGCTTCTCCGCATCTTCCCGCAGCGGCATGAAGCCCTTCATGCATTCGTCCGAAGGACCTCCTCCTGCCTGCGAAGGACCAGCCGGGAAGCGCTGAAACCCGGGAGCGGCGATCGGTGCCGCGCCGGTTACCGGGAACGAACTCGCAGGCGCGGCACCCATGGAAGGGACGGAGGCCGATCCGTTAACCGGTGGAAACGCCGGATCGCTGGCTGTGCCGACTTGACCGGGCAACGGCGCCGGAAAGGCGCCCTGAGCAAAGCCCTGACCGGCGTTGAAAGTCATTACGGCCACGGTCAGCGGCACAAGCAGGCGACGGATGATCAAAGCTGTTCCTCCGGCAAGGTCCAATGGTCTGCCCAACGTCTTCCCGATAGCAGCACAATTTTCGCTGGGCTTTTTACGATCCTCGCCGACCCTTAACAACCCGTGGAATTTGGCGACAGCGCGGCGTTGGGCCGCGCCTGGCGTCAATAATTGCGCAAAATGCCACCCTTTGGGTTAAAAACCCGGCGTGGATTGGACCAACGATCATGCCTCAACCCGATTTTCGCGACCCCAGGCTGTTTGTCGACGCCGCGCTGGCACCGGGCGAAACGGTCGCGCTCGAGCGCAGCCAGAGCAATTATCTCGGCAACGTGCTGCGGCTTTCCGCGGGCGGAACAATCCTGGTGTTCAATGGACGCGATGGCGAATGGCAGGCCGCGATCACCGGCCGCAAGCGGCCTGACGGCCTCAATATCGTTGCCCGGACCCGGCCGCAGGACCGCCTGCCCGACCTTACTTACGTCTTTGCGCCGCTGAAACATGCCCGGCTCGACTACATGGTGCAGAAAGCGGTCGAAATGGGAGCGTCATCCCTGCAGCCGGTTTTGACCCGTTTCACCCAGGTCGCCAGGGTCAATGGCGAGCGGATGCGCGCCAATGTCATTGAAGCTGCCGAGCAGTGCGGCATCCTGAGCATTGCCGAAGTCGCCGAACCAATCGCGCTCGATCGCTATTTGGGCCAGCGCGAGCCGCAGCGCCTGCTGGTTTTCTGTGATGAGGCCGCCGATGTCGAAAACCCGTTGCGAGCGTTGCAGGGCTACCAGACGGCCGCAGCCGGAATCGACATCCTGATCGGCCCCGAAGGCGGATTTGCCGAGGAAGAGCGCGCTATCCTCTCGCGACAGCCGCTAACCTTGCGGCTTTCGCTGGGGCCAAGAATATTGCGCGCCGATACGGCGGCGGTGGCGGCACTTGGCCTGGTACAGGCGACGCTCGGCGACTGGAACGGGAGCCGCGGATAGCGCCGCCTGGCAGTTCGGGCCTGACCGCCATTGAAGCAATTTACATTAAGGCACTTGGCCGATCCTGGTCGAAACGCCGCCCGGGCCGTGCTAAGGGGGGCTCCCGCCAGCGAACCGGCGCGCGATCGGCAAAATGGATTGCGGTTTTGCGTCCGATCGAGCTCTAAGCTATTGAAAGAGCGGATGATCTTTTCGCCAACCGCTCACACTTTGGCGAATCATGCACTAGAACCCAGTTTCGGGATTTTTGGACTTCGAGATGACCTTGACCGCCGCCCCTCGTGCGACCGGACCCGCCGCATGGGCGGATGCCCTGCTATTGTCGTTCGCGCAGGCCGGCTACATCAGGGCCGAACCGGCAATCCTGCAGCCTGCCGAGCCGTTTCTTGATCTCTCCGGCGAGGACATCCGCAAGAGCCTCTATTTGACCACCGATGCCGGCGGCGAGGAATTGTGCCTTCGCCCCGACCTCACCATTCCGGTGGCGCGGGAATATCTCGCATCCCCCCACGCCGGCCAGCCCATGGGCTTCAGCTATCTCGGTCCGGTGTTCCGCTATCGCGGCGGCCGGCCGAGCGAATTCCTGCAGGCCGGCATCGAATCCTTCGGCCGGCAGGATCGCGCCGCGGCGGATGCGGAAATGCTCGCGCTGGCGCTGGAGGCGACCGCGGCATTTGGCTTGAAGGATGTCGAAATTCGCACCGGCGACGTGGCACTCTTCATTGCGCTGATCGATGCCCTCGATCTCTATCCGGTGTGGCGGCGGCGCCTGATCAAGGATTTCAACCGCAAGATCAGCCTGGAGCAGGATCTCGAGCGGCTCACGCTCGCAACCAGATCCGGCCGCAACGAATATGAAGGCGTGCTCGCCGCGTTAGCGGGCTCCGATCGCAAGGCGGCGCTGGCGCTGGTGACCGACCTGATGTCGATCGCCGGCACCACCAATGTCGGCGGCCGCTCGGTCTCGGAAATTGCCGATCGCTTCCTTGAACAATCGACGCTGAAGGGCGGCGCCTTGCCGCGCGACGCGCTTGAGACGATCAAGCGATTCCTTGCGATCACGGGCGACCCCGTTGAGGCCATCGCTCGGCTGCGCGCGCTGGCCAAAGACGCCAAGCTCAATATATCAGCCGCCATCGATCAGTTCGAAAGCCGCGTCGGCTTGATGGCCGCGCGCGGCATCGATACGAGGCTGACACGCTTTTCCACCTCGTTCGGACGCGGCCTCGATTATTATACCGGCTTCGAATTCGAACTTCACGGCAAGGGCAACGGGGGCGAGCCATTGGTGGCGGGCGGGCGCTACGACGGACTGATGAGCCAGCTTGGCGCCAAAACCCCCATCCCGGCGGTCGGGTTCGCGGTCTGGGTCGAAACCCTGACACAGCTCGGCAGCAAGCCCGCCGCAACATGGCCAGGCGGGAGCGCGTCCTCATGACGACGCCGTTCGTTCTCGCCGTACCGTCGAAAGGCCGCTTGCAGGAGAACGCCGAGGCGTTCTTCGCGCGGGCCGGACTGGCGCTGGCGAAGCCGCGCGGCGCCCGCGACTATCGCGGCACCATCAGCGGCGTAGACAATGTCGAGATCGCCTATCTCTCGGCCAGCGAAATCGCCTGGCAACTGGCGCGGGGCGCGGTGCATCTCGGCGTCACCGGCGAAGATCTGGTACGCGAGAGCATTGCCGACGCCGACAAGCGCGTCGCGCTGATCGACAATCTCGGCTTCGGCAGCGCCAATGTCGTGGTCGCAGTGCCGCAGGCCTGGATCGACGTGCGGACCATGGCCGATCTCGACGATGTCACCATCGGATTCCGCGCCCGGCATAACCGGCGGATGCGGGTGGCGACCAAATATATCAACCTCACCCGCACATTCTTCGCATCCCACGGCGTCGTCGATTACCGGATCGTCGAGAGCGCCGGCGCGACCGAAGGGGCGCCGGCGGTCGGGACCGCCGAGATGATCGTCGACATCACCACCACGGGCGCCACGCTTGCCGCAAACGGTCTGAAGGTGCTCGACGACGGCGTGATCCTGCGCAGCCAGGCCAACCTCGTTGCCTCGCGGGACGCCGACTGGTCGAGCGAGGCCAGAGAGACCGCGCGCATCATCCTGGATCACATTGCCGCCCGGGCGCGCGCCAGCAAATACCGGGAAGTCCGCACCCGCTTTGCCGGATGCGACGCGGCCCTGCTGGCCGAGGCCCATGATCGCTTCGGCGTGGTCTCGCCATTTGGCGGCCCGACATCGTCGGGGATGGTTACGCTGCACTGCCCGCCGGCGCAGCTCTACGCGCTCGGCAGTTTTCTGCGCGCCCGCGGCGCCGAGACGGTGTCGGTGGCGTCGCTCGACTATGTGCTCGACCGCGACAATCCGCTGTTCGCCAGGCTTGAGGCATTCCTGCGACAGTGAGACGGTGGGCCGCAGCCCACCCCTCGTGGCGACAACCGGCGGCGATTGCCATATGCTGGTATCTGGACGGTTGGAACGGAATTGATGATGCTGGGTACGGATGTTTCTGGCCTGTCGACCACCGCGGCCAATGCCGCGGCGCAGGGGCTGTCGATCGTGGTGCCCCTGTATAACGAGGCGGCCGGGCTGGAATTCCTGCACCGGCGGCTTGGCGGCCTGGCAAAAACGCTGCGGCAGCGCTATGGCCTCGCTTGCGAGGTCGTCTATGTCGATGACGGCAGCGCCGACGCGACCCTCGCCATTGCGCGCGGACTTGCCGCCGATGCGCTCGATGTTCAGGTGGTGTCGCTGTCGCGCAATTTCGGCAAGGAAGCTGCGCTGATGGCGGGACTGGACCACGCGCGGCGCGGCGCGGTCCTCTTCATGGACGGCGACGGCCAGCATCCGCCGGACCTGATCGAGAATCTGGTCGGCCACTGGATCGATGCCGGCTACGACGTGGTCTATACCGCGAAAGCGCATCGCGACAATGAACCGCTGCTGCGGCGGCTTGCCGTGCATGGTTTCTACGCGCTGATCAACTGGGGGGCGCGGCAGAAAATTCCCGAAGATGCCGGCGACTTCCGCCTGCTGTCGCCGCGCGCCGCCGCGGCGCTCCGGCAGCTTCCCGAGCGCAATCGCTTTTTCAAGGGGCTGGCGAGCTGGATCGGTTTCCGCCAGATTCGCGTCGACTACGAACCCGCACCGCGCGCGCACGGCATCACCACGTTCAGCCCCGGCCGGCTGGTCGGGCTTTCGATCGAGGGCCTTACGTCTTTCTCGGTGGCGCCGCTGCGGCTTGCGAGCCTGCTCGGAGTTTTGCTCGCTTCGGTCGCCTTCCTGTTCGGCCTTTCGATCCTGTGGGAAACCTGGGTGAGCGGAAAATCGGTTCCCGGCTATCCCTCGCTGGTGGTCGGCCTGATGACGATCGGCGGCGTGCAGTTGATCATGATCGGGATCGTGGGAGAATATATCGGAAAAATCCTTTCGGAGCTGAAAGCCCGCCCGATCTATTTCGTCGCCGAGCATAGCGAGAAACGTGTCGCGACGGAAACGGGCGGCAGCGCCGGCGAAAGGTCCGCGGCCGAATGAACGACGCCGCGCCGCGCCGGATCTGGCTGTGCGCCGACGATTACGGCCTCAGTCCCGGCGTCAACCGCGCCATTCGCGACCTGATCGGTCGCGGCCGCCTCAATGCGACATCGGTCATGGTGGTCGGCCCGGCGATCGGCCGTGACGAAGTCAGCGCGCTTTGCGCCGTCGCCGCCGGCAGCCGGCGTTGCGGAATCGGCCTGCACGCCACGTTGACGGCGCCGTTTCGCCCGCTGACGATGCACTTTCAGCCGCTCGACGGCGGCATGTTCCTGGCCTTTCCGAAAATGCTGCGCGCCGGCCTGCTGCGGCGGCTCGATCCTGAAATCGTCCATGCCGAATTGATGGTGCAGCTCGCAGCCTTCCACGAGCTTTTCGGCCGTCCCCCGGATTTTGTCGACGGCCACCAGCATGCGCAGCTGTTTCCGTCGGTGCGCGATGCCTTCCTGACGGCGGTGAAACAGGCCGCGCCCAACGCCTGGGTTCGCCAAAGCGGGCGCAAGGCCACGCACAAGCAGCCGCTGGCCACGCGGCTCGGCACGCCCAAGGCATTGTTTCTCGACATTCTCAGCGCCCAATTTCGCCGCCGCGCCTCGCGCGCCGGTATCGCGTTCAATCCCGGTTTCGCCGGGGCCTATGATTTCGCGAGGCAACCCGATTTCGGCGCGCTGATGCGACAGTTTCTCGATGGCCTGCCGGAGGATGGCCTCATCATGTGTCACCCCGGGCTGGTCGACGAAACGCTGCTCGGCCTCGATCCGCTCACGGTGCAGCGCGAACACGAATACGCGTTTCTCGGGGGCGAGCATTTCCCGCTGCTGTTGGCTGAGAATAAAGTTACACTGGGCTGACGCCCGGAGCAGGTTTCAACCGGGTTCAATCATGCTCTTGCCGGGCGTTATGTCGCAGCTGCCAATTTATTTCCGCACGGCACTACTTGCGACGCAAAAGCCTCCTACATTTGCCCCGCGCTTCAAGCGAGGGAGGACGCCATGACACCGCAGGAACGCCAGTTGATTGACGATCTGTTCGACCGGCTCTCGAAGCTGGAGAGCGCGCCGCGTGATCCGGATGCGGTGGCAGCCATCGCGCAAGGCCTGCGCGGTGCGCCCAATGCGGTTTACGCGCTGGTCCAGACCGCGCTGGTCCAGGACGAAGCGCTGAAGCGCGCCAACAGCCGCATCCAGGAACTGGAAGCTGAGGGCGCAGCCGGACAGAATCAGTCCGGCGGATTTCTCGATTCGATGCGGGAGGCGGTTTTCGGGCAAAACCAGCCGCGCGGCTCGGTGCCGAACGTCCGGCCGCCCGAGCCGGCCAGCCGGGCCGTATGGAACAGCGGCCAGGTGCTGCAGCAGGGACAGCATCCCGGTCCTTATGATCAGGGACCTTACGCTCAGCCTTATGGCGCGCCGCAGGCGCCTATGGGCGGGGGCGGGGGCGGTTCGTTTCTCGGGACCGCGGCAGCCGCCGCGGCCGGGGTGGTCGGCAGCTCGCTGCTGCTCGGCAGTATCCGCTCGATGATGGGCGGAGGCGGCCGACAGGCTTTTGCCGATGCCGGAGGGCTCGGCAATCAATCTGAAACCCAAAAGCCGTGGGGCGATCAATCCAGCAGCGAGCTGGCGCGCGACGCCGGCATCAGCGATATCGGTTCATCCGGACATCGAGCCGACGACAGTTCGCGCGCGGGGCTATTCGATTCAGCATCAAACGATGACGACCAGGACGATATGGACGACATGGACATCGATTCGGACGACTTCAACGGCGGCAGCGACGACGCCTGACGGAGCGCCGTGAACGATGCAGGAAGCGGCCGCCCGATAAGGGCGGCCGTTTTGCCTTGGAGCCGAAGAAGCTTCAGATGACGACGACCCGCGCACCGACATTGACGCGGCCGTAGAGGTCGATCACATCCTCATTGCGCATCCGGATACAGCCCGACGACACGTTGGTGCCGATCGTCCAGGGCTCGTTGGAGCCGTGGATGCGATACATCGACGATCCCAGATACATCGCGCGCGCGCCGAGCGGATTTTCCGGACCGCCTTCCATGTGCCGCGGCAGGTCAGGACGCCGCACCAGCATTTCCGGCGGCGGCGTCCAATCCGGCCATTCCCTCTTCGCGGAAATCTGCTTGACGCCCGACCAGGTGAATCCGGGGCGTCCGACACCGATGCCGTAGCGCAGCGCCTTGCCGTCGCCCTGAACCAGAAACAGGAATTTGTTGGGCGTATCGACGATGATCGTGCCGGCGGCTTCCTTGCCGTGATAATCGACGAGTTGCTTCTCGAATTTCGAATCGAAGGCGAAATGGGAAGCATCGCTCGCAGCTTCCTGCTGGCGCAGCAATTGCTGCGGCTCGCCCTGCGGAAACGGCGGACGCCGGGATTCGTATGATGGCTGCTGTTGATAGGCAGGCGGCTGCTGATAACGCTCACCCTGGTTCTGTCCGTCCCCGAACAGAAATTCGATGAAGCCGCCGCCCATATTGGGGCGCTCGGCATAAGTCGTCGGCACCGGGGCGAGCTGCCGCGGCGCGGGTTGATCGGCGTAGATCACGGTGGGTTCGGGGACGGGTGCGGCTTCGAACGCCGCAGCCGTAGAAATCCCGGTGAATAGACAGGCCGCGCCGGAGAGCAGCGCGAGAGACATTTTTCTGGACATCGACGTACTCTGTACTGTTTCGTCGTGGGTGGCGCCTGACCGGCGCTTTGCACGCCACCAATTAAAGGCAAACCCGCATCGGTTTGGTAAACAGAACCGCCGTCTGGATTCACCACGTCGCCAACTCGGCGCGGTTTTATCCGACAGCGTTTATTTTCAGTGAAGGCGCAACACGCATGGTTAATCGTCGGTGTGCGGCGACCGGCGCACGCGTCACCAACCATCCCCGGCGTGAACCCGATGTTAAATCGCCTCTGTCTAAAACTTGACGAGTGAAAGTCAGGAAATCAAGTCATGCCGATTCATCGCAAACGTTTTCGTATCGAAGAGGCCTTTGCCGGCGAAGCGCAGATGCCGATGGCCGAGAGCGATATAGGTCCCATGCATCGCGAGATCATGGCCGAGCTGCGCCTCATTCGCGCCAGGATGGGGGGTGGCGGTCACAGCGCGGAGACGGAGACGATCGGCGAGTCGGTCTCGCGCGGGGTCGCCGAAGCCAATGCCCTGCTTGAGACCTACCGCGCCCAGATCGAGCAATGCGAGAAACTCAAGGTCGAACTCGACCTCATTCACGACGCCATCAGCCGCACCAAGCGGGAAATCGCGATGCTGCACGGCAAGAGCTTCAACGGCGAGGAAATGGCCAAGGTCAACGGTGAGCTTGGCGCAGTGGTCGGCGGCACCGAGGAAGCGACCCAGCAAATTCTGGAAGCCGCGGAGGCAATCGATCAGGCGGCGGCCGCGCTGTCCAAGGTGAGCTCGCCGGATCAGCAAAAGCTGCTCAGCGAGGATATCCAGGAGCGCGTCGTTTCCATCTTCGAGGCCTGCAATTTCCAGGATCTGACCGGCCAGCGTATCAGCAAGGTGATGACCACGATGAAATTCATCGAAAACCACATCACCGCGATGATGGATATCTGGGGTGGCGTCGACGCCATCAGGGCGCATGCGCCGGCGATCGTCGATACAAGGGAAGGCGACGCCCGGCTGCTGAACGGTCCGAAGCTGGAGAATGACGTCGGCCATGCCTCGCAGGACGACATCGACGCGCTGTTCGACTGATAATCACCTAATCACCGCGCAGAAGTCGCGCGGCGCTGGATCAGGCCCGCGGCCCGCAGCGGACATAGACCATGTTGCCGTAACGGGTCGCCGCGTCCTTGTCGGTGAAGCGGGTGATCAGGACCCGGCCGTCAAACGAGACGATCTCGCGATCCTGTGCGCCACCGGGCGGTCCCGGCGGACCGATATAATTCTTGCCGCCCGTGCTGCCCTTGAGCCGCAGTTCCTGTGGCGTTGCCTGGTCGGCCAGATGCATGATCACCCCGCCTGAGGTGCCGGCGCCGATCACGTAAGGCTGCTTGCACTGGCCCTGGGCGGCTTTTTCGGTGCGCGCGCGGTCGGCCGGATTCTGGAACGACGCGAGGCCCCATTTGCCGACAATCTCGTCGGCGCGGATGCTCGCCGGTATTTCCGGCTCCGGAGCCGGCGGCGGCGATGATGAGGAGAGGCCCGGCGAGTTCATGCTCGTGCAGGCGCCTAAAAATATCGTCAGCGCCGAGGCGATACCCAGATTGGCTACCGAACGCGCGTTACATGATCTGACCATGGTTTTCCCCGAGCAAAATTCACGGCCGCACCCGTCCCGCAGCCAAGCGTAAAACCGCCGTCGGAGCAATGACGTCCCGCAAACTACGCTGCCGCCCCGATCCGGTTTCCCGAAACAGCATCCTATATCAGCCTCACCAAGGGTTTAACCCCCGCTGCTTGACAGGATCAGCGTCAAGCCATATTCCCGGGCGCACAATTAGCACTCCAGAAGCGCGATTGCTAAGGATGCGAGCTGTCCTGCCGCTTGCCGGCTACCGGATAGGCCCCGCATTCGCAAGCCGCTTTCGATCGCAACCCCGACCTGAAAATTGGGCCTCCAGAAGGAACCGTCATGGCTAAATCCAAATTTCGTCCGCTGCATGACCGTGTCGTGGTCAAGCGTATCGACGCCGAAGAGAAGACCAAGGGCGGCATCATCATCCCGGACAGCGCCAGGGAAAAACCCTCGCAGGGCGAAATCACGGCGGTCGGCCCGGGCGGGCGCGACGAAGCCGGCAAGCTGATCCCGATCGACCTCAAGGTCGGCGACCGGGTGCTGTTCGGCAAATGGTCCGGCACCGAGGTCAAACTCGATGGCGAGGAACTGCTGATCATGAAGGAATCCGACATCATGGGCGTGCTGAGCTAACCCGTCATCGGCCCCGCCCTGGCAAAGCCGTTGCGCAGGGATGAGGTCCAGAGCAAGACACCAGCGGAGTAGATTCAAATGGCTGCCAAAGACGTAAAATTTTCCGGAGACGCCCGCGAGCGCATGCTGCGCGGCGTCGATATTCTCGCCAATGCGGTGAAGGTGACACTCGGCCCCAAGGGCCGCAACGTCGTCATTGAAAAGAGCTTCGGCGCCCCGCGTATCACCAAGGACGGCGTCACCGTCGCCAAGGAGATCGAGCTTGAAGACAAGTTCGAGAACATGGGCGCGCAGATGCTGCGCGAAGTCGCCTCCAAGACCAACGATACCGCAGGCGACGGCACCACCACCGCTACCGTGCTGGCGCAGGCGATCGTGCGGGAAGGCGCCAAATCGGTTGCCGCCGGCATGAACCCGATGGATCTGAAGCGCGGCATCGAGATCGCGGTGAATGCCGTGGTCAAGGACCTCGAGAAACGCGCCAAGCCGGTCGCCTCGTCATCCGAAATCGCCCAGGTGGGCACCATCTCCTCCAACGGCGACACGGCGATCGGCAAGATGATTGCGCAAGCGATGCAAAAGGTCGGCAACGAGGGCGTCATCACGGTCGAGGAGAACAAGTCGCTCGAAACCGAAGTCGACATCGTCGAGGGCATGAAATTCGACCGCGGCTACCTCAGCCCCTATTTCATCACCAACGCCGAGAAGATGACCGCCGAACTCGAGGACGTCTACGTGCTGCTGCACGAGAAGAAGCTGTCCGGCCTGCAGTCGATGCTGCCGGTGCTTGAAGCCGTGGTGCAGTCGGGCCGTCCGCTCCTGATCGTCGCCGAAGACGTCGAAGGCGAGGCACTGGCGACGCTGGTCGTCAACCGCCTGCGCGGTGGCCTGAAAGTCGCCGCCGTCAAGGCGCCCGGCTTTGGCGACCGCCGCAAGGCGATGCTGGAGGACATCGCGATCCTGACCGGCGGTCAGCTGATTTCGGATGAACTCGGCATGAAACTCGAAAGCGTGACCATCAACATGCTCGGCCGCGCCCGCAAGGTGGCGATCGACAAGGAAAACACCACCATCGTCAACGGTGCCGGCAAGAAGAAGGACATCGAAGCCCGCGTCGGCCAGATCAAGGCGCAGATCGAGGAAACCACCTCGGACTACGACCGCGAGAAGCTGCAGGAGCGTCTTGCCAAGCTCGCCGGCGGCGTCGCGATCATTCGCGTCGGCGGCGCCACCGAAGTCGAGGTGAAGGAAAAGAAGGATCGCGTCGAGGATGCGCTGAACGCCACCCGCGCGGCGGTGCAGGAAGGCATCGTGCCGGGCGGCGGCGTCGCGCTCTTGCGCGCCAGGAAGGCCGTCGGCCGTATCCATAACGACAACTCCGACGTTCAGGCCGGCATCAATATCGTACTGAAGGCGCTGGAAGCCCCGGTGCGCCAGATCGCCGAGAATGCCGGGGTCGAAGGCTCGATCGTGATCGGCAAGATCCTCGAGAACAAGTCCGAGACTTTCGGCTTCGATGCGCAAACCGAAGAGTATGTCGATATGGTCGCCAAAGGCATCATCGACCCGGCCAAGGTGGTGCGCACCGCGCTGCAGGACGCTTCCTCCGTTGCCGGCCTTTTGGTGACGACGGAAGCCATGGTCGCCGAACTGCCGAAAGAGCCGGCGCCGCCGATGCCCGGTGGCGGCGGCATGGGTGGAATGGGCGGCATGGGTTTCTAGGGCCGGCCTTATGCCGACATTATCCAATCAACGAAGGCCGCCTCCGGGCGGCCTTCTTTTTTGCCGATTCGTGAGCGGGTTTGCTAGAATCAACCGGTTCCGATTCAATCGGATATGACCAAGCGTGGGCGGTCCGGCCCGCTGCTGTTTCGAGGAATTTCAAATGCGCCTGCTTCTGCTCTGCCTGGTCGCTCTGGTAACGGCCTCATCGTCCGGCCTGGCTCTCGCTGAAATGAAGCCATCGACCAAGCCAGCACCGGGCGCCGGCGAGACCCGCTATTTCACCTCGATCGACGGGTTGATGGACGGCGATGCCGACGTCATCCTCAAGGAAACCCGCCAGGGCAAGACGGTGACCTCGGCGGTGCTCGACGTTTGCTACCCGGCCGAAAAGGGCTCCGAACGCAAGGATCGCTTCGTCGCCAACCTTTCGGTGAACGGCCAGACCCTGACCGGCGCCACCCAGAGCATCAATGACAAATTGCCCGTTACGGTAAAACTCGTGCGCAAGCCAACCGCCGACACCTTCGAATTCAAGGGTCAGATCGGCATCGGCCAAAACGTGACCGAAGTGGCCTCGACTGAAAATTCCGATCTCAGTGAAAAGGAATTTCTGGACAACCAGTCAATCGATGACGGCATCACGGCAGCGCCAGAGGACTTTACCGAAGTTTCTCCGGAATCGGTTGGCGTGAGGGTAAAACTGGACGCGGTGCTGGATTTCCTCAGAGGATTGAAGGGGCAGGAGGTCGAGGTTTCCCTGAGCAGCCTCACGGTCTCGTGCGATGCGCTGCGCGCCGGCGAGCAGACCATCACCATCGCCGTCGATCCGGATCGCGCCGCCGCGCTGGTTGCGAAGTCGCAGTCATCACCGGGCGTGGTCGCCGCCGGGTGGACCAGCGGCATGGTCGAGATGGATCGCACGATCCGCTTTGCAGCGGCCGACTGGCGTGACGGCGACCGGCTGAACAAGGACAAGCTCGCGGCGACGATTTCAGGCGTTCTGACGAAAACGCTCTCGGCGAAGCCGTCGGCATCGGCCTGGGACGCCAATACCGGAAAGCTGAAATTGACGTTCAAGCGGCCGAGCCAGGTTTTCCCCGCGCTCGGCCTCACCGAAACGATCGAGGTGTTGGCCCTGGTCGCGCCGGACAAGCCAGGCAGCACCGACCGGCTGATGCTTTGGGTCGGCAATCCCGTCATTTCGACGACCGACGAAACCGCGGGCCCCAAACTCAATCTGGCCGACGATTCCGGCGCCGACGAGGAAGGCGACCAACAGGACGACAACGGCTCTGTCGGTGCGCTGGCGAAGGAATTCCAGGGCCAGCGCTGGGATCCGGACAATTCGGCCTGGAAATAACCGGAATTAGCTGTCGATCCCGGGGCAGCTTCCGCCGCACCCTGTCCATGCAACCCGTGCATTTGACATGCCGCGCCATAGCGGCAATGAACGGACCGTATCCAGAGCGTTTTCAGGCGAAGCATGCCCTCGGACTTGATGCGGGGTGGCGATACCGGTTCGCGTGATGAAAACGCGTCAAACCAACGATAGAGCCCCGGTTCTGATTCAATCAGAATCGGGGCTCCGGACGATAGCTTTCAGGATTTCCCCTTTTAATGGCGCGTTATGACGTAGTGGTAATCGGCGCCGGCCTTGGAGGCTTGACGGCCGGCGCGATCCTGGCGCGCGCCGGCCGCAAGGTCCTCGTCATCGAGCGCAGCAACTCGGTGGGCGGCGCCGCATCGAGCTACAAATCCGGCGACCTGTTCGTCGAAGGCTCGTTGCACGAAACCAGCGATCCGCACGATCCGCGCGATCCGAAACACACCGTGCTGGCCCGGGCCGGCGTCATCGACGCCGTGGAATGGATTCCGGCCGGCACATTCTACCAGGCCCGCGGCGGCCCGCTCGACCAGCCATTCGTGATGCCGGACAATTTCGATGCGGCCCGGCGCGCGCTGACTGAGCGCTTCCCGGAAGCCCGCGCCGGGATCCATCGACTGCTGGGAGAAATGGAGCGCATTGCCTCCGCGATCGGCACGCTCTCGCAAGGCACTGACGCCTTCAAAAACCCGCGGACCCGTCTCGGCGCGCTGCTGAAACTCGTTCCCGCGATAGGGGACTGGCGGCTGTCGCTGTCGCAAAAGCTCGATTCCGTGTTCGGCGACAACGAAGCCGTCAAATGCGCGCTGGCGGCCAACCTCTGTTACTTTCACGACGACCCCGCGACGCTGTGGTGGATCTTCTTTGCGATGGCGCAAGGCAGCTACCTCCTGAGCGGCGGGCGCTTTGTTAAAGGCGGCTCGCAACGGCTCTCCAGCGCGCTCGCCCGCGCCATCAAGCTGGCCGGCGGAGAGGTGATGGTTCGCCGAGTCGTCAGCGCCGTCACGCTGGATTCTCAGGGCCGCGCTGGCACCGTCACGCACACCGCGCGCGACGGCAGCGATCCAAGGGTGGTCGAATGCCTGCGGGTCGTCAGCAATGCGGCGCCCGCGGCGCTCGCACCCTTGCTGCCCTCGGTTGCCGCGAACAGGCTGGCAGAAGGCTACACACAGCGGACAGCGTCGATTTCGCTGTTCGCCCTCACGCTTGGTCTTGCGAAGCCGCCGCGCGAATTCGGGATATCGGCCTATTCCACGCAATTGCTGCCGCGCGACATGAAACGGCTGTCGGATTATGCGCAAGGCGCGGCACTGATGGCGGATGAACCGGGAAACCGGATGCCGGCAATGTCGATCGCCGATTACGCCGCGATCGATTCCGGGGTTCCGGCGCCGCCCCATGTGCTCCTGATCTGCGGACCCGACCGCTTGTCCAACTGGGACAATTCGGACACGGATGCCTATCGCCAGAAGCGGGCGCGATGGCAGCATGCCATCGTTCGCCATCTCGATTCGCTGTTTCCGGGCCTCGCCGACGCCGTTGTCGCGTCGTCGTTCAATACCGCGCTGTCGGTCCGGCAGTATCTCAATGCGCCCGACGGCGCCGTGTATGGGTTCGCGCCGACGCCGCCCCGCTCGATCTGGCGCTGCCGGACCGGTTCGCCGCGCACGGCGGTGCCGGGCCTTTATCTGGCGTCAGCCTATGCGGGTTTCGGCGGTTACACCGGCGTGGTGCAATCCGCCGGCGCCTGCGCCGACATGATCTTGCGCGATAATTAGCATCTCAGTTGGTATTGATATGGAATCGCAGCGCTCTGGTTCCGATGAACGAAACCATATCGCCCTGCCGCTTCCATGTGGCCGCCTCGCTCAACGCTCCGACCAGTTCGTCGTCGGCCTGCGCCCGCGCCGGAGGACAATTGCGGTCCTCCAGCGGACCGGCGACAAAAATCACGGTATTGCCGGCTACTGAAAACTGGCCCTTGCCGCTCTTGCACCACAGATCGAGAACGGCTTCACCGCTGTCGCCGATTTCCAGGGTTGGCAAACGTTTCGATCCGGGCTGCCGCGCCGCATCCAGCGTCATCTCGAATCCGAACGGAAAACCGTCATTGGCGCAAGCCGGGACGGCACACAAGCCGGTTGTGAACAACACCAGCGCCGCCGCGGCCGGCCTCAATACACCTGTCGTCGAAAACATGCAGCCTCTCGAAATATTGCGGCACCGTAGTTTGCGCGTCGTTGTAACGGGCAAGCATCGCAATGACCATATCGGCCGCCGCTGAATCGTCCGTTCACAGACAATCCCCGCGGCATCGGCCGCGGGGATTTTTCGCACGCCGTCAGACCGGATTGCCTACTTCAGGACCATCGCCGTGAACGGATAAACATAGGCCTGCAGCATCACGAACAGGCCGACCAGACAGGCGAGCGCGATGGAATGCTTGAACACGAAGCGCAAAATCGTGCCTTCGTGTCCGACCCAGTTGGTCGCGGTGGAGGCGACGACGATCGACTGCGCGTCGATCATCTTGCCCATCACGCCGCCGGAGGAGTTGGCGGCGCCCATCAGGATCGGCGACAGGCCGAGCTGCTGGGACGTGATCTTCTGCAGATTGCCGAACAGGATGTTGGAGGAGGTGTCCGATCCCGTCAGCGCCACGCCCAGCCAGCCGAGCAGCGTGCCGAAGAAGGGATACAGCACGCCGGTTGCCGCGAATGCGAGCCCAAGCGTCGCATCGACGCCCGACAGGCGCGTCAATGTGCCGATCGCCAGCATCGCCGAGATCGTGATCAGCGAATAGGCGCACAATTTTATGGTGCGACCGTATTCGGAGATGATCCTGGCCGGCGACAATCCCATGATGAAGCCGGAGATGATGGCGGCGATCAGCATTCCGGTGCCGGTGAACGACAGATAGGTGAAGGCAAACACGGCGCCTTCCGGCGTCGGCTTGGCCGCCACCGGCGGCACCTTGTTGATCATGTTGTTCAGATCGGGAACCGGGTATCTATAGACAAAGATCGAGTCGGCCCAGGTCTTGAACCAGCCGGAGCCCCAGATCAGCAGGATAGCGCAGAGGATGATCCACGGCAGCAATGCGGTGACCAGTTCCGACGGCGTCAGTGGCGCCGGATCGATCAGCTTGGCCGGCGGCATCGTGCTCGCCGATTCGTCGTTGCCGCGCAATGCCGGCGACAGCCAGAGCACTTTCGGCTGCCAGACTCTCAGGAACAGGATCAGGCAGCCCATCGAGATCAACGATGCGCCGATGTCGACAATCCAGGGATTGATGTAATTCGAGATCACGAATTGCGGGACCGCGAACGATATGCCGGTGACGAGAATGGCCGGCCACACCTCTTTCATGCCTTTCCAGCCGGCGAACGCCCACACCACCCAGAACGGCACGATCAGCGAGAAGATCGGCAACTGCCGCCCGACCATCGCGCCGAGCGTGTAGGGATCAAGGCCGGTGACCTGCGCCAGGCCCTGGATCGGCGTGCCCAGCGCGCCGAAGGCGACCGGAGCGGTATTGGCGATCAGCGACAGGCCGGACGCCGCGAGCGGCGAGAAACCAAGTCCGATCAGGATCGCACCGGTGATCGCCACCGGCGTGCCGAAGCCGGATGCGCCCTCGAAGAACGCACCGAACGAAAATGCAATCAGCAGCAATTGCAGCCGCCGATCCGCCGTCACGCCGCCCACGGCGCGCTTGAGCGCCTCAAACCGGCCCGCGGCAACCGTCAACTGGTACATGAAGATGACGTTCAGCACGATCCAGCCGATCGGGAAGAAGCCCGACACGATGCCGAGCAACGAGGCGCGGATCGACATGCCGGCCGGCATGGTGAAGATGAAGATGGCCACGAGATTGGCCAGTACCAGCGCAGTGATGGCGGCGATATGAACCTTGATCTTGCCGCTGGCGATCATCACCAGCAGGGTGACGACCGGTATTGCCGCCGCGACGGTCGACAGCACGGCATTGTCGAACGGATTATAGACTTGATTCCACATTACAGATCTCCCCCACGCTATCATTCGGCGGCCCGGCCAGCGTGGACGGACAGGCATGCCTGGCGCGATCGCGGGGGGCAGTGTCTTTGGCGTTGCGCGAAATCAAGCAAGGGAATTTGCCATTGCCAAACCGGTCCC
>Ga0116129_1000447_pt1 | contig 26805 bp, 23 predicted proteins | sample June2015DPH_17_2_FD_89732 | JGI IMG/M metagenome (GOLD analysis project Ga0116129, IMG submission 89732) | Peatland microbial communities from SPRUCE experiment site at the Marcell Experimental Forest, Minnesota, USA - June2015DPH_17_10 | ecosystem: Environmental > Terrestrial > Soil > Wetlands...
GAACATTCTTTATCACAACAACGGCGACGGAACCTTTACGGATGTCACCGCAAAGGCTGGCGTTGCTGGCGGCGGCTGGTCGGTCTCGGCGGGATTTTTTGACTATGACAACGATGGCGAACTGGACCTGTTCGTGACCCGCTATCTGGACTGGGACATGAGGCACAGCAAGCCTTGTGGGCTGGTTGTACGCCAGTACTGTCCTCCAGGAGAATTTCCGCCAGTCAGCAATATCCTCTACCACAACCGCGGCGACGGCACGTTTGAAGATGTGAGTGTGAAATCCGGTATCGCAGGGAAAAAGGGAAATAGCCTCGGTGTGGCATTTGCCGACTATGATGGCGACGGATTTACCGACATCTTTGTTGCCAATGATGTGGTGGAGCAGTTTCTGTTTCACAACAACGGCGATGGCACATTTACCGAGCAAGGGTTGGACGCCGGTGTGGCACTTACGGCAGACGGCAAGAAACTGTCAGGCATGGGAGTGGTCTTTCAGGACTATGACAATGACGGCCGCCCTGACATCGTGGTCACAGAACTCCCACACCAATTACAAACCGTCTTTCATAATGAAGGACACGGAGTTTTCACCGATCAAAGCTTACAAACTGGCTTGGGTGTTCTCTCCGGATCGACTTCTGGCTGGGGTGTGGGACTGGAGGATTTCGATAACGACGGCTGGAAAGACCTGTTTATTGTGCAAAGCCACGTCATGGACAATGTCGAAAAATTGGATCCTTCTTTACATTACCTGGAACCGCCGCTGCTGGCGCTCAATCGCAACGGCCGGTTCGAGCAGGCGGATGCGGGCAGCACAACTCCGATTGCAGGACGTGGTGCGGCGTTCGGCGACCTCAATAATGACGGATGGATTGACGCGATCGCAACCACACTGGGCGGCCGTCCGCATGTATTCGTAAATAATGGAGGAAAACTGCATTGGCTCACCATCACTTTGCGCGGGATGCGCAGCAACCGTGACGGCTTCGGCGCGCGAGTGCGGGTAAACAGACAAACCCGGTTCGCGACAGCTGCAGGAAGTTATCTCTCGTCGAACGACAAACGGCTGCATTTTGGATTAGGCTTGGCCGAAACTGCTGAGATCGAGGTGCTCTGGCCCTCCGGTATTCGCCAGACGGTCAGTAATATTCACAGTGACCAGTTCATAGAGATTCGGGAGCCTGCTCAACCATGATTCCCACAATCCTGATTCGCATGATGATGATATTCCTGCTTGCCCAGGCGAGTCCCGGCGCACTGGATCTGTCCCCTCACGCAATGCAACATCTGCAGGCAGCCGCCGAAGCCGAGCGACGACAGAATTTCGAAACTGCGATTGCTGAATTCCGCAAAGTTACCGAACTTGAACCCGCAGACCCAAGCGGATTTGTAAGGCTGGGCAATGCTTACATGGAGAATCGCCAGTATGGTGAAGCAGTTCCGGCGCTAAAGAAGGCGTTGGAGCTGAACCCGTCTCTGCGGAAGGCGAATCAATTGCTTGGCTATGCGCTGCTGGCGCAAGGATACGCCGCGGAAGCGATTCCGCATCTCGAGAAAGTGGAAGAGGTGGGCGCACTCGGGATCGCGCAGATTCAAACCGGTCAGGCCTCCGACGCAGTTTCCAATCTTCAGACCGCATTGGCGAAAACGCCAAATGATCTGGACCTGCTTTTCTATTTGAGCCAGGCGAGTGCGATGCTGGCGCAACAATCGCTCGAGGGACTGACCGCTGCCGATCCCAATTCCAGCCGAAGTCACCAGGTGCGAGCTCACAGCTACTACCTCTCGCATCAATTTCCCGAGGCCGAAAAAGAATACGAGCAGGCTCTGGCGTTGCGGCCGGACGTTCCCGGACTTCATCTGGAACTGGGCGAAGTGTATGCGGCGAGTTCGCAATGGGCGAAAGCCGACGAGCAATTTCTTGCGGAAACCAGGCTCCAGCCCGGCAACGCCGAAGCCGCTTACCGACTGGGTGATGCGCGCTTGCAAGAAGGCAAAGCCGCGGGGGCTCTGAAAGAACTGGAACGCTCTGACCTTCTTCGCCCCGATATGTCGGAGACGCTATATTCTCTGGGCAAAGCGGCGGTAGTCGCAGGCGATGCGGCAGCCGCACAGCGGGCATTGACACGAGTGATCGCTCTCGAAAAAGAGAGCCTTCTCGCAGCTCAGGCTCATTACACACTCGCGAGACTTTATCGCCAGCAAGGCAAAGCCGAGGAGGCGGAGCGCGAGATGCAGCAATTCCACAGATTGCAAGACCACGACAGCCAGCAACATGCCCCGCTGCGGTGACCCGCATGTTCGAGCATCGGAGGAAACGTCCGGGCCGTACCTAATATCACGAAGTATTCCTGAAGCGCTTCCAATCCATTCATCCAGCATCGTTCGCTCTCGACCTTGTCTCGTTACGCCAGATCGTTTTATCCACGAAGAGGAACACCTGGCATCACTCGAGGGCTTCGACTTTGGCAAAAGAAAGGGGATGCCTTGGAAAAGCGTTCAAGTTCAAAAGCGGAAATCGTTGAACTGCTCCGCACCGAAGGCGAACGCTGGGCGCATTGGGTAGGGCAACTTCCGGAGGCTCTGCTGGCGGAGCAGGTACGCGCCGGCGGCGAGGCCTCAAAGAGTCGCTTTGAGATGCTCCTCGGAACCAAGGAACATGAAATGCAACATCGTGCGCATCTCACGGTCATTGAGTGTTTGCTCGGAATTGTGCCACACCTCACTCGGAACCGGCAGGCAGCTCGAGTCGCGGTCGCGCCAAAAGGGGAGAGCGACCAGAACGCGTCCTATTGAGAGGTATTCATGTCTCGTTGATCCGAACAACACAAACCTGACGCACGCGATGGCTGACATTGAGGCTGGCTTGCGGCTCCACTTCGCAACCGCTGGCGAAGGTGCGCGCACTGCAGTGCTCCTTCATGGATTTCCTCACGATAAAGGGGGGAACCAATTAGGTTGCTGGTTTCTCTCTCGTAGCCACTTCCTCAAGCAAGCGCAGCTCTCGAAGGCCATTGCACAGAGCATGGAATTCGTCATCCCCAGTCCGATCAAATATCTCTTTGGCCCGGTCCAGCATTGCTGTGCGTGCCTCGGCGACTCGCAGGAGTAATTGGGCAGCGTCGAGTTCAACCATTGCGCTTTGATAGAGTTGTTTCCAGTCGGGGTTGGAGGGGAGAATCCCGGTCTGAGACATAGGGGACCTCTGTTCGTGACTCGTGTCACCCGATCCTAAGAGATCCTTGGGAGCGTGTCTGTCACCGAGCGCACATTACTATTTCGCGCGAACGGTCCAAGAGCAGATTCGCTATCTGGCTTATGCGGAAGCGTCGGAAGTAAAGGAATGCCGCTGGACGCGATTCGTACCGCGCCCAGAGCTTGGGTGATAGAGCCCGCACGACAAGAACGACGAGCGCTATTACAACAATTGTTCCCAACAACCCATAACCGAACATAGTCCCTCCTACCTCAAAACGCGTGACATCTCGATTTACTCAATCATGCTGAGAGATGTTCAGTTTTGCTGTTCAGCTTGTGCTCACGAGGCTCTGGCAGGCAGTGGTGACTGCTCAATTGCACAGTTTTGTTCGCTTTGGGGAAATTTCCGAAATGGTCAATACTGCTCAGCCTTTCCTTCGCGTTGAGCCTACGCTGCTCTAGACCCTACAAAGGAGGAGCTTATGGGCAGCCGCCCCTTCCCAGAAATAGCCTGCGTGATTTGTAAAAAGCCGGTAGACCAGCACGCCGATTTGTGGCTGACGAAAACGGCAAGACACACACGCGGACTGTTACGTCAAGCGGATTATTTCAGTGCATCTAGCCGAGACGTGGGCCAACAGCTTTCTATTTCCACGAACCCAGGGGATGCACGAAGACAGCAATTGCTGTAATTACTAAATTAGGGAATGAGTTGGTTAAAGATGACAATGAGCAGAAAGATTAGGTTGCACCCTGCCCGGAACGGTCACCAGAATCATCAAGTCACCAGGGTCCAATAAACCAGAAAAAGCACAGATCGCTGTGGAAGAGAGCGATCATGGATTTCGAGAAATACGCATCAACAACAGGCTACGAAATGAAAACGGGAGCGACGTAAGGCTCAAGCTTGGCGAGCGCGTGGCAGTGACCGTCGAAGCGAAAGCTAGTGAAGAAAGCTAACGACGTTTAGCTCGTTCCCCATGGATAGAACAGTCTGATGTGAAACTTAACTTTCCCGCGTTGGAGAAATTTAACGGCTGCTCACTTTGAGCACAGAAAAGGTCAGCTTATGACAAGAATCAGTTTTGGATTATCTAGATGTCTTCTGGTACTCGGAGCTAGTTTTCTACTGCTCGTCGGAACGGGGTGGTCCCAGGACGAGAAGGACGAGTCGAGTATTCAGAAACGAATCGATACCTCAGCCAACGTTCTCAACGAGATTATGGGGACGCCAGACAAAGCAATCCCCGACAAAGTGATGAAGGATGCGAAGTGTATTGCGGTGATTCCCTCCATGGTAAAAATTGCGGTTGGTTTCGGCGGAAATCACGGCAAAGGTGTTGCCGTCTGCCGTTTAGAAAACGGTCGCTGGAGCGCTCCTGCGCCGATTACGATAACCGGCGGAAGCTGGGGTTTGCAACTCGGCGGCCAGGCTATCGACTTGGTATTAGTTGTGATGAATCATCAGGGAATGGAGCATCTGCTTTCAAGCAAGTTCAAGATCGGAGCTGATGCCTCGGCGGCAGCGGGCCCCGTTGGACGTGACGCTGCTGCCGACACTGACTGGAAAATGAAAGCGGAAATGTTGACCTACTCACGAGCGCGGGGACTCTTCGCGGGCGTCGACCTATCCGGCTCGTCGGTCACGCAGGACAAAGACGAAACACGCCTTCTTTACGGAAAGTTTATACCGTTCGAGGCTATTTTGAAGGGCAAAGTTCGACCGCCAGCTGGGAGCGGAATGTTCGAGGCAGCGTTAAGGAAATATTCGAACCAGGCCGGCGACCACGGCGAGTTGAAAACGACGCCCAACAGCTGAGTCTGCCAGTCGTGTTAATCGTTAAGAGAGGACTGCTGCCACGAGCTTGCGGCGGGAAAGGGGACAGATGGAGGAGATCATGCGCTGTTTGTAAAGCACTGTTGCACAAACTCCGGTTGTGCGGTTCCGTGCGCAGTCGTTGCCGATGGATATGGTAGCCGATGAAGTTTCAAAGCTGATTGCAGAACCCCTGTCACGGGCTAGGTCCGGCCCAAAATGGGATCAGCCGGCTGAAAACTTTCTGCGGTCTCTCCAACTGGCGAGACGGTAGTAACTAGAATTATCCCGTGGCGACTGCATCCTTATTTCGTCTGCGTTGCAGCTCTTTTTGTTCTTGGGCTGTGGCTGCGCAACCAATATCAACGCAAGTTGACCCTCCTCAATGGCAAGCACGAGCGTCGCCCTGGTTGCTGGAGGAATTGCCACCTAAGAATCGCCGTCAGGCAGTCGGTAAATTTCACCAAGACACGGCTCTCGTCGTGGCGCAACGAGCGAGATGGAAAGATTGCGAGAGCGGTTGTTAAACGTTGGAGGGAGAACGGGCTGCCATCCCTGGCATCCTTTCTTCTCTTGGTGCGCTCCAGCTAAGCCTTCTCGTTTTCGCTTGGACACCTATATACCGAAACCTGAGCAATTTTGAGCAGTCACGAAGTATTCCACTGTTGTAATTTAATAGCAGATGTAAAGGAACTTTGTTCCTTTGGTGGCGCAGCCGTATATTCGTATACAGGACAGTTAGCTCATCCCCCTACTGCGCCACATCTATTTTGTGACGGTGATGCCATAGATCTAGCGCCACATCGGCTCCCGCCTCGAGCAACTCTCTGGCCATGTCCGTTTGTGCTCGCTTTCCGCCACAGGTATACGGCGGCACCCAGACCCTGCGGCACCGGACCTGCTCTTCGACCTATCGAAACAATAAGTTGCGCGGTTGATGCAGAGGGCCACTCAAATGCAACCGTTATAGTTGAGGTGGTTAACACCTTCTCCTCATTTCAGGTTCCCTGAACTAAGTCAGTCCATCTGAAGTTTTCTTTTCTTAGCTACCCTCAACCCTAGGAGGTTGCCTATGTTTGCACGCAATGTTTCGATTCATCTGAAATCCAATATGCTCTCCGATTACACGCGAGCATTCGAAAAAGAGGTTCTTCCTTTACTTCGTAAACAGAATGGATTTAAGGACGAAATCACTTTCGCTGGTTTCGGTGGAGTTGATGTCACCGCAATCAGTCTGTGGGAAAATAAGGCCGACGCCGAGAAGTACAACACGAATGCTTATCCGGACGTATTGAAGACGCTGGCAAGATTTATCGAAGGGACGCCGAAGGTTCAGACCTTGGACGTTGTCAACTCGACCTTCCACAAGAGCGCCGAACTCGTAACAGCGTAGGACTGTGAGCTTTTCGGATGGGAAGACCCCCTCAGATTGCGGTGTCCAAGACCACGATCTGAGACCGTCCTTTTGTATTTTGGTCTCCGTCAGGCGCGGTAAGTTGAAAGAGTTGTGAGAGCCCCGCCGACGAACGGAGGATAATGTCGACAATGAGGGCAGCCACTCCTAACATCGAAAGTCCCGCACACGTTGCGGGGTGCGCAGGGCGAAACATAAGCACCCCGATTCAGAACAGCGAGTCGTAGACCAACGGGGAAACACCCGAGGCGGTCACGAAGCAACAGGCATTGAAAGACAGTCCTGTTCCTTCGTGACTGCCTTTTTATTCTGGAGCAAACATGACTAAACGAAAACCAGAACCGAAGCCCGCAAATCCGGTGTAGACAACCGAGGAGTACATGCAGCGCGACCGCGAGGCGTTCGCCAAGAACGTCGCGGCATCCATTTGCGACTACGAGTCTGCGCCGAGGGCATTCAAAACTGCCCGCGAAGAAAGCCGCGTTCAGATCGCCAAGAATGTCGAACTGCTCTGGTCTGAATTCGAACGCATTGAGAGACAGAAGACCGGGGAGACGATCAACGGCGCAACGACCAAGACCGAATGGGCGATCTGTGGCTTGGGGCGGGGAAGAAGAGAAACCCGCACCGACCAAGAAATTCCAGTTGACCAAGTCGAAGAAGTTGCTGTCGGCGCTCAGTGGTATCAAGCGCAAGGTCGATAAGTACATCACAGAATTTCGCAATGACGCGAACTACTCTGCCGATGAGTATCGGGCCGACATCGACGCCCTAGAAGCTGAAACTAAGTTGCGCCCAATTCTCTAAAACCCACGTCGATCTTCTACGCCGGACCGGCTACGCGAGGGAAGATTTGTGCAAACATCTGTGCCTAAACACTGAGAACGTGATTGCGCTCCTTTGAGGTTGGCCGACATTTCCTATCCGAGCGAAGCTTCCATCGTTACGGGTTTGGCGACAATACTAAAAGTTCACGTCTTGGTAACGGTGAACAGGGCGGCAAGTGACCTAGCAAGGCTCTCGAGCGCGGCTTCGTTTGGCAGTGTAACAGTGAGTCGCGGGCGGCCCTGCTCGTCGCGCTCCAGACACTCGGCGAGACGAGCTTTGAACTCGCTTGCCTTTTGCTCTGCACCGTTCGTTGGCTGCCGCTGCGGGATCATTTCGCCGAGGAATGCGAATGCGGCAGCGACGAGTTGGCCTCCAGCCTCTGCCACACGCGAGCGGCGAGCGAGCCGATCTGCCTCTTGCTGCTGGCGCTGCTTTTCCGTCTCATCTACCGCGGCGTGTGCGCTTGCGCCGAGCAGCACCTCGAGGCGCTGCTTCAGCTCTTCGATGCCCGATGCGAGTGCGACGTCCCGCACATTAGATTCCATATCCAGCGCGGCGAGAGCCAGGTCATGTTTGGCCGAGAGCGTCGCCAGCAGCTTCTCCTCAATCGTCCCTTCCGTCACCAGCAAATAGACCTGCACCGGGTTCTTCTGCCCCATCCGGTGGGCCCGTGCGATGCGCTGCTCGAGAATGGCCGGATTCCACGGCAGGTCGACATTGATGACGGTATTCGCCGCCTGGAGGTTGAGCCCCGTCGAGCCCGCGTTGGTGGTGAGGAACACGCGACAGGTCGGATCGCGCTGAAACTGGTGCACCAGCTGCTGTCGCTTCTTCTGCGGGACGGATCCGTCCAGCCTTACGTAATCGAGCTTGAGTCGTTTGATCTGCCGCTCGATCAAAGTGAGCATCGTTGTCCATTCGGAGAAGAGTAGGATCTTGCGATTGTCCTCCGCGGCCAGCTCTTCCAACAGCTCCTGCAGCCGCTCCAACTTGCTCGAGAAGCCCGGAGCGTGCTTGTCCACGAGAAAGGTGCTGTCCGCATTCATCCGTGCGAGCAGCAATGCTTTCTGCAGACGCAACAGGTCCATCTCCGAGATATACGATTTGCGGACGATGGTACTCACGATCTGCATCTGCGCGAGTTCGATGCCCGCCTGCTCATCCGTGGGCGCAATCCGCACAATTTCCGTCGTGCGCGGGGGCAGATCCTTCATCACCGCGCTGCGCGTCCGGCGCAGCAATACCGGCTTGAGTCTTTCGCGTAGCAGATCGAGATCCTTGTAACCCAGGATCTTGCCGCTCTCGTCGGTGACGCGGTGACGGTTGAAGAATCGAAATGCAGGCCCGAGACGTCGGTCGTCGATGAACTCGACGACGGAGAAAAGATCGTCGAGCCGATTCTCCAGCGGCGTGCCGGAGAGCACGAGCGCGAACGGCGAACGCAGGCTCTTGATGGTCTGAGCCGTCTTCGCTTCCCAGTTCCTGATGCGCTGGCCTTCATCCAGAACGATCAGATCCCACCTCACGCGTTCGATCGCGATAATGTCACGCAATACCTGCTCGTAGTTGCAGATGGTGAAAAAGCATTCGTTCCCGTACTGACTGCTCCGCCCCGCAGCGCTCCCTAACACGATCTGGCAATCGCGCCCTGAGAAGCGGAGAACCTCGCTGCGCCATTGGGCTTTCACGGACGCGGGGCAAACGACCAGGACTTTGCGGATGTCTGCTTCGCGCGCCAGCAGCTCCGCCATACCGATACCTTGAAGGGTCTTCCCGAGTCCCATGTCATCAGCCAGGATCGCGCGCCCAGCGTTTGCTGCGAAAGCGATGCCGTCCAGCTGATAGGGAAGGATCTCCACCTTCAGCAGCGTCGTGCGCAGTGGATGAGATTTCGGATTACGCCGGATCTCGCCGACCTTTGCCGCGATGCGCTGCAGCCGCAGACGGGTTTGGATGTACTCCTCCGCATCGGGATAGACCGTCACGGCGACGTCGTGTGCTTCGAGTTGACGGATGCGTTTTAGCAGATCCGGGAGATTGGTGATCGGCCTATCGCGGATCGGGCGCACGATGCCGCTGGTCACGTCATCGAGGTGGGGCGGTAACAAGATACGCAATTCCAGCTCCTCCCCATATGACAGATGTACACTGATGTCCCGGCGCCGATACGGTCGACTGCGCCGCGAGTCTGAGAATCGTCTTCGGACTTTTTCCAGCGCATGAAGGATGTGCTTGCAGGTGCCGAGCGTGTTCTTACGAAAATCCGGGCACGAGCAGTACGACTGTCCCGGCTGCCAGCCTCGCAGAGCGACCCGGTACGACTTACCAGAGGCCGCATTGGTCAATGTGTAGTCGGTCCAGATCTCCTGACTGTCGAGAGACGTGAGCCGCATTTTCTCGGTCCGGGCGCGCTCTGCCCGCTCCGCGAGCGCTTGCGCTACCACCGTCTCCTCGCTCACGCTTTCAGCTGGCGCTCGCGCGGGTGGCGCTTCGGCCAGTCCCAGCGCGAGCTTCTCTTCCAGAATCAGAGCGAAGGCCGCCCCGGCGTGCTCACACGGCACCTCACACGCGTCGCAGCGCCATTCGAGACGATGGCGGGCGGCCGGACTCAAAGTCAGCGTAACCGCCACGCCGGCCAAAGTCAGCCGAAACATGTCCCGATCGAATTTGACCTGAGTGGTGAGGTCAATGTCGAATTTGCCGCCTGTGGCGATGAGGCGGTTACCCTCGGGGCCGAGCAGCTTCGCCGCTCTGCTGAAAGTGAGTCGCGAAAGTGTGTCGAACAGCGTCAGCTCGGCGCTCGGTTTCGTCAACATGAGATATAGGGAGTCATAGGGTGATTATTCCATTGGAGGTGCGAAATCCACATCACAGCCGACGGCTTGCACTTCCGAGATCCGGCTCGGATCCACTATCTTGGCTTCCGACTCACCCGCGAAGAACGTCGTGATCCGGATGTTGCTCAGGGGGGTCTTGACGACGACGTGGTGGGGGCCGAACTTCATTATTCCCATCACCCGTTCGAGGGAATACGACTGCTGGGCGGCGTGCCAAAGATCCCTGGCGAAGCCTGGTGATTGAATGTCTAGTCCGGACTGCAGGGCCAGCTCGTCGCCCACCCAAGTCCCGTCGCGCAGGTACTTTCGCCATATTTCCGCGTTAGCGCGCGAGCGTTCTTCGGGCCGGAATCGCAAGCAACGGAAACGAGTGGCCTGTCCGATGCCCCGATAAAGCGAGACCTCTCCGCCCGGGACGCTCGGCTGATCCTCGAGGGAGGCCCATTGGTAACTACCATGTTGAATGAGCAGGGAACCGGGTGTGTCGCGATAGTGGCGGACATGATGATAGGCCGCCATCGGCGTCCTCAACTGGTTGTCTGAAAAGAATCCGAACTGGCAGTATCTTTGCAGTGCCGATCCCTCTCCTCTACGGGCATTTGCCCAGAAGTCGAAAAGGAAGCGTGCGCTTTCCTTGACGGGACTGCCGAAGTAGCGATGCTCGCGCAAATTGACCTGCGGATTGAAGATTCCGGGGAGGATCCAGGTGTACTGGAAGAAGTAGTCCCTCGCCGGTGGCTTGGTGGGGCTGTAGGCCAGGGGTCCTTCTGCGGACAGCCACGGGACGAGGTATTCCGAATCGATGACAGTGGAGCTAGAAAAGCGAGACCCTGTAGCCATATGGAGCTTCATCCTGCACCGAGCAGCATTGAATGGCACCGCGCGTTTCTGGGCTCAGACTGGAAAATTCATCCTCCGTGAGCAACCCCTGCGAGCGAATCTGGGCCAGCATCGTTAGTGCATGAGAGCGCCGCGGATTGTCGAAGAGACGCGACATCTCCCGATCACGTTGTTGGAGAATCCTGAAGATTTGGAGGTAGCGCGCATGGTGACTCGTCGCGCCATCGCGCGAGACGCGTCCGGTCTCGGCAAGGACACGCTCGCAGAAGCGTTCGAGCGCGAGCGGATGCACGCGCCGCAGCACTTTCCAATCAGGTTGCTTAATCTCCCGCATAGGGTTTCCGTGCATTGGGGCAGTGCAAGTGTAACGCGGGAAGCTGCGGCTTGTGGAGGTCCCCCGCGAGGTCCGTGTTGAAACTCTTTGATAATAATGTCCCCTCGCGGACTCATTAGATCCGCTGCCCTAGTCCAAGCTTAAATCGGCGAGCGTGCGCTCGGATGCGGGACGGCGTAGCGCGCCGCCTGGCTGAGTGCCGATGGCGCGCGTGCGTAGGCCCGCCCAGGTATCGTACATGCAAGTGTGGACGACGGCTAAGGCGCGGGCGACTACCGGCGCGCCGAGCTTGGCGTCGCGGACGCCCTGCAGAGCGGCAGAAACCGGGGTGAAGCCGCTGAAATACTCGTGGTAGGATGCACGAGCCATCGTGCACCTACAACCGCCCTCGTGGCCGTTGTTTCTGCGGCACCTTCAGTCACGTCGCCAGTTCCCGCTACACTCGATCCTTTCCCACCCGCCAAGCCGCGCTCCGCAACAGCAACGCGATGCGCCGCTAGCCATACTGCCCATACTTAGCAGTCAGGATTTGTCTTTACGAAACTTTACGAAATGCTCATGCCTTCTTTGATGTGCTCGGCGATATGCTGGTTTCAAGCGGCGCATGGAGGGAGTAGCCAATCACACAACGTCGGCATCTTACGCAAGAGGCGCTTTGTGATCACGGCGTCTTGGAATGCGAAACAGGCGTATCAGGAGATTGTCCAAGTTGATGAGTCAAATCACACCAACCCCGAGCGTCACCAGATCGGCTGATCCAACGAACTCCACTCCTGCGCTGGGAAGAGTTCTTGTAGTCGAGGACGATCCTTCCGTTCAAAAAGCACTGAAGCACCTGTTCGAGGCTGAAGGATACACTGTGGGGTGCACGGCAATGGACAGTCTGCGCTGGAGAGCTTTCATGCTTTTCCGCCCGCCATCATCGTTCTCGATCTTCGATTGCCCAAGCTTTCCGGCCGCGATCTGTGCAAGGAGGTTAAGGCTGAGTCGCCTACGCTGCCGATCGTTGTATTAAGCGCAACCAGCGACGTGTCCGACAAAGTTTTGCTGCTGGAGTTAGGTGCCGACGACTACGTCACCAAACCCTTTAGCCCACGGGAACTTCTGGCTCGAGTGCGCGCCGCACTCCGTCATACTTCAAGAGCATCAGATATCGGCCTGGCTAGTTTCGATAACATTTCAGTCGACTTGAAGAAAATGCAAGTGCTGCGTGATGGCGAGCTTGTGGTTCTGACCGCACAGGAATTCAAGATCATGCAGTTTCTGGTACAAAATCTGGATCGCGTGATCAGCCGCGATGAACTGCTGAAAGAAGTGTGGGGATACCAGAATTATCCTTCCACCCGCACCGTGGACAATCATATTTTCAGACTTCGACAGAAACTGGAGCGCGATATCGCCAAACCAGTACACTTCCGCACGGTGCACGGGATGGGCTACAAGTTCGTCCACTGAGGTCTTCGTGTTCTGGGGCAGAGCAGCCGGAGCCCTACTATGCCGCTATCTGAAGACAGCACGATGCGAACACAGGCGGAAGACGCTCTGCACAATAGCGAGGAGCGAATCCGCTTAATCCTCGATTCCGCCACGGAAGCGATCTGTGGCTGCGATTCAGAAGGTACTTGTCTTTTCTCAAATCCTTCGGCGGCGCGCATACTCGGATACGATGATCCTGCGGAATTAATCGGGAAAAACATGCATGCGCTGGAGCACCATACCCGAAAAGACGGCACCCCATATCCAGTTGAAGAATGCCCCATTTATATAGGCTTTCAAAAAGGCGAGAGCGTCCACCGAGACAATGAGGTTTATTGGAGAAGGGATGGTACGAGCTTTCCCGTAGAGTATTGGTCTCATCCTGTCGTTCGGGAAGGTAGAACCCTAGGCGCGGTGATAACGTTCATCGATATCACGGATCGGAAACAGGCGGAAGCGGCGCTGCGGAAGAGCGAGGAGCGGTGGCGGTCCGTGTATGAGAATTCGGCCATCGGGGTGGCGCTTACAGATCTCAACGGACGCTTTCTGGCGGTGAATCGCGCCTACGAGAAAATGTTGGGCTCCACCGAAGAGGAACTCCGCAAGCTCACTTTTCTGGAGATCACCGAAGAGAATTATCGCGACGCCAACTGGGAGTTGGTCAGCGAGCTGTTTGAGGGAAAGCGACAACAGTTTCAGATCGAGAAACAATATCGACGCAAAGATGGCACCCTGCGGTGGGTCAGCAACAACGTTTCTTTAGTTCCGGGTACTGAAAGCGTGCCGCGATTTATCATGGCGCTTTCCGAGGACATCACGCAGCGGAAACAGGCGGAAGCGGCGCTGCGTAAAAGTGAAGAGAAGAACCGCATCCTGCTTCAGATCAACAATGCCATCATCACGAATCTGACCCAGCAAGCTCTCCTGCACTCCATTTCCGAGGCCTTGCGTCCTGTCTTCCCATTTGACCGATGCGCGATTACCCTTTATCAGCCGGAGAGAGACTCATTCCGTTTCCTCGCCGTGGAGGGAGAGCTGCACTCGGACTACTTTCAGACGGGACTGGAGTTTAGCCGCGACGAGACCTGCGGCAGTTGGGTGTTCGAACATCTGCGACCGCTCGTGCGCCGCGATCTTGAAAAAGAGCGGGAGTATGCCAATGAGCGCCGCCTTGCCGCAGAGGGTATCCGGTCGATGTGCGTCGTGCCCCTGGCTCTTCAGGGAGAGTGTATCGGACTGCTCAGCCTTGTGAGCCAACAAAAGAATCGGTATTCAGATGAGGATGCCATGTTCTTGCAGGAAGTGGCGAACCAGGTCGCATTGGCGATTCAGAATATGCGGTCCTATGAGGAAATTGACAGCCTGAAGGCTAGGTTGGAGAAGGAAAACGTTTATCTCCGGGAGGAACTGCACACGGAGCACAACTTCGAGGAGATCGTGGGCAATAGTCCGGCGCTGCTCAAGGTGCTCCACACCGTCGACCAAGTCGCTCCTACCGATTCAACCGTGCTGATTTACGGGGAAACGGGGACGGGGAAGGAACTCGTGGCGCGTGCGATCCACAGCCGCAGCGCTCGCAACGGCCGTGCCCTGGTGAACGTGAACTACGGTTGAAGGCGGGACCGGCGGACGAAGCTGGGCCTCGACCAGAAATCCCTGGCCACTAAAGTCGGTTTAGCCGGCAATGGATCGTCGAAGTCAAAAAGGGCAAACCCAGGGCAGAAATTGGCCTCGTCCTGCTTAGAACGCCCATTCCCGCGCATAGAGCCGTTTTTAGCGAGCGGCAAGCCCTGGACGGCCTGGGAGATATGTCGGCAAAGCAGTGCAAAGCAAACAAAAACGAACATTAATAGCATAAGTGCTTTGTTTGTTTAGGCATTCTCAAGATGGGAAATAATCTTGTTTGTGTGGAAAAACGGATGCGGCGGCCCCCAAGAAATTAGCCCTCAAGATTTTGACCCTCACCCTCTGCCCGTGCCCCCGGCATGAGGCAAAAATCGCCCTCAGCGCGTTTTGATCCACGGTGGCGTACGCTCAACCAACTTTCCCACGTATAGCAACGTTTTGGACCACTCAGGCAACTGTGTGATCATATTTTTAATGGTTAATTGCCGAGCATCAAAAATCGCATCTATCTTCCTATAGATTGCATTCTATTAGGTTGCATTCCCCGGGGAAGTTGCGCAACGGGCGAAAACGAAAAGGACAATTCAATTGGGAGGAAAACATGGCGCAAAACAGAGCATGGGATCACATGCATCAGCACTTTTGGCTAATGCTGGAGACGTTAAGGCATAAGCCTGCTCAGAAGAATGATTGCCCGCAGCCACCGTATACATGCATCCCGGCAGCCGCAGAGTTCAATGAATACTTTGATCGCTACAAGGATGTCATCTGTCAACCCTGTAGAGAATATGTGGCACACCAAGCAGAGATGCGCCTGCGTGATACTCACGGCAGGAGTATGACCGACCGTAAGGACTGTAGGTATCTTCAGCGGACGCTAGATCAGATCAAGGAGCCTTGTACCTGCCCCAAGGATTCTGAGATTATCGAAGGCCCGCGACCTTTCGCGCGGACTATGAATAGTTAGGCCTTAGTCCCATGGCGATGGAAGGAACTGGATTGCGCGAACAGCTCAGACGCGCTGCTCATGAATATCTTCTTTCATCGCCGTACGGTAACGAACCGTGCGCTGAATTCCATGTTGGGAGTTGCTTCCGGACTTACACCGGCGTTTGGGGTCAGGCCGCGCATTCCGCTACGTAATGGCAAGACCGACCGCCTGAGATCGACATGAAGCTCGGAGACCTGATGGTCGAGGCCAAGCTGACGGAAACAGACTTTCAAACCGCCCCCTGGAGATTGATCGAGCGTTATCGGGATTTTGAGGACGTTTTCGATCCGATCGGACTGATACGGTCCGATGGCGCAGCTCCCGGCGACCAGCTGATACGCGGCGTGCTCTTTGCCCATACAACGGGCGGATCGTTTTGCGTTTTTTGCGATGCGCGCTGACAGGATTTGATCGACCGATGGTTCAACGTGCTTCGCACTGTGCGAAACTGCAATCTTCGATGCCGGTTGAGACTCCTAACCTGGTAGGAAATGTCCGCGACTTTACCGTCCAGCCTGAAACGATTTCTGATAATGAAATACGGAATCACAGCGTGAATCCGACTCGGACCGCCTAGCTTATGGTGTTTTCGCATCCACCCCAGGACATGTAGGGCCAATAAAGTAATGCCAGCGATCTTTTCTGCGTAAGTTCGCGCTCCAGCACTTGCTGCCAAAGCAAATGGAATTTTGGCTGTCCGCCTGAGTTGCCGGCTCGAAGACGGCGATAACCACGGGAGAGGGCGACGCGTGAGGGACGATCCTCGTGCATTGCGGCCACCAAGCCGTGAGGGCACGGTTTCGCACAGAGATCTTTCGACGCACCTACTTTGACAATTTCTCTCGACTTGAGCCGTTGCTGGTTTCAGCCAGACTTAAGCAAGCTTTGAGACAATAATGGCAGCGCTTGACATCATGCGAGTACTCCTGATCGAAGACGAACAACGGCTGGCTGAGAACATTGTTGCCGCTCTGCGGGAAACCGGACTGGCGGTAGACCATGGGATCGACGGAGAAGAGGGTTCACACCTCGCGGAGCAGGGGGTCTATGACGTGATCGTGCTGGATCTCATGCTTCCTGGCAAGAGCGGTCAGCATGTTCTTAAAGACCTGCGTCGAAAGAAACTGCATACTCCCGTTCTCATTCTCACGGCCCAAGAAGGCAAAGAATCTGTCATAAGTCTGCTGAATGCAGGGGCCGACGATTATCTCAGCAAGCCATTTGATCTGGGAGAGCTTCTCGCGAGGATCAAAGCGCTTATTCGACGAGCCAATGGGGTTTCCACGCCGGTAATCGCGGTTTCGGATCTGGAGCTGGATAGTGTCCGGCAAATTGTCCGCCGTCGCGGTCAATTCGTCGATCTCTCGCCAACGGAATACCGAATTCTCGAATACCTCATTCATCGGCCGCGCGCGGTTGTTTCACAACAAGAATTGCTGGAACACCTTTACGACTTCGATTGGGAGCATCATTCCAATGTGATCGAAGCGCATATCTCGAACCTGCGAAGGAAACTGAACATCGCGGGTACTGAACCGCTGATTGAGACCTTGCGCCATCGCGGATACCGTCTCCGTGAGGACGGCAACGCGCCATGACAAGACACATCTCCATCACGAGCCGGCTCGTCGTTACCGTCCTTTTACTCGAACTATTGTCGGCGGTCGCCCTGATCGGCGCGATCACCGTCCACGAGCGGCACGTGCAATTGAAAGCCTTCGATGCGTCGCTCCTGGCCGGAGCTGAGTTGCTGATGGGTGCGGTGCAAGATAAAGAGGATGAAGCCGACAATGTGATGCTCGACATGCGGGGCGTCCAGCTTGGCAGAGACGCTGCCTTTCGCGTGGAGGATGAACAAGGCAGAGTCCTCGGCTCCGCGGGGAATCCGCCACATTTGGAGACGCCCTCGTCGGATGCGCCTGCTTTCCACAATATCGACATAGGCGGTCAGGGCTATCGATTCGTCGTTCTTCGTGGCCTCCGGATCGTTGATCCAGGTAAACCAAGCGGCGGAGTTCGCCACCGTATCACGATCGTGTACGGAACTCGGACGGGTCACATGTGGCATGAGGTGGTTGAGGCGATCCGATTCTTTGCGATCGCGACAGCCATGTTGCTTGGCGCCACGGGGCTGCTCATGGCGTGGCTGGTGCGAAGAGGACTGTCACCTGTCTATGAACTCGCGCGTGAAGCGGAGCGCATCAGCTCGAGAGACTGGCGCTTCGACGCGCCGGTTAGCGCGAAAAACACGCTGGAGTTGCAGTCTCTGGCTGCTGCTCTCGAAGCCGCGCTGGAGCGCGTGCAACGCTCTTTTGAACAACAGCGGCGATTCACGAATGATGCTGCTCACGAACTCAAGACGGATGTGGCAATCGTCAAGTCGTCTTTGCAATTGCTGTCCATGAACAAGCGCACGGTTGAAGAGTACAGCCGGGGGTTGGCACTGAGTTTAGAGGACTTCACTCGTCTAGAGATGACGGTGCAGAAGATGCTCACCTTGGCGCGATTGGAGCAACCGCCCGAGAGGACCAACTCGGGAGTTATGCGTCCTTCCAGTTCACTTCGCGACGTTTTTGAGGATGCTGTGAGTCAATGCAAGCCGTTGGCTGAGCTGAAAGCGATCGATGTGAATCTCGATTTCAGTTCTGATGCCAGAGTTCGAATCGACAGCCGCGACGCGCTTCTTCTGTGCTCGAACATTCTGTTGAACGCTCTGCAGCACAGTCCCGACGGAGCTGCCATTCAAATTGCTTTGACTGTCGACGATGACGTGGCTCGTCTGACGCTTCAGGATCGGGGAGAAGGCATCTCCGAAAAAGATCTGGTCCATATCTTTGAACCTTTTTATCGGGGCGACCCGTCGCGAAGTCGAAAAAGCGGTGGCACTGGTCTGGGGCTTTCCATCTGCAAAGCGATCTGTGAGGCTGCCGGAGGATCGATCAAGATTGCCAACAGCACGGGAGGGGGCGTTCTGGTTACGGTGGAACTTCCGGCGGAACTCGTTGTATCCCAACCCACACCTTCAGCTTCGTTTAAGGCTTAGCTGAAACACTCGCATTGCCGGCACAATTGCCGAGTCTTCCTACAGGAGTTCACCATGCGCTTTTATCAAGCCGCGGTTGCCAGCGTCCTTCTCACCATTGCAGCGTCAGCCGCTGCGCAAAACTACCACGTCGCTGATCAATGGAAGCTCGGCGGAGAGGGTGGGTGGGACTATCTGCTGATCGACGCCGCCGCACACCGGCTTTATGTGACGCACAACTCACGAGTTGAAGTTGTGGATACCACGACCGGCAAGCCTATTGGCGCGATCACCGGGCTGAAGAGCACTCACGGCGTGGCGCTAAATCCAGACGGGACAACTGGGTACATCAGTGACGGAGCGGGGAATGCCATCGTCGTCTTCAATCGCGCGGACTATTCTATCCAGGCTACGGTTCCAACTGGCACAAATCCCGATGGCATTACCTTCGAGCCAGTGACCAAAACGGTTTGGGCGTTCAACGGACGAAGCGGTAACGTCTCTGTATTGGACACTGCCTCCAACAAAATTGTGGACACCACACCGTTGCCCGGGAAGCCCGAGTTTCCGCAAGTCGATGGGCAGGGATCGGTATTCGTGAATATCGAGGACAAGAACGAAATCGTGAAGCTTGACGCGGCCAGTCGGAAGCCGGTCGCCACATGGCCGCTGCCGGGCTGTGAGTCGCCTTCCGGGATGGCCATTGACGTCGTAAAACACCGGCTCTTCGCCGTCTGTGATGGAGGAAAGATGGCCGTTGTCGATTATGACGCGGGCAAAGTGCTGGGCCTGGCCGCCATCGGCGACTCGCCCGACGCCGCTGCGTTTGATCCGAAACACGGTCTGGCGTTCTCATCCAATGGAGGGGACGGCACTCTTACGATTGTTGATACCGGGAAGCCCGGCTTTCCTGTACTGCAAACTGTGAAGACAGAAAAGGGCGCGCGAACCATGGCTTTCGATGCGTTGACTGGACGCGTTTATCTTGCAACTGCAGAGTTCGGCCCGCCACCGGCGGCAACGGATGCTATGCCGCATCCCCGGCGCAGCGTGGTGCCGAATAGTTTCAAGATCATCGTGGTGGAACCCTAGATGTAGAAAAGTAGAGCGGAGCCATCACCGCGGAACTCTAAGCGTTGGAAAATCATACTGACCAGAGGTAACGAGGTCTGTGACTCGTGATCGCAGGCCTTTCTCATTCCGGTTGAAGTTTAGACCTCGAGAGCAGGTAGTAAACCACCGGCGTAACAATCAAGCTTAAGACCATCGAGATCACAAGGCCGCCGATGACGGCGATGGCCACCGGTTGGAGCATTTGCGATCCGGAGCCGAGCGCAAACGCGAGCGGAAGCATGCCGCAGATTGCGGCCGATGCCGTCATGAGAATGGGGCGCAGGCGGCGCCGCGCAGCATGCATCATCGCTTCGCGTGCGGGAAGGCCCTCCTGCCGGTATCGTTCATCCGCATCCAGCAGTAGGATACCGTTCTTTGCGACAATGCCGATGACCATAATCAGTCCCATAAAGGACGCAACATTGAAGGTCGTGCCGGTAATAAGCAAGGCGAAGACTACGCCTGAGATCGAGAGCACCGACGATGTGAGGATCGCAATCGGCGCCGAAAAGTCTCGGAATTCAACCATCAGCACGCCGAATACTAGCGCCAGAGAAAGAACGAGAACGCGCAGCAGTTCGTGGAAAGACTCTTGTTGTTCCTGATAGGTTCCGCCATATTCGATTCGCACCGAAGGCGGCAGATGCATGGCATTGACGGCATTCTGAACTTTCGCGATTGAGGTTCCGAGGTCGGAACTCTCAAGCCTTGCCGTCACGGTGATAAGCTGCTGCAGATTTTCGCGCCTGATTTCGTTTTGTGGAGGCAACTGTGTCACCTGAGCCAACGAGCCGAGCGTCGCCAGCTTGCCGGTTGAACTGTTGAAGACCGTGTTCTGGATCGTGTCCAGAGATCGGCGCGCCTCCGCTCCAAGCCGCACGCGAATCGTGTAGGGCTTTCCATTCGCAATGAGTGGATCGGCCGTGGTCACTCCGTCCAGGATGGAAGTCGCGTCTTCTGCGATTTCCACGGGCGTAAAGCCCATTCGGTCGGCCACGGTCGGATTGATCTGGAAGTTCGTGGCAGGACCGCTGATCGTATTGTCCACTCCGTTCTGGACATCCACAACGCCCCTGATTTTGCTGATCGCGTCTCCGATCCGAGGACCAAGATCCGCCAGCAATGCAGGATCGCTTGCGAAGACCTTGATCTGAATCGGCTCTGGCGCGTTCGAGAGATCGCCAATCATATCCTGAAGGACCTGCGTGAACTCCACGTCGAGCGCAGGCTCGGTCTTCTTGATCTGAGCGCGCGCGTCCGCGATCACTTCGTCGATCCCACGGTCGCGCTTGCTCTTCAGCTTCACCGTAATATCACCGGTGTTGGCTTCGGTCACCGCGGCGAGACCCATCTGCAGGCCGGTTCGTCGCGATGTGCTTTCGACTTCCGGCATGCTGTGCAGAACTCGGTCCACGTGTTCGAGCACCCGGTTCGTCTCGGAGAGCGAACTGCCGGCGGGCATGATGTAGTCGAGGATGAATCCACCTTCATCCATCTCGGGCAGAAGATCGGAGCCGAGGCCTCGATAGCAAAAGAAACTGCCGACGGCCAGAAGCGCGCAGATCCCTAAGAGCACGAATGGTCGGCTCAGCGACCAACTCAGGCCGCGCTCATGCCAGCGGAGAAGCGCGCCCATCATGCGCCCGTGCTCATCGTGATTCCTGTCACCCTCGGAGCGCCGTTCGCGCAGGAAAACCAGGCTGAGCGCGGGAGTCCACGTGACCGCAAGTAATAGTGAAGTCAGGAGCGCCACCGTCATGGTGATGGCCAGTGCGCGGAAGAAGCTCCCCGTCACGCCGGTAACCGAAACAAGAGGTAGGAAGACGACCACGGGCGTTACCGTCGATCCGACCAGAGGCGCTGCGATTTCTCGCAACGCTAAACGGGCCGCCTGTGCCCGAGTCTCGCCGCGGTCGCGATGGGAGACGATATTTTCGACGACCACGATTGCGTCGTCGATCACCAATCCAATCACGGCGGCGAGACCGCCGAGGGTCATCAAATTGAAGCTCTCGCCAAAGCCCCACATGAAAAGGATGGTGATAGCGACCGTTACAGGAATGACCAATCCGGCGACCAGCGAGGACGTCCAGTCACTCAAGAAAAGGAACAAGATGATGCACGCGAGAAGTAGGCCGATGAGAATAGCATCGCGAACGCTGCGAATGCTCTCGCGCACAAGTTCCGACTGATCGTAGTAGGGTTCGAGACGCACACCAGCGGGCAAAATCTTGCGGAGTTGCTGAACCTGCGTCGCTACAGCGTCGGCTACTGCCACAGTATTGCTGGAAGGCTGCCGGGTGATGTTCAACAAAACAGCCGCGCCGCCGTTCGCCGTGACTGCCGTGTAGACGGGCAACACTCCATTTTGCACGGCGGCCAGGTCCGAGACGCGGACGGGCGCTCCCGCAGCCGTCATCTTTACGACCAAGCGGCCCAGTTGGTCGGCATCGTGCGCTTGTGCTCCGACGAGACCGAGAATCAATTGGTGGTTTGCTTCGTAGAGCCCGGGCGAGTCGATGATGTTCGAAGCCTGCACCGCGTTGACGAGGTCGAGGATCGTCACGCCCGCGGTTTGCATCCGCGCCATGTCGGGCACAATGTGAAACTCTGGCACCTTGCCACCTTGCACCGTGATCGTGCTGACACCTAGTACACGGTTCAGTGGCGGTTTCAGTTGATAGGTGGCCAGTTCCCAGAGCTGGGTTTGCGACAGTCGGTCGGAGGTAAGACTGTATCCAAGAATGGGGAAGGTGGCGAATGTCAGCCGGTTCGTCGTAATCGTCGCTGTGTTCGGCAGGGTTTGCCGCGCCTTGCTGATGGCTGCATCGACTAGCTGAAGCGTTCGGTACATGTCGACGGTCCAGTCGAAGAAAAGACTGACCTCAGCCGAACCGCGACTCGTCGTGGAACGAACAGTCACCAAACCCGGAACCGAATTGACCGCATCTTCGATGGGTTTGGTGATGGTCACCTGCATCTGCTCGACCGGCATCACGCCGTTATCGACGCCGACGACCACACGAGGAAAGTTTGTCTCAGGAAAGACCGAGATAGGAACCTGCTGCGCCGCATAGATTCCCGCGAGTGAGAACGCGATTAGGAAGAAGAAGATTGGGCCTCGATAGCGAACGAGCCAAAAAGTGCGACCAGCGTGCTGCGAAGCAGACTGGTCTGTCACTTTGCCTCTCCGCCGGTCTTGTCGTCCTCTTCGCCTGCTTTGCCGATCTTCACCTTCGTGCCTTCGTCCAAGCCGTAGGCTCCGACGGTGATGACGGTCTCGGAAGCGTCCAGCCCCTGAGTCACTTGAACGTCTTCGCCGTCGCTAATGCCCAGCTGCACCGATTTCTTGTGCGCCGCGCCGTCGGAACCGACCACCATTACAGACTTGGAGCCATCCGTCGTGGTGAGCACTGCAGGCAGCGGCACTTTCACAGCCTTGGCTACTGTTTTTCCCTTGATGGAGGTTTCCACCGGAGTACCGGCCTTGTATTTGCCAGCCCGGTTTTCGATACGGATCCAAACCTCTACAGTGGTGCTGCCGGGATCGAGCGCGGGACTCACAAGGAAGATCTTTGCCGGCACAGGAGTATCTGCGCCGGGAACTATAACCGAGGCAACGTCGCCAACCTTCAGCGGTTGTGCAACCGTCTGGGATAAATGAACCTTCGCCAAGAGAAATGATGTATCCATCACGGTGATGAGCGTGCTGCCCGAGTTCACGGTTTCGCCGGGAAAGAGAGGTCGATCGGTCACAACTCCTGCGATCGGACTTCGAATCTCCGAGTAGGAGACTTGCGCCTGGGCCGCGAGATATTTTCCTTTGGCAGAGGACAGTTGCCCCTTCGCTTGCTGGAGAGAGGCCGCGCGGCTCACCGCCTTGAGCGAGTCCAGATGGTTTTGCGCCACATCGTAGGTAGCTTGCGCTTGAACCAGAGTGGCCGCTGCCGTGTCATAGTCCCTGCCGGGAATTGCGCCTTCAGCCAGGAGCCTCTGCCGAGCGGCGACAATTTGCTTCTGCAACTCAAGTTGAGCCTTTGCCTGCGCCACGTCGAGTTCGGCCTTGTGGTAATCCTCTGGCACTTGCGCGTTGGTCTGCATGTCGAAAGACGCCTGCGCCGCCGCATATTGGCCTTTATTGTCGAGCGCCTGCGCGCTGAGATCCTGATTTTCAAGCACCGCGAGCAGTTGACCAGCTTTTACTTTGGAACCGCGCTGCACGTAGAACGTGCGGACCGGAGCCGTGATCTTGGGAGAAATCGCGGCCTGCGCCACAGGCGAGAGAGTCGCGCCGGCGGTAACGCGCTCAGAAATTTCGCCAACCTCGGGATGCTCCGCTTGCACGGTGACCACGGCAGCCGCATCGGTGTCGTTGACTTTCTTGCAAGCCTGCAGAAGTGCGACACAAAGCAGTAGCAACGCCAGATGCGTTGTATGTGGCCGGACTCCGAGTCGTCGAATAAAATTCACGTCTGCGTTCAAAGTGCTCCAGTCAGTATTTGCAGTCCCGCCAGGGCAGCCTGGTATCGAACTACACCATCGGCTTGGACAGTTTCTGCGGAGAGATGCGCAGTTTGCGCGTCGACGACTTCAAGAACGGTGGCTTCCCCGGACGAGTAGCGAAGCTCTGTCAGCCGGAGACTCTCAGCCGCCGTGCGCACGCTCAGATCGAGCAGGTCCAATTGATCTCGTGCCGTCTTTGCCTCCGCGTACGCTTCTTCCAGTGTCGCGACGAGTCTTCTCTGCGCTGCCGTCAACGATACTTTTACGGCGTCGCGCCGGATCTCGCTTTGTTTGACGCGCTTCTGTGTGGAGAACCAGTCCCACACTGGAATGTCGAGCGTCGCACTGATCGAATATCCGAGGTTTCGCACATCATCGGGTCCGTACTTGGCGAACTGGGGTGCGTCGACGCCATAGGTAAAGTTCAAACCAAGATCGGGCAGATAGGCCGCTCTCGCCGACTTCACCTCTGCATTCCCAGCCCTCAGATCGGCCAACGCACTTCTTATTTCCGGATTGTTCGCGGAAGCGATCCTCTCCACGTCGTCTCGTGTGGGTAATGGAGGATTGTTTGGACTCTCCGTGGAGTACGGCGCCTTGGGATCGGGAAAGAGGAGCACGGCAAGTTCGAGCCGCGCTTTATCCGCCGCCAGGATTCCCTCGCTCAGGTCCCGTTGACGCTGTTGCTGCAGCAGTTGGGCTTTGACCACATCGGCGTGGGCGACTTCGCGGGCCGCCTCGCGCTTCTCAGTCAAATTGGTAAAGGACTGCGCCTCCTGAAAAGCCTCCTCAAGGACACGCCGCTTCGTATCGGTAGCTGAGACGGAGTAGTACAGGCTTACCACGCTCGAGACAAGACCTCGCCGCGCTACCTCCAACTCCGCAGAGGCACGCGCTGCATTGGCGGTGGCAACCTGCGCGTCAGCGAACTGCTTCAAGCCGACAGTCTCGTTGATCGACGCCTGACTCGTGTATTCGTGAACTGCATTGTTGGCGATAAAGATCGGTGACGCCTGTGCCCCACCTTGCACTCCGGTAATGATCTGTCCGTTGGGCTGTGTATAGAGCAACTGATTGTGATAGGTGACAGAGGGCAGCAGCGCAGCTTTCGCCAGATAACGATCGATGCTCGCGGATTTCTGCGCTGCCAGAGCACTCGCGAATACGGGCTCATTTTGTTGCGCCCTGTGAATCGCCTCTGAAAGAGAAATGACTACGGTGATAGTTGGTGTCACGCCTTGAGCAAACGATGTTCCGGCGAGAGCGACAACACCTATGAGCCCAAAGACTCTCGCGGGAAGGCTATGCAGACTTCGCTCCGTCCGACGCATGAACGGCAGACTACATTGGGAACCTTAAGGCTCACTGAAGCGTTGTATGACAGCTGGAAGCACGCCAAACGGTGTTGGCTAATATCGACGGCTCGTGGCTGAAACGGGAAGCTATGCCCGGAGCCAGAGACCGGCCTCTGAGAGATCTAACCGGATTAGAGACGAGAAACGCCAAGTGTTGACGAATCCGATGAGCCCCCGTTTTGTCGACTAACCTTCCGTGAATCCCCTGCTTACCGCCAAGATATCGGTCCGTCGTCTGAATTTCTCATCGGGCAGGAAATAAAGCTGTGAAACAATTCCCCGTCGCAACTCACGCGTGGCACTGTCAATCCCGCAACACCCGGGCGGGATCGGTACGCGTCGCGCGCCAGGCGGGCAGCAGACATGCTGTGATTCCAGTGATTGTCATCACGGCCATTGCCGATCCGAATGCCAGCGGATCGTGGGGACTCACATTGTAGAGAAATTTTCCGAGTAATCTCGTCAGAGCAAGTCCTGCAACGGTACCAAAGAGAACGCCCCCTGCCGTCAACCTCAGGCCACGCGAAATCACCAGACGAAGCAGGTTTGGAGCGCCAGCGCCAAGAGCCATACGCAATCCGAGTTCGCGGGTGCTCTGCGCTACCGCATAGGACATCACTCCATATAAGCCAACGCCAGCGAGGAGAAGCGCCAACCCTCCCAGAATCGAAACCAAGGTTACCGCCACTAGTTGCGGGGAGGTTGAGCGGTTGACCTGTTCCTGAAGAGTGATCATCTCATAAAGAGCAAGGTTCGCGTCCAAGGCGCGTACTTCGCGGACCAGTGCAGCCGAAATGCTCGGCAACGATTGAGTTGTGCGGATGTTCAAGGCCGGACCTCTTGTGAAATCCTGGCGCAGCGGTACATAGAAAAATGGCTTTGGATTCTCGCGCATGCTTTCGTATTTGGAATCAGCAGCTACACCGACGACTCGCGCCCAGCCGCCTTTCACTTGAAGGCGCCGGCCAATGGGATCCTGACCGCCCCAGTACCGCTCGACCATGGTCCGATTCACCAAGGCGACCAAGGGCGCGTTTTCGTCGTCGTCGCGCGCGAATTCGCGACCGGAGAGCAGCGGGATACCTAAGGTGGCGAAGTAAGTAGGACCCACCTGGTTGTAATCGACCGCGGGCTGTTCGTCCGGTGCCGGTTGGTAGCCATCCACAGCAATCGGGGTGGAGGAATACGTGGCGTAGCCGAGCGGCGTCACTCGGGCGAAAGCAGCGGACTCCACGCCAGGCAGTGCCCTGACGCGGTCAATCAATTCGTCTTGAAAGGCTTTGGCACGGGGCACGTCGTATCCCGCTGCGACTACGGATGCGCCAGTCTGCACCACGCTGGTGGTTGAAAAGCCCGGGCTGGTGGTTCGAATCTTCTGCAAGCTTTCGAGCAACAGAACTCCTCCAGCCAGCAAAATGAAGCTCAAACAAACCTGCAAAACAACCAGAC
>Ga0116129_1000449_pt1 | contig 26780 bp, 17 predicted proteins | sample June2015DPH_17_2_FD_89732 | JGI IMG/M metagenome (GOLD analysis project Ga0116129, IMG submission 89732) | Peatland microbial communities from SPRUCE experiment site at the Marcell Experimental Forest, Minnesota, USA - June2015DPH_17_10 | ecosystem: Environmental > Terrestrial > Soil > Wetlands...
CACTCGACCCAGTTCATTAGAATCGCTGTGGATATGAATCAGGTCCTGCGTGATGCATGGCGGCTCAAGCAATGTGTATCCAGCCGTAGCTACATCTCCGAGACGTGTGCCCAGCGCAATCAGAAGGTCTGCGGAACGAACCAAATTCACCAAGTATGGCGGCTGCCCTAAGCTGAGGTGCCCCACGTAGCTAGGATGTCGATTGTCGAAAAGGTCCTGTCGCCTGAAAGAAGCCAGCACAGGCAGTTGATTAGCTTCCGCAAACGACTTCACCGCCTCACAACCTCGCCCGGTCCATCCAGACCCTCCCAAGATGAGCAGCGGCCGTTCGGAACTACTGAGTTTGGAATGAAACGACTCGACGTCCGTACTGCTCGGCGATGTCAAAACAGGACTGAATGGCGCCGTGTCTGCAACCGAACAAGACTCGCCTAACACGTCCTCTGGAAGTGACAAGACTACGGGTCCAGGTCGGCCGGAGCTCGCACATTGGAAGGCTCGCAGCAAATACTCTGGAATCCTGGCCGGGTCTTCGATCTCCGCGACCCATTTCGCGATCGGAGCGAACATCTGGCGGAATTCTACTTCTTGGAAAGCTTCGCGCCCACGCGCGCTACGCTCCACTTGGCCAATGAATAAGATCATCGGCGTCGAGTCCTGGAAGGCAGTATGCACGCCGACACTGGCGTGAGTGGCGCCAGGTCCCCTGGTTACAAAGCAGACTCCGGGGTGGCCAGTTAGCTTACCGTCTGCCTCCGCCATATTAGCGGCCGCACCTTCATGCTTGGCGACCACAACTTCGATCTCAGGCACATCGAGAAACGCGTTAAGAGCATCGAGATAGCTTTCGCCCGGCACACAAAATACACGATCGACCCCATGTATTCGGAGCGCCTCTACAAGGATTTGCCCTCCACTCCGTGGAATCGGTCGATTAACGTTACTATCTCCGCCCGCTGAGGAGCCTGTGCGTTCGTTAGACATCAGATTCTAGTTCCTTGCCACGAGTCTCACGGAGGAAAACCGTCGCGATCAAAACAAGCGAATATGACGATATGGCGCAAACCGAAATCGCTCGAGCCAGTGGCATCGCGACACTGATATAACCCACCAGCGCTGGCATCGCCGAACCAATTCCTCGACCTGCATTATACGAGAAGCCTTGTCCGCTGGCCCGTACTCGCGTAGGGAATAGCTCGGCGAAGGTTGCGCCTATTCCAGAAACGATTCCCGACTGAAAAAAGCCTAGAGGGAATCCGAGCAGAAGGATCGCGGTGCGGCCAAGCGGAAAAAGAGTATAGAGTGCAATCGTTGCCGCCGCCGATAACGACGTAATAATGAAGGTCCGGCGTCTGCCCAGCCAATCGCTCAGGTGCGCGCTAACAACGTAGCCGAAGAAGGATCCTAGGATGTTGACTGCCAGATAGCCGCCAGTGTTCAGGACCGAGAGGCCGCGAACCGTCTTAAGATAGGTTGGCAGCCACGTAAGAATTGTATAGTTTCCACCGAGCGCGCCCGTAGCAAGCAATGACGCCACCACTACTGAGCGCAATAGTGGTGGCCGGAAAATCTCAGCGAAGCTATGGCTCGGCTTATTGACGAGCGCTGCCTGCGTGTTCTTGAAGACATCCGGTTCCTCAATGTTGCGGCAGATCCACAGGACAAAAAGCGCCGGCGGCAACCCAATGAAGAAAAGGATGCGCCATGCTTGGGCGGGTGCCGCAAAACTAAAAACGATCGTGAAGAGAAGGACCGCGGCGCCATACCCAACCGACCATCCACTCTGAACGCTTCCCACTGCCCGGCCGCGAATACGCTTATCGATGACCTCTCCCATAAGAACCGCGCCGGCGGCCCACTCTCCGCCAAACCCGAGCCCTTGCAGGCTCCGCGTCACCAGGAGTTCTGTATAGTTATGCGTGAAACCTGACAAGAACGTGAACGTCGCAAACCAGATGATCGTAATTCGCAGGACTTTTGCACGGCCGATTCGATCAGCCAACACACCCGCAATCCAGCCTCCCAGCGACGAAACGAGAAGCGCAGCGGTTCCGAGCATTCCTGCCTGGCCGCGCGAGAGAGCCCACAGCCCTATCAACGTTGGCATCACGACGGCATAGATCTGTACATCCATGGCGTCGAGCGCCCATCCCGCGAAACACGCCCAAAAGGTCTGGCGTTCCCGCGAGGACATCATCAGGAACCATTTTGTCGACTTCTCAGGGGGTTGCAAAATGTTCCTGTCTCAAAAAAAAGCCGCGCTCCATTGGTACTTGGACAGTATATTATAGAATATTTCATTATGCAATCGATGTTATGCAGCTCTTCCCGGCGACAAGTGACCGGCGAGTGTCGCTTCTGAGAAGAGACGCGAGATAATTAAGACAACTGGTGAATAACATGAACAGAGTGAAGCTTGGCTCACAGGGGGCAATTGTCTCCCGTATCGGGCTTGGTTGCATGGGAATGAGTGAGTTTTATGGGCATCGGAATGATGCGGAATCCGCGGCGACGCTGCTGCGCGCGCTGGACCTGGGCATCAACTTTCTGGATACCGCCGATATGTACGGGATTGGCCATAATGAGGAACTGATCGGTAGGACAATCCGCGAACGGCGAAATGAGGTGTTCCTCGCTACGAAGTTTGCAATTGTCCGTCACAAGGACGACTTGTCATACCGTCGCATTAGTGGCAAACCCGAGTATGTGCGCGAAGCATGCGACGCATCGCTCCGCCGGCTCGGCGTCGATTATATCGATCTTTATTACCAACACCGGGTGGACCCCGAAACGCCGATCGAAGAAACGGTCTGTGCCATGGCGGATTTGGTGAAGGCCGGTAAAGTGCGATATCTTGGCCTTTCGGAAGCCTCGTCCGCAACGATTCGGCGTGCTCACAAGGTTCATCCGATCACTGCTTTACAAACGGAATATTCGCTCTTCGCGCGCCATGTCGAAGACGAGATCCTGCCAACTCTCCGCGAATGCGGAATTGGATTCGTGCCCTATAGCCCTCTTGGCCGTGGCCTTTTGACGGGCGCGATCACCAACCTCGCCGAGCTCGACAGCGACGACTCCCGATCGAAACTGTTCCCCAGGTTCGCCCAGGAAGCTTTCGGTAAGAACCTGGAGCTGGTAGAGAGAATTAAAATAATTGCGGCAAGGAAGGGCGTCAAGGCTGGTCAACTTGCATTAGCATGGGTGCTGGCCCAGGGAGAGGACGTGGTGCCCATTCCAGGAACGAAGCGCCGGAACTTTCTCGATGAAAATGCGGCAGCCGCCGGAATCACTCTCGATCCTAAAGAGGTGGCGGAACTCGCCGCCGCGGTCCGGGAAAATGAAGTCATTGGGGATCGTTTGTCTGGTCATAACTCGAAGCTAGTCGAACGCTAGGTCTAAACACATAATAAGCCAACAGGGATACTTAGTTACTCCGGCTTTCCCGATCCCAGAAGCTTTCGAAGCATTACGCCGGCACTCCTCACCTCATGCTGTCCGATGTTGTTGTCAGTTTCAACCGTCAGATCAAGCGGAGTCTGCCCAGCTTTGTTTTTGGCAGTCAAATCGGCTCCCTGGCTAGCCAGGAACTCAATCACGTTGGCGTATCCGTGAAAGGCAGCGCCATGAAGACAGGTATCACCGTCACTGTTGCTGGCCTTGACATCTGCTCCAAGACTCACGAGTAGCTTCACCGCCTCCAGAGCCGCATCGTCATCCACAGGCGGAGCTACCCCGCCCAGAGTGCCATTCCCGCGCCGCGTCAAATAGGCCTGACTTCCCACTCCGCACACCGCCATTACCGACGAAGTGCCATCCGTGAGGTTCAGCAGGGGGTCGCCTCCAGCGGCGATCAGAATACGCAGAATATCAAGTTCCAGGAATCTAGCGGCCAGAAAAGCCGGCGTCGCTCCAATCAGAGCATCGGACAAATGTAGCTCGTGATTTTGGCGCAATACCGGTGTACCTTGCGTCAGCCGCGCATTCACACTTGCATGATCTGCAAGCAGCGCCTTCACCAGTTCCAAATCGCCCCGAAGCACTGCCAGATGGAGCGCTGTGTACCCAGCGGACGCCCAATTCGGATCCGCGCCGGCTTCCAATAAATACTTTGCTAAAGCTGTGCGACCACTGAAAACGGCGATTGTCAGTACGCTATTTTTGTCGGCCGCGGAATCGTTTACATCGGCCCCAGCCGCCAGCAGCAGCCGGGCCGATTCGATATCGCCCATACGTGCGGCGAATAGAAGGGCCGTGTTTCCCCCATTTTTTGCCATAACAGGTTTAGCACACGGACTGGTCTCTCCGGATTTCTTTCCCGGAAGCCAGTCAACACCGGGAGGGCATACGATTCGCGCGCCAAATTCCTCCCCGCGCCGCACGACCAAAGATTCAGTCACACGCGAGCGTAGCCGAATATCGGCGCCGTGCTTTAACAATATTTTGACGACACCCGGATGCCGTTCTGCGATCGCCCACATCAAAGCCGTCTGCTGGTCCCGATTGTCGTTGAAGTTGATCTTCGCGCCATGTTCCAGAACCGCCTCAACCGCGGCTTCATCGCCCGACCGAGCGCAAGCCATGAGTACGGACTCGCCATCGGACGTGGCGGCGTTCGCGTTCGCGCCGGCCGTCAGTAGCTTGGCAACCATCGCCGAACTTCCGTTGGTGCAGGCCAGCGAAAGAGGTGTGACGCCGAGATCGTCAGCCGCATTCACCTTCGCGCCTTTATGGATCAGCAGGGCCGCGATCTGTGGATCGTCCCAATATGCCGCCCAATGCAATGCGGTGGCTCCGTCCGCTTCGCGCGCGTTCACGTTGACTGGCCGGCTAAGCAGCGATCGCGCCACTGCCATATGCTGATTCTTAACCGCCTCCACCAGTTTGGGATCTCCAGACTGGGCGTGGACGGCGACCGAAAATAGACACGCGAACAGGCCGTACCGCTTCACTCGCTCGACCACTATGATATCGCGCTTCTTCCGATCAGGCGCTGCGAAAAAATGACCAAAGCAGAGCATTTCGTCCACATACAGTATACAATATTATACAAGTTTCGAAGTGCAAACTATTAGCAGTTACCCCATTGTGGAGGATTCAAAATTGGCGTCGATCATTGAAACATTTCCCTCATCCGGCGAACCTGTAACCAGCGCTTTCGATCGCGAGCGCTTAGAAGACGTCGGATACATGACCTGCATGACCTTGGTTTTGCTCGGGAATTATGCGCAAACAGGACATTTCGGCGGACCGCTGGCGTATACGCCTTACAACGTGGCCATCCACCTGATCGGACCTGACTTGGGTGGTTTGCGCTACGATTACCGCCGCCCGAAACACCCCTTTGGCGACAAGTTCCTGCTCGCCGGGGGACACTGCATTCCCACTTGTTACGCCTTGTGGATGATCCTCGGCCAGGCAATGGCCAATCGGCACGCATCCACCGGAGACGCTGCCTTTTCTGTCGATCCCAATGTCGCGATGTTGCCGGTCGATGCCCTGGGATTCCGCCGCGGAGCGGGAGCCCTCAAAACGCTTCTGCAAGAAAATGATTTGACGGACCACCCCTTGTTTGCCCAGGCTAAAACACGGGGAATTCGCGCTCTCGCCGGCCATGCGGAGAGTACGGACGTCACCAACGACGTCAACGGCGGTCCTTCCGGCGTCGGAGTTGCAACCGCCGCAGGCAAAGCCGCATTCTGGGACATGATGGGCGCCGGCCCCCTCCCGAAGGTGATCGCCTTCGAGGGCGAGTTTGCCATGACCGAAGGCCACGCGCAGGAACTGAAGACGCAAGCCCTGGCCTTGAAAGTAGGGAAACGCCTTCGTATACTTTTTTCGGACAATAATGCCGGTATCGACGACTCTTTATTAGGTGGCGTGATCGACAGGAAATACGAAGCCTACCGGCTGATTGATCAGTGGACTTCCTATGGCTGGAACGTCTTCGAACTCGAACATGGGAACGATTACGACCATATCGTGGGCGTTCTCAAGGCAATGGAGGAGTGGGACCCCAACGATCGCAGACCGATGATCGTCATGGGCAAAACCACCAAGGGATATTGGCCGGGCGCGGTCGACGGGAAGCTCCCCGGATTCGGCGATCAGGTGGTCGGGTATCCAAGCCATCCCTTCGCGATGAAGATGAACTCGGAGTATTTTGTCGCGCTGGCGGAGTCGTTTGAAAAGAAGTATGGCGTGGAATTTTCGGGTATCCGGAATGGCCCCGTCACCGATCCGCGCGAAATCCTGATCCAGTTCAAGACGAACATCGATGTCGTCATGTCTGTGCTCGAACGAAATGGCCTGGGGGATTGGATCGCGAACCGTCTGGTTGCCATCGGCGACACTCTGACGGATAACCCGCCCTTGCGAATCGATTCGAAAAAGGATCCGTTTCTCGACGACCGCCTTCGGATCGCCAATCTCCCCGTCGAGCCGCAGAATGTGACGGTGAAAAATTCCGTTTCCGGAGCGGAGAAGCAGGTCAGCATCACCCTGTTCCGTAAACCCGGAGAAGCTGCCGGAGCGCGGCGCGCCATCTCAGAAGTGATCAAGTGGATGAACTATGTCACGGAGAACCGTTTCATCACCCTTGCCGCCGACCTCTCCGAATCGATTAATGTGGAGCGCGGCAGCCTCTGGGGCCACTTCGATCCCGAGACGAATCCGCTGGGAACGCGAATCAAGGCCGCAATTCAGGAAGCGGGAAACGTTTCGACGGCCATCGGCCTCGTGAGTCAAAGCGCCTCCGTCGACCCTGAAAAATTCGCCGGCGTGTGGGCCTTGAGCGGCACCTACGGCGCGTTTACGCCGCTCATGTACTTGCCCGCCCGTGTCTGGAGCCAGCAGAATCAGGACAGCCGTTTTCGCATGGGCGTACTGCATATCTTGTCGGCGCATTCCGGACCGGAAACAGCCGCCGACGCTCGCACCCACTTCGGCATTTTTTCGCCGCAGGTATGGAAGCTGTTCCCGCGCGGCCAGGCGATCAATCTCAATTTCTGGGATTACAACGATGTCGCCGCGGGGTATTTTGCAGCCGCCGAAATTGCCGCGCGCGATCCCAAGGTCGGCGTCATTACGATCGAAGTCGCGCGCCCCGATTTCGCCGTGGCCGATCGCAGCAAGTTTTCCGATACCGATCTCATGGCCGCCGCCAAGGGATTTTACGTCATCCGCGATTTCGCGCCGGGGCAACCGAAACACGGCTATGTGGTCGTCCAGGGATCCAGTTCCACCGTGAACCTGATTGCCGCGCTCCCCCGTCTCGAACAAGCCGGAATCAACGTGAAAGTCATCGCTGCGATCAGTGAGGAACTGTTTGACCGGCAACCCGAATCGTATCGTAATTCCGTGCTGCCGCCGGCCGCGTCCTATGATCTGATGATCGTGAGCACCGGTACCCGGCGCGTCTGGCCGCTTCGCAACGTCGGCCCGCTGACCGATGCGTATTCGCTCACCGCCGACTGGGATAACCAATGGCTCTCCGGCGGGTTGGAGAAGGATGTCATTGCCGAAGCGCATCTTGATCTAGCGTCGATCTACGCCGGTATCGAACGTTTCGCCCACGATCATGATCGAAGAATGGCCCAGCAACGAACTCTCCTCGCTGACTAGAGCTTGTGGGCCGCCACTTTTGGCGGCAGCCGCCCTTTTTAGGCGGCTTTGCAAGCAACTCTGTAATCGCTCTAAAGGGCCGCGCGGATGGTCCGCACGTCGAGAAACATCCTTTGTGGTCCGGTCCCCGCTACCCCCTCGATAGGCACAAAACCATATCGTGCGTACCAGCCGGCCCGATCCCGATAAGCGTCTGTGATGATGCAGCGGCAGCCCACTTCATTGGCCACCCGCAAGCTGATTCGCAGCGCTTCTGAAATCAGTGCGTGTCCAAGTCCCCGCCCTGCGAATCGGCGATCCACCGCGAGCCGCGCCAGTAAAATCAGCGGCACATCGTAAGGAGGCAGCCCGCGGACAGACTTCTTCGGAAACGCATCGCGAGGCACACTTGCCATCGCCAGCGTAAAGTAGCCGAGCACGGTGCGCAAAGCGTCCCCATCGAGAGCCACATAGCTTACGCCAATCGAACTCTTCCGCTGATTAGTCCAGGCATGACGCTTGAGGTAGTTGTTGAGAGGGTCGTCACCGCAATCGAAATTCTCCACCTCATCGTGTTCTTCAAGGCGGCGAATGACGATCGCCATTCAGTCCCGCATAGCCCGAACCAGAGCATTGGTCGGGCGGCTCGCTTCACCTTGAGATACGAGCCCAGCAAGACTTTTCAGTTCGCGCCCGGTCCATTTGATATCCACACGTGGCAGGACCAAGTCTGGAGCCACCCGTTCCAGCCGCGGAAAAAGTAGCACCTTTCGCTCCCCGCTCGCGCTCTCGCTAATGATTCGGTGCCCCAATTTCCGCTCCGACACAGCCCATCGAAACAGCGCTACCGCATCAGACAGGAAGTCGCTGTTACTGCTAAGCTGCAATTCTTCTTTAAGCAAACGTACAGAGCGATCTTCTGCCGGAGCAAGGTCAGCCTGGAACTTTGCCTTCCGCCGTGGGCTAGCCGCTGGAGCTTCAATTCGTTTTTTTCTGGTTTTCAAGTATCCAATTATACTCCGCTTTCCTCTTATATCGGAGTGGAATGGGATAGCCCTTCTCGAAATGGCTGGACCCGGCATCGTCGGTGTGGTAGAAATAAAAATCCGCTGAGGCGAAAGAGGACACCCATGACTTTCGAAATCCGACTATTTTTTCTGGTGGTAGCCGCTCCCGCCATTTGGGCACAAGGTACTCTGGCGGATTATCAGCGTGCGCAGGGCCTCCAACCGAGAGCGCGCAATTTAGTCGTCAACATGCCTGGACCCGTTTCTTGGATCGGCGAGTCGGACCATTTCTGGTACTCTCGTTCGGTGAGGGGCGGCACCGAGTTTGTATTCGTCGACGCCGCCGCGGGATCGAAAAGACTGGCCTTCGACCATGAAAAATTGGCGACCGCCATTTCCTCCGCGACGGGCCATAAATACGAGGCTCTGGCGCTTCCTTTTGCGCCGTCCGCTGGACGGGGAGGCGGCCGGGGCGCGGCTCCGACGACCGCACCGCTCACGTTTCTCGATGGCGAAACGTCGATCCAGTTCGGCGCCGGCGGATCGCTCTACAAATGCTCGCTAGCTAAATACGAATGCAGCAAGGAAGGCCCCATTCCGATGGCCGCCCGCGGAGGCCGAGGTGCTCCCGAAGTTAGTCCCGAAGGCCCAGGCGGCGATCCAGTCGACGGAATCGAATATCAGCCGCCCGCTCCGCAGGATGGCAATGAAGGTATTTTCGGCCGCAATCAACGGTCGTGCGCGCCGCAGCCTGCGCAACCACGGAATCAGGCTCGTGACGTCGAAATCTGCGCATCCTTCGACGGCAAATGGGAAGCCTTTATCCGCAACTTCAATGTGTTCGTGAAACCGGTTGGCGATCAGCCGGCGTTCCCGCTGAGCTATGACGGCTCCGAAGGAAATTACTACACCCTGCGCACCGTCGCGTGGTCACCTGATTCGAAGAAACTAGCCGCCTATCATACCCGCCCCGGCTACGACCGCCAGGTATCCTACATCGAATCCTCGCCTACCGATCAGCTTCAGCCGAAACATACGACGATGCCCTACCGCAAGCCTGGCGACGCGTTGGATATCGCATGGCCGGCTCTGTTCGACCTGGCGAGCAAGCAGGAAATCGAAATCGATCACGCGCTGTTTCCGAATCCCTACGCATTGAGTCCGCCGGTCTGGTGGAAGGATAGCCGCGGGTTCACCTTCGAATACAATCAGCGAGGGCATCAAGCCTACACCGTGATCGAAGTCGACGCGAACACTGGTAAGATTCGTCCTTTGATTTCCGAAGTCAGCAAGACTTTCTTTTACTACAACAATCTTGGCCCGGGCCTTTCCGGAGGCCGCAAATATCGCCACGACGTCAATGACGGCAAGGAAATCATCTGGGCCTCGGAGCGCGACGGCTGGGAGCACCTCTATCTTTACGACGGAATCACCGGCAAGGTAAAAAATCAAATCACCAAGGGCAACTGGCTGGTGCGCGATATCAATTTTGTGGACGACAACAAGCGCCAGGTCTGGTTCGAAGCCGGCGGCATGATTCCGGCCCAAGACCCCTATTTCACCCAGATGTATCGCATCAATTTCGATGGCACAGGCCTTACCAAACTGACAGACGCCGATGGCACCCACACCGTAACCTTCTCGCACGATCGCAATTTCTACGTCGATAGCTGGCAGCGCGTCGATCTCCCGCCGGTGGCGCAGCTTCAGCGCGCCGCGGACCAGAAGGTCATCATGGATCTCGATAAAGGCGACGCATCCGCGCTGCTCGCCGCGGGCTTCAAGTATCCCGAGGTCTTCGTAGCGAAGGGCCGCGACGGCACCACCGATATTTGGGGAGTCATCATTCGGCCGACGAATTTCGATCCCTCGAAGAAATATCCAGTCATCGAAAATATTTACGCCGGACCGCAAGGTTCGTTCGTGCCCAAGACCTTCAGCGCCGTCTCAGCCGATCAGGCGCTCGCCGAACTCGGCTTCATCGTCGTGCATATCGATGGTATGGGAACCAGCAACCGCTCGAAAGCTTTCCATGACGTGGCTTTCAAGAATCTGGGCGATGCCGGATTCCCCGATCGCATTCTTTGGCACCAGGCCGTCGCGGCGAAATATCCTTCTTACGATCTTTCGCGCGTCGGCATCTTTGGAACTTCCGCCGGCGGTCAAAATTCGTTGGGAGGCGTCTTATTCCATCCCGACTTTTACAAAGTCGTTGTCACCAACAGCGGCTGCCACGACAATCGTATGGATAAGATCTGGTGGAACGAGCAATGGATGAGCTGGCCGCTCGGTCCGCAATATTCCGAGTCCTCTAACGTCGACAACGCATACCGCCTGCAAGGCAAAGCGCTGATCATTGTCGGCGAGATGGATAGCAACGTCGACCCCGCATCGTCCCTCCAAGTTGTGAACGCGCTGGTAAAAGCGCACAAGCATTTCGACATGCTCTACATTCCCGGCCAGAACCACGGAGTCGGTATTCTAGCAAGCGAACATTATCGGGACGACTATTTCGTCCATAATCTGTTAGGTGTCGAACCGCCGGATTGGAACCACGTATCCCTGCCGCCCGTAGATGCAGCGACCGCACCGCTTTAACAAAGGAGAAATAGGATGGCAACAAGCAATCAGAGAGGCAAACCCCAGATCGTGTCGCAGCAGGAGTGGGAGGCCGCCCGCCAGCAGCTCCTCCTGAAGGAAAAAGCCTTGACCCGCTCCCGTGACGCGCTAGCCGCCGAACGCCGGCGGATGCCTTGGCTGGCCGTGGACCAGAAATACGAGTTCGACGGACCCAACGGCAAAGTAAGCCTGCTCGATTTGTTCGAGGGCCGCCGCCAGTTGATCGTCTATCGCGCCTTCTTCGAGCCCGGCGTGTTCGGCTGGCCGGACCACGCCTGCCGAGGCTGCTCCTTCGGCGCCGATCAGGTCGCCCACCTGGCCCATCTCAACGCTCGCGATACCACCCTCGCCTACGCTTCGCGCGCGCCGCAGGCCGACATCGCGCGCCTGAAAAAGCGAATGGGCTGGGAGATGCCTTGGTACACCATCACCGACGGCTTCGACGCGGACTTCGGCGTCCATGAATGGCACGGCCACAACGTGTTCATCCGCGACGGCGACAAGGTGTTCCGCACGTACTTCATCAACAACCGCGGCGACGAAGCGATGGGCACTACCTGGAGCTTCCTCGACCTCACGCCGCTCGGCCGTCAGGAAACTTGGGAAGATTCGCCAGAAGGTTACCCCCAGACCGCGCCGTATAAATGGTGGAACTGGCACGATAACTACAACGCCGGGGCCTCGCCCGACCAGAAGTGGGTCGATATAATCACCGACCCTCAAGAAGCCGCCCGAAAGCGTGACGCGGAGGAGAAAGCATAACAAGCGGTCGGCATCGCGTGCTTCCGTCTTGCTAATTGGTCGTCTAACGATTACCATCAGTCAGGAAATGTCGATAAAGTCTTCCGCTCGGGCAGCGATTCTGCCAATAAGTATTCTGTCCTTTCAACTGATTCTGGCGCAGGACGGTCCGGAGTCGGTGATACGCGGCACCAAGGAATTTCGCAAGAGTGTGCTGGTCTCCGGACTCGCAGGGCCTTGGGAACTGACCTGGGGACCCGACAACATGCTGTGGGTCACGGAGCGCACCGGCAAGCGCATCACGCGCATCGATCCCGCCACCGGACAGCGGAGGGTCGCCATTACGATTGACGAGGTTTCCGCTCCCGGCGGGCAGGATGGTCTGCTCGGAATGGCACTTCACCCTGACTTGCTGAAGGATACCGGGAATGACTACGTCTATGCCGCTTACACTTACGTGGATCAACGCAAAGAAGTCAGCCCCGCGGTTGCGGATGGCAGCGGCCCGTATCAGCACCTGTACGGGAAGATCGTGCGTCTCAGCTATAACCGGGCGAACGGAACCCTTTCCAAACCAGTCGACCTGATCACCGGATTGCCGGCCGGTAACGACCACGTTTCCGGGCGTCTGAAGATCGGTCCGGACAGGAAGCTGTACTTTACCGTTGGAGACGAGGGCCACAATCAGCTCGGGAATTTTTGTCTTCCCATCGAAGCTCAGCGCTTACCCACCCAGGACGAGATCAATCGCCGGAAATACTTGGCCTACGTGGGTAAATCGCTGCGTCTCAATCTGGACGGTTCGATACCCAGCGATAATCCGAAACTTGCCGGCGTCGTCAGCCACGTCTATACCTACGGTCACCGCAACATGCAGGGCATCGACTTTGGGCCGGACGGCACGCTCTACGCCTCCGAGCAAGGGCCGAAGACCGACGACGAGATTAATATCCTGACCCCCGGCTCCAATTATGGCTGGCCGCACGTCGCCGGTCTCAAGGACGACAAAGCCTATCAATACGCCCGCTGGGCCGACGCCACGACGCCGTGCGCGCAGCTAACCTTTAGCGACTTCGCCATCGATCCTTCGGTGCCTCGCGAGCCGGAGTCCGCCTTCAAGAAGCCTTTCGTGGAACCGATTGCCACCATGTTCACGGTGCCCACCGGCTACAATTTCCAGGACCCTGCCTGCGGCGGCGTCGACTTCATCTGCTGGCCGACGGTGGGTGCTTCGAGCATCGAGTACTACGAGTCGAAGGGCAAAGGCATTCCCGGCTGGAACAAAGTTTTGCTGGTGACAACTCTGAAGCGTGGTTCTCTTTACGTCGCCCCTCTTTCCGGCGATGGCAAAACTACAGCCGGTCACATGTGGCGCTATTTCCAGTCCGAGAATCGCTATCGCGATACCGCCGTCAGCCCCGACGGCAAGACGATTTATATCGCCACCGATCCAGGCGGCATGGCCGAAGCGCTCGGCGGCGGCGCCGCGACCGAAACCATGCAGAATCCCGGCGCGATCCTCGCCTTCACCTATGTGGGCGAGGGGACGGGCGTTCCGGCGGGAGAGCCGCAGCGAATAACCGCAGCCCGCCAATCCAACGGCGGCGGCCTGGTCGCCGGGATACCGCCTCAGTTCACCGCCGCGCAGGCTGCCGAAGGAAAGACCTCCTACAATTCCAACTGCGCCGTGTGCCATGGGAACACCATGACCAACGGCACCTTCGGGCCGCCGCTCGCGGGCGAATACTTCCGGAATAAATGGCTCGGCCAAACTGTCAGGACATTTTACAACCATGCCAGGACCATGCCGCCCGCTGCCCCCGCCTCGCTGGGCGATGAGACGTATGCCGGCATCGCAGCTTATATTCTTCAGCTCAATGGATTCAAGCCGGGCAGTATCAAATTGCCGCCCGGCGGCGAAGAACTCGATAAAATGACGATCCGGTTTTAATTACAACTCGCCTTGTTTCATCTGGCCCACAGCATAATCGCAGGCCCGCGCGGTCATCGCCATATAGGTCAATGAAGGATTCACGCAGGCCGAGGATGCCATGAAGGAACCATCGGTCACAAACAAGTTCTTCACATCATGCGCCTGATTATGGGAATTCAACACCGATGTTTTAGGATCGCGCCCCATGCGCGCGCTGCCCATTTCGTGAATCCCTTCGCCGGGAAGTGACTGAGCGGTCGATACGGTAATATCTTTTGCCCCGGCCGCTTCCAGCATCTCCGCAGCCGTCACGCCCATGTCTTTATAGATGGCAAGCTCGTTGTCTCTCCACTTGCAATGGATCTTCAGGGTCGGGATTCCCCATGCATCCACCTTGCCTTTGTCGATGGCCAGGAAATTATCCGGATTGGGCAGGCATTCTCCGAATCCGGTAAAGGTAAAGTGCCATGGACCCGGCTTCGCCAGCATGTGCTTGAAGTCCGCTCCGAAGCCGGGCATATCGCTGCCGCGTTCCCATCCATCGCGGCGTCCGCTGCCCTGGAATCCGTAGCCTCGCAGGAACGCGGGATACTTTTCCTTCACATTACGGAAGCGCGGCACATAGATTCCATTCGGCCGGTTCCCCAACTGCACCCGATCCTCATGGCCCGGAATCATTCCCGTCGCGCCGCCTTTGAAAATGTGGTCCATCAGGTTCTTGCCCAGCACTCCACTGGAGTTCGCCAAGCCATCCGGAAATTGAGGAGTCGCGGAATTCAGCAGAATACGCGCCGATTCCAGCGTCGATGCGCAAAGAAATACGATGCGTCCATGAAACTCGATCGGTTCACGGGTTTGCGCATCGATCACGCGTACCCCGGTTACTTTCCGCGTCTGCGGATCGAAGATCAAGCTGTGCACCACGCTGAAAGGCCGCAGCGTGAGCTTGCCCGTGGCCTCCGCCGCCGGGAGCGTGGAATGAATGCTGCTGAAGTACGATTTGGTGCTGCATCCGCGCGCGCAGGGTCCACAATAATGGCAGGCGGATCGGCCGCGATGGTCCTGTGTTAAGATCGCGGTCCGCCCGATGGTCATCATTCGCTCGCCGGGATACTTCCGCGCGATGGCCTCTTTCACAGCCACTTCCGCGCAGTTCATTTCCATCGGCGGCAGAAATTTGCCGTCGGGCAACTGTGGCAATCCTTCGGCTTGGCCGCTGACGCCGATAAAATCCTCGACATAGTCATACCAGGGCTCAATATCCCGATAGCGGATCGGCCAATCGGTGCCGAGCCCTTCCTTTAAATTTGCTTCGAAATCCAGATCGCTCCAGCGATAAGTTTGGCGTCCCCACATGACCGAACGGCCGCCCACATGCCGTCCCCGCAGGAACAGATACGGCTTGTCGGGATCAGTAGTGTAGGGATTTTCGCGATCGTTGACGAAAAATTTAGCGTTCCACTCGTCCGTGATGGCTCGCTGGATAGGCTGATTTTGCAAATCCCCTTTGCGGTCTCGAAGGCCGCGAAACTTAACGCGCCAGGTGGGCACATGTTCCACATAGTCGCGCTCCGGGACGATGGATTGCCCGGCCTCCAGGACCAGTGTTTCCATGCCTTTTTCCGTCAGCTCTTTCGCCGCCCAGCCTCCGGAAACGCCGGAGCCGATCACGATCGCGTCATATGTATTGGCAGCCATCTTAACCCACCCCCGGAATCGGCGCACAGCCCGAGTGAGAGGCCGGAATAATGGTCCGGTGCAACTCGTTTTTGAACCCCGGCTCCGACGTATAGTAGCCCACCAGCGTGAGTTTCTTGATCATGCCGAAGAAATTCACGGGAGCCAGCTCCGTGATATCTCTGCGGGCAAGCACCGCTTCCCCGTCGAGCACCTTTAGCAGTTCGATCTGCTGAGCCTCTTTCAGGGCCACAAATTTCTTGCCGTAGAGCTTCTCGCTTCGCCGGTCCACATCCGCCAGGCCTGCCAGGAACCGCTTCGTCGTGACGTCGTCGTACCAATCGGTGAGGATGAGATCGATGAACTCATTCACCTTCGCCGCCTTCGCGCCAGCGGTATCAGTCTGCGGAATAATCAACTCCGCGATCGTCGTCACCGTAGCATTTTGATGCGGGTTAAGCGTTTTCAATCCCGGCGCCTCCGCAACCTGCGCATGCACGCTCTGCAACAAGGCAACCGCGTCCAGACTCAGCGCCGGCAAAACCGCCGCCGAAGCGAGCAACTTCAAAACTTCACGTCGTTCCATGCAAAAATCTCTTTTTTTCGCGAAAAGCAATTATACACCCGCGGCCCGTTGTGCTTGTGGCGCACGCCCCGGCGTGCCGCGTCGACACTCGTGTTTTGGATGCGCCCAATTGCCGCGCCAATAGCAATGAAAACCGTCGTGGGGCAGGTTGCCAACCGCTCTTCCATCTATCCGCATTTTTTGTGCACACCTTCAGTGACGTGATTATACTGTTCCGCTTTGGGTCTTTTTCCATCCCACGAGTCGAACTATCTATTTCAGGTATGAATCTGTTTGTAACCAAAAAAATGCTGCCGGGAGGTTTACAGGTATACCGGGGTGGGTATATTATGTCTATGGAGATTTGAAGGCCGCTCCAATTAAGAAGCGGTGGATAGAGCGCACTGCCAGACGGCGCTTCTGTAACCAAAATGAAAAATAAAGCCTCCGTCCAACGTTCCGCACTTCCTTGTGCGCCCACGCGCTACATAAAACTTCGGTGCGCCCGCAGCGCCTTCTGGTTGGCAAGTCTGATTTTCGCATGGGTGCCGGCAGTAGCCCAAAACGGTTCCCCTGGTGCTCCTCCACCGGACGATCAACCCACCTTCATGAAATTGCTGTCGGACGACGGCCTGCACGATATCGTCAACGAAAGCTGGAATGCCTACGGACAGTTCACCTACGTCACAAATTGGAAACTGGCGTTCCCCGCCGATTACACCAATTTGAACGGCAGCATTAATTCGCTCCTCCCAACTGCCGAGCGAAGCTTTACCGGCACCGCGACTCTCTATCTGGGCGTGAAGCTTTGGACCGGCGCCGAAGCATACTTGGTCCCCGAGATCATCTCGGAGCTTCCATTCGATCAACTGAAGGGATTGGGCGGAGCGATCCAGAACTCTGAGTTGCAAAAGGGAGGCACGGAGACGCCTCAAATCTATCATTCCCGCGCGTATCTAAAGCAGACCATCGGATTCGGCGGCGAACGCGTCGTGAAGGAGTCGGGTCAAATGCAGCTCGGCACCACTTACGACAGCAGGCGACTTGTCCTGGTCGCCGGCAACTTCAGCATCCTCGATTTCTTTGACAAAAACGCCTTCGATATCGATCCTCGCCAGAGTTTCCTCAGTCTCGGATTCCTGACCTACGCCGCCTGGGATTTCGCCTCGGACGCCCGCGGATACTCCTATGGGGCCGTCGCCGAACTCTACTGGGATGACTGGGCGGTGCGCTACGGCCGCATCACTCCACCCAAAAATCCGAACCAGCTCGCCATCGACTTCAGGCTCTTCAAATACTACGGGGACCAAATCGAATTGGAACACCACCATAAAATCCACGGGCGGGAAGGTATCGTTCGCTTGCTCGGATATCGTAATCATGAGGATATTGGCCGCTTTAGCGACGCCATCGCGGTGTGGGAAGCGGACCCGGCAAAGAACGCAACCACCTGCCCGGGGTTCAACTATGGCTCAGACAACGCGAATGCTCCCGATCTGTGCTGGGTGCGAAAACCGAACGTCAAGGTCGGCGCGGGTATGTTCGCCGAACAGCACCTCACCTCTGACATCGGCTTATTCGCTCGCGGTATGTACTCAGATGGCAAGACTGAGGTGGATGCCTATACCTCGACCGATCGTTCCGCCACCGTTGGACTGTTGGGGAAAGGCTCGGCCTGGCATCGTCCCACAGATGTGGCGGGCATCGGGCTCAACCTCGGTTGGATCTCGAAAATTCACGCGGAGTACCTCGCCCTCGGTGGCATTGATGGTTTCATCGGCGACGGCGCGATCAAGGCTGGCATGGAAAACAGTCTCGATTTGTTCTATAGCGTCAATATACGGAAGTCGTTTTGGCTGACTGGCGATTTCCAGCACGTTGTGAATCCGGGCTTCAACCAGGACCGCGGCCCCGTCAATATTTTTGGCCTGAGGCTCCATGGCGAATTTTAAAAGTCGTTGCATTCGCTCTGCCTGCCTCGCATTCCTGATCTTTGCCGCCTGCCCCTCGCATGCGGACGCACAGCAGGTGACGCAAGGCTATGCCGTCGAACGTTTCTATCCGTCGGCCCCCGGCGCTGGCTGGTTCGTCATGGACGACGTCAACTTGAGCGGCGGACTTGGAGGCGCGATCTCGCTCACTACGAGTTACTCGCACAACCCGCTCGTCGTTACCAGTCCCGATGGCGCGCAGCGGCTCGTCCTCGTATCGAATGAAGCCTTCGCGGATGTCGGCTTCGCCATCACTTACGATCGCTACCGGTTCTATCTCGACCTGCCCGTGCCTCTGGTCGTTACAGGAAACAGCGGGACGGTCGGGCCGTATCAAGTGACTGCACCCTCCTTGAATGTTGCCCAGAACCCCGATACCCTTTCTGATGTTCGCCTTGGATTCGACATGCGATTGCTCGGAGACCCGGGAGGTTTATTCCGTTTGGGCGCAGGCGCGCAACTCCTGATCCCTTCCGGCGATCGCGCCGATTACGTGACGGACGGCAGGTATGGCGGGATGTTCCGGATTCTCCCCGCGGGCGATATCGGCCGCTTTTCGTATGCGGGTCAGTTCGGAGTGCACATTCGGCCGGACGAAGGTTTGGTTCTCCCCGGTAGTCCCGATGGCAATGAGCTGCTGTTCGGTGTGAGTGCGGGCCGCAAGTTCGCTCTCCGCAATCGTTGGCACCTGATCGTTGGACCGGAGTTTTTTGGAGAGTCCGCAATTCATTCTTCCTCCAGAGACCAGACCGGTTTCGAGGGCCTGCTAACAGGCCGGCTGGAGAAAATGAGCGATCGGCCGCACCTGCGACTCAAGGCGGGTATCGGCCACGGGATCGTACAGCATTTCGGCGCGCCCGAATGGAGAGTGCTGGTCGGAGTGGAACTGGTCAGCCACCGCCCGTCAAAATGAGTTAAATGAGTGACAGGAGAGAAGAGGCCATGCGAATCTTAGTGGTTGGTGCAGGCGCGGTCGGAGGATATTTCGGAGCGCGCCTGGCGCAGGCAAATCGGGACGTTACGTTTCTTGTACGCCCGAAACGAGCGGAAGAAATCGCGCGCAAGGGACTGCAAGTGCTCAGTCCATACGGCGATCTGACGCTACACCCGAAAACCGTCACCGCCGGCAACATTGACGGACCGTATGACGTGGTGCTGCTCGGCGTGAAAAGTTACGCCCTGGCAGCGGCAATGAACGACTTCGCCCCCGCCGTAGGACCGGAAACCATGATTTTTCCGGTGCTGAACGGCATGCGCCATATCGATCTTCTGATTGCACGCTTTGGGAAACATCCGGTGATCGGAGGCGTTTGTCTCGTCGCCACGGAAGTGGATGAGGAAGGCCGCATCAAGCAGCTTGCCGGATTCCAGAGTCTCATCTACGGAGAGCTGGACGGGCCCCCCACGCCGCGCATCGAACAACTGGACGCAGACTTACGCGGCGCAGGCTTCGACACTGTGATTTCAGATCACATCAGGCAGGATATGTGGCAAAAATGGGTGCAACTGGCAACGCTAGGGACCATCACTTGCCTGCTGCGCGGAACTACCGGCGAAGTCGCGGCGGTGCCGGGAGGGGCTGACATTTCTTTATCGGCCCTGCGCGAGTGTTCGAGCATCGCCGAAGCAAGCGGCTATCGCCAATCGGACGAATTTCTTCAACGCCAAACTGTCGCACTGACAACCGAAAGCTCGCCGCTGACATCGTCAATGTACCGCGACCTCAAAAAAGGCGCGCCTGTCGAAGTAGACACCATACTGGGCGACCTTCTGGAACTGGGCAAGAAACACGGAGTAACAACACCGATCCTGAGCGCGGCATTCGTGAATCTGTCGATCTACCAAAACAGAATCGCCGGCAATTAGACAAAGATCAATCTTTTCGCAAAATCGATTTCCTCCGCCGAAATCGTATGAGCGCGATTTGGGTAGCGGCGGGCCGTGACCACCGCTCCCATCGCAGCCAGGATCTTTGCAGACTCCTGAACCCTTTGCCACGGCACATGCGGATCGGGGTCGCCGGAACCGAGGAACGCGGGCGTGCCTTGAAGATCTCCTTCATGCGTCAGGTCCGTACCTACAGGGCCGAGCAGGCCGCCCGTGAAGGCGATCAGACCGGCATATCGCCGTGGATGAGTGGCAACGAATTCTGTCGCGAGGCAAGCTCCTTGGGAGAAGCCGCCAATCACGATCCGGTCAGACGGAATCCCAGCATCGTTCACCATTTGCAGGATCGCCTCAATTTTGCCGAGAGCGGATGTGCGCCATGGTTCATTCTGGGCCACTGGAGCCAGGAACGAGTTGGGATACCAACTGTTTTGAGCCGCCTGCGGCGCAAGATAGGCCAAGTCAGGAAGATAAAAATCGTTGGCGAGCGAGAGAATATCTTCCGCCGATCCTCCCCTTCCGTGCAGAAGAATAACGGCGCCAGACGCCGTCTCCAGCGGTTTTCCAACCCGTCGAACGGGTCCGTCCTTATGAGGATCGCTGCTCATACTGTTTGTGACCTTGGATTCTGTTTCTAAAGAAAAGATTCAGCCCCGGCGCATCGCAAGCCACGCGAAGAACCGCCTGAAAGGCTGCTGCGCAGCCAAAATTGGCCGCCCTACAACTGCCGGCCAGTAAACCCCCGACTCCTAGGGACCTCAACTCCCCGCCAATCAACAACCTCCCGTTTCCACCCGCCCACCGAAAACGCCCTCAGCTGCTATACCCAAGACGAGGAAAACAACATGGCAACACCTTCAAGAATCGAAATCAACCGGGCAGAAATTAATAGAGCAAATGCCCAGCATTCCACCGGACCCAAAACAGAGGCCGGCAAAAAACAATCTTCCCTGAACGCCTTGCGCCACGGACTAACCGGCCAAATCGTAGTCATGCCCATCGAGGACCTCGAAGCCTACCAGGCCCACCTGAAATCCTTTACCGACGAATATTACCCCAAAGGCGCAACCGAATCCCATCTAGTTCAAGCCCTGGCCGACGCCTCCTGGCGCCTCAACCGCGTAGCGGCATTAGAAACAAATCTCCTCAGCCTCGCCGCCACCGGCGAGCCTCTCATCGACGCCATGGGAATCGCCGCGTCGCTCGAAAGCCAGTCCAAAGCATTAGCCAACCTGAGCATGCACAGCCAGCGCCTGTCCCGACAATTCGAAAGGACCGTCATCCAGCTCCGCAACCTCCAGGAAACCCGCCAGGCCAAGGAAAAGCATGAGTTAAACCAGCTCATCGACATCATCGAAATGATTGAATCCCAAGGACAAGTCTACGATCCATCCGAGCATGGCTTCGTTTTTTCGGAACCACAAATCGAATCCGCTATACGCCTCCGCAGCCGCGAACGCCTGGCAGAAGAAGCCTACGAATACAGCCTGGAATCCGCTGCCTAGCCCGATACCCAGCCGCAGCCTGCTGCCGGCGGGACTATCTGAATATGTGGGGGCTTGGCTGAGGAGCGTATGATATCCTGCCTGCGGATGTGGAGCGCTCGAATACCGGTGGGGCTGCTGGCGCTGGCGCTGCCGGTTTGGGGACGACGGTTGCCGGTGCAGACGTTCACCGTCGCCGAAGGCTTGCCGCGCAATGCTTTCTCCTGCCTGGCGCCGGGGTCTACGGGTGTGATGTGGATCTGCTCCACGGAAGGCCTGATTCGCTACGATGGCAGCGGATTTCGGGTGTTCGGAAAGGAAAGTGGGTTGCCCGCCACTCCGGTCAGCTCCGCCATACCGGCGCGCGGCGGCGGTTTGTGGATCATTACCAACCAAGGCGTTTGCAGGCTGGAAAAGACCGCGCGGATCGGCGACCCTTGTCCGGCGATCCCGGGAAGTGCACCAGGCTACCCTGCTCTCGCCGCGCTTTTTGAATCGGCCAGCGGCCGGCCTTGGCTCGCCATTGGTGGCCATTTGTTTGAGATCCTCCAATCCTCCTCCGGCAGCCGGACACTTCGTTCCACGACCTTTGTTGCGCCGGGCAATGAGCTGATCGAGACCATAGCCGACGCACCGGACGCAGGCTTGTACGTCGGCACGAGTGAAGGATTGTACGAGTTTCGGGAAACGCCCCAGGCGCGCCAGCGCCAGATCACGCCGCCGCATCATGCCATCTGGGGCTTTGAAGACATCCTTCGAGCGCGGGATAACACCGTGTGGCTGGCCACGACTGCGGGGCTGGCTAGCCTCGCTGAGGGCGAGAAAGCTGAACTGCGGCTGACGGTCCAGATTCCTGCCGCCCATGAGGTTATCCAGAGGCGCGACGGGTCGCTCTGGCTGGCTACGGCGGGGGCCCTGGTCCGGTTCGACCCGGCGAATGGAAGCCACGAGGAGTACACTTCCCGCGATGGCCTTCCGGCCGGGTTCTTATACGGAGTGACAGAGGATTCGTTTGGCGATTTGTGGGGTTCGACGGAGGGCACGGGAATTTTCCGCATTGAGGATTCCGCTATTCGATCCTATGACGGGCGCGACGGACTGGGCGGACCACTCAACACAGCGCGAATTGCCGCCATATTCGAGGACCTGGAGAAGCGCCTCTGCGTGCTGACCAGTTGGGACGGAGCCAGCCTGCGAGTTTTTTCGGGGGGAACCTTCCAGCCAGTGGCCATTCCTTATCCGAAAGGCTTTGCCGCTTTCGGTTGGGGATCCAGGCAAAACGGGTTCCAGGCGCACGACGGCGAATGGTGGTTCCCCAGCGGGCGCGGTCTGCTGCGATTCACTGCATCCAGCATCGAGCGTTTGCCGCAGGCGCGGCTGAAAGCTCAATATGACCAGCATTCGAAACTGCGCTGCGACGACGTCACCCGCGCCTTCGAGGATTCGCGCGGCGACGTTTGGGTTTCGTGCAACGGGCCGGAACTTGGCTTCCTTCGCTGGTCCCGCCAGCAGGACGAATTTCATCGCTTTGACGAGGCCGACAACTGGGATCCGCAGCAACATGTCGCGCTGATCCGGGAGCCGCGGCCGGGAGAGATTTGGGCGATCGCGACGCAAGCGCTGCACCGCCTGCGCGGAGGCCGCTTCGAATCCTTCCCGCTCGATTTGGCGAAGATCGGGAGCATCCAGGAAGCTATATTCGACTCCGCGGGCCGCTTATGGCTGGCGACGACCCGCGCCGGCGTGCTGCGCTGCGATCAACCATCCGCTGCTCACCCGCAGTTCCAGGAATATAGTGTAAAGGAAGGCTTGTCAGTCAGCAACATCCGCTCCTTGACTTTCGATCGGGAGGGCTATTTATATGCTGGTACGGTGAGAGGCGTGGACCGCATCGACCCCAACGCGCCGGCCGGCAAACAATACATACGCCACTTCACCACCTCCGACGGGCTGCCCAATAGCGAGCACAGCGTTTCCTACACGGATTCCCAAGGCCGCCTGTGGTTCGGAACCCTAGGAGGTTTGGCTGAGTTCGACCCCGCGCAGGCGCCGAAGCTGGGACAGCCATCGGTATTTCTGACGAGGGTCCGCGTACGCGGTGAGGAGATTCCCCTGGAATGGGAAGGCGCGACGGCGCTAAGACTCGCGCTTGCGCCCGAACGAAATCAGATGGAGGTGAGTTTTTCCGGAATCGACACGCGGCCGATGGCGTCGCTTCGCTATCAATACCGGCTGACGGGGGTGGACGCCAAATGGAGTCAGCCGACCGAACTCAATACCGTGAACTTCGCCAGCCTGCCGGCGGGGAAACTTCGCTTCGAGGTTCGATCCTTCAATGCCGATGGCCTGATGAGCGCTTCGATGGCGGGCATCGATCTGGATGTGGCCGCGCCCGTGTGGCGGCGCTGGTGGTTCCTTACCTCGCTGGCCGCGCTGATGGCTGGGGCAGTGTACTCGGTGGACCGTTACCGGCTGCGGCAGAAGATGGACATCGAACGGCTGCGTCTGCGGATCGCGACGGAGCTTCATGACGATATTGGAGCGAACCTGTCGCAGATCGCCATACTCTCAGAGGTTGCGCGGCGCGACGGAGTCAGTTCCATGCTAGCCGAGGTCCCGGTGATTGCCCGTGAGACTGTGGAACTGATGAGCGATATCGTGTGGGCCGTTAATCCGGGGCACGACGGGTTCGACGCTCTGCTTCATCGGATGCGGCGGTTCGCCGGCGATACGCTGGGAGCGGCCGATATCGATTTGGAGTTTTTCGCGCCGGAGACGGGGATGGTTCTGCCGCTGGAGCTTCGACGGCCGATTTACCTGATTTTCAAAGAGGCGATTCACAATATAGCGAAGCATTCCGGCGCGACGGCAGCCACGGTAAAGGTTAGCTCCGAAGGATCTATGTTGCAAATGGAAATCGGCGATAACGGCCGCGGATTCGACCTTTCGAGGCAAGGCGACGGAGACGGTCTCGCCAATATTGCGCGGCGCGCGCGGGATGCCCGTGGAACCGCGAACTGGGAGGCGTCCCCCGGAGCGGGCGCCAAATTAACCGTGAGTATCCCGATCCGCTGAATATGGAAAACGCCCTCATTCATTCGATCCGCGTGGGAATCGTCGAAGATCAGCGCCGCACGAGGGAGGGTCTTTCCGCTCTGATCGACGGCAGCGAGGGATTCCGCTGCATCGGCGCGTGGCGTTCGATGGAGGAAGCGCTCGATTCCCGCCCCGAAGGCGGGCCGCCGCAGGTCATGCTGATCGATATCGGCTTGCCAGGCATGTCCGGAATTGAAGGTATCCCTAGGCTGCATGAGAAATGGCCTTCTGCCGCACTGGTGGTGCTTACCGTTTATGAGGATAATGATCGAGTGTTTGAAGCGCTATGCTCCGGCGCCAACGGATATCTGCTGAAGAATACCGCGCCCGCAAAGCTTCTCGAAGGCGTGCAGGAGGCGGTGCGCGGCGGCGCTCCGATGTCGCCCGGCATCGCCCGGCAAGTGGTGGAGTTATTCCGCCGCTTCCGTCCGCCCGACAAATCGGGCTGCGATCTGACGCAGCACGAACTCCGGTTATTGAAGCTTCTGGTCGAGGGGCATAGCTATAAGACCGCCGCCGCCGAACTGAGTGTCACGGTCAATACTATCGCTTTCCATATCAAGAGTATTTACGGGAAGCTGCAAGTCCATTCAAAGTCGGAAGCGGTGGCGCGGGCTTTGCGGGATCACTTGCTGGATTAGTACGACTCACAGGCGTAGACGTGACGCCGGCGATATGCACGGGCAGTACTTCAGTAACTCTTGTCACCAGCGGAACCCTCCAACTCAAAACCTGGTATGTGGCTGGCGGGTATACAACCCATTTTGACTATTCCTCAGGGATCTCTCATTACCCAAGACCCTCACTTACGGAGGCGTCGCCGTTGCAGCTGGCGTGCTCCTCCTCGCCGCGCCTCGAGCGGCACATGCCATCGCCGCTACGCTACGGAGAACGAATGTATCAAGGACACTCGCATCATTATCGGCGCTCCCGGCGTTGATGACCCGGTTTGATGCTCTAAATGAAGGTCAGGATGGACTACGACGACCGACATGGATCTTGCCCATCTGATCGGCGGAACAGTAGGCGTTACTGCGGCCCTAAGCAGGCTCATTGATATGGCTTACTTGGATATAAAGGCGCGTGTCGAAAACGGCTAGCTCTGAAAAACGCATTGAGCGGCTAATCCGGATGTTGAACCGCCAGAAAGGGAGTGTGTGCCACTCGTAGGGCCGAGTCCCAAGTCATGGTATCCGCTTCCGAGAATGCCTCGAAATCTGGTATCAGTACATGAAGCCCAAGCTCGACCCAATTGGCCTCCCATGCGAATCTCGGCCTTGACGCCGGGATCGACCCGAAAGTTGCGGCCGATTAGCACGGACATGGCATTGGGGAGGCGATTGACGTTTACATCAAGACGGGCTCGTCCAGGCGCGGAAGCGGCTGAGTAGCTCGAAAATGCAATTCTCACCCAGCTTAACTGAGTGAAATGGAGTGATGGAAGTTGCCTGATCTCGTAAGTTATTGAAAAGTTGGAGCGGGAGACCGGGTTCGAACCGGCGACGTCCAGCTTGGGAAAATGGGCAATGTTTTGTTTTCAGTAACATAAATGCGCAGGGCGTTGATTCAGGGTATGGAAAACGCCAACAAAACACTATCCCATTTCGGCTGGCGTGTTAATGGAGGGTTTTTGGAGGGTTAAAGACGGCCCTCGGGGAAGGTCGCTTCGACACCTTCAACGCTGGAGCGCTGCCCGGACCGTCCGCAGGTCCAGAAACATCCTTTGTGGCCCCGTCGCCGCAGCACCCTCGATGGGCACAAACCCGTATCGTGCATACCAGCTGACCCGATCCCGGTACGCGTCTGTGATGACGCAGCGACAGCCAACTTCATCGGCCACTCGCAAGCTGATGCGGAGCGCTTCCGAAATCAGTGCATGGCCAAGTCCCCGGCCTGCGAATCGCCGATCCACAGCGAGCCGCGCTAGCAAAATCAGCGGCAGATCGTAAGGAGGCAGCCCGCGGACATACTTCTTCGGAAACGTATCGCGAGGCACGCTTGCCATCGCCAGGGTAAAGTAGCCGAGCACGGTTCGCGGAGCGTCCTTATCGAGAGCCACATAGCTTACACCGATCGAGCTCTTCTGCTGATTGGTCCAGGCATGACGCCTGAGATAATTGTTGAGGGCGTCGTCACCGCAATCGAAATTCTCCACCTCATCATGTTCTTCGAGGCGGCGAA
>Ga0116129_1000451_pt1 | contig 26725 bp, 21 predicted proteins | sample June2015DPH_17_2_FD_89732 | JGI IMG/M metagenome (GOLD analysis project Ga0116129, IMG submission 89732) | Peatland microbial communities from SPRUCE experiment site at the Marcell Experimental Forest, Minnesota, USA - June2015DPH_17_10 | ecosystem: Environmental > Terrestrial > Soil > Wetlands...
CTAGAGCTCGATCTGCTCCTCGAGAAGCCCCACCGGGTTTTCCCGTTGCACTTTGGTGGCGCGGCCGAATGTGCAGGCCAACACGACGGGGCTGTTTGCTGCGTCGTGCAGGAGCCGATGGGCACCGATCAAATGTCCACCGCTCGTGCTCACGTCATCGAAGAGAATGATTGGACCGTCGACCTCCTCAACCAGCTTGTAGGCTTTCTCGAAATAGTCAGGATCGCGCGAACCACCGTGGCGAGATTTTTGCTGCACCGTGTGAAAGACGAGAGCTGGCTTGACGATCAGCAAGCCGCCGCTGTGTGCGGCGATCTTGTTGGCCATCTCCAACGTCTTGAAGCCTGGCGTATCGGTTGCAACGACGTGCGAGTTGGGAATCGGAACAAGCGTTGCTGGCGCACTATTGTGTCGTTTGATATTGGTTGCCAGTGCCCGCGGGACCCGGTCGACAAATTCGTGGACATTGCCTTGATTGTATTTGCGCCAGACGCCGCCAACGGGGCTTGAAAAATAGCCGTTGATGGTATCCCCCTTGATCGCTTTCACCATCTTGGATGCGCGATGATCTTCCGGGCGCCACTCAACATCGGTGTCCGTCAAATACGAGCAAACGCTAATGAGTTTAAGGCTGTCCAATTGCGCTGATGATTTCGTCGAAAGACGAAAGCACCCCCACCTTGCGTTGCCCTAAGAACCGCGCCGGCCACTTCAAGTTTCTGTCCTCGACGACAGATTTGGCGATAAATAGCCAGCGGCCGAGGCTCACGCACTCTGCGGCTTGATGGAGCGTGCCGGACGTGTCCGATGCTTCGATGATCACGGTGGCGTCGCTGACGGCGGCCATGACGCGATTCCGAACCGGGAAGTTGGACTTGAAGACTCGATCACCTTCGTTGAAGGGCGACAGCAGTAAATGATCCGCATAGATCTGCTGTTGCAGCTCGGCGTTCTCCGCGGGATACGCTTTATCGAGTGGCGTTCCGATCACAGCGGCAACCCGGCCTCCATTAGAAATCGCGCTGGTCAGAGCCGCGGTGTCCACGCCCTTCGCGAGGCCACTAACTACCGTCACTCCACTTTTCGCAAGTTCACGGGCGAGCTGGGATGCGCGTTTCCAGCCAGCGTCGGACACCTCGCGCGTACCGACAATTGAGACCGTCGGGGCATCGAGGAGATCCAGTTCGCCGGCATAAAATACGGACGCCTCGCGACGAGGAGACGCGTCCCTCAAGAAGTTCATCTGCCGATCTTCAAGAGGCGCGCGGCCAATGCGCAACAAAAGATCGGCGAACGGATATGAATGCCGATCGCGCGGCGGCGTGTACCCGCTTCGTCGACGTGGTGGATGCGCTGGCGTCTGGGGCTTGGTAGCGGTCGACGACATGCCGCGAATCCTTTGAATTAATCGCAGTCTATCGGCTGCGGAACCTGCCGTCATCGGGGTTTTCCCCGGTTTTGGTGTCTGAAGCAACTTCCGCCGAGGGGATTCGTTGCCGTCCACGGCCATTCGGAACGTCCCAGCGGGAATGCCATCCTAATACCGCTTAGCCAGCGCTGACCGGCTTCAAATTTTCGGCCTTTGTTCCGGATCGGGTTTGGATTTTATCTATATAAGTCAGTTATGTGCATGCGATATCGTTTTCGTCGCTTGACATTTCCGATCAAGAAGCGGGCTGCTGCCGCGCTGCTTGCCGTTGTTGTTCGTACGGTTCAAGACACGCCATTCAGCGTCGCATAAATTGTCAGGCAACCTCCTAACCCTAGTCGTCGTTTGGGTCCCGACCTGATCGCGTTAGGTCGCGAATTTGGTTTTGGATTTCCTCGATAGCGTCCCAAACCAGTCCAATACTGTCGTCGGCTTCTATATATTTTTCCAGGGCAGCAACAATTTCCGAGTTCATTGACCTGCCCTTTTGCTCAGCAAGCGCTTGGATCTTCGCACGCATTCCGTCAGGAAGTCGCAAAATGAATTTATCGGACGCCCTTCCGGTAAGTGCTTGCGGCTTCTTCTTCGGTCTTTTCATTGATGGCACCGTGCCATATTTCAATTGACGGGGATATGGCACAGCGATATCATCGTTAATGCAAGGAGAAAAGCATGATCCGCAAGACTGAAGCGGAGCGAGTTTTAGTTCGGCTGCCTCGTGATGTGAAAGCTTGGATCGAGCGGGAGGCTGAACGAAATGGCGCTTCGCAGAACAGCGAGATTATTCGCGCTATTCGGGTCCGCATGGACGAAGAGCGGGCGGGCAACGCCTGATGTCCCGCGGCGCTCAATCCTTTAAGCAGGGGGACGTCACCAAGGCGCTGAAAGGCGCCGTCGCGGCCGGTATCGGCGTGAGGCGTGTTGAGATCGACCGTGACGGCAAGATAGTCGTGATCGCCGGCGCGCCGGAACAAGTTGCGCCCCCGCACCCTGCAAATGAGTGGGATTCGGTCAAATGATCGATCGTCGTAAGAACCCACCATTCGTCCACGAGCATGATAATCGACACGGTCTGCGGGTTTATTATCTCCGGCGCCCGGGTCAGAAGAAGATCAGGCTGCGAATCCCGGACGGCGCTTTGCCGTGGTCCCCAAGATTTATGGAGGTCTATGACGCCGCAATGAGCAGCGAGGCTGCGCCGCCGTCGATAGGCTCCGACCGCACGCTTCCTGGAACCGTGAACGCCGCGCTGGTTTCTTATTATCAGTCGGCTTCCTTCACCAAAGGGCTCGCGCAAAGTACGCAGAATAGCCGCCGCGCCATCCTCGAGAAATTCAGGAACGATCACGGCGATAAGCGAATCGCGCTGATACATTCGACTGCGATCCAAATCATCCTCGATAAGAAAAGCCCCGCTGCATCGCGTAATTGGAAAAAGGCGTTACGCGGCTTCGTCGATCATTGCCTGTCCCTCAGGATGATCAAAGCCGATCCGCTCGTCGGCATGAAGCTCGCAAAGATGAAAAGGACAGGGGGATTCCACACCTGGTCAGCAGACGAGGTGGCTCAATTTAAAACGCGCCACGCGCCAGGCACGAAAGCGAGGCTGGCCCTTGAGCTGTTTCTCCAAACTGGTCACGCGCGCTCCGACGTAGCGCGCATGGGTCGGCAGCACGTCAACAAGGACGGCAAGCTGTCGATGCGGCGCAAGAAAACCAATGTTCAGTTTGATATTCCTCTATTGCCGGAGCTTATTGCCGAGCTCGCGCGGCATTCGAAATCCGATCAGCTCGCCTTTTTGACGACCGAAAACGGGCAACCATTTTCCGCGGCCGGGCTGGGCAATTGGTTTCGCGATCGGTGCGATGAAGCCGGGCTGCCACAATGTGCGGCCCACGGTTTGCGCAAGGCTGCCGCCGTTCGTCACGCGCTCTATGGCGCAACGGCTCCAGAGCTCATGGCGTGGTTCGGTTGGAAAACAATCGGTGAGGCGCAGCGGTATATCGAAGAAGCAAACCGCATCAAACTTGCGGAGAGCGCGGGCGCCAAGGTCATTTCAGGAACAGGATTTGGCTCACCTTCGGACCCGGTGAGCCAAAAGGAAACTCAACCAATTGAAATCTCGGGGACTGGAAAATGACGTGGCGATCCCAGCAGGATTCGAACCTGCAACCCACGGAGTAGAAATCCGTTACTCTATCCAGTTGAGCTATGGGACCGTTGGGCGCCTTTTACACCACCGAATGTAAAAAATCAGCATTCTGGCCAAGCATCACCGAACCGATTTCCAGTGACTTGCGACAAAGGCTAGCTGGCCGGAATGACGGCTTCGGCCGGTCCTACCTTTTTGCTGCGCCGCGACGGCGGCGGGGTTAAGGTATTTGAGGCCTTGGACACATGTCGCATGCGATTTTTTCGCGCCCTGGCTTTTTCGCCACGAGTCCGTCACCTTTTAGCGCACTTCTTTTGAATGGCGGCGCATTCGCCGCACGGGAGCTCCATCATGATCGGGTTGGTTCGGGCGGCATTGCTTGGCGCCACGCTGTCGTTTGCCTTGATTTCAGTCGGCCTTCCGCCGGCCCAGGCGGCGGACAAGCCGTTCAAGCGCGACGACCTCGCCGATTCGGCGATCAAGCTCGAGGCCCAGATCAAGAGCGAGGCAGGCGCCGTGAACAAGTCCGGCGCGGCCCTGAAGGGCGACGCGGATGCCGCCTTCAAGCGCAATGATTTCAAGACCGGCCTGCAAATCCTCGGACAAATCGCCGCCACCGCGCCCGACGACAGTGGCAATTGGCAGCGGCTTGCCCGCACCATCTTCCAGATCCGTCCCGCGACTTCCAGCGAGCAGACCTTCCTGCTCGAACGCGCCTCGACGGCGGCCTATATCGCCTACCAGCGGGCTGCGAACGCGGGCGACGAGGCGGATGCGCTCGCCGTGCTCGGCCGGGCGCTGTCGGAGCGCAAGCTGTGGCGGCCGGCGCTCGACGCCTTGCGGCTTTCGCTTGACCAGCGCGAGGTCGCCGAGGTGCGTGGCCAATACGAAAAGATGCGTGACGAGCATGGCTTCCGGCTGCTCGACTATACGATCGATTCAGATTCGGCCTCGCCGCGGGCTTGCTTCCAGTTCTCCGAGGAGCTTGCCAAACGCACCGACTTCGCACCGTTCGTGGCGTTGGCCGGCAATGACAAGCCGGCGCTCACTTCCGAAGCCAAGCAGCTCTGCGTCGACGGCCTGAAACATGGCGAGCGCTATAATATCAACCTGCGCGCCGGCCTGCCGTCGACCGTCAGGGAAGGCCTGCCGAAGTCGGCAGAGTTCAACATCTATGTCCGCGACCGCAAACCGTTCGTCCGCTTTACAGGGCGTGCCTATGTGCTGCCGCGCACCGGCCAGCGCGGCATTCCGCTGGTCAGCGTCAATACTCCTTCGGTTTCGGTCAATGTGTTCCGGATCGGCGACCGCAACCTGATCAGCACCGTGATCGACGGCGATTTTCAGCGCGCCTTGAACAGCTACGAATTGTCCAGTCTGGGCGATGAGCGCGGCGTCAAGGTCTGGTCCGGCCAGCTCGCAACCGAGATGACGCTCAACCAGGACGTCACGACGGCGTTTCCGGTCGATGAAGCGCTCGGCGCCATGCAGCCCGGCGTTTACGTCATGACCGCGGCCGCCAAGGGACCGGGCAGCGACAGCAGCGGCGACGACGGTGGCGGACTGGCCACGCAATGGTTCATCGTCTCGGACCTCGGACTGGCGGCGTTTTCGGGCAACGACGGCATCCATGTGTTCGTGAATTCGCTGGCGTCGACGGAGGCCGTGGTCAAGGCCGAGGTCCGACTGGTGGCGCGCAACAACGAGATTCTCGCTACTCGCAAGACCGACGACACCGGTCATGCGGTATTCGAGGCAGGTCTGGCGCGCGGCGAGGGCGGTCTTTCACCGGCCATGCTGACGGTGACCAACGACAAGGCCGACTATGCCTTTCTCAGCCTGAAATCCAATGCGTTCGACTTGTCGGATCGCGGCGTTTCGGGCAGGGCGGTGCCGTCGGGGGCGGATGCCTTCGTGTATGCCGAGCGAGGCGTCTACCGATCTAATGAAACTGTCTATCTCACAGCGCTTGTGCGCGATGGCCTGGGCAATGCGATTTCCGGCGGCCCGTTGACCCTGGTGATTGAGCGCCCCGATGGCGTCGAATTCCGCCGCGCCGTGCTGCCTGATCAGGGCGGAGGCGGCCGGACGCTGGCGCTGGCGCTCAATTCGGCCGTTCCGGCCGGGACCTGGCGGGTGCGCGCCTTCACCGATCCGAAGGGGAGTTCGGTGGGTGAAACGACCTTTATGGTCGAAGACTATGTTCCCGAACGCATCGACTTCGACGTCATCAGCAAAGACAAGCAGATCAAGGTGGATGCTCCGGTAGAGCTTAAGGTGGACGGCCATTTCCTCTATGGCGCGCCGGCCTCCGGCCTTCAGCTCGAAGGCGACATGCTGGTAGCGCCGGCCGAGGGGCGCGCGGGCTTCGCCGGATATCAGTTCGGCGTAGCGGATGAGGAAAACGCCAGCAACGAGCGAACCCCGATTGAAGACTTGCCGGAATCAGACGCCAACGGTGTCGCCACCTTCCCGGTCAGCCTTGCTAAACCACCGACTTCCAGCCGTCCGCAGGAAGCGCAGATATTCATCCGCATGGCGGAAGCAGGCGGCCGCGCAGTTGAACGCAAGATCGTGCTGCCGGTGACGCCGGCTGCGGCCATGATCGGCGTGAAGCCGCTGTTCGGCGACAAGAACGTCGCGGAGGGTGACAAGGCCGCATTCGACGTCGTGTTTGTCTCGCCCGAAGGCAAGCAGCTGTCGCGCGACGGCCTGCGCTACGAACTCTTGAAGATCGAGTCCCGCTATCAATGGTATCGCCAGAATTCCTCCTGGGAGTTTGAGCCGGTCAAGTCGACAAAGCGTGTGGAAGATGGCGATCTAACGGTCGCAGTCGACAAGCCCGCACGCATCACCCTGTCGCCGCAGCCCGGGCGCTATCGCCTTGATGTCAAATCGGCCGATGCCGAAGACGGTCCGCTGACCTCGGTCCAGTTCGACGTCGGCTGGTATTCGGACGGCAGCGCCGATACGCCCGATCTGTTGGAAACCTCGATCGACAAGCCGGAATACCAGTCCGGCGATACCATGGTGGTCTCGGTCAATGCGCGCGCCGCCGGCAAGCTGACGATCAATGTTCTCGGCGATCGGCTGCTGACCACGCAAACCACGGACATCAAGGAAGGCACCGCCCAGGTCAAGATTCCCGTGGCCAAGGATTGGGGGAGCGGCGCCTATGTGGTCGCCACCTTGCGCCGTCCGCTTGATGCGGCCGCGCTGCGTATGCCGGGCCGCGCCATCGGACTCAAATGGTTCGGCATCGACAAGAAGGCGCGCACGCTCGCCGTCAGCCTGTCGCCGCCGGCGCTGGTGCGCCCCAACACCACCATGAAGCTGCCGGTGAAATTGACTGGCCTCAATCCCGGCGAAGACGCCAAGGTCGTCGTTGCCGCGGTAGACGTCGGCATCCTCAACCTCACCAACTACAAGCCGCCGGCGCCCGACGACTACTATCTCGGCCAGCGCCGCATGAGTGCCGAAGTCCGCGATCTCTACGGCCAGTTGATCGATGGCATGCAGGGCACCCGCGGTCAGCTCAAGACAGGCGGCGACAGCGCGGGGGAATTGCAAGGCAGCCCGCCGACACAGAAGCCGCTCGCACTCTATTCCGGGATCGTGACGGTTGCCGCCGACGGCACCGCTGAGGTGAGTTTCGATATTCCGGAATTCGCCGGCACCGCACGGGTGATGGCGATTGCGTGGACGGCGACCAAACTCGGTCGCGCCACGATTGATGTCACCGTGCGCGATCCCGTCGTGCTGACGGCGACGCTGCCGCGTTTCCTGCTCAACGGTGATCATGGCACGATGAGTTTTGATCTCGATAATGTCGAAGGCGCGCCTGGCGACTATACCGTCGGCGTGAAAACCTCGGGTCCGGTGAAAGTCAGCGGCAATCCCGTGACATCGGTGAAACTCGCCGCCAAACAGCGGGCGTCGATGTCGCTGGCCCTTGATGCCGGTGGCACCGGCACGGCCAGTCTCGATGTCGATATCAAGGGGCCGAACGGACTGACGCTGGCGCGGCATTATGCGCTGGAGGTGAAGCCGGCGACACAGGTGCTCACGCGCCGCTCGATCCGCACCCTGGCCAAGGGCGAGAGCCTGACGCTGACTGCGGACATGTTCTCCGATCTGGTGGAAGGCACCGGCAGCGTTTCGATTTCCGCGGGCCTTTCTAACGCGCTGGACGCCGCGACCATCCTGAAAGCCCTCGACCGTTATCCCTATGGCTGTTCGGAGCAGATCACGAGCCGCGCGATGCCGCTGCTTTACGTCAATGATCTGGCCGCAGGCGCCCATCTGGCGATGGATACCGCGATTGACCAGCGCATCCGCGATGCCATCGACCGTCTGCTGGCACGGCAAGGTTCGAACGGCTCGTTCGGTCTGTGGTCGGCCGGCGGGGACGACGCATGGCTCGATGCCTATGTGACCGATTTCCTGACACGGGCGCGGGAGAAGGGCTTTACCGTGCCGGACGTGCTGTTTCGCAGCGCGCTCGACCGCATCCGTAATTCGGTCGTGAATGCCGAAGAACCCGAAAAAGACGGCGGGAAAAACCTCGCTTATGGGCTCTATGTGCTTGCCCGTAACGGCACCGCCCCGATCGGGGATCTGCGCTATCTCGCCGATACCAAGCTGAACAATCTGGCGACGCCGATTGCGAAGGCGCAACTCGCCGCGGCGCTGGCGCTGGTCGGCGACAGAGCGAGGGCAGAGCGGGTCTATGCCGCGGCCGCCGATAGTCTTGCGCCGAAGCCTGCGCTTGAATTCGGCCGCGTCGACTATGGCAGCGCCTTGCGCGATGCGGCAGCACTGGTCTCGCTGGCCGGCGAGGGCAATGCGCCTCGGACTACCTTGATGCAGGCCGTGTCGCGCGTGGAAGCGGCGCGCGGGCTGTCGCCTTACACCTCGACCCAGGAAAACGCATGGCTGGTGCTGGCGTCGCGAGCGCTTGCCAACGAGACCATGGCGCTTGATGTCGACGGCACGCCGATCAAGACCGCGCTCTATCGCAGCTACAAGGCAACCGAGATGTCGGGCAAGCCGGTCAAGATCACCAACACCGGGGATGCGCCGATACAGGCTGTGGTTTCGGTCGGCGGCTCGCCGATTACGCCGGAGCCGGCCGCCACCAACGGCTTCAAGATCGAGCGCAATTACTTCACCCTCGATGGCAAGCCGGCCGATGTCTCGAAGGTCAAGCAGAACGACCGCTTCGCGGTGGTGCTCAAGATCACCGAGGCCAAACCGGAGTTCGGCCACATCATGGTAGCGGACTATCTGCCGGCCGGCTTCGAGATCGACAATCCGCATCTCGTCTCGTCTGGAGACGCCGGCACGCTGGCTTGGATCGAAGACGGCAAAGAACCCGAAAACACCGAGTTCCGCGATGACCGCCTCACGGCGGCCGTTGATCGCGCCGCCAATGACAAGTCGATCTTTACGGTCGCCTATGTGGTTCGGGCGGTTTCGCCCGGCAAATATGTACTGCCGCAGGCCTATGTCGAAGACATGTACAATCCTTCGCGCTATGGGCGTACTGGCACGGGTTCGGTCGAGGTGCGCTCGGCCAAATGAGTGCGGAGACGGAGCAAGCGGTCGTGATCAGGCCCGTTCGTAGCCGCAGGCGAACGGGTTGGATGACGCTGGTTCTAGCTGGCCTCACTTTGGCAGTGACGTTCGCCGCCTGGGTCGCCTCGCTCGGACCGCTACCGCTGGAGCAGGCGCGCGAGGTCTCTACGACGATCGTCGATCGTCACGGCAAATTATTGCGCGCCTATGCGATGGCCGATGGGCGCTGGCGGTTGCCGGTGAATGCGGCCACGGACGTCGACCCGACCTATCTGAAATTGCTATTCGCTTACGAAGATCATCGCTTTCGTTCTCACGCCGGTGTCGATCCCGTAGCGCTCATCCGCGCGGCGTTTCAGCTGGTTACCCGCGGTCATATTGTATCCGGCGGTTCTACCATCACCATGCAGTTGGCCCGGCTGATGGAGCCGCGCCGGCAGCGTTCCATCTCAGCCAAGTTCAGGCAGATCGCACGTGCGATCGAAATCGAGCGGCAGATGAACAAGGACCAAATCCTTGACCTCTATCTGGCGATGGCGCCGTTCGGCGGCAATCTCGAGGGTGTTCGGGCCGCCTCGATCGCCTATTTCGGCAAGGAGCCGAAACGCTTGTCGCTTTCGGAAGCCGCGTTGCTGGTGGCGCTGCCGCAGTCACCGGAAAACCGCAGGCTTGATCGCTATCCGGCTGCGGCGCGAGCGGCACGTGACCGCGTGCTTGACCGTATGGTCGAAGAGGGCGTGGTTTCCGATGCCGACGCAGCAAACGCGAAGGCAGTGCCCGTGCCGAAGCTGCGCAAGCCGATGCCGATCCTGGCCCCGCACTCCGCCGACAATGCGATGTTGTCGGTGAAGAATAAGCCGGTCATTGCGCTGACGCTCGATGCGCCCCTGCAGCAAGCGCTTGAAACCCTCGCGCGCGACCGCGCGACCGCCCTTGGTCCGAGTATTTCGGTTGCCATTCTCGTGGTGGATAATGCCAGCGGTGACGTGCTCGCGCGGGTCGGCTCGCCGGATTATTTCGACGATCGCCGTGCCGGTCAGGTCGATATGACCCGCGCGGTGCGCTCGCCAGGATCGACGCTAAAGCCGTTCATCTATGGTCTGGCATTTGAGGACGGTTTTGTTCACCCGGAAAGCCTGATTGACGACCGGCCGATCCGCTTCGGCTCCTATGCGCCGGAAAATTTCGACATGACGTTCCAGGGCACGGTCCCGGTGCGCAAGGCGCTGCAAATGTCGCTCAATGTGCCGGCGATCGCATTGCTCGACCGCGTCGGCGCAAGCCGGCTGTCCTCGCGGCTTAGACAGGCTGGGGCCAATCTGGAATTGCCGAAAGACGAGGCGCCCGGATTGGCGATGGGTCTCGGCGGCGTTGGCATCACCTTGCAGGATCTTGTGATGCTCTATTCGGGGTTGGCGAGGCTTGGCAACACGCGGCCGTTGCGGGAACTCCAAGGCCAGCACGAGGCGGCAGGGGAGCCGCAGCGGTTGCTGGATCAGGTCGCCGCCTGGCAGGTAGCCAATGTTCTGTTGGGGACGCCTCCGCCGGAGAACGGCGTGCATAATCGGATCGCGTTCAAGACCGGCACAAGCTATGGCTACCGCGATGCCTGGTCGATCGGCTTTGACGGCCGGATCACCATCGGCGTGTGGGTCGGCCGCCCCGATGGCGCGCCAGCGCCCGGCATTGTCGGCCGAACGGCGGCCGCGCCGATCCTGTTTGACGCCTTTGCCCGCAGCGGCAAACTGCCCGCGGCTTTGCCGAAGCCGCCCAAAGGCACATTGATGGCCAGTAACGCTAAATTGCCGCTGCCGCTACGGCGCTACCGGCCGCTGGGCGAACTGGTTCGAACGGATGGCGAGCGCGCGCCGCACATCCAGTTTCCGCTCAATGGTTCCCAAATCGACGCATCGGGTGGGGATGGAACGTCGTCGCCGGTGATGCCGGTAAAAGTGGCAGGTGGCGTGCTTCCGATCACCATGCTGGTTAACGGCATTTCGGTCGGGGAACTCGATGGCCGCCGCCAGCGTCTGATCGATTCACCTGGGCCGGGCTTTGCCAGACTGACGGTTATCGACGCCAAGGGCGCTGCGGACACAGTTGTTGTCAGAATTCAATAGTAGCTAGCTAAGCGGTTGTCGCGACGGCGGTTTCGGCGTATGCGGAACCGATGAGCGAGACCCACGCCCGCCCTCGGTTTGGACAGCCGCGCGAACCTCAAAAAAGGGTCGATCGGGGCAGCCGTCTCGTCGACCTCCTGGATTTTTCAGCCGCCAATAATGTCCGCGCCATTGCGCTCCTGATGCTGTGCGGATTCTTGTTGTTCCTGCCCGGTTTCTTCAGCATTCCTCCGATCGATCGGGACGAGGCGCGCTTTGCGCAAGCGACCAAACAAATGGTCGAAAGCGGCGATTTCGTCGACATCCGTTTTCAGGATGACGTGCGGTACAAAAAACCGGTGGGCATCTACTGGATGCAGGCGGCGGCGGTCGAAGCCGCTTCCGCGCTTGGCCTGCCGCGCGCTCAGGTTCGCATCTGGATTTACCGTGTCCCGTCGTTGATCGGGGCGCTCGGTGCAGTGCTTCTGACCTACTGGACAGCACTTGCTTTTGTCACCCGGCGCGGCGCCATTCTGGCGGCCCTCATTATGGCCAGTTCGGTGCTGCTCAACGTGGAAGCGCGGCTCGCCAAGACCGACGCGATGTTGTTGCTGACGGTTGTGGCTGTGATGGGAGCATTGGCGCGGGTTTATCTGTCCTGGCAGCGCGGCGACGATTCTCCTCACCCGCCATGGTCCTTGCCGGCGATTTTCTGGACGGCCCTTGCGGGCGGCATTCTCCTCAAAGGGCCATTAATCCTCATGTTCGTCGCCTTGACGATCGTGACGCTGGCCTTTTTCGACCGCTCGGCGGCATGGCTTTGGCGGCTTCGGCCGGTATGGGGCCTGATCTGGCTCCTGGTTCTTGTCCTGCCGTGGTTTGTCGCAATTTTCTGGCGCGCCGGCGACGCGTTCTTCACCGATTCGATCGGCGGCGACATGTTGAGCAAGCTATCGGCGCAGGAATCGCACGGCATGCCGCCCGGTCTCTATCTGCTGCTGTTCTGGCTGACATTCTGGCCTGGTGCGCCACTTGCGGCGATGGCAGCTCCCGCGGTCTGGCGCGCGAGACGAGAGCCGGGCGCGCAATTTCTGCTCGCCTGGTTGATCCCTTCCTGGATCGTGTTCGAGGCGGTGCTGACCAAGCTGCCGCACTATGTCCTGCCGCTCTATCCGGCGATTGCAATCCTCACCGTCGGCGCGCTCGAACGACGCGTATTGTCCCGCTCCTGGCTCACGAGCGGCGCTGCGTGGTGGTTTATCATTCCGGCCCTCGGATCGCTCGCCGCCGTTGTCGGTGCCGTCAGCCTGACGCGACAGCCTGTGTTCCTGGCGTGGCCCTTCGTGGCCACAGCTCTTATCTTCGGGCTGTTCGCGTGGTGGCTCTATGACGACAACCGCGCAGAACGCTCGTTGCTGAATGCCGTGGTGGCGGCGCTGTTTCTCGCATTTGCCATTTACGGCGTTGTGGTGCCGGCGCTGACGCCATTGTTCCCCAGCGCCGAGGTGGCGCGGGCGCTTCGCAATGTCGTCTGTCGTGGACCGAAGGCGGCTGCTGCCGGTTTCCATGAACCTAGCCTCGTCTTTATGACCGGCACCTCGACGCTACTGACCGACGGATCAGGAGCGGCAGATTTCCTCGCCCAGGGCAGTTGTCGATTTGCACTGGTGGAACAGCGTTCGGAACGAAGCTTTGCCCAGCGCGCTGAGGCGATCGGCTTGCGTTACGACGTCGCCTCGCGTGTGGAAGGCTACAACATTTCGCAAGGCCGGCCGGTTTCGATCGCCATCTTCCGTTCCGAAGGTACGGAGTAGATGTCTACTCAGTCCGGTGCCGATGAACCCGCGGGTTATCTTCCTCGCCTTGGCATCGTCGTTTCGACCTGGGCGACACAGCTGGTGCGTCCGCCGTCGCAGGCGCACCGCGCCGAAGCTGCGCGGCGGCTGACACGCAATACCCTGATCATAGCCATCATAGCGGCGCTATTGATTGTCACGCTGATGATCTGGTTCGATGCGCGGGAAATCGCACTGATGCCGCCCCGCGGCACCGCGAGCCTTTGGCCGCTTCGCATTTTGACCGACTTCGGCAAGGACACGAACGTTCTGTCGCTGACTGCCGTCTTGCTGCTTGTGGTCGGGTTGGTCGCGCCGGCCATGCATGGACCGGCACGGCGCGGTCTGCTCGCGGCCGGGTTGCGTCTGCAATTCGTGTTGCTCGCAGTATCGGTGCCGCTTATTGTCGGTGAGTTGCTGAAATGGATCGTCGGACGGGGCCGCCCCTTCGTAGGCGGGCCGGCCAACGCCTTCAACTTCGTCCACTTCGCTGGAAAAGAATCCTATTTCAGTTTTCCGTCCGCGCATTCGATCACGGCCTTTGCCCTGGCTTTTGCGGTAGCCGCGATCTGGCCGCGACTAAGGGGGGTGATGATCGCCTATGCGCTCGTGATCGTTTTTACCCGTCTTGTGCTGCTGGCACATCATCCGAGCGACGTGGTTGCAGGCGCCATGATCGGGATTATCGGGGCCATGTGCGTGCGCTACTGGTTCGCCGCGCGCGGCTTGGGATTTGCGATCGGCGACCGTGGCATCATTTCGCCGGTCGCTGAAGGACCCCTCAAAAGGGTTGCCGCCGGGCCGTCAGCCCCATAAGAAGCGAGCCACCGGCCGGCCGCCGGCCAGGGTTAACGGGTGAGATTTGCCTTCTTCCGACATCGCCGCCATTGCCGTTTCCATCGTTGTTCCCGTGCGCAACGAGGCCGACAATATTGCGCCGCTGATTGCAGAAATTGCCGCTGCCCTCGACGGCCGCTGGAACTACGAAATCATCTACGTCAATGACGGGTCGACGGATGCAACCGCGGAACGGCTGAAGGCGGCCATGATGGAGCGCCAAAATCTGCGCCAATTGCGCCACGCGGTATCCACGGGTCAATCCGCAGCGGTACGCAGCGGCGTTCGTGCCGCGCGCGGCGTGATCGTGGCGACACTGGATGGAGATGGCCAGAACAATCCGTCCTTCCTGCCAGCGTTGATTTCAGCCGTCGAACAAGGCGGCGAACGAACAGGTCTTGCAGCCGGTCAAAGAGTGGGGCGCAAGGACACGGGCTTCAAAAAAATTCAATCGCGCATCGCCAATGGTATTCGCAAGGCCATCCTTCACGACGGTACCCGCGACACCGGGTGCGGCCTGAAAGCCTTCCGGCGCGAGGTGTTTCTGGCGTTGCCTTATTTCGACGGCCTGCATCGTTTTCTGCCGGCGCTGGTTCGCCGCGAGGGATATGGCATCGTCTATGTCGATGTGATCGACCGTCCGCGGCATTCGGGCGTATCAAACTATGGCTTTTTCGACCGGCTATGGATTGGAATTATGGATCTTGCGGGTGTGTGGTGGCTGATCCGCCGGAAGAAGCCGACGCCCGCCGTGACTGAGGTGAAGTGATGCTGATCCAATACGGGCAGGCTCTCAGCAACTATCTCTACGATATCTTCGTCGCCAAGTTCGACTTCTGGCTGGCCTTCGGCCTGATTGCACAACTTGCCTTTGCCGCGCGCTTCCTGGTCCAGTGGATCGCGAGCGAGCGGGCGGGAAAGAGCGTGATACCGCTGGCGTTCTGGTACTTCTCGATCTGCGGTGGGCTGTTGACGTTGGTCTACGGCCTGGTCAAGCGCGAACCCGTTATCATCATCGGACAATTGGCCCCGAACATCATTTACGTCCGCAACGTCATGCTGATCTTCAAGAATCACGCAAAGGGATCGGAAGCGCTGGATCGTTAGGCCGCGCGCAAAACTTCAAATCCGCTGATAAGATCGGCCTTCAGGTCTTCGACATTTTCCAGACCGATATGCAGTCTCAGGGTTGGACCGCCCGGCGCCCACTGCGTCGCCGTGCGATAGTTGGTGCAGTCGAACGGAATAACGAGGCTTTCAAAACCGCCCCAAGAATAGCCCATGCCGAACAGCTTGAGCGTATCGAGCATGGCATCGACCGAAGCCTTCGGTACCGGCTTCAAGACGACACCGAACAGACCCGATGCCCCGGTGAAATCCCGCTTCCAGATCGCATGGCCGGGATCGCTCTCAAGCGCCGGGTGAAGCACCCGCAAGACCTCGGGACGCCTGGCAAGCCATTGCGCCATTTCCAGCCCCGAGCGGTGGTGCTGCGCGAGCCGCACCGCAAGCGTTCTCAGGCCACGGATCGCAAGGAAGACGTCATCGGGGCCGGCGCAGACCCCAAGCAGCCGGATCGCTTCGGAAATCACAGGCCATGTCCTGGCATTGGCCGAAATGGTGCCGAACATGATATCGGAGTGCCCGCCGATATATTTGGTGGCGGCCTGGATGCTGATGTCGACGCCTTGCTCCAGCGAGCGGTGAAACAACGGGGTCGCCCAGGTATTGTCGTCGATGACGATTGCGCCATGGGCGTGCGCGGCGGCCGCAATGGCTGGAACATCCGGCATTTCGAAGGATTGCGAACCGGGCGCTTCGATCAACACGGCCCGGGTATTCGGCTTGAACAGGCCGGCAATGTCAGCACCGATCATTGGATCGAAATAGCTGGTTTCGACGCCGAAACGTGCAAGCAGACCGTTGCAGAAATTACGCGAGGGCCGGTAGACGTTATCGCAGACCAGAACGTGGTCACCGGACTTTAATACGGCGAGCAAGGCTGTCGTGATCGCCGACAGGCCCGAGGGCGCAATGCCGACGCCAGCGCATTGCGGTCCTTCCAGAGCCATCAGCGTCTGCTGGAGTGCTTTCGTCGTCGGGGTGCCGTGGCGGCCATACTGGAACTCGCCACGATGGGCATGCAGGTCATCTGCCGTTGGATAGAGAACGGTGGAACCGCGGACGACGGGCGGATTGACGAATCCCTTCTGCGCCTTGGTGTCGCGTCCTGCCGTCACCAGTGCGGTTTCCGTTTTCAGCGGCTTGCTGCCTTCGTTATCGCCGGAGCTCATATTCTAGCGGCCTCCTTCATGGTGATCCGGCCGCAGGGCAATGTGAAAAGTTTGCGAAGCAGCGGAAGACGGCTTTCTGGCTAATAGCAGGGCAGGGAAGACCGCCGTCAACCCCTTGACCCGGCCCGCCAGTCGTTCTGTGATACGGATTACCTATTCGCCGCAGTGTTGAGGGGTCTGCTGCGACCGCCGCTTCGTCTTCGAGCCGGAACAAGGGCGAAAGGGCCCGTCCGGGTTGACGTTTGTGACGGCCGGTTGACCCGCCTTTTCCTGCGTCGACAGACCTTCGTTCCCGGACGATCTTCGAAAGGCTTCGCCATGAAACGCGTTTACCTTGCCCCTGTCCTTGCTCTCACCATTGGCTTTTCGGCGCAGTCTGCGACCGCCCAAACGCTCAAGACGGTCAAGGAGCGGGGCATGCTGGCCTGCGGCGTGAGTCAGGGATTGCCGGGTTTTTCGGTGCCTGATGACAAGGGTAACTGGACCGGAATTGATGTGGATGTTTGCCGCGCGGTCGCAGCCGCCATCTTCAACGATCCGACCAAGGTCAAGTTCGTGCCGCTGTCGGCCAAGGACCGCTTCACCGCGCTGCAATCGGGCGAAGTTGACGTGCTGTCGCGCAATACGACCTGGACGCTGTCACGTGACACCACCCTGGGTGCCAATTTTACCGGGGTCACCTATTACGACGGACAGGGTTTCATGGTGCGAAAATCCCTGAAGGTCAATTCGGCGCTTGAACTGAATAGCGCGTCGGTATGCGTGCAGACGGGCACCACCACCGAGCAAAACCTCGCCGACTTTTTCAGAAGCAACAAGATGAAGTATGAGGTGGTGGCCTTTGCTGGCGCCGACGAGACCGTCAAAGCCTACGAGTCCGGGCGCTGTGATGCCTTCACGACCGATTCGTCGGGGCTGTATGCCTACCGCCTGAAGATGGCTAGCCCCGCCGATCACGTCGTGCTTCCGGAAATCATCTCGAAAGAGCCGCTCGGCCCGATGGTCCGCCATGGCGACGACGAATGGTTTGACCTCGTGAAATGGGTATTGTTTGCCATGATTGACGCCGAAGAACTTGGGGTTACTCAAAGAAACGTCGATGAGATGGCGAAATCGGACAAACCGGAGCTGAAACGGGTCCTTGGAACCGACGGCAATTTCGGTGAACAGCTCGGCTTGACCAAGGATTGGGTCATCCGAATCATCAAGGCGGTCGGCAACTACGGCGAGACGTTCGACCGCAACGTTGGCAACGGCTCGCCGCTTGGGATTGCTCGCGGACTCAATCAGCTCTGGAACAAGGGCGGAATTCAGTACGCGCCGCCGATCCGCTGATCCCCACCAAGCAGCCACAACGATGAGTATCGAGCCACGACCACCGCCGCGGCAGCTTGCTGCGACATTGCGGCGGGTACTCGGTGGCGGCGCGGGCTGGCGAGGATTTTTCTTTCAGCTGCTGTTTGTGGTTGTGCTTGCCTGGGTTGCTTACGAAGTCATCGACAACGTTCGGAGCAATTTGGCGACGCAGCGGATTGCGGCGGGCTTCGGATTTCTGACCAACAATGCAGGCTTTGATGTCAATCAGACCCTGATTCCCTATTCCGGGTCGGACTCCTATGCACGGGTTTTCCTTGTCGGTTTGCTCAATACGCTGCTCGTTTCAGTCATCGGCATCTTCTTCGCAACTTTGATCGGCTTTCTGGTTGGGCTGGGCCGGTTGTCACCGAACTGGCTGCTGTCGCGAATTTCCGGCGGCTATGTCGAGTTGCTGCGAAACATACCGCTGCTGTTCCAGATCCTGTTCTGGTACCTCGCCGTGCTTGGAACGCTCCCGTCGCCCAGGCAGAGTATTTCGTTGTTCGGTGTCATTTTCCTTTCCAATCGGGGTCTCGTCGTTCCGACGCCCATTCCGCATCCGGGATTGGAAGCCATTACGGCCGCGCTCCTGATTGCGATTGCGGCTTCCCTGCTTTTACGCTTTTACGCACGCAGGCAGCTGTTTCAAACCGGCCGCGTGATAACCATCTGGCCTTATGTCGTGGGACTGCCATTGCTTGCGGTCGTCGTATTCGGCGCTCCCTTCAGTTTTGAAATACCGCAACTCAAGGGCTTCAATTTTGCAGGTGGCTCGCGAGTCATTCCGGAATTCGTGGCGCTGACGCTGGCGCTATCGACCTATACCGGCGCCTTTATCGCCGAGAACGTGCGTGCGGGAATCCTCGCGGTTCACAAGGGACAGATGGAAGCTGGCTTCTCGCTTGGGTTAACGCGGAGCGCCACCTTGCGGTTGATCGTGGTGCCGCAGGCGCTGCGCGTCATTCTCCCGCCGCTGACCAACCAGTATCTCAATCTTACCAAGAACTCGTCGCTGGCGGTTGCGATCGGATATCCCGATCTGGTCTCGGTATTTGCAGGTACTGCGCTGAATCAGACCGGGCAGGCGATTGAAATCATCGGCATCACGATGGGCGTTTATCTCCTGATCTCGCTGGTCACCAGTGTGATCATGAGCTTGTACAATTGGCGGATCGGCCGGAGCATGGGCTCATGAGTGATACCGCCGTATCGTCATTCGTTCGGCAAGAACTGATTCCCGAGCGGGCGGCGCCGGTCAAGGTGACCGGCTTTGTCGGCTTTCTGCGCGCGCGTCTGTTCAATTCGCCGACCAATATTCTGCTCACGGTCGCGAGCGTTCTTCTGCTGTGGTTTACCGTCGTTCCGGCTGTCAAATTTCTTCTGGTTGATGCGGTACCTCCGGTGACATTTTCTCCGGACTGGACGTTGGTTTGGAACGGAAGGGATCGCACCGTTTGTCTCGCTAAAGATGCCGAGCACGCGGTGGGAGCCTGCTGGCCCTTTGTGGCTGCAAAATTCAGCCAGTTCATTTACGGCTTCTATCCCGAACCGCAGCGCTGGCGAGTCAATCTGACCTTCTTTCTTGCCGCCATTCTGCTGCTGCCGTTGCTGATCCCGCGATTACCGGCCAAGGGACTTAATGCCGGCTTGTTTTTTGCGGCGTTTCCGGTCGTCGCGTTCTTTCTGTTACGCGGCGGTGGATTGAACGGGCTCGGCGTGAGCTGGATGACCCGTATTCTATCGGGGTTGGCCGATGGCACCAGCGATCTCGGCGGGAAGCTCGCAAGAGCAGGCGAGGCAACGGCAGTTATTGGGCCGCTGGTTCAGTTTCTCGGCAAACTCGTTGTCCTGCTTGGGACGGCTGTTTCCGGTCTGATCTGGCCGCTGGTTTGGCTGAACGGACAAATTCAAGGATCTTCCAGTCCGGTATGGGTCGATTTCGCCGTCACGGCGGTGATCGTATCGCTGATACTGTTTTTCTTCAGCGGCGGATTTCGGACTGGATGGCGTATATTGCTCGGCAGTATCGGAACATTCGTCGGCATCGGCCTCGTGGTCGCAGGAATGGGCCTCGATCGCGGTGGATTACCCATCATCGATAGCGGCCTCTGGGGTGGCCTTTTGGTGACGCTGGTTGTTTCCGTCACCGGTATTGTCGCGTCCATGCCGATCGGGATCGCGCTGGCGCTGGGCCGGCGCTCGACGATCCCGCTGATCCGCTTCTTCTCAGTCGGGTTTATTGAATTCTGGCGCGGGGTTCCCCTGATCACAGTGCTGTTCTTCGCAACCTATATGCTGCCGCTGTTCCTGCCTGGCAATTTCAAGATCGACGGCCTGGTTCGCGCCTTGATCGGCATCGCGCTGTTCTCGGGGGCTTATATAGCCGAGGTCATCCGCGGCGGATTGCAGGCGATCCCACGCGGGCAAATGGAGGCGGCCGGCGCTATCGGCCTTTCCTGGTGGAAAACCACCGCTCTGATCGTGATGCCGCAAGCGCTCCGTCACGTCATTCCGGGGCTCGTCAACAGCTTTATCGGACTGTTCAAGGACACATCGCTGGTGTCGATCGTGGCGTTGTTCGATCTGCTCGGTCAGGTGCATGCCTCATTCGCCGACCCGGTCTGGGCGACGCCGACGACGCTGTTTACCGGCTTCGCCTTCGCCGGAATGATCTATTTCGTCTTTTGTTTTGGCATGTCACGCTATTCGCTGTTCGTCGAGAACAGACTGAATGCCCATCGTGGGTAACCGGGAAATCTCATGACCACTGAACCGATTGTCGGTATTGCCGGGCTCAACAAATGGTACGGTGACTTTCACGTCTTGCGTGACATCGGCATCGATGTGGCCAAGGGCGAGCGGATCGTGATCTGCGGTCCTTCCGGCTCCGGAAAATCGACCTTAATCCGCTGTATCAATGCACTCGAAGAATTTCAGGAAGGCCGGATCGTCGTCGACGGCATCGAACTCGGCCCACAGCTGCGGCGGGTCGACGAAGTCCGGCGCGAAGTGGGGATGGTGTTTCAGAGCTTTAATCTGTTTCCGCACCTGACGGTGCTGGAGAACTGTACGCTCGCGCCGATATGGGTTCGCCATGTCCCGAAGAAAGACGCCGAGGCGGCAGCGATGAAATATCTAGAGCGGGTAAAAATCCCGCATCAGGCCAAAAAATATCCGGCCCAGTTGTCAGGCGGCCAGCAACAGCGGGTTGCCATCGCCCGTGCGCTGACCATGAATCCCAAGGTCATGTTGTTTGACGAGCCGACCTCGGCGCTGGATCCGGAAATGGTCAAGGAAGTGCTGGACACCATGGTTGACCTCGCCAGGGAAGGCATGACCATGCTCGTCGTCACCCATGAGATGGGATTTGCGCGGGAAGTGGCCAACCGCATCGTTTTCATGGACGCGGGACAGATCATCGAGACCAACACGCCAGAAAACTTCTTCGCCAATCCGCAGCACGCGCGGACGAAACTTTTCCTCAGCCAGATTTTGCGCTGATTGCCGCTGTCATCCCGATTGGGGCGCAGGCGTACAGTCCGAAAAAGCCGGCCCCCATCACGCCTTCGCAAACGGAATGTCGATCTTGCTGCGCTTCTCCAACCATGCCGGCACCGGCAGGTTCTTCGATCGCATGAAATCCGGGTTGAACAGTTTTGACTGATAGCGGTTTCCGGAATCGCACAGGATGGTCACGATCGTCTTGCCGGGCCCCAGCTGCCTGGCAAGCCGAATCGCACCGGCGACGTTAATGCCGGTCGAGCCGCCGAGGCAAAGGCCTTCATGCTCGAGCAGTTCGTAGATGACGGGAACAGCTTCTTCGTCCGATATCAGATAGGCCTCGTCGACCTTGGCCTGCTCGATGATGGCGGTTACGCGGCCGAGGCCGATGCCCTCGGTGATCGATCCGCCCGGCGTGGCCTTGGCCTGGCCGTGTTTGAACAGCTCATACATTGCTGCACCGTGCGGGTCGGCGCAGCCGATCACGATTCCCTTGTTCTTCTCCTTTAGAAACCTGCCCGTTCCTGAAAGCGTGCCGCCCGAGCCGACCGAGCAAATGAAGCCGTCGACCCCACCGTCGGTCTGTTGCCAGATTTCGGGTCCGGTCGATTCGTAATGCGCTTTCGGATTGTCGAGATTGTTCCACTGATCGGCGAACAGGACGCCATTCGGTTCGTGCGCTCGCAATTGATCGGCCAGCCGCCTGCCGATGTGCTGATAATTGTTCGGGTTGGAATAGGGCAGCGCGGGTACCTCGACGAGTTCTGCGCCGCAGAGCCGCAACATGTCTTTCTTTTCCTGGCTCTGCGTTTCCGGAATCACGATCAGCGTGCGGTACCCGCGCGCGTTGGCGACGACTGCAAGGCCGATGCCGGTATTGCCAGCGGTCGCTTCGACCACCAGGCCGCCCGGTTTGATCTCTCCGCGTTTCTCAGCCTCGAGGATCATCCACTTTCCGGCGCGATCCTTCACGGATTGACCGGGATTCATAAATTCGGCTTTGCCAAGGATGGTGCAGCCGGTGAGTTCGGAAGCCCGCTTCAGCTTGATCAGTGGGGTATTGCCGATGGCTTCGATGACGTCGTTGTTGATTTTCATGCGCGCTAGATATGCTCGAAGTCGGCCTTGGGAAGGCGGACAGTAAAGCGCAGGCAATGAAAGTGGAAGCGGGTTCTGCCGCGGATTTGTGCGGTGCGGTCTAACTGCTTTTGGCGAACACGACCTGGCGCACGTCGATGTTTCCTGACAGGAAGCCCGCTTCGCAGTAGGCGAGGTAATACTCCCACAGCCGCCGGAACCGTTCATCGAAGCCGAGCGGAATAAGGTTCGGCCAGGCGGCGCGGAAGTTATTTCGCCAGCTGGCAAGCGTCTTGGCATAATCTTGCCCGAAAATGCGCTCGCGGATGACGGGTACGCCGAAACGATCCCCCAGGGATTTGAGAATTTGCGGTGAGGGAAGCATGCCGCCCGGAAAAACGTAACGCTGAATGAAATCGACTTCGCGGCGATAGTCCTGGAACAGGTTGTCCTGGATGGTGATCGCCTGGATGCCGGCGAGGCCGCCGGGGAGCAGGCGGTCACGCAATTGCGAAAAATAGCGCGGCCAGAATTCCTCGCCCACCGCCTCGATCATTTCGATCGAAGCAATACGATCATACTGGTCGCGCTCGTCGCGATAATCCTGCAATCTGATTTCGACACGATCGTTAAGGCCGGCGGCCTGGATGCGGGCCTGCGCGAAGTCTCGTTGCTCCTTGCTGATGGTGAGCCCGACCACGTTCGCGCCCACGGTTTTCGCCGCGTATTCGGCGAACCCTCCCCAACCGCAGCCGATCTCAAGCAGTTTTTGACTGGGTTTGAGGTCGATCGCTTCGGCGAGCCGCCGGTATTTGTTGTTTTGGGCGGCGGTCAGATCGGTCGTGTCCTCTTCAAACAGCGCCGACGAATAGGTCATGCTCGGGTCGAGCCACGACGAATAAAAGGCATTTCCGATGTCGTAGTGCTTGTAGATGTTGCGCCGCGCCTGACGTCTGGTGTTGCGGTTGAGCCAGTGGCGGACCACTTGAACCGCGCGCACCATCGGCTTGCCGATGAGCATGGACCGCATCCAGTCCTGATTGACGCAGAAGAGGTAAAGAAATTGAGTGAGGTCGGGCGTGTCCCAGTCACGGCGCAGATAGGCCTCGGCAATGCCGATGTCGCCGCCACGGATGAGCCGCGAAGCAAATCCGTAATTGTAGACTTTCATAGCGGCTGCCGGCCCCGGCGCGTTGTCGCCGAGCCTGACAGCACGGCCGTCCGGCAGGGTCACTTCGAGCGAGCCGTAACGCAGTTTCGCGCCGTAGCCGAGCGCCAGCCGCACCATGCGAGGCAGGTCCTCGGGCAAGCGATCCAAAGTTTCGGACGTGACCGGAATCATCTGGGGCATGGCCGACCGCTTAGGCTTCACCTTCTGCCGTGGGCAGACACGGAAGTATAATCACTGTGCGGGTCAGTAGCCAAGCTTCCATCGATGGAGTCATTCTGTCGGGGTACCAGCCGTACCCCCTTTAACCAGAGCCGCAGCGCCTCCCAATGAATGGCGACGATGATCTTCGCCGTGACGGCGGGCAGCGAAAAGAACGAGCGTAACAACTCTCTGGTAGTGAGCACGCGCCGACGACCATTGAAGGTTGCCGAAAGGAGCGGGCCCTCGCTGTCGGCTTCAAGAATACGCAGTTTGACCTGGTCTTTCGGTGGCACGACCCTGAAATGATAGCGCATGGACATCTCGACAAAGGGCGATACGTAAAACCGCTTGTCCTGTGTCTGGCGGATTCCGGCCGGGCTGATGTCGCCGCTCTTCACCGGAAGCACATAGGCATGGATATCGCCGAATGTATTTCGGACTTCATAGATGACGAGAGCGAGTTGTTCACTCGCGTGATAGCAGAAATAAACCGATAGCGGATTGAAGGTGTAACCGAGCAAGCGCGGATAGCACAGCAGCAATACCCGCCCGCCGGTCAGATCAATCCCGTGTTCGCTGGCGCAACGTTGCGCATAGAGTCGCAACGACGAGCCGTCTCGTTCACCGTGATCGGCCTCGTAGAAGCTGTAGAGGGCTCGCCGGTTGACGCCGAACAACGGCGTCTGCCGGTCGGCGACCTCGAGCCGGCCGAGATCGATCAACAAACTCATCACTCGATAGTTGAAGCGATGTCCAACCGGCTTGAGGCGGGCGTGCATAACCTTGCCAACGTAAAGCGCGGCCGCATCGCCTGCGATCTCGGCCGTTCTGGCGTTGGGGTTTCGCATCGTTTACTCCGCGGCTTCCGCCAGCTCCGGAGGCGTTTCACGCCACGGCGCCGTGACACCCAAGGCTTCCGCAACGGCCAGTCCCGACCTTAGCCCGTCCTCGTGGAATCCGTATCCGGTCCAGGCGCCGCAAAACCAAGTGTGCCGCTTTCCCTGAATGTCGTCGAGCTTTTGTTGGGCCGCAAAGGCTGCGGCGTCGTATCGGGGATGCTCGCAGATATATTTGCCGAAGGTCAGCTTGGGGTCCGGTTCGAAGGGTGGATTGAGGCTTACGAACAGCGGCTTGTCCTTATCGATGTTCTGAAGCTCGTTCATCCAGTAAGTCACGGCGACGTCATTCAGGGCCGTTCCCTGGCGTGGCCAGCGCAGAAAATTCCAGGCCGCCCAAACCCGGCGCCGCTTCGGCATCAGTCTGGTGTCGCGGTGCAGGTAGATCGTGTTGGGGGAATAACCGATCGCGCCCAACACGGAGCGCTCGCGGTCGTCGGCATCGGCGAGCATCGCCAGCGCCTGATCGCTGTGGGAGGCAATCACGACGTGATCATAGGTTTCGCTGCCGCCGTGGCTGTCGGTCACGACGACGCCACGGGCCTTCCGCTCGATGGAGGTGACCGAGCAGCCCAAACGGATGCGATCCCGAAACGCGGCGGTCAGCTTCTCCACGTAATTTCGGCTGCCGCCGCTGACAGTGCGCCAGACCGGACGCTCATACTGCAACAGACAGTGATTGCTGAAAAACGCCACGAAATTTTCCGCCGGAAAATCCAGCATTTCCTGCGCGGGCGTCGACCAGATCGCCGCACCCATCGGGGCGAGATAATCCGACAGCAGCCGTCGGGAGAGTTTTCGTTGACGAAAGTATTCGCCGAGGCTCACTCCCGCCAGCCGGCCGGCGGCGTAATCTTTGACGCTCTCGCGGTTGAAGGTGAGGATGTCGCGCAGCATCCGTAGATAGCTCGGCGAAAGCAGGTTTCGCGGTTGCGCAAACAGACCCATTGCCGTTTGCCACCAACCCTCGCCGCCGCCCTTCCACTCGAAGCGGCCGGCATCGGCAGTCACAGCAAAGCTCATGCGGCTTTCGTGAGTCTCGACACCTAGATGGTCGAGCATCGCGGTAAGATCGGGGTAGTTGAGTTCATTATAAACGATGAACCCAATATCGACCGAAACGGGCGTTCCGTCATAGTCGAGATTCACGGTATGGCTGTGGCCGCCTGGCCGGATTTCCCGCTCATAAACGGTTACCGGATAACGTCTTGACAAGGTCCATGCAGCGGCATTGCCGGCAATTCCCGTCCCAATAACCGCAATGCGCATTCCATTCCTCGCCCTCTGACACCCCAGATACGGGAACTCTTACCGGAAGTTTCGGTGGAGGGAGTGCCGCACGGGGACGCGACTGTGGACATCGACTTCAATGCGATCGCCAATGGCGATGGGCCAGCGGCTCCGCAAGTCGTTGAAGCCCGTCACGCCGCGGCGTATAGCAGGCATATGTCCAGATCGCCCGAGGCTGAAGATGGCATTGTCCCGACTGCGGCGACGCCCGATTGCCCCCATTGCCGCAAACCGATGCCCTTATGCGTCTGCGAGGACGTCAAACCGATCGAAAGCCGCCTTGTCCTTCTGATCTTGCAGCATCCGCAGGAGCAGGATAGGGCCCTCGGCACGGCCCGCCTGACGGCGATGCACTTTGAAAAGGCCGTCCTCAAGGTCGGCCTGTCCTGGCCGAGTCTGTCGAAGGCCTTGGGGCGGACCGTCGCCGATCCCTCCCGCTGGGCGGTGCTCTATTTAGGATCTGCGAAAGCGGCCGATCTCGGCGCGACGGAAGAGGTTGTTGCCATCAATCGCAAGGGCGAGGTAGCTGAAAATCAGCGCGCCATTTTACGGGGGATTGAGGGGGTGGTGCTGCTGGACGGCACCTGGAGCCAGGCCAAGGCGCTGTGGTGGCGGAACGCCTGGATGCTGAAGTGCCAGCGGCTGATTCTCGGACCCTCGCACCCGTCGCGCTACGGGAAGCTTCGCCGCGAGCCGCGCCGCGACGGGCTCTCCACGATCGAGGCGGCGGCGCTGGTCCTTGCCACCCTCGAAAAGCGCCCCGACATTGCCGAGGCTCTCAACGCAAGTTTTGAGCGAATGCTGGGAAGGTTTCGGGAGGTACAGAACGAACAGCCTTCGCTCGCGCCCAAGCCACGGCCAAAGCGGGATTTTCGCCGCCGCAGGCGGGCCTAGTACCCACTATCGGTGAAGAATGAGTCGTGATTCAAGGGGGCATGAGCGGCATCCCGGAAGCGACATCGATTATCTTGACGAGTGCGGAGCGCAGCGAGCTTGAGGGCTTGGTGCGC
>Ga0116129_1000453_pt1 | contig 26663 bp, 25 predicted proteins | sample June2015DPH_17_2_FD_89732 | JGI IMG/M metagenome (GOLD analysis project Ga0116129, IMG submission 89732) | Peatland microbial communities from SPRUCE experiment site at the Marcell Experimental Forest, Minnesota, USA - June2015DPH_17_10 | ecosystem: Environmental > Terrestrial > Soil > Wetlands...
GAGGCGCGGATGGCCTTCCGAGGCTCAGCAAGTATGCGACCACGTCGGATGCATCTTCGGAAGGAGATTCCGGATCGCCCAAAAACAGCCACGGGTAGGAAGGCATGATCGACTGCGGGACGATATAACGAGGATTGTAGAGATGTACGAGCTGCCAGTCAGGAGTGCGCCGCGCGCCTTCCCGTGCGAGGTCGGGACCGATCCGGCGGGTTCCCCACAATTGCGGAAGATCGTTAGCCGTCTCCCACGCCAAGCTCGGCGGGCCGAATCGGCGGATGTCCGTTGCAAGGTTTCTCACCTGTTGGGAGTGACAATATCCGCAGCCATTTTTCGCATAGATTTCCCGTCCTCTCGATTCCGGGAGAGTAAGTTTGACAGAGGCGCCAGGCGGGGTGGTCCGAATGATTTCGGCATGCAGTAACGTTGCGGGAATGATCCCGAGAGCCACAAACGACACGACGAAAAATAGCAGGCCTGCTCCGAAGGTCGTTGCGTAGGCGGTGTTGATCCAATGGTGGCTGAGCGGCTGCGCTTCGTCAGCATGGGCTGCCACTTTAGCCCGACTTGTTTGTCGTATCGGACCGAGAAGCAGGCTGCCGGCGAAGGTCGCGAATCCGGTGGCGAGCAGTATGCCGTCTATCGAACGGAATAACCAGTAGGGGCGCGAAGCGCGAACCGATTCGAGCCAGGGCAGATGAGCTTGCCACAAGCTGGCTTGCACCAGACCGGCTGCGGTGAGGTCGATCACCATCAGCGCGAGGCCGGTGACGAGAAGCCAATACGAATAGGCGAGCAGGCGCGGATGGAAGCGCACGCCGGATAGTTTTTGCCAGATGTGCGCAAGGCCACCCATTCCCGCAAACGACGCAAATCCAATCATGGCCAGGTGGGAATGTCCGATCACCCAGTCGCTGAAATGAACGTACCGGTTGAATGACATCACCGCCTGCACGGAGCCCTGCACACTCACAATGAGATAGAGAACGATGCTGGTCCAGATGAATCGCAGTGGAACGTCGGAGAAAGCCCGCGATGCCCGCCCAAGCGGGATGGAAAGAAGCAGATTCGCCACCACTAAAATCACGTCGATACCTTGATAGATTGAGGCGACTTCAGCGGTGTGCTGAGCGCCCATCGGCAACGCTGAATACAGATAGTGGTGAATGCCGTTCAATGGATAAACCAGGAAGAGTAGCCAGAATCCGACCATCGAGTAAAAGTGGCTGTAAATCGGACGGCGAGTGACGGCCGGAATGACAAAGTACGCAATCGCGACTCCGAATGGCGTTACGAAAAGTCCCACCGCATCGTGAATCCAAAGTCCGGAAAAAGCAGCACCCATGGCTCCCGGCAGCAGGTTCGGCACGATATTCCCCACAGGGTAGGCGAGTGCCGTGAAAGTGAACCCGCCCAAGATGTACCAACCGGCGACGTAAATCTCCGACGCTCCGCATTTCAAGAACGGCACTACGAATTGCCAAATCAGCAGCACCCACGCGAGCTCGATGACGACGGCGACGAGGAGAGGAAACTCGGCCCATTCGAGAGGTTGATTGATGCCGGCCAAAACCAGAGTCCAGCCGCCGAGTACAGCCACGGCATTCCAGAGAACGAAAATGATCCATCCGAGGCGGAGGCTGGTTACGGGTCGCCTGGTCAGATACGGAACCGCATAATACAGGAATGCTAGAAATAGATTTCCCAGCCAGCCGTAAAGAATCCCTTGGGTATGATCGAAGCGCAGGCGTCCCCAGGTAAGCCACGAGTCCTGTGAAAGGAATTCGGGGGCATGAAATTTGAGAGAGACGGCGAGGCCGAACAGGACCGATACAAGGACACCGGCAAGCGAAGCGTATCCGTGAGCGCGGATCAGACGTTCTTCTATGGGAATTTCGGTCGAAGCATGTTGCATCATCATGGACGAGCGCGGCTCAGATCGACCTTTTAACGAGAGCGCCTCCCCGTGGCGCCGCGGATCAAGTCGTAGCGTATCACGTCGGTTTCGTTCCTGGTCGTCACGATGGTAATCGCGTCGCGTAAACTATAGGCGGATATGACTGGCATCGAGTTAGCCCTGGGGTTGGCGGCGCTGATCGGCATTGCGCTTGGCGTCCTCGGCGGCGGGGGCTCCATCGTAACCATGCCGGTGCTGGTGTATGTGGCGGGTATCGATCCTAAGACGGCCGTCGGGATGTCGCTGGCGATCGTGGGAGGCACGAGTTTAGCCGGCAGCTATCTCCACTATCGCGAGCAAAATTTTCATGGGAAAGCAGCAGGCCTGTTCGGAGCCTCCGGCATCGTCGGCGCATATTTCGGCGCGATGCTCACACACTTAGTGCGATCGTCTGTGTTAATGCTCAGCTTCGCGGGCTTGATGCTGCTGGTCGGTATATTAATGCTGGCCGGGAAACCGAATCGCGGCGGGCGATGCGAATGCCACACGTGGCGTTGTCTAGTCGTGGGAGCCCTGGTAGGATCACTCACTGGTTTTCTAGGCGTCGGCGGTGGTTTTTTGATCCTGCCGGCGCTGGTATTCACCGCGGGTGTTGAGACGAAGAAAGCGATCGGCAGTTCTCTGGCAATCATCGCCTTCAATGCAGCGGCCGGCTTGCTTGGCCAGCTTCGATATATACACATCGATTGGCGGCTGACGCTGCTATTCCTGATCGCCTCCCTGATGGGCATGGCATTCGGACTGGCAATCGTTCGCAGGATTCCTGAACACAATCTCCGCTTGGCGTTTGGGTGCGCTCTGCTTGTGATCGGCGGCTTAATAGCCTACAAGAATTTCTGAGCTATTCCATCAGGTGCTGCATCTGGGTGAAGATCAGGATCACGGCCGGGCCTAACGTCACCAGAATGACGGACGGGAAAATTAGAAAGAATACCGGGAAAATCAGTTTCACGCCGACCTTCCGCGCTTTTTCCTGGGCAATCTGACGGAAACGGATGCGCAGGTAACGAGCGTGCGTCTTGAGCGCCGGTCCGAGACTGGTTCCAAAGCGGTCGGTATCGATCAGCAGATGCGTGAACTTGCGCAGCTCCATGTCCTTGCTGCGCTCGGCGAAGTTGCGCAGTGCTTCGGCGCGGGTGGTGTTGGCGCGCAGCTCCAAATGGAGCTGGGTAAACTCGGCGGCCAGATCCGGATGCGTCCCGCGCAGTCCGCGGCTGGTATCGAGGATCGCGGCGTCGAGCCCTTGTCCCGCTTCGATGGCGAGCACCATGAGGTCGAGCGCGGCGGGAAGTCCGCGACGGATGCGGTCCACGCGCAATTTCACCAGCCGGTCGAGGACGCGATCCGGCAGCAGAAATCCAAAGCCGATGCCGCAGATCGCGGCCAGCGCCAACTGAAAAAAGTCGGCATCGGGCCGGAAGGTCACAGCGGCCCAAATGCCGGCCGCGGCGAGCATGATTGCGGTGGCATACTTAATGCCGAGAAAAATCGAGACGGCGGATGGCCAGCGGTAGCCGGCAATGATGAGCTTTTGGCGCGCCGCGTTGGCCTGCTCAGCCCCGCCCGGCATCGCCTCCCCGATGAGGCGGAAAAGATCGGCGACCGCGGCTTGGGCGCCGGCAAACTCGGGCTGCTCAAGAGCGATTGGCGTGGGGACCGGCGCGATTCCTCCTTCATTGCGGGAGGGACGCAATACGAACACGTATCCGGCTGCGCTGACCGCGGCCAGAACGAAGAAAAACAGTCCGATGAGAAGTTCGGTGTTCATACTTTGATATCCACGATTTTCCGGATGACGAAGTGCGCCAGAATCAGGCAGACCACCGCCGCGGTGATCAGGTTCTTTCCGTAGGGATGGTGATACAAGACCTCCATGTAGCCGGGGCTGACGTACATCATCATCAAGGCGATCACAATCGGCAGGATGGTCAGAATCAAGCCAGTGAGCTTGCCATGCGCGGCGAGCGATCGGATCTCACCTTGAAGGGCGATCGATTCGCGCATGTTTTCCGCCAGCCCGCTCATCACGTCGCTGAGCTTGCCGCCGGTTCGCGAATGCAGCGCCACTGCGGAAATGAAGAGGTTCACTTCGAGCAGCGGCACGCGCTGGCCCAGATTTTCCAGCGCCCGGGTCCACCCGACGCCCAGGTTCGCCTCGGCCGCCGTCTTGCGCATTTCGGTCGAGACCGGGGGGACCGTTTCGCCGGCGATCATATCCATCGATGCCGATAGCGGATAACCGGCGCGCAGCGCGCGCGAGAGGGAATCGAGAACGTCCGGGAAATTTTCAGCGAACTTGCGGAACCGCTTGTTGCGAAGATGCAGGATGTATCCGTAGGGCGCGATGGCCGCCAGGATCGACGCCGCCGCCGCCGGCCAGAAGCCGAGAAATCGATAGAAGATCACGAACGCGATAGCCCCGGCCAGCGCCATGGCGATGGTCACCCGGCCCACCGACCAATCGAGGTCCGCCTGCGCGATGCGGATGCGCAGGATTTCCATGAAGTCGAAACGGGCGAGGACATTGTCCCAGAAATTGATCGTCGAAAGCCGTTCCGTCCGGATCAGTGGACCGGATTCATCGGCGGCGCTAAGCTCACCTTGCTCCGCTTCGGTTTCTTCGGCCCTGGTCTTGAGAAAAGCCATCCAGGATATCGCCACCACGATCGAGGCGAGCAGAAACGTCAGAACGAAAAACGCGAGAATCGAGACGATCAGCATGAAGTTCCTGGTAGTCTGCGGATTAAGGATGCGTGGCGGCGGTCTGCTTTGCGGGCGGCGCGACCACATTCGCGGGCGCATGAACCACGGCGCCGAGCGAAACCGGTCCGCTGGGGCGCGTCTCATCGTCGAGAGGATTGCGCAGAATCAAACGCACGCGCGCTCCCGAATCACCGGCGGCGAGAACATCGGCTTGCGCCGGACCCGCCAGCAGCGTGACCGAGGGCAGAATCGGGCCCTGCGAAGTTCCTTCCGGCGCCAGATTGACGGCCAAAACCTGTAAATCTTCGAGCGCCGTCCGCACCGTGGTTTCCACGCCGGGCTTACCCAGGACTAATTGCACGTCTACTTTTTGTCCGGTGCGCAGCATTCCCATGACTCCGCTGGAATCGGTGACGTGAATGGTGACTGCGCGCATCCCTTCCGGCACGCCTGATCCTCCACCGGATTTCGCCGAAGCGAGGTGCATGTCGGAGATAAGCTCCTCTTCCCCGATGGCGTCAAAAACTGTTTTACCGATCACCTGATCCGGATTTTCGAACGTGCCCTTGGGCGGAGTGACTCCCGGCCACTGGATGGTTTTGACGTCCGCGGCGACAATCACCGCGCCCGATTTCAGTGGATGCGCCGCCACTACTACCGACTTTCCACTGCCCGTGCTGCTGCTGAGTTTATTGACAAAAAGTCCATAAAAAATGCCTGTGGAGACGATGGCGACCACGAATGCGATCCCCAGCAGCTTTAGCATGTTGTTCTTCTTCATAAGTGTCGCCCCGATCCGCCTGAATAATGTTGACGCCACTCACTCCATCGGCTGGTTTCGCCGGATTCTACAGCGCATTAAGATAAAGATATGGATACGCTGAGGATTGCCGGACACGAATTTGGGTCAAGATTGTTTGTCGGCACAGGGAAATACCGTAGTTTTCCCGAAATGGCACGCTGCCATGAGGCCTCCGGCGCAGAGGTGGTAACCGTTGCCGTAAGGCGGGTCAATCTCATGGACCGCACCAAGGAATCGCTGCTCGATCATATCGATCGTTCAAAATTTTTCCTGCTCCCCAATACTGCCGCCTGCTACACGGCGGACGAAGCGATCCGCACGGCGCGCCTGGGCCGCGAGGTGGGATTGTCGAACTGGGTAAAGCTCGAAGTGATCGGCGATGAGAGGACTCTGTTTCCCGATAATGCGGGGCTGCTCGAAGCCACGCGGGTTCTGGTGAAGGAAGGGTTCGTGGTGCTGCCTTATACCAACGACGATCTAGTGAACGCGCGCCGACTGATCGACGCGGGGGCGGCGGCGGTGATGCCGATGGGCGCGCCGATTGGAAGCGGCCTGGGCATCCAGAACCTGACCAATTTACGCATCCTGCGGGAGATGATCACCGATGTTCCACTCATTGTCGATGCCGGCGTGGGCACGGCATCGGATGCGGCGATCGCCATGGAACTCGGCTATGACGGAGTGCTGCTGAACACCGCAATCGCCGCCGCGGAGGATTCGGTGAAGATGGCAATCGCAATGAAGCTTGCGGTCCAGGCGGGGCGCTATGCATTTCTTTCGGGCAGGATGGAAAAGAAACTGTACGCGTCGGCGAGCAGTCCAATGGCGGGGGTAGTGCGCTAACTGGCAGGTAAGCCCGCGACGATGCGCGCGAATTGAAGACACTCGGCGCTCGATTCGGCAGTGGCAATGACCGCCTCGAAACGATCCGTCTGAAACGCAGCCAGGTGCTCCTGCCCTATGCTCACCGTGTGAAGATTCGTTGGGGCGGCTCCGGTACGGCGGAGAATATATACCGAGAATTCCCTGGCGCCGTCGGTGTAGACCAAGTGCAGCGCAGGCTTGCCGTCAACCCCGCACATCTTAGCGTGCTCCAGCCGATAGCCCGCTGGCGCCCATGCAGACGCATCCTGCAACTGATATTTCGCTGCCAGTTTCTGGATCTCCGCCGGATCCGTACGCCAGTGGCGTGGCTGATGCTCCATTACCTCCAGTCGATGATCGAGCGCGGCGTCCGCGTACAAGTGCGGCGGCCGAAGGGCGCGATACCCCAGTACCGCGGCGAACAAAACCAACGCTGCCGCAGCGGCAAACATCCAGCGGTGCGAACGTTCCCGGGCAATCCGGGCGCGGACCGACCTTTCAAGCGCCGTCGCATCCGGTAACGGAGCGGCGAGCGCAGCGGCGAGTCGGGCATCCATCACAACCTGTTGTTCCATCTGCCTGGCGCAACTCCGGCATTGGGAGAGATGGGAATCAAACGCCGCCCGCCTGGCCACTTCGAGTTCCCCCGACAAATGAAGCGGCGCCAAGTCTGCTATATCTCTGCAATTCATCAGCGATCCCTTTGACTGCGCGCTACCGCGGCGATTCCCCGCTCCGGCGCAAGAATCTCGCGCAGCGCTTCTCTCGCGCGGCTCAACCTCGACATTACTGTACCCATCGGAACTGATAATATTTCTGAAATTTCACGGCAGGTGAATCCTTCCACAACGCCGAGTAACAGCACTGTGCGATGGTCGACCGGGAGCGCGCTCAGCGCTTCGGCCATCTCCAATTTCGCCTGTCCCTGGGAACTCGCGCCCGCCGGAATTTGGACCTCTAACGGGACCATCGCCGGCGCGGCGCGAATCTTTCTGCCTTGTCCATAAAACTGGTTCACAAGGATGCGGAACAGCCAGGCATGCGCGCTGGTGCCTGCGCGGAACTGATGGAAACTGCGCCAGGCCTTAAGCAGCGTTTCCTGCGCCAGATCCTCCGCGGCAGGAGTTTCGCCAGTCAGCCGGCGCGCAAAGCGAAGAAGCCGTGGAGCCTCCGGCATCACGATGCGCTCGAATTCACGCTGGGACTCTGACGACACGTTTCCGACGCCAGTATAGCGCCGCCACTGCTCTAATGCTGCAATTGGGCAAGCGCGGCCAGCACTTCCTCGCTGTGCGCGTTGGGATTAACTCCGACGTATACTTTACGGATCACGCCGTTGGGATCGATGAGGAACGTGTTCCGGGCGGCGTAGTTCGGGTTTTGCGCCATCACCGAGCCGTATTCCACGATCGCCTTCTTGTCCGGATCGGCTAGCAGCTTGAACGTCAGGCTTTCCTTGGTGCAGAATTCCTGATGCGAATCGACGTTATCGGCGCTGACGCCGATGATGGCAGTCTTTTTCGCCGTATATTGGGCCAGGTCGCGCTGGAAATTGTGCGCTTCGATGGTGCAGCCTTTGGTCATGTCTTTCGGGTAGAAGTACAACACTACCCACTGACCATGGAAATCCTTCAGGCTGACCGTCTTGCCTTCCTGCGATTGCAGGGTGAAATCGGGAGCTTTGCTGCCTTCGGCCGGTACATCCGCGGCGCTGACGAAGGGCGCTGCACAAAGAATTGCGAGAGAGAGAATGTGTTTCATACCCTGTCAAATGCGCTACGCCGTCAAATTCATCCATGCGGCGAGAATTTTATCTACGCCAGCCAGATGCCGGCAAGGGCGCGCTTGAAATTTCCGCCTAGAATCAGCTCAATGCTTTGATTTGAATAATTTCGCCGGACCAGGCCCTCCGCCAGGTCGTAAATTTTCTGCGCGTAGTCGATTCCGTCCAGGTCATATTTTCGCGGCGAATGCGCCGGCAGATCCCTGCCATCCAGATCGACGTCGCTGCCCACCCCGGCATGCTCCACGCCCACCAGCTTCGCAATGTGGTCGACATGGTCCAGCACGGTTTCAATCGTCGCGGTGGCGCCGGCGCTGACAAAGGCGCGGACCATCGTGACGCCCATTACGCCGCCCTTGGCCGCCATTTTGCGGATCGCGTCATCCGTTTTGCAGCGCGAGCTGTAGGGGACCAGATTGCGGCAGTTTGAATGGGTCACCAGCACCGGCCGGCGGGAAGCTTCAATCGCCTCAAGGGAGGTGCGGTCGGCGCAATGCGAGATGTCGATGGCCATCCCGATCTGATTCATGCGCTCCACAATGGCCGTGCCGTACTTGGTGAGACCGATATCATGCGAATCGGAAGATCCGCCGCCAATTCTGTTCCCGCGATACGTCAACTGCGAGACGCGCTGGCCCAGTGAATAGAAGCGGTCCACATCCTGCACCGTTCGAAAATGCTCCGAGTTCTGCTGGCCGATCACGATGCCGATCTTTCCCAGCGTCTTGGCGCGCGCGAAATCGCCGGAGCTCTCCATGCGCAGAAACTGGGTTGGGCGAGCCGTGATAAACGAATTCCACCGGGTAATGTCCTGCAACGACTCAGCGTAGATATCTCCGCTGGTATATCCGACCGCTGGATGCAGCGCGGTAATCCCCGAGTTCCTCAGGCGCAGAAAATCGGCGCGCTGAAACTGGCCCGGATCGGCGCCCCAGGTCGAAAACTTCCTGTAATTCAGCGTAATCAGGCCCAACATGTCGATCACCGTGGAACGGCGAACGAGATCGATCGTGCGGGCGGAATAAGCCATGTTGCTCTGCGCAAACAGAGAAAAACGGCCAACATTGATCATGGGCGCGGCTAGAGACACCACGGCGCCCCTCAATACAGAACGACGAGAAATCACAAATTTACCACCGGAAGCAGATAGCATACCACGGATCTGTTAACCTGTCGGGACAGTGAATTCACACCCGCCGATCGGCCGAATCCGTTGTTCCAACTAGCCATGCGCCACCGCTTGGAGCGTTACTTCGAATTCGAGCAGCTTGGCACCAACTGGCGCACTGAAATTCTGGCCGGCATGACGACCTTCGTCACCATGGCCTATATCATCTTCGTGAATCCGTCCATCCTTCACGAGGCGGGAATGCCTTTCAAGGCCGTCGTCGCCGCCACCTGCTTTTGTGCGGCCTTTGGAAGCATTATCATGGGGGCGTTCGCCCGCTATCCCATCGCGCTCGCGCCAGGCATGGGCTTGAACGCTTACTTCACCTACACCGTGGTCAAAGGCATGGGCGTCCCCTGGGAGACCGCGCTCGGAGCCGTATTCCTTTCGGGCGTCGCGTTTCTTATTCTCACCCTGCTCGGCATCCGTCAGTTGATCTTTGAAGCGATTCCGCAGGAGCTTTACGCGGCCGTCGCCGCCGGCATTGGACTTTTCATCGCCATCATCGGATTGCAAAACGCCGGTATCATCGTCGCCAGTCCCGCGACCCTTGTCACCCTGGGCAATCTGCGCGACAAGAACACGCTGGTCGCCATCGCCGGGTTGCTGATCATCGCCGCGCTGCTGGTCTGGCGCGTCCGCGGCGCGATGCTGATCGGCATTCTCATGACAACCATTCTTGCCGCGCTTTGCGGTATCACCCATTGGTCGCCTGAAACTTACCGCGTCAGGGATATCTCCGCTACCTTCGCTAAGTTGAATATACGCGCCGCCTGGAACCTCGGTCTGCTTGAAATCGTTTTCGTATTTCTCTTCGTCGATCTCTTCGATAACATCGGCACGCTGGTCGGCGTCGGCAAGAAAGCTGGGCTTTTCGACGATGCGAACCGAATCCCGCGCATCCGCCGCATCCTGCTGGCCGACGCCTCCGCGACCATCGCCGGATCACTCGCCGGCACCTCCACCGTCGTGAGCTATATCGAAAGCGCCGCGGGCGTGGTCGCCGGCGGGCGCAGCGGCGTCACGGCGATCGTCACCGGACTGCTTTTCCTCATGGCGCTCTTCCTCGCACCGCTGGTCGGCGCGGTTCCCGGCGCAGCGACCGCTCCCGCATTGATCATCGTAGGCTCGCTGATGATGTCGCAGGTGAACGAGATTCGCTGGAGCGATCCCATTGTGGCTATTCCAGCTTTTCTTACTCTGGTGACGATTCCGCTGACATTTAGCATCGCCAACGGACTCGCTTTCGGCTTCACGTCTTACGCTCTATTGAAACTTCTCCGAGGCGAGTTTCGGCGAGATCAGTGGCTGGTCTATCTTCTGGCAGCGCTATTCATCGCACGCTTCATTTATCTCGGAAAAGGTTAGCCCCCCAACCCCGCGGACTTGTGACGGTTCCGTCGATTTCCGAGCATTAAGCGTGGTGATGAACGTCCCAGCCTTTGTAGAGGCCAAGCGCCTCCGCGATCGCCGTTCCATAACTGCTGATGTTAACTGCCACGTGATGCTCATAACCGTTGCGGCAAATATAGTGCAGCAGCCGTTGCAAGTCCGGGATCCGGACCACGCCGTAGCCTCCGAAACTATTGAGCGCGTCGCGCGTGATCTCGCCTTCACCCACGTAAGCGCGCATTTTGCCGCTGAGGTCGTCGGTCGAAACGCGGCAAAACGTCAACGGACCAGCCTTCATCCGGCCCACGATGGTACCGAACGTGTTCTCCTTGCCCACCGACCCGGCAATGATCTCCTGAAAATCCATGCGCACGTTTTCGAAGAAATGTTTCGGCAGGTTGGAGCAGTGGAAGATCACACTCTTATCCGGATCGTCGCCGAAGTTGTTGTTCCAGTCGACGATGGCGCTGGGGGTTTCAGAGGCCAGTTGCAGGGCGTACATGCCGATCATCCCGACCATATCCGTTTCGCAGGCGCTGGGTAGAAGATTGTTCGACATCATGCTCATGATGGTGCAGGGCACGACGCCGAAGAACTCCTGCATCGCGGTCCAGCATTGCACCGACGTGCCCGCCAGTTCGTTATCGCGCATCCATTCATCGACCACCACGCCGAACTTGGACATTTTGACAAGAGACGCCGCCGGCGTCGCGCCTCCGTCTACATATTTGCCGATGTTCGAAAGCTTTTCCTTCACGCGCGCGTCGTCGTCCGGAAGGCGTTGGATACGTCCGAAGACTTCGGAGAGATCGAGCGTCTCGACCGTGATGCCCGCATGCTCCATCAGCTTTTCGCTGAAACGGACCGTGTTGAACGCCGCGGGACGCGCGCCCAGCGCTCCGACGCGAGGGCTCTTCAATCCCTTCACCACCCGGCAGGTGGCCGCGAACGTGTCGAGATCGGCACGAAAAGCATCGGAATCGGGCGCAACCGTGTGCTGTTTGGTCAGCGAGTACTTGATCCCGTATTGCCACAGATTATTGCAGGCGGATATCTTCCCGCAGAAGCTATCGCGGCGAGCGCCCATCAGCATTTTCGATGGATCATCAGGGAATGCCTGCAACAGAACCGGCACGTCGAGGCCGGCGAAACGAAGCGTGTTGGCGATGGCACGCTCGTCTCCAAAATTCGGCAGCGCGACTAGGACTCCGTCAATTTCGTCGCGATGTGTTTTAAACAAATCCGCACATTTACGTGCGTCGGCGAGTGTTTCGACGGCCCCGAACTTCGTCTGCTCCGGAGTGAGGCAGACGGCTCCGTAACCGAGCGATGCCAGCACCCGCAAAATTTCAACCCGTCCATCGCGCGCCAATGCGTCAGGGAAAAATCCACGATTGCCAATGATGACGCCCAAGGTGGTCATTTGTTTCCCTTAGGCCGAAACGCGAACACGTACACCGCCCCGACGACAGTGAGCAGTGCTCCCCACCATACCGGCGCGTGCAATTCAGTGAGCACCGTCTGCGGCGGATTCGACCATTCCGCAAGCCCGCTTCCCAAAATCAGGATGCCGTAGACCAACAGCATGACGCCGACGAAGAACCAAACCGGAATAATGTGATGTTTTTCGCTCATATGAATTACCAGAAAATCCATTGAAGAACCAGGAACAGCGCCACGGCGACGCCGGCCCAGAAAATTGGCTTTTGGAACAGTCCGAGGTCGCCCTCGCGCGGGATCGCGGTGACGCCATAGACCAGCCCTGTGAGTTCGCTCTCCGGCTTCGGCTTCGTCATCAAGCTAACGATCACCGTCACCAGCACGCAGATGATCCAGGACCACAGCGCGCGATACATATCCTCCGCCATCGCTTTGGCGTGCGTGGACATCGCGATGATGGATAGCGCTTCAGGGTTGAACTTCACCACCAGAAACATCCCGATAGAGGCTAGCGTTCCGGCCAGCAGTCCTGCGAATCCGCCCGCCTCAGTGGTGCGCTTCCATAACATTCCCAGGATCACCGTTCCGAACAGAGGCGCAATGAAGAAGCTGAACAGCGCCTGCACGTAATCCATAATGCTGGTGAATCCCATCGCCAGATACGCCGCGCCGATGCTGATGATCAAGCCGATAATCGTGCACCAGCGGCCCATGGACACGTAGTGCGCGTCGGGCGCGGCCTTGCGAAGGAAGGGGCGGTAAAGATCGTAGGTCCAGACCGTGGCGAAGGCGCTGACGTTGCCGGCCATGCCCGCCATGAATCCCGCGACCAGCGCGGTGATCCCGAGCCCCAGCAGGCCGGGCCCCATGTATCGCGCCATCATCAGCGGCAAAACATCGTCATAAGTATGCTGGCCCGCCATCGCGGAGCCCGTCGGCACCAGATGCTCCGGCAGCACCGCGAGCCCGATCAAACCGGGAACGATGACGATCAGCGGCACAGCCATTTTAAAAAACGAACCGATCACAGGCGCAAGCTTCGCGGACCGCAAGTCCTTCGCCGCAAGAACGCGCTGCACCACCAGAAAATCGGTGGTCCAATAACCCATCGAAATAATCGCCCCGAGGCCGAAGACGATGCCGGTCCAGTGCATGCCCATCGGATTGTCCTGCGCGCTGCCGAGCGTGCTCCAGGCATGCGTGAAGTCCTGCCCAGGGAAATTTTGTTGAATGCGCGCCACCATGCCTGACCATCCGTGCGTTTCAATCAGACCGAGAATCGGGATGAGCAGCGCTCCAAACCAGATCAGGAAGAATTGCAACACTTCGTTGAAAATAGCCGAAAAAAGGCCTCCCGAAGCTACATAGATGCCGACCGTCAGCGACGAGACCCAGATACTGAAATGGATATTCCATCCCAGTACCACCTTCATCACCACGGCCATGGCGTACATGTTCACGCCCGACATAAGGATCGTCATCAGAGCGAACGAAATGGCGCTGAGACAGCTCGCCGCCGGCCCGTAGCGCAGTTGCAGATAACCCGGAACGGAATGCGTTTTCGAGATGTAATAGAACGGCATCATCACGATGCCCAGGAACAGCATCGCGGGGATCGCGCCGATCCAATACCAGTGCGCCGCGAGGATGCCGTACTGATACGAAGCGCCCGCCCAGCCGAGCAGCTCAAGCGAACCGAGATTCGCGGAAAGAAAGCTCAACCCCGCGACCCAGGCCGTCATCTCCCGGCCGGCCATGAAAAAATCTTCGCCGCTGGTGGCGAATCGCTTCAGATAGAAGCCGATCACCAGCACCATGACGAAGTAGAGGACGATGATCGCCAGATCAACGGGCGTAAGCAAGATCATGCGTTCCGTAGTCATTTATTTGCGCCGCCTCTTTTCTGTCTGGCCGTAACTCGTGTGGTACCGATCAAACCATTTCTTCACTTCCTCCGCCGGCAAAGGCTTTGGATCGCCCTTCAGCAGCGCGAGGTGGCACGTGTGCGCCACGTCTTCCAACATGACCGCGGCCTTCAGAGCGTCGCGAGGCGTTTTGCCGACAGCGAACGCTCCATGATGCGCCAGCAGCACAGCCGGCGACTTGCCGATGTGTTCAAGAATCGCCTGCCCGATGTTGTCGTCCTGATTATCGATATAAGGGATGCAGGGAATTTCGCCGCCGAACTCATCGGCAATAGCGGTAAGATATGCGGGAATTGATCGCCCCAGCAGCGCGAAACTGGTCGCGTAGTTGGAGTGAGTGTGAATCACGCCGCCGATATCGGGACGATGCTTGTATAGATAAAGATGATGCGGCAGGTCGACCGAGGGCTTCCACTTGCCATCGATCACTTTCCCCGCGAGATCGGTAACCACCATGTCGGACGGACGCATCTTGTCGTAATCCATGCCGCTGGGTTTGATGACGACGAGTCCCCGCGCCCGGTCGATTCCACTCGCGTTGCCGCTGTGCATCGTGACCAGTCCCGCGCGAAAGATGCCCTGGTTCGCTTCCCAGACGGCTTTTCGTAAGCCCTTCATGCCTTCAGCGTCACGGTCACGATCGACATCGCCGGCACATCGAGACGCAGGCGGCCGTTCTCCACGACGACTGAATAGGGCTTCGTCGTGATCTTGTCGGGATCGTCGAAGCTGTTATACGCGTTCATATCGGCATGGTGGAGGATCTGCGCCGTGGCACTGATTGGCGTCGCGCCCGTGAAGGAGCAATCGGCGTGCACGTCGGTCGAGGTTTGCGGATTCACCAGGCTGACCACGACATCGCTTCCATTGCGCGACGCGGAGATCGAAAGATCGAGCGCATCCGTACTCTCTTTTTCGGTCCGCACCGCTGTCTTCAAACGATGCGCCTTGAACATCATGAACGCATAGTAAGTAGTGGTGCGCACACAGCGGCGCCCCTGCGGACCATCGGTCAGCAGCATCGAATGCAGCACATTCACGATCTGCGCGATGTTGCACATGTACAGCTTGTCGGCCTGCCGGTTGAACATGTTCAACCCAAGCCCGGCGGCCACGGCGCCGCGCATCGTGATCTGCTGCCAAAGCTTGCCGTAATTTTTCTCTTCTTCAGGCAGCATGCGATCCCACACGCCCCATTCGTCCAGCATCAGATTCATCGCGCGCTTAGGCTCCGGCTCGAACCCGTCGAGGATGGCGCGCTCCTGTATGATGGCGTTTTCCACCCGTTGGAACATCGCCATTTGCGTGTTCATGGTGTCGGCAGTGAATTGCGTCGGCTCGATTTTGGAATTTTCGTAGAAGTGCATCGCGAACCCATCGGGAATGCGCCCGCCGGTGTTCTGCGTAAGGAATTTTCGCGACCAGTTGACGTCGTTCCCATTCGGGCCGCACGCAATCAGAAATAACTTCGTGCCACCCCAATTGCGCAAATAACCGGAGAACTGGCGGAACTCGTCGGCATAATGCTCCGGCACCATGCGCCCGCCGCATCCCCAGTTTTCATTGCCGACGCCCCAGTAGCGGACGCCGAAAGGCTCGGGCGATCCATTCGCGGCGCGCTCGTCCGAGAGCGTGCTGCCGCCGGGATAGTTGCAATACTCCACCCAATCGCGCAGCTCAGCCGGCGTGCCGCTACCGACGTTCCCCGCCAGATAAGGCTCGGCGCCGATTTTCTTGCACAGCCCGATGAACTCATGCACGCCGAAGCTGTTGTCCTCGACATACTCGCCCCAGTGCATGTTCACACGCCGCGGACGCTTCGCGCCAATGCCGTCCCGCCAATGATAATCGTCGGCGAAGCAGCCGCCGGGCCAGCGCAGCACGGGCACGCCGAGCTCCCGCAGATAATCGACCGCGGCCTTGCGATAGCCGTCGACGTTCGGGATCGGCGAATTTTTCCCCACCCATAAGCCGCCGTACACACAGGATCCAAGGTGTTCGGCGAATTGGCCGTGCAGCTCAGGGCGCACCACGCCGATCGCCTCGCCCGCATGAATCGTGACCCGTTCGGTCCTCGCATCAGCACCGGCAAGGCCGCGCGGCAGCAGTGACGCTAAAGAAACTCCGGCGGCGTTGCGAAGGAACTGGCGTCTCGACGGTCTTGGTCGCATGAACGTAATACTATAACAACTACTGCTTGGCCCGGCCGCGACCCCCCGCAGGCTGCGAAAGATCGACGCCGGCCGATTTAAGCGTCTGCGACGCGCTCACGTAATCGAGCGCCGGAGCCTGCTTGCGCACGCCGTCAAAAACAAAAAATCGCGCCGCATCGTCCATGCCCACTCGGCCGGTAGTCACGCCGCGATCCTTCAACACTTGCGCCACGCGCTCAAACGGACTCTCGTCTTCCTGCCACACGCGGATCTCGTCGCCGGCGTGAATCAGCTCCCGTGCGCGCATCTCTTCGAAGCCCGGTAGGACCCAGGCCGGCTCGCCTTTGGCGGGGATCACAACGATGAATGAGCGCTCGCTTTTGCCCCATCGCACGCCGGTAAGATATGTCATCGCGGGTCCCGGCTCCAGCACGATTGCGCCGAGCCCGAACTCCTTCATCGCCTGCTGCGCCTTCTCAATGCGCGCCCGAAATTCGTCTGGTGTTTGCATTCTTAGGTCCTCATCCGAACGGCTGATCGATAGCCGGACTCTGCTTGGTAAACATTTTCGAGCCGCTCTCGGTGATGTAGAGGCAATCCTCGAGTCGCACCCCGAACTCGCCGTAGATCGCGATCGTAGGCTCATCGCTAAAGCACATCCCAGGCTGAATCTTCGTCTTATTTCCTTTGACGAAATTCGTCCACTCATGCCCGTCGAGGCCAATGCCATGTCCTGTCCGATGCGGCAGCCCCGGCACTTTGTAACCCGGTCCGAATCCGCCTTTGGTGATCACGCCGCGCGCCGCCGCATCTACTGATTCGCAGGTCGCGCCCACATTCGCTGCCGCCAGCGCCGCGTCCTGAGCCTTTCGTTCCAGATCCCACACCTGACGTTGACGGTCCGTCGGCTTCCCGAAAATTACGGTGCGCGTGATGTCGCTCTGATAGCCTTCCACGCTCACTCCATCGTCGATCAGCACGAAATCGCCTTCGCGCAGCTTCTGCGGCTGGATGCTGCCGTGCGGGAACGCGGTGTACTTACCGAAGATCGCCATCGCCCCGCCGCTGACGCCCAGCGCTTTAAATGCCGCGGAAATGTTATTCGCCAATTCGCCATTGCTCATGCCTTCGCGGAGCGTGGTGAACGCCGCGCGATACGCCTCGATCGTGATGTCGTTGGCGCGCTGTAGCAGCGCAATTTCAGCCGGCGACTTGATCATGCGGCAGCCCGCCGTCACCGGATCGGCGCTCGTAAATTCGAGCGCGGGCGCTTCCTTATGAATCCCGTCGTACACCGCGAACCTCACGCGTTCTTCGACTCCCACTCGTGCGGCGCCACTTTCCTTTAGAATTTGCGCGACCTTCTTGAAGACGTCCGCGTTATCTTGTCCTAACCGCATCTTGAGGTTCCCAGGATTCATGGTGTCGGCGGCCTTCAGCATCACCGCTTGCACCTCGCCCTTGGCGGGAATTACCAAAGTGAAAGACAAGCGTTCTGGCGTATCTCGATGCGCGCCGGTGAAATAGAACGCGCTCGTTCCGGCTTCAAGCACAATCGCGCCGATTTTGTTTTCGCGCATCAGCCGCTGTGCCTTATCGATGCGTGCCCGCCGCTCCTCGGCCGTGATCGGTTGGATGCCATCCGTCATCGGGCGAAGTTTTTTGATCGCCTCGGGAACATCGGTCCCTTCCGCGCCAGCGAATTTCGCCGCTCCCGCTGCCGCTACCGCCATGAATATTCTGCGATTCATTTCGACTCCTATCACACACTTCTCATTTGTCCGCCGTCCACCTGTAGCGTCGCGCCGGTGATGTAACTGGCTGCATCGGAAAACAGAAACACCGCCGCGTTCGCGAACTCCTTCGGATCCCCGTACCGCGACATCGGAATCGTCTGCATCATTTTCTTTTGCTGGTCTTCCAAGCTTACGCCCAGCCGCTTACTGTTCGCCTCGTCAAGCTCCTTCAACCGATCCGTGTCGATACGGCCCGGAATCAGGTGATTCACGCGAATCTTCTGCCCCGCCAGTTCGCTCGCCAGCGTCTTCGACAACGCCGCCACCGATGCTCGCAGAATATTGGAAAGAGCCAGGTTCGCGATCGGCTCTTTCACTGAGCTTGACGTCGGCAGAATAATGCTGCCGCCTCCGCGCGCCGCCATCGAAGGCACCGCCAGCCGGATCATTCTTACCGCGCTCATCAACAGCAGTTCGAACGCCTTCTGCCACGCCGCGTCCTCGAACGTCAACGCCGAGCCTGGCGGCGGCCCGCCCGAGTTGGTAAACAACAGGTCGATCCCGCCAAATCGCTCGATCGTTTTCTGATGCCACTGCTCAATCGCCGGCGCCGACGAAACATCCGCCGCCACCGTCAGTACGCGCGCGCCGGTCTCTTCCTCGATCCTGCGCCCCGCGCTTTCGATCGCCGCCGCATCGCGCGACCCAATCGATACCTGCACGCCCTCTTCCGCCAGCCCGCGCGCCACCGCATATCCCAACCCGCGGCTCGCTCCGGCCACCATAGCCACTTTATTCGTCAGACTTAAATTCATGGATAGCTTCCTAGTCTACCGAACATTCAGGCTGTTGGCTGTTCTTATAAAGTAGAACCAATGACCAAGCTGTTCTTCGCATCCGCGCTTGCATCGATCGCCGCCTTCGCGCAGCTCGGCTCCGATCCTCTCTCACCGCTTCGGGAAGGCCTCGACCGCAAGGAAGCGCTCCAGATCACCGAGAACATCTACCAAGCCGTTGGCTTCGGCAACACGTTTCTTGTCACTACCCCCGACGGCAACGTGATCATCGATACATCGTCCATCTTGTCCGCGCCGCTCCACGTGAAACTGTTGAAGGCACGTAGCGCAGCTCCTGTGAAGTACATCATCCTGACCCATGGCCACGGCGATCATACCGGCGGCGTTGCCTTGTGGAAGGAACCGGGAACGCAGGTGATCGCGCAAAAGAATCAGGTGGAATTTCTGAACTATCAGGAGAGGCTCAACCGGTTTTTCGCGCTCCGCAACTCCGCCCAGTTCGTCTTTCCCACACCACCGGCGATGACCTGGCCCGGCGATGAAGGCGCGAAGCAACTCGCCACGATTCTCTTCGACGACAAATATGAGTTCACGCTAGGCGGCGTGAAATTCCAGCTTTTCTCTACTCCCGGGGAAACGCCCGATCATCTTTCCGTGTGGATTCCGCAATGGAAAGCCGCGTTCACCGGCGATAACTTCTATGCGTCGTTCCCCAACATTTATACCCTGCGTGGAACCGAGCCGCGTATGGCGCTCGATTACGTTCATTCCCTCGATAAGGTTTTGTCGTGGAATCCGGAGATTCTCTTGCCGAGCCACGGCCCCGCAATCAGCGGCGCGGCGGAAATTACGACTCGCGTAACAAAATATCGCGACGCGATTCTTTACGTGCATGACGCAGTCGTGAAAGGAATGAACGACGGCAAGGATGTCTTCACGCTGATGCGCGAGATCAAACTGCCGGAAAATCTGAATGTCGGCGAAGGCTACGGCAAGCTCACCTGGTCGATTCGCGGGATCTACGAAGGCTACGCCGGCTGGTTCGATTTGAATCCGGCAACCATGTATGAGGCCCCTCCGTCATCTCCCTACAATGACCTGGTGAAGCTGGCAGGAGGCCCGGATCCAGTAGTAGCGCGTGCCAGAGAAGTGCTTCAGGAAGGCCGCGCAGCCGAAGCATTGCGTCTAATCGACGCCGCCCTAACAGCCGACCCGCATCATCGCGGAGCTTGGCAAGCAAGACTGAAAGCTCTGGAGTACCTCCGCGACCACTCCAAAAATTCCAACGAACAAGGCTGGCTAAACTACAGCATCAGAGAAACCCAGGCAAAGTTAAAATAGCCGCGCGAAGCGCAACCTAATTCCGGCTACTGGCTTCTTCTTCAGAGCACGCGAAGCGTGCCAGCAGGAAACTCAATCACCCAATCTTTGTTATCTCTCTGCCGTTCAAATTCCGCACGACCCACATCCGCGAAAATGCCGCCTTCGAATTCCAGCCGCATCCATTGAGCCTTCTCAACCGCGCGCAACAATATCCCCGGGATCTGGTTCGGACCCGGCTTCCCGAGCCGCGCCGAAACAACCAGCTGCTCCGGCCGCACGCACAAGATAACGCGATCCCCTTTGAAGCGCCCCGGGAAATACGGACCCTCCAGTTCAAACTCGCCCATCTGTACTTTACTCGTATTGCGTCCCGGATCCAGCGCGCGGATTTCGCATGGGATCAGATTGTACGCGCCCAGCAGCCGCGCCACTTCGAGATTCGCCGGCTGATCCAGAATTTTTCGCGGTGTCCCGCTCTGCACGATCTTTCCTTCGCGTAGGATCAACATCTCTTCGCCCAGTTCGAAACATTCGTCCAGATCGTGCGTAACCAGCAGCACCGGAGTCTTGAAATCCGCGCGCACCTGCCGCAGTACTTCGTAGAATTCTGTCTTCAGCGGCGCATCGAGGCCTTGTCCAGGCTCATCCAGCAATAACAATTTTGGCGCTACGATCAACGCCCGTGCGATGGAGCACCGCTGCCTCTGTCCTCCCGAAACCTCATGCGCACGCCGTCCCGCGGCTTCCGTCAATCGAAAAGTCTCCAGCATCTCGTTCACCCGCCGATGCCGTTCCAAGCGCGGCCGGCGCTCCGCCGCGAACATCAGGTTCTGTCGCAGAGTCATGTGCGGAAACAACGCATAATTTTGAAACACGTATCCGCAGTTGCGCGCCTGCGGAGGCAAATGCACCCCTGTCGCACCATCGAACAGCAGCTCGTCGTCCAGCAGAATGCGCCCTTCGTCCGGTCGCGTGAAGCCGGCGATCGCATCAAGCACTTGTGTCTTGCCGGACCCGCTCGGCCCGAACAACACCGTCACACCGGAGGCCGCTTGAAACTCCAGTTCCAGCGAAAATCCAGCCGAATCAGGACGCTGCGGAAATGTTTTACGAAGGCGCGCCTGAAGCATGGTAATCAGCGGGGATTCAGACGATTCGCAACACTCAGAATCGCCAGCATGATAATCGATACCACCAGCACGAAGGTCCGCGCCACCGCTCCGTTGCCCGCTTCCACCGCGTCGTAAATCGCCAGCGAAACAGTTTGGGTGCGCCCCGGAATATTGCCCGCCACCATCAGCGTGATGCCGAAATCGCCCATCGCTTGTGCGAACGCCAGCGCCCCCGCCGCAAAAATCGACCGATGCGCAAGAGGCAGAGTCACCCGCCAAAATAATCGCCATTCTGACGCCCCGAGCGTTCGCGCCGCGCGCTCATAACTGCGGTCGACGCTTTCAAACGCCGCCCGCGCCGATTTTACCAGCAGCGGCAGCGAATGCAACAGCGCCGCCACTACCGCCGCTTTCCACGTGAATACCAGCGGCGATCCAAAAATCATTTCCCACAGTTTTCCCAGCGGACTCGCTCGTCCGATCAACACCAGCAAGTAGTAGCCGAGCACGGTGGGAGGCAGCACCAGTGGCAACGTGACCATCGCATCCACCACTTCTTTAAATCGAAATTCGCGATTAGCCAGGATGTAAGCCAGCCACAACCCGAACGCCAGCGCCACCGCGGTCGACACCACAGCCACGCGCAGGCTGAGCCACAGCGGAAACCAGTCGATCTGCATGGATGGTCAATTATAACGGTTCGAATCTCGCCGTGAAATGCCGCAGATAAGCCGGCGAATAAGTCATTCGCAGTCCGCGCAGCGAATCCTTGCGAGCATTTACTTCAAGAATCGCTTCCACCAGATAATCGATATGACTCTGCGTGTAAACGCGCCGCGGAATCGCCAGACGCAATAATTCATGCCGCGCGTGTTCCCCGAACATTACTGACCCGATCTCGACGCTCCGCACTCCCGCGTGCCGATACAATTCCACCGCCAGCGATTGACCCGGAAACTCGTGTTTCGGAATATGCGGCAACATCTTCCCCGCGTCGATGTAAATCGCGTGGCCGCCCGGAGGCTCGACGATCGGCACTCCATGATCCGCAATTTTTCGACCCAGATAACCCGTCGACGCGATTCGATATTCCAGATAGTCGCGATCCAACACTTCTTCCAACCCCACCGCGATCGCTTCCAGATCGCGCCCGGCCAGTCCGCCGTAAGTCGGGAAACCCTCCGTCAAAATCAGCAAATCGCGCTCCTTCAGCGCGACCTCGTCGTCATTCGTGCATAGAATCCCGCCGATATTCGCGAACGCATCTTTCTTTGCGGAGAACGTGCAGCCATCCGCGTGCGAAAACATTGCCTGCGCAACTTGTTTCGGTGTCAGCCGCTCGAACCCAGGCTCCTGCTGTTGAATGAACCACGCGTTTTCCGCGAACCGGCACGCATCCAGATAAAACGGAATCTTATGCTGCTTGGCGATCGTATGCACCGCGCGGATATTCGCCATCGAAACCGGCTGTCCTCCGCCGGAATTGTTCGTCACCGTCAGCATGATCAGCGGAATCTTCGCCGCGCCCTCTATTTCAATCAGCCTTTCGAGCGCCGCGACGTCCATGTTCCCTTTGAACGGAATCCTCGCCTGCGTGTCGGACGCCTCCGGCAGCGGCAGATCTACCGCCCGCGCTCCACTGAATTCAATGTTCGCCCGCGTCGTATCGAAGTGAGTATTGTTCGGCACGACATGCCCTGGCCGGCACATCACCGTAAATAGAATGCGCTCCGCCGCCCGTCCCTGATGCGTGGGAATCATGTGGCCGAACCCCGTCAGTTCGTCCACCACCTTCTTCAACCGGAAAAAGCTCTCGCTCCCCGCGTACGATTCGTCGCCCCGCATCATCGCCGACCACTGCGCCGTCGACATCGCGCTGGTGCCCGAATCCGTCAGCAAATCGATCAGGATGTCGTTCGCCCGCAGCTCGAAAAGGTTATACCCGGCTTTTTGAAGAAATGTTTCGCGCTGCGCCGGCGTCGTGTGGCGCAACGGCTCGACGCTACGGATGCGGAACGGCTCGATGATGGTTTTCATCCATCCCTATCGTGTCACTACCCGGCCTTGTCCGCTAGCACCCGCACGTGATTGTCGCGAACCTCAACGTACCCGCCGGATACCGTGATCTCGCGCGTCTGCCCGCCAGACGTGATTTTCAGCACGCCCGCTCCCAATTCCCCCAGTAGCGCCGCGTGACCCGGCAGCACGCCCAAATAGCCGTCCTTGCCCGGAATTTCAGCGTACTCCGCCTGCTGATCTAGCACCAGTTTCTCGGGCGTCACCACTTCGATCTGGAACGTCTCCGCCATCAGCGTTTCTTCTTGATCTCTTCGTAAGCTTCCAGCACATCGTCGATCGATCCCTGCATGTAGAACGCCTGCTCCGGAATCTCGTCGTGCTTCCCTTCAACGACCTCTTTAAAGCTCCGCACCGTATCGGCCACCTTGACGTACTTGCCCTTGCGACCCGTAAACGCCTCCGCCACATGGAACGGTTGCGACAAAAACTTCTGAATCTTACGCGCCCGCGCCACCGTCGCCTTGTCCTCGTCCGACAATTCGTCGACGCCCAGAATCGCGATAATGTCCTGCAAATCTTTATAGCGTTGCAGAATCAGCTTCACCGCTTGCGCGACATCGTAATGTTCCTGTCCGATAATCAGCGGATCCAAAATTCGTGACGTCGATGCCAGCGGATCCACCGCCGGATAAATTCCCAGCTCCGAAATCGCGCGCGAAAGATTCGTCGTCGCGTCCAAGTGCGCGAACGTCGTCGCCGGCGCCGGATCCGTATAGTCGTCGGCAGGCACGTAAATCGCCTGTACCGACGTAATCGACCCGCTCTTGGTCGACGTAATCCGCTCCTGCAAATCGCCCATTTCGCTTGCCAGGTTCGGCTGATATCCCACCGCGCTCGGCATGCGTCCCAGCAGCGCGCTTACTTCGGACCCCGCCTGCGTGAACCGGAAAATATTGTCGATGAACAGCAGCACGTCCTGATGTTCTTCGTCGCGGAAATACTCCGCCACCGTCAGCGCCGTCAGCGCCACCCGCAAACGCGCCCCCGGAGGCTCCGTCATCTGCCCATAAATCAGCGCGCATTTCGATTTCGTAAAATCGTGCGGATCGATCACGCCGGATTCTTGAAACTCCAGCCACAAATCGTTCCCTTCGCGCGTCCGCTCGCCCACCCCCGCGAATACCGATACGCCGCCATGCTTCGTCGCAAGGTTCGAAATCAGCTCCTGAATGATGACCGTCTTGCCCACGCCCGCGCCGCCGAACAACCCAATCTTGCCGCCGCGTAAATACGGTTCCAGCAAATCGACGACTTTAATTCCCGTCTCGAACATCTGCAATTCAGTCGACTGCTCATCGAACTTCGGCGCCGGCCTGTGAATCGGATAATGTTGCGCCGTGTTCACCGGACCCATATTGTCCACCGGCTCGCCGATCACGTTCAGCACCCGCCCCAGCGTCTCCCGGCCCACCGGCACCGTCACCGGCCGCCCCAGATTTTCCACGTGCATCCCGCGCACCAGCCCATCGGTTGGTTGCAGAGCGATCGTGCGTACCCGGCTCTCGCCGATATGCTGCGCCACTTCGCAAATAATATCGATCGGCGTCGGCACCTCGAAACCCTTACTCGTGATGCGCAGCGCCGTCCGGATCACCGGAATCTGTCCCTCTGGAAATTCCACGTCAACAGCCGGTCCGGCCACCTGAATCACTTTTCCATCAACACTCATAAAATCCCTCTACTCCCCAGCAGCAAAACACTGCGAAAAACCGGGACTGACTACTCTGTCCCAAGGCGGGCTAAAGCCCGCGCAAACTCTCTAAATCAGGTCGCCGCGTGGACAGAGCGGTTTGTCCCGGCCTTTCGCCCTACGCTCTAACTTCCTACTCCAGCGCCGCCGCCCCGCTCACCACTTCAATAATTTCCCTCGTGATACTAGCCTGCCGCACCCTGTTCATATACAGCGTCAGCTTGTCGATCACGTCATTCGCGTTCTGCGTCGCCGCATCCATCGCCGTCATGCGGGCCGCCAGGTACGCCGCCGCCGATTCCAGCAGCGCCCGATAAATTTGCACCTTCAGATACCGCGGCAGCAGGCTCCCCAGAATCTCCTCCGGCTTCTGTTCGTAGATATAATCCACCGGCGTAGCCGACTTCGGCACTTCAATCGGTAGCAGCCGCGTCTGCGCGATCGTGGACGACATCACGCTCTTGAACTCATTCACAAACAGATAAACCGCGTCGATTTCCGCCTTCGCGAAGCGATCGATAATCGCCTGCGCAATTTTCTCCGCGTCCTCGAACTTCACGTTTCGAAACACGTCGATGTGCTCGCCTGCGATATGCGAAAAGCGCTTTTTGAAGTAGTCGCGCCCTTTGCGCCCGATCAGTTCAAAACTCAAATCGTCTGCCGTCCGCTCATTCGCGAACCGATGCGCCATCTTGATCAGGTTCGCATTGAACCCGCCCGCCAGTCCGCCATCCGCTGTAATCACCACCAGCAAAATTCGCTTTTCCGGACGCACCACTAATAAAGGATGCGTATCGCCATCACCCGCGCTGGCCACCGCTTCCGCCACATTGGCCAGCATCTGCTGAATCGCCTTCGCGTACGGCCGCGCCGCAATCGCCCGCTCCTGAGCCTTCCGCAGCTTCGCCGCCGAGACCATTTTCATGGCCTTCGTGATCTGCTGCGTATTCTTAACCGAGCGGACCCGCCGCCGGATATCAATCAAACTAGGCATTTTATTCTGGCTACTGGCTCCAGGCTACTGGCTACTTCTTCCCATGCTCCTGCAAAAACTTCGCCTTGAATTCCTTCACAATCGATTCAATCTGAGCCTTAATCTCATCCGTCAGCGCTTTCTTCTCGCGAATCGATGGCAGCAATCCAGGATGCGCATTCTCGACAAACTTGAACAACTCCGCTTCGAACGGCCTCACTTGAGCCAGCGGCAAATCGTCCAGCACTCCCTGCGTGCCCACATAAAGGATGAGGACCTGCTTCTCCACCGGCACCGGCGAATATTGCCCCTGCTTCAGCAATTCCACCATCCGCGCCCCGCGCGTCAACTGATCGGCGGAAGATTTATCCAACTCGGATCCGAACTGCGCGAACGCCGCCAGCGCTCGATACTGCGCCAGATCCAAGCGTAGCGATCCGGCAACTTGCTTCATCGCCTTGATCTGCGCATTGCTGCCCACGCGGCTAACCGAAATACCCACGTTAATGGCCGGACGCACATTCGAATTGAACAGATCGGATTCCAAATAAATCTGTCCGTCCGTAATGGAAATCACGTTCGTCGGAATATACGCCGAAACGTCGCCCGCCTGCGTCTCGATAAATGGCAGCGCCGTCAGAGACCCGCCGCCTTTATCGGCCGAAAGCTTCGCCGCCCGCTCCAGTAGACGGCTATGTAAGTAGAACACGTCGCCCGGAAACGCCTCGCGCCCCGGAGGACGCCGCAGCAGCAGCGAAATCTCGCGATA
>Ga0116129_1000454_pt1 | contig 26639 bp, 29 predicted proteins | sample June2015DPH_17_2_FD_89732 | JGI IMG/M metagenome (GOLD analysis project Ga0116129, IMG submission 89732) | Peatland microbial communities from SPRUCE experiment site at the Marcell Experimental Forest, Minnesota, USA - June2015DPH_17_10 | ecosystem: Environmental > Terrestrial > Soil > Wetlands...
AACAGCGGCGACACCGGCGCAACGACCGATCGTCCCGTCATCAACGGAGTGGTCATCGGACGCGACACCGGCCGCGGGAATCCGATTTATGATGTGTCTCCGTTCCTGGAGCGCGCGTTTGCGTTTGGCGAGCGGCTGCATGTGAATCTGCGGGCGGAGGCGTTTAACGTACTGAATCACGTGAACCAGGTCGGCTATAGCGGGACATATGGCAACGGCTCGACGCCAGCGCCGGGGTTTGGGGCTCCGCTGGTGGGGATTACGAATCAGTTGCCGGCGCGGTCGTTGCAGTTTTCGGTGAGGGTCGCGTTTTAGCCTGCGCTTCTCGCCTACCCGCTTCCTGACGGTCGCGGCTTCAGCGCCATGCTCCATCGTCTGCTGCGTCGCGGCCACGTGCTCAAGTGCAGTCCCCGCCGTTGGCGCGCCAAGGCAGAACGTCGATCGGGAGGCCAATGATCGCGCACGGTGTCACCTTGGATGCAGGGTCAAGAGTCGGAATCCAGGCGCAGAACTGCATAGCAGATCGGCTTCGAAGACCTGGCAATCTTGGACGAATCTTGGAAGAGCATGCTTGTGCCAATGTATTCCCCCATCCGTCGTGTACGCAAGCCTGCTTTGCCCCTTGCCTTCCAAAAAAAAGACGAAGCCTCGTTCTCTGGAAGTAAATCGAACTACGTTTGCCTGCTTGTCCTTCCCTTGAAACGATAAATCAGGATCCGGCGTCCAATGCTTTCCTCCGTCAACGGTGGAATACAAATAGGTGCCCTCACCGTTGGAATTCCAAATGGTGAGCCAGCCGCGCTGTTGATCGAAGAAGAATAGATCGCGTACCCGCTCCGGTTGTCGTGGAGGAGTCGTGCGGGACTCTTCCCAGTCCCTTCCTCCATTGACGGTTCGGAACACCAAGAGGTCCTTTCCGTCCATGCCCGTGGTGCCGGCGATCCATCCGTTGTCGGGCGTTAGGAAGACCATGCGATCGATAAAACGGATATCCGGGATCTTGGTTTTCGCCCAGGATCGGCCTCCGTCATTCGTACGAAAGAACTGGTCGGCCACGGTTCCGTAGCCACGGCTATCCTCAAGGAACTGCATCCTTTGCAAGAACTGTTGGGACACGCTTTGCCAATGCTGGCCGCCGTCCCGCGTACTGATGATCTCTGGGTCGCCCCCGATGTCCCTCCACACGAAAAGGCAAGCCGTGCGTCTGGGTCGGTGTACGTTTGGGTTTGGGGGACTTCTTTCCAAGTGAGGCCGGCATCCGTGCTATGGACAACGATAGTATTTACTCCACCTAGATGGTCCTCGGAGCCAACGCCCCACACTTCGCTACGGCTGACGAATTGAATCTCTCCCAGCCTAGCGGCGATCTCGCATCCGAGGCATTTACCCTCATTCCAGGTCAGCACGAAGGGAGCGTTTGCCGCTTTTCGGTCTTGCCCGTACCCGACCGAAACAAGTTGTGCCAGCACGAACATCATCGCTACAGGCTTTTTCACCCCAGCGTCCCCCAATGCGGCTCCTCACGCGCCAACTGGTTTCGCGCAGAAGCGTTCAACGTACTGAATCACGTGAACCAGGTAGGGTATTGCGGGACTTATGGCAACGGCTCGACGCCAGCGCCGGGGTTTGGGGCTCCGCTGGTGGGGATTACAAATCAGTTCCCGGCGCGGTCGTTGCAATTTTCGGTGAGGGTGGCGTTTCAAGAAAGAAATATTAGCGCCCGACGGGCGTGATGACGGCAGATAAAACTCCGTTGTCTGTGCGTTAGAATCGACATGTGCTCGCGAATCGAGAAGCAGAGACGTGCACCTTTGACGACCTTGAAACGTTTGCCATTTTTGACCACCCTGAGGGCGCCTGCTCCCCTTTAGAAGCTGGCAGGAAGTACCGCACCTTTGGAGATCCGGCTGGTGTAGATGCGCTCAGACGAATCGCGCTTGGTCTGGTTGAGGGTGGATATGTAATAACAAAAGTGAAGCCGGCGTTTGGAATTGAAGCAGGTTGCGTAGCTCGTCCATGTTTTCGCGAAGGCCGACGAGGGCGTCGGCCGCGGACCTGGGGTCCGCCCCACAAGTGACTTGAGACCTTTCCAGCTAATTCCGGGTCACTACGCTAGACTTTAAAGGCCGGTCGGGTCCGGGATTACGCGATCTATATAAGTATTGGGCTGGGCCTTGTCGCATTCGCTGGGTGGGTGGCGACGCACTACCCGGGGATTTCGAAGACGGACTTTAAGTGGATCGCTCTTGCCGGGGAGACACCAATTTTGTTCGGCTACGCCGTCGCGGACTATCGACGTTGCTTCAAACGGCCGCGCTTCTGGGGCGTGGTCCTCGCGTGCGTGGCTATTCATCTCGCCATATATTCAGTGGTCCTCGCCCACGTCAACTCGTTCAGCCCACTTTGGTACCCTGCAATCTTTCCAATTGAAGCCATAGGTCTCGAAAAGATGCTTGTAGCAGCAGGCTATGCGCCGGGAGTTTCGCTGGCGAAATTTCTCCTGCGCAGGAAAAAGCAAGTGTCTCAACGGCACGAGCGAGACCGACAACCACTCAAAGGTGGTGTACACTGTAATCGTGGCGCTTGTTCCTCCTTATATCGAAAGCCTCCACCCGTATGAGCCTGGGCGTAGCATTGAGGATGTGCGGCGGGCTTATGGGCTGACTCGGGTTGCCAAGCTGGCTTCTAATGAGAATCCGCTGGGGCCTTCGCCTAAGGCGCTGGAGGCGATTGCTAGGAATCTGGGCTCGCTCAATTATTATCCGAATGGCGGGCTTGATTTGCGGGTGCGGCTGGCCGAGGAGTTCGATCTCAAGGTCGAGAACGTGATTGCGGGGAGTGGGTCTGACAGCATTATGTCGGGGATCATTCGCGCGTTTCTGTGCGATGACGATGAGGTGCTGACGACTGAATCGGCGTTTATCGGGTTTCAGGTGCTGGCGCGGTCGCGCGGGGTGGCTTATCGCACCGTTCCTTATCGCGACTGGCATTATGATTTAAAGGCGCTGGCGGCGGCGATTACGGAGAAAACCAAGATTATTTATCTGGCGAATCCGAATAATCCCACCGGAACGATTTTCTCGCGGCACGAATTCGATGAGTTTTACCGGCACGTGCCGGAGCGAGTGCTCATCATTTTAGATGAAGCGTATTTCGAGTACGCCAAGGACAATCCGCGCTATCCGGATTCGATGCATTACCGCTATGACAATGTCATCACTTTGCGGACGTTTTCGAAGATTTATGGACTGGCGGGGCTGCGCGTCGGCTACGGATTCGCGCACGAGGAACTGATTGCCAACCTTCTTAAAGTCAAGCTGCCGTTTGAGCCTAGCGGGCTCGCGCAGATTGCCGCGATTGCCGCGCTCGACGATAAAGAGTTCGTGCATCGGGCATTGGAATTGAATGCACGCGGGATGCGGCTGATCGGCGAATCTCTGCGCACGATGGGTTTCGACGTCGTTCCGTCCGAGGCGAATTTCGTGATGGTGCCGCTTGAAAGCGCGGACGCCGCGAAGGCTTTCACTGAGGAGCTGCTCCGCAAAGGGGTGATCGTGCGCCCACTGGGAGCATTCGGCCTGCCGCATTGCGTACGAATTTCGACGGGAACGGACGAAGACAATCAGATGCTTCTTGAAGAAGTAGCCAGCAGCCAGGAGCCAGTAGCCAGAATGGGGGATGGGTTATGCAGAGTCTTGAAGTAGAGCCAGTTGTTCGTGACGGCGCGGACTTTCTGCCATTGAAGGGCACCGATTACGTCGAATTTTATGTCGGCAATGCGCGGCAGGCTGCGCATTATTACCGGTCGGCGTTTGGGATGAAGCTGACGGGCTATAGCGGGCCTGAGACTGGGATGCGTGATCGCGCCAGTTATGTTTTGGAGCAGGGACAAATACGATTTGTATTGACGACTGCGCTGCGGGCGGATAGTCCCATCGCCGAACATGTCCGGCTGCATGGGGACGGGGTGCGGGATATCGTGCTCACGGTTGACGATGCGGATTCGGCTTATTTGGAAACGACGAAGCGCGGAGCGCACGGGGTGCGCGAGCCGTTTACGCTACGTGACGACCAGGGCGAAGTTCGCATGGCGTCGATCGCGGCTTACGGAGACACTCTGCACACCTTTGTCGAGCGGCGCAATTTCAAAGGCCCGTTCCTGCCGGGGTTCGTTGCGATCGACGGGCCGGATCCGGTGGCGCGCCCCACTGGATTGAAATATATCGATCATATGGTGGGCAACGTCGGCTGGAATCAGATGAACGCCTGGGTTCATTTTTACGAAAACGTGATGGGATTCAAGCTGTATCAGACGTTCGACGACAAAGATATCTCTACCGAATATTCGGCCTTGATGTCGAAAGTGATGTCGAACGGCAATGGGCGTATTAAATTTCCGATCAATGAGCCGGCCGAGGGGCGGAAGAAATCGCAGATCGAGGAATATCTGGATTTCTATGGCGGTCCGGGCGTGCAGCACATTGCGCTGGGAACGGGAAATATCGTCGAGACGGTGACGCTGCTGCGCAATCAAGGGGTCGATTTTTTGAAGGTCCCGAGCTCCTATTACCGGGAGCTGACGGCGCGCGTGGGCCATATCGACGAGCCTCTGGATAAGCTGGAAGAGCTGGGAATCCTGGTCGATCGCGACGATGAAGGCTACATGCTGCAAATCTTCACGCGTCCGGTGGAGGATAGGCCCACGCTGTTCTATGAAGTGATTCAGCGCAAGGGCAGCCGGAGCTTCGGAAAAGGCAATTTCCGAGCGCTTTTCGAGGCGATTGAGCGGGAACAAGAACTGCGCGGGAATCTTTAACCGAACAGACCGTCCCACGAACGGACAGAGCGGTGTTGCCATTCCCTGGTAAGTCCTTTTCTTGAGGATGGTTAGGTTTGGCCGACGGCGTGCTATTTTCCGCTGATATGAACACGCTCCTGGCAGACCTTCGCTACGCGTTTCGAACTCTTCGGAAGAGTCCGGGCTTCACGCTGATCGCCATGCTTTCTCTCGCTTTGGGTATTGGCGCGAACACGGCGATGTTCAGCTTTGTGGACTCGGTGCTGCTGCGGCCGCTTCCGGTGAAGGACTCCGGGGCGATTATCGCGCTGCACGGCACGGTGCCCGGCACGCAGTTCGAAAGCATTTCCTATCCGGATTACGTCGACTTGCGCGATCAGGCGCGAACGCTGCGGACGGTGGTGGCGTTCGAGCAACTACCGGCCGGCGTGAGCGCGAGCCGCGAAGCGCTGCCGCAGATGACGATGGGCTATCTGGTGAGCGGAAATTTCTTTTCCGGCCTTGGGATTGACGTTCCCACCGGACGCGGATTCCGCGAGGAAGAGGACAGTCCGCAGAGCAAGGACAACCTTGTTACGGTGATCAGCCATTCTTTCTGGGAGCGTCATTTCGATTCCGATCCGAAGGTGGTGGGCCGCACGGTGCGCGTGAATGGAGCCGAGTTCACCGTGATTGGCGTCGCCGGGGAAAACTTCACGGGACCGGAAGCGTACATGCAGCCGTCCTTTTATGTGCCGCTGCATTCTTACCGGCAGTCGGCGCCAATGGTCACGGATAAGGATTTTTTGACTTCGCGGAAGCCGAAACCGCTCGCTGTATTTGCCCGATTGCAGCCTGGGGTGAGCATCAAGACGGCGCAGGCGGAACTGGCGACGATGGCGAAAGCGCTGGCGGCGCAGTATCCGGAGACGAATCGGGAGCGAACGTTCACCGCGCTGAGCTACAGGGACGATCGTTTCGAGAACGACAAGGTGGATGCGATCCTCAGCATGACGCTGTTGGGGATCACGGGACTGGTGTTATTAATCGCCTGCGCGAACGTCGCGAATTTATTGCTGGCGCGGGGAACGGGGCGGGTGCGGGAGATCGCGATTCGGATGGCAATCGGGGCGGGGCGCGGCACGCTGATACGGCAACTGCTGACCGAAAGCATGCTGCTGGCGCTGCTGGGCGGCGCGGCGGGAATCGTGGTGGGATATGCAGGAGTGCAATTCCTGGCCTCTATCCCGCTGCCGAGCGATTATCCGATTAATTTGGGGATCCTGATGGATTCGCGGCTGCTGGTTTTCAGCCTGCTGCTGTCGATCGCGACCGGGATTATTTTCGGTCTGCTGCCGGCGCTGCGCAGCACACGGATGGAGTTGAATACGACGATCAAGGCCAGCGACGTGGGACCGCGGCGGCCGGGATTCTGGCGAGGGCGTCTGGCGGGCCGCAACCTGCTGGTGAGCGTGCAACTGGCGCTCTCGGTGGTGCTGCTGGTGGCCTCCGGAATGTTCGTGCGCGGCTTCACCGCGGCGCGAAAGATGGATCCTGGGTTTCGCATCGACCACACGCTGCTGGTTTCCTTCAACGCGAGCCTGATCCGCTACGACGAGGGAAAGTCGCGCGAGTTTTACCGGACGTTGATCGATCGGGTGCGGGATCTGCCGGGCGTGACCGACGCTGCGCTTGCCACCCATTATCCGTTCTCGACGAATGTATCGACGCGCAGCGTGGTGGTCGACGGCTATCAGCCGCGCCCGGGCGAAGAAAAGCCTTTTGCGTTCGTGAATATGGTCGGCGACCATTACTTCAGCCTGATGGAAACGAAGATGCTGCGCGGGCGCACCTTCGATGCGCGCGATACCGCTACGTCGCCGCGGGTGGTGGTTATTAACGATACGCTTGCGTCACGGTTGTTTCCCAACCGCGATGCGCTGGGCGCGCAGATGCGGCTCGACGATGACAAGGGGCCGCTGGTCGAGATTGTCGGCATCGCGAAGACGGGAACGTATCTTTACTGGTCTGAGCCGCCGCAGCCTTTTCTGTGGATGCCGTTCACGCAGGACTATGATCCGCTGGTGACGTTGCACGTTCGCACGGCGGGCGATCCGGCGGCGATGGCGGGCGCGATTCGCGATGCGGTGCGCGCCATTAATCCGGATATGCCGGTGTTCAGCGTACGGTCCATGGAAGCGTTCTATGACGCGAGGGCGATGCTGGGTCCGCGGCTCACGATGCAGATCGTCACGGCGATGGGGTTAACAGGCATGCTGCTCGCGGTGATCGGCCTTTACGGAGTGGTCGCGTATGCGGTGAGCCGCAGGACGCGCGAGATCGGCATCCGCATGGCGATCGGGGCTAAGCCGCAAGACGTGTTGCGGATGATCCTGGGCCAAGGCTTGGTGTTTACCGCGATCGGCGTCGGCGTCGGGTTGTCAATCGCGTTCTTCGCCAGCCGCGTGCTGGGCGGTTTCATTGTCGGCGTGAAGCCGCACGATCCGGCGATTTTCCTGAGTATTCCGTTCATTCTGGCGGCAGTAATGATGGCAGCCTGCTGGCTGCCGGCGCGGCGGGCGGCAAGAATCGATCCGACGCTCGCACTGCGGCAGGAGTGACGGGAAGGGGACACGCGCCAGGGGCAGGCGCTAGGAAAGACTTCTGTGCTAACCTGTCCGCGAAATGCCCAGTCGCAAAGGCGCTACGTTCGCCATCATCATTCTGTTCATCATTAATATCCTGAATTTCTACGACCGCAATGTCGCCGGTGCTCTGGTCGAGCCGATGCGCAAGGAGTTTCACCTCAGCGACACGCAAGTCGGATTGCTGGGCACCGCCTTCACGGTTCTCTACGCCATCATCGGCGTGCCGCTTGGCCGCATCGCCGATGTATGGAGCCGCAAGCGTCTGCTGGCCGGCGGCATGGTGATCTGGGGTGTGCTGACGGCGCTGGCCGCGGTGGTCACCAGCTTCGGCGGATTGATGATATCTCGGCTCGGGGTTGGGGTGGGAGAAGCGGCCTGCGCGCCGACGGCCACTAGTTGGATCGGAGACCTGGTGCCACCATCGAAACGGGCGCGGGCATTGGCGTTGTTCATGCTCGGCGTGCCGGTGGGCGGAGCGCTGAGCTATTTTTTTAGCGGGCCGATCGCACAAGCTTACGGATGGCGGACGGCCATGGTGATCGCCGCAGTACCGGCGTTTCTGTTGCTGCCGGTGCTGCTGTTCGTTCATGAGCCGGAGCGTGGCGCGTCCGAAGAGCGCATGCATGCCGCGGCGCCGGCGTCGATGTGGAGCGTGCTGCGCATCCCGACGTTGTGGTGGATCATCGCGTCCGGCGCGTTGATCAATTTCAATATGTACGCCATCGGCACCTTCATGCCGGCGCTGCTGGGGCGAATTCATGGCTTGAAAGTGGGACCGGCGGGCGTTGCGACCGGCATTCTTTACATCACCGGAGGCATCGCGGGAGGCCTGCTCGCCGGATGGATCGGCGACCGGATTATCCATAAAAGGAAGAACGGACGATTGCTCGCGTGCGCGCTGATTTCGCTGGCCGGCGCTCCATTCGCGTATTTCGGCGCGATGCAGCCGAAGGGCGCGCTGATCGCCGCGGTGGCACTGTGGACGGTCGCCTACGGATCGCTGAACAGCTACTACGGATTGGTCTATTCGTCGATTCAGGACATCGTCGCGCCGGCGCAGCGCGGAGCCACCATGGCGCTGTATTTCATGGCGATGTATCTGTGCGGCGCATCGTTCGGACCCCTGCTGACAGGCAAATTAAGCGACCACTTTGCGCGGCGCGCCGCCGAGGCCGCGGGATCGATCACGATCACCGATGCCGCGCGAGCGCTGGGATTACAGCAGGCAATGCTGGCGGTGCCGATATGCAGCGTGTTGCTGGCGCTGGTGCTCTATATGGGCTCGCGGACGATTACCATCGATATCGAGCGTCGTGACGCTGCGGCCGCATTGGCCCGGGTCGCGTAAAATCAGATATGGTCGTTGTTGTTTTTCGTTCCCGTTTGAGCGCCGAAGCGGGCGACGATTATTCCGAGATGGCCGCGAAGATGCTCGCCACGGCACAAGAAATGCCCGGTTTCGTCGAGTTCAAATCCTTCAAATCCGATGACGGCGAGCGCGTTTCGCTGGTCTACTGGCAGGATCACGAAACCATGGCCGCCTGGAGAAATCACCCGCGGCATCGCATCGCGCAGAGCAGCGGCCGTTCGAGATGGTACGCGTCTTACCGGATCGAAGTGGCGGATATCGTGCGAGAAAACAAGTTCGAGCGTTAGCGCTTCTGGTTGTTCTCAAAACTAACGCGCATCTCTTTATCGATGCGTATCGCGAGCCCATCCGGATACGTCGTGTACTTCTGATAAAGATTCATGTGGTCGCGCCCCGGCACCACTTCGCAGGCGTCCTCACGACCCTTCGATTTCAGAAATCCGCAGAACATAATCGCAGCCTCCTCCAGATGAAACGTATCTTCGGAGCCCACGACCAGATGCACTTTGCCCAATAATTTCGGCCCTAGCGTGGCCCAATTCGCCTCGACGATTTTATGAATGTCGTACTTTTCCCAGGCCCGTTGCACAAATGGATCCTGCTCCCCGGTTTCGCGATTGAACAACTTCATCGGCCGTCCGTCCGGACCCTTCGGACTCCACACCCATTCGAAGGACGCGATCTGGCCGCCGTACTCGCCCTGCACTTCTTCCGCTTTCGCGAACTGTTCGAAGCTGGCGATTTCTTTCCCGCTCATGCGCACCAGGTTCAAAGGGCCGCCGGCTTTATTGAGATAGGCATTCTGCGTCGAGCCGGGCGTCACGTCGATACCGGTGAAACTATGCAGGTCCACCGGATCAGGCGACGTTGACCAGGTGCCTCCGAAAACATCCGGATAATTCACCTCCAGCCACATCGTGCTCCAGCCGCCGGAGGAATGCCCGGTGAGAAACCGCGCCGGCGTTTTCGGAATCAGGCGGAACTGCTTTTCGAGGTGAGGAATAAATTCTTCGGTAAGCGCGCGGCCCCACGGACCGTTATTCACCGAATCGGCAAACACATGATGACCAGTCGAAAACGAACCGTCGAGAAAAACGTGAACCATCGGGAACCGGCGCCCTTCGGTGATGTCTTTCACAATCCCTGGACCGGCGCGCCATGCGGTGGTATGATCGCCTCCGAAGCCATGAACGTTATAGACCGTCGGATACTTTTTGGCCGACGTCGCATAATCGGGCGGCAGCACCACGCCCGCCCGCATCGTGATCGGCCGTCCCCAGAATTTACTCAGCATCGGACTCACGAACTCCACCAGCTTGATGTTTTCCGTATCCACGGGCTTGGGACGCATGGGCGTCAGCTTGCTGATCACCAGTTTCACAGGCGCCGTATCGGCGGGATTGATGCCGTGCATCGTGACCACCGCGCTATACAGATCGCCACCGTCCTGCGCGCTTCTGGCGTAGCTGTGATCCGGATCGAGCAGCGCCATGAACTCATAATCGCCCGGCGCAGCGGCGGAAAACGGCTTCGGATACGCGATATTGTCGGCATCGAAAGAGATGGTGGAGCCCGCCGCGAAATACTCAACCTCTTTCGCCGCGATCCATGTTTCTCCCGGCACGAAGCCTCCGGAGAGAATCTCGCGCGGCTTTTTCGCGTCGGCTAGAAACACCAGCAGACGTCCGGAGGATCCATGCGGCGCAATCGAAGGATCGAGCGTGATTTCAAACCGCAACGGCGCGGCAGCCGCAAACACACTGATGCAGAGAGCCAGAACAAAGCGCATCTTTTCAGGCTACCGCTTCCGCAGTCCCGACGGATCCATGCCATCCCCCAGCCTCTTCATCTCAACCTGCAACTGCGCTTTCAGCGAAGCGAGTTTTAATTTCTGCGCCGCGTCACGGGCTAGGTCCGTCAATTCGTAGGGATCCTCGGCCAGATTGAAAAGATGAATCACCTCCCCTTTCGGCGTAGCGACGATTTTGTCGTAGCCGCGGACTAGCATTCTCCATTCGTCCGCTTCGCCGAACTTCCCTTCCGCGAAAACCACTTCCGACGGAGTCTTGCCGAACAGGTCCTGCCCTTGCGCACCCTCTGGAATTTCCATGCCGCAGAGCGCGAGCAGCGTCGGCATGATATCAACCTGCGACGCCAGATCGCGCGCCTCCGGCTGCAATTTGCGCGGATAGCGGATCGCCAGTGGGATGCGAACCGATTCCTCGAACGGAACCTCGCCGCCGTCGAGGCCATGAGAGCCAAGCTGCTGCCCGCAATCGGAGGTAAATGCGATCACGGTATCCTGCGCCAGATTCAGCTTATCGAGCGCGCCCAAAATTTCCCCGAGCGCGGAGTCGATATTCTTGCACCCTCCATAAAAATTCGCCACCTCCCCTCGCTCCGATGGCACCTTTGCAGAAGGAACGTTACCGCGCAAATGAACTGGGCCTGGCGCAGGCCCGCCGGCGCTGGTCAGCAAGATCCGCACCGCGAAGGGAGCCTTCGAGAAGGCCGTCGCCGCAGCGTCCGGCGTGAGCATTTTCAGGCTGCCAAGAACCTTATCATCCAACTTCGCCGCATGCGGAAATTTAGAAGTGAGCAACGCCGTCTGCGCCAGCTCTCGCTTCGGACTGGCGCAATACGTCCGCGAAAACACCACGCTTTGCGCGCCCAATTTCGCAAGGTTCGGCGCGACCAAATCGGAATCGCCATCCCACGGCGTGGCCTGCCCGCGCCAGCCGCTGGCGATTATCAGCACCAGATTCGGCGGGCGATCCGCAGCACAGGCCAGCGCCAGGGGAGTAAAAAGAAATTTTCGGCGGTCGATCAAGCCCCTATCATAATCGACTCGCGGAGATCGACACCGCAGTTCTCTACGGAAATAATCAAATCAGCACCTTGTCCACTGGCACTCCGTGCTTGCACAGATCGCAGGACGCGGCATCCTTGTAATACGTCGCGTCGAGCTTCGCAAGATAGTACAGCGGCAATGGATCGAAGCTGATCGTCTTCGGATTCGGCTGATAGATCACCACCGCCAGACCGACCACTTCCCCGCCCCTCGATTCCACCAGCTTCCTCAAGTCCGTCAGGTTCTGGCCGGAGCGCAGAATATCATCGACCAGCAGGACTTTCTCACCCGGTTTCAATTCCAGATACTGCCGGAAACGGAGCGGTTCATTCTGGTTCTCGCGCTCCGCCCAATAGACCTGGTGCGCGCGCAGAGCCTCGCAAACGCCATAGGCGACGGGCAGGCCGCCAGTGGCCGGCGCGACGATCGACAGTTCGGGAATCATCGCCCGGATGTCGGAATGCGCGCGGAGCAGTCGGCTCAAGGCCACGCTCAGGATCTTCGCCGATTCGTAGTAGCGCATGGTCAGCGCCACTTGTAAATACTCATTGGCGTGCAGCCCGTTGGTGTATTCGAAATGTCCTTCGCGCAGACCGCCGGTGCGACGGAGCAGGGCGACGACTTCATCATGGGTTGGGACAAGTTGCATAATTTGAGTGAACTAATGAGCGCCTTTTCCGCTCAAAACGTGGGGGATGGTTCGCAGCATGATTTTCCAATCGAGCGCCAGCGACCATTGATCGATATATTGCATGTCGAGCTTCATCCAGGTCTCAAAGTCGACCGAATCGCGGCCGCTCACGGCCCACAGGCACGTCAGGCCCGGACGCATGCGCAGCCTTCTTCGCTGCCACCTCTTATATTGTTCCACTTCATCCGGCAGCGCGGGCCGCGGGCCCACCAGCGACATGTCGCCTTTCAGCACATTCCATAACTGCGGCCACTCATCGATCGAAAATTTGCGCAGCCAGCGCCCGACGCCGGTGAGACGCGGATCGTTCGGGATTTTCATGGCCAGTTTACGTTCGCTCAGATGTTCGACCTCGGCGCGCATGGCTTCCGCGTTCAGGCACATGGAGCGGAACTTGTAGAACACGAATCGCCTCCCATTCAACCCGCAGCGGACTTGCCGGAAAATCGCGGGCCCTGGCGATGTCAGCCGGATCAGCAGCGCGATCAGCAGCATCACGGGAAACAAGAGCACCGCCGCCGCGCCGGCCAGCAGCAGGTCGCTGATGCGTTTGACCAGCAGCCGGATTTCATCGTGCGGCGTCGCCGAAAATGTCAGCAGCGGCGACGAACCCAACCGTTCGAGATAAACCTGGCTGTTCACGTGAGGGAAGAAATCCACCGCGACCCGCGTCTTGACGCCTTCTTCATCGCACAGCAGAAAAATTTCCTCGAGCTCCGCCAGGCGGCGGCTATCGACGGCGAAAATAATCTCATCGATGACGTGCTCCCGAAGCAAATCCGGCAGCTTTGCCAGCGGCCGCACCGGATAGCGCCGCGCCAGCTCCACTTCACCGCCGTTCTCGCCGTTGTCCGATAAAAATCCCGAGAGCCGCACGCCATATTCGTGCGCGTCTTCAATCTGCCGTCCCAGCTTGCGTCCGGCATCGCCCACGCCCACCACCATCACGTAATGGGCGGAGCCGAATTCGCGCAGCACCGCGCGTAAAGCACGGCCCGCATTCAGCCGGAACAAGCTCAGCAGAAACCAGGACCATAGCGCGAAGAGTCCGACGAAGGACCGGCTGAGGTCCAGCCGCAGCACATACTCGATCAGGATGATCGAAGCCGCGCCCAGCAGGCACTGCCGGAACGCGTCGCGCAGAAGGACCGGGGCATTGGCCGCGTCGATGCGGTCGTAAAGTTCCCACCAGAACCCTAGCGCCACCCACACCGTCAACGACCACCCCAGTAGGATCACCCTGGTCGAGGAGGTCAGAAAGAAAACGTTTTCCAGTGTCAGGCGGGAACGCGTCCAATAGGCGAGCTGGAACGCCAGCGCGACAATCAGAACGTCGGCCAGCCCGAACAGGATGCGTACTTTGCGGTGATGTCCCCGAAACACTCATGTTCAGAATACCGGAGACGGAGCGCGCAGGCCACTCTAGTACCAGCCCTACATGCCGTTCTAAGGGGGTTCATCTACTAACTTCAGGAGTTCGCCGTATTGAACTAGTGGCCTATAACCCCTAGCGTTAGATGAGAGGTGTCAGATCACCATGAGACTGATCGGTCCAGCTATTCTGCTTGCATTATCCTGCTTCGGCGGGGATGACTTTGCACCCCAGATCACCAACGTCTCACCTAAAATCGTCAAACCGGGCGACACAGTGACGATCGTCGGGCTAGCTCTCAGCGATGCGACCGTTGAGGAAGTGTACCTGAGCGACCACAAGTTCGATATGAAGGTCAAGGTCCTCGACCAGACAACGAACCAGATCAAGTTTCGCGTGCCGCCATTCGCCAAACCGGGGCGGATGCAGCTCCTGATGCTCGCCAAACCTGAAAAAGAGGGTGGGGATCCCAAACTTCTCGAACTTCCTGCCTATCTCATGATTGAAGACACTTCGCAGGAGATTACTCAGGTCCAGCCGCCGGCAAAAGGCAAAAAGTCCAAAGACCAGAACAAGCAGAAAGACCAGCAGAATCAGTAAGAGTCACCCGGAACTAATCGGCGAACATTTCCTGAAGGACCCGGAGCAGCGGCCCAGACTGCGACGCGGTGAGTTTGCCCCGGCGCTTGCGACCCGCACTTATCGCGCGTGCCGCACCCCCGGCCCTCTCGCGAAACTCGACATCGGCGGAGGCGGCGGAGGCTCCGGCGGAGGCTCCACTTTCTTCGGCCGCGCATCCAGATGCTTCAGAATCATTTCGTCCTTGGTCTTCTGGAACTTCGCCGTCCCCGGCGCCACGCCCGCCGCCGCCACCAGCTCATCGGTGACCTCTTGCGACATCGGAAGATACTTCTCGAAGTAGTTCCGGATGCGATCCTGCACCAGCCTCTGCGCCGAATACACCATCAGCCACAGCACCTGCTCGCCCGGCGCCTTAATCAGCAACTGATAAAGTTGCGACGCCTTCTTCAACTTGTCGCCCTTCAGGTCGCGCTCCAGCTTTTTCGCCGCGCCTTCCAGCTTCTGCCACGCCGCGACCTCCGTCCGGTCGAGCGCCGCATTCTTAATCAACGCTGTACGATCCTTCGCATTCAGTTCCTCCAGCAGCACGCTTAAGAACAACGGCATGCTTTGCATCTTCAGATCGGTGCCGAACGGAACCATCTGCCGCGCCTTCTGAAGCTTCGTGAAATTCGCCAGATTCAGTTTCGGACCAGTTAAAGAAGGCGAATATAATTCGATCAGTTTCTCCTCTTCCATGGTCCGCATTAAATCGGCCGACAGCGGTTCAGACGCCATATGGCGCAATTCAGCGCCCAGTGCTTCCGGCGTAATTTTGGACAGCATCTCGGCTTCCCGCGCATTGTCGTACTGCATGCGCGTCCGCTCGTCGATCGCATAGCCCAGCCGCACTTTGAAGCGGATCAGCCGCAGCATGCGTACCGGATCGTCGTAAAAAGAATAATTGTGAATGGTCCGCAATTCCTTGCGTTCGATGTCGCCCACGCCGTTGGTCGGATCGATCGGCAGGCCCATGGAAGCCTTATTCAGCGACAAAGCGATCGCATTCACCGTAAAATCGCGGCCCCGCAGATCCTCGTGAATCGTCGCCTGTACCACCTGCGGGCGCCCGCCGGACTTGGCGAATTTTTCCGTTCGCGCCATCGCCAGCTCCACCCGGACAGCTCCGGGAAACCGCATCTCGACGCACTTCCGCAGCTCGTCCGTCGAGACGACCGTCGCGCCATATTTCTGCGTGAGGATCTTCGAGAGCTTCAGAGCACTGCCTTCGACCGTGAAGTCGAGGTCGCGCACCGGAAAGCCGCCCAGCATGTCGCGCATCGCTCCGCCGGTGAGAAATAGGTTCACTCCGGCCGCCGACGCGACTGCCTGCATCTGGCCCACCACACGGAACTGATCCGTGCTCAGGTGGCTTTCCAGCTTGAACATGTAATCGCTCATTCGTACCTGCCTTCCGACTTCCGCCGCGCGGACTTCTCAAGCGCGCGGGTGATGTTGATCCACGATCTCGCGCAACCGGCGCCGTGCCACGTGCGTATAGACCTGGGTGGTGGAAATATCGGCATGACCCAGCATGATCTGCACACTGCGCAGGTCCGCCCCTCCCTCCACCAGATGTGTGGCGAAACTGTGCCGCACCACGTGCGGCGTCAGGTCGCGAAAAATTCCCACCTTCTTGCCATATAAGCCCAGCAGCTTCCAAAATCCCTGCCGCGTCATCGCGCCGCCCCGGGCCGTCACGAACAGGAACCGGCTGGCCCGCCCCTTCAAAAGCCCCGGACGAGCCTGATTCCGATATTGCTCTACCGCTTCGCCCGCCGCCTGCCCAAATGGCACCAGCCGCTGTTTGTTCCCCTTGCCGGTCACCCGCAGCACTCCCGAATCCCGCTCGACATTACTCAATTCCAGCCGGCAAAGTTCCGTCACCCGAAGTCCGGTGGCATAAAGCAGCTCCAGCATTGCGCGATCCCTTAGACCCGTCGGTTTCGAAGCATCAGGAGCCTCCAGCAACTGGTCAATCTCCTGCCGATTCAAATACTTCGGAAGCGTTGACCACTGCCGCGGAGGAGTCAGAAACTCGCTCGGATCACTCTGAATCTCGCCTTCCCGCGTCAAAAAACTATAAAAGTTGCGCAAAGTGGTCATATGCCGCGCAATCGTCCGCGCCGACAACCCCGCGCCGTATAAGGATTCGATATAGCGCCCGAGATCCTCCGCCGTCGCGCCCTGCGGCGCCAATGGCTGAATCCCGTTACTAAACCGTTGCAAATCAATTAAATAAGAGCTCAACGAATTGGCAGACAGCCCCTTTTCGACACGGCAAAAATCAAGAAACGCCCGAGCGTGTCCCGAAAGTGCCTCTTTAGGCGGCATCGCCTGCATTGAGCCAATGATACAATACTTTAGGGCTGTTACGTGCCTCAATCAACCAACAAAAAGGTACTTTTAACCCGTTTCGACCGGGAGCCGGTGGAGGGGTTCGTCCATGCCTCGGCCGGATTCGATCAGGAGGCGGTTGAAGTCCTTACACCTTCCGGCACGCTGCTTCGCGTCCCCATATTAGAAACAAAAGTCGTTTGTTTTGTTAGGGATTTTGAGGGCGGCGAAACCTGGCGCGACCATCGGGTGTTCCTTACCCGCCCTAAAACCCCTGGAATTTGGGTTCGTTTGCTGTTCCGGGACGGCGATGCAGTCGAAGGAATGCTCCCCAATAACCTGCTTCTTCTCGATGCCACCGGCTTCAGCATCATCCCTCCGGATCCGACCTTCCAGAACCAGCGGATTTTCGTCCCAAGATCAGCCCTGAGCGAAGTCCAAGTCCTGGGAGTAGTAGGCAGTCCCCTCAAACGCCGTCAGCCAAAGAAGCCCACTGCCGAAGATCAATTGGAAATGTTCCGAGACCAAGGCTAGCGCCGTTAGCTGGCTTTTCTCATCGACAGCATCCGCCCCTCCAGATCCGACCAGCGGTTTTCCCGGGTATTCTGCACGAACGTCAGCCGGTCGACTGTAAAGCTGTGGGATGCGGGAAATTCCCTCCACCGGCGTCGCGCCAGCGCTGCCGCGGCCTCGACCTGCTCCGGCGATAATTCCTGCGCCAGGGTCACGTGCGGATGGTATTGGTAGGGCTCGGTAAACTGCAGCGGACCCCGATTGAGCGCGACATGCATTTGTTCCAGCTCGCGAAATCCGGCCCCCACCGAAAGATAAATCACATTGGTGCCCTCAAAAACCTCGATGGAGGTCAACTCCACACGGAACGGCGGGAAGTCGTCGAGGTAATCGTTCAGATCCCGCCAGGCGTTCTCAGGCAAGCCCGCAGCCAGCGGACGCGGCGGCAGAACGGTCACGTGGGTCCTGGCCTGGCATCGCGGCACTAACTCACAGCGAAGCGAATCGAGATACCCGGCCAACGGCTCGGGCAAGTAAGAAATTAGAGCAAAGGAATTAATTCCCGCGCCATTACAACCTTGCATCGGTGCTTCCATTGTAACGCGGAGATCGTGGTTCCGGCACTATGGCGAACCAGCCTCTATGCCTTGTGGCCCTAAGCAGTCGCCGTTTCCGGAACCGGCGCCACCCATTGCGCTTCTTCGATTCCGACAAACTTTAGGATCCGCAGGGACCCGTCCTCGCATTCGAGCACATCACCCACTTGAATCGGCCGCGGCGCCTCCCGCAGCGCGAAGAACGCCGCATAGGGAGACGATGCTTCCACAACTTCCTCTTCCTCCACCTCGTAATCCCGAGGCTTCACCAGAGCCGTTCCCGACAAGTGCGGCGCGAACCGGAAGTTCTGGCGAAGATGATCTTTCAGGCGGTGAATCCGAAAAGAAGGCATAGTTCGATTCCTATTATCGCCAAAAACAATTTTGAATGGAAATGTTTTTTCCCGCCTCCTGCCCCATCGCGATCCACCGCTCGACATTCTCCCGTTTCCACTTCAATACGTCGCGCACGGACCCCAGTGTCTCCTCCGGCTCGATCGTCACCAATCGCACCTCTGCGGGCAGCGGAGGATGGTGCCCGAACACCCGCCGGAACCCTTTCACGAACGGCTTCAGCAGCACCGACGGGGGCTCGGGCAGCGCCTGAATCGCGATAATCTCCGTCGCCCCCAGCTCCACCGCCGCCCACACCGGCAGCGGATTCAACAGCCCTCCATCGGAATACCATCGTCCCCCGATGCGTCTCTGCGGCAGCAGCCCGGGAATCGCGCAGGAAGCCGCCAAGTGCCTCCACGTCACATCACCGCCGCGCACGATCTTCGGCTTCATGCTCCCCAGGTCGGTCATCGTCAGCGCGTAATCCATCCGCAGCGGATAGCGCTCCATCATGGCGCAAATGGTCTCCGGCAAGGCGCGAAACCGCCCCACTTCGGGGCGCATCCAGAACGAGCATAGTTCCTCCGGCGTAGCTCCGCCCGCGATCGCATATCCGTTTAACGATCCTACCGACGCCCCGACAACTAACTCCGGCTCGAATCCCGATTCCCGCGCCAGCCCCCTCCATACCCCCGCCTGCCACGCCCCGAAAATCCCGCCCCCTGAAAAAACAAGCGCTCGCTTCATATAATTTTCATACAATAGAACTGTAGCGCTTCATGTCCTTTGACCCGACGCAGTACGGACCTGACGTGGCACGCATTCTGGCACTCGACGGAAATGGCCAACGGCTCATGCCGCTGCGATGTTCCAAATGCTCGAATGAAGATGCCCGTCAGTTATTAAAGACGTTTAAACCCCGCGATCTGTTCCCCCATCAGGAGGAGCCCGAGGCTCCTATGGCCGGATTATGGCTCTATTTTTCCTGCTTCGAGGAGGCGCACCGCCTGCTCGATATCTGTGAAACCGCCGAAGGGGAGCTCTGGCACGCCATCTTGCATCGCCAGGAACCGGACTCCGGCAACGCCGCCTATTGGTTCCGCAAAGCCGGCCCACATCCCACCTTTTCTCTCATCACCCGCGCCGCCGTGAAAATCCTCCATCGCATCCGCGATGCCGAATTTCGCACCGGCCGCTGGGATCCTTTCGCCTTCATCGCGTTTTGCGACCGCGCCCGCAAACAGCCCGGCTCTGCGCATATGAAAGCTGCCATGGAAATTCAGCGCGCCGAGTGGCAGATCCTGTTCGATTACTGCGCGAGGCTCTCCGAGTGAAACCGCGTGCCCTGCTATGGCTGCTCGCGCTCGTCATTGTAGGCGCGCTCGCCTGGTCGCTCGTCAACTGGCGCAATCAGCCGCCTGAGATTCCCTTCGCGAAAGTCGTCCGCGAATCCATCATGAGCACCGTTTCCACCAACGGTAAAGTCGAGCCGCTCGATTGGGCTCCCGCCCGCGCCGAACGCTCTGGCGCCGTCATCGCGATTCTCATTGAACGCGGTAAGCACGTCGATCAGGATTCCCCGCTCGTCGAAATGGACGCCTCCGAAGCCAAAGCCGATCTGGCCGCCGCCCAATCCCGCATCGAGCAGGCGCACGCCGAACTGGCAGTGCTCGACAAAGGCGGCCGCGCCACCGATCTGGCCGACATTTCGAGCGGCATCGAGAAGGCCAAGCTCGATCGCGATACCGCCCAAAAGGATCTCGACAGCTTCACCCGTCTTCAGACCAAAGGAGCCGCCACGAAACAGGAAGTCTCCCTCGCACAGCAGCGAGTCGACACCGCTCGCATCCAGATTGAGTCCTACGAACGGAAGCGCACCGCGCTGGTAGCCGCGCCCGACAAGTCCGCCGCTCTGGCTCGTCTTCACGACGCCGAATCCGCTGCTCAGCTCGCCCAACAGCGCATCAAACAAAGTGTGGTCCGCGCCCCCATTTCCGGGACTGTCTATCAGTTCGATCTCAAGCGCGGCGCGTATCTGGCGGCCGGCGATAGCGTCGCGTCCATCGGCAAACTGGACCGTGTCCGCGTCAACGTCTACGTCGACGAACCAGACCTCGGCCGCGTCACCCGCGGCCTCCCCGTCTCCATCACTTGGGACGCGCTGCCCGGCCGTACCTGGTCGGGCACGGTCGATAAAACGCCCACCCAAATTGAAGCCCTGGGCTCCCGGCAAGTAGGTCAAGTCCTGTGCGTGATCGAAAATCCCGGCCGCGACCTGCTCCCCGGCACCAACGTGACCGCCGAAATCCGCGCCGAGCAAGTCCAGAACGCGCTCACGATCCCGCGCGAGGCGATCCGCCGCGAACTAGGCCAAGCCGGCGTCTTCATCCTCTCCGGCGACCGCGTAGCCTGGAAAAAAATCACCATGGGAATCGGCAACACCACCCGAGCCCAAGTAGAAGGCGTAAACGAAGGCGACAGCATCGCGCTGCCGACCGAGAAGCCGCTAAAAGAAGGCATGCTCGTCAAGCCCTTATTCCCTTGACGATTTCACGCCCGCGCCCAGCAACTTCTCCACATGCTTCGCCAGCACATCGACCTCGAGATTCACCCGCTCCCCCACCCGCCTCGCTCCCAGCGTCGTCGCCCCGTAAGTGTGCGGAATAATCGTCACCCCCAGCACCTCCCCGTCCAGCGCCGCGATCGTCAGGCTGATCCCGTCGATCGCAATCGACCCCTTGTGCACCATATACCTGTCGAGCCCCTCCGGCACTCGAACCTTCACCCACCAATTCCCATCCCCCAACTCATCCAGCGCAACGATGGTTCCCGTCTCATCGACATGCCCCTGCACGATGTGGCCCGACAAGCGCGTAGCCGGCGTCACCGGACGCTCCAGGTTCACTCGCGACCCCACTCGTAAATCACCAAGGTTCGTCCGCGCCAAAGTCTCCGGCGCAAGATCAGCCGAAAATGAATCGGCGCTCAAATTCAGCGCCGTTAGACAAACCCCATTGACCGCGATACTGGACCCTTCTACCGCGTCTTCAAGCACAGTCCTGCATCGCACCACCAGCCTCTTATCGAAGGCCGCGACTGTCCCGAGTTCCTCAATAATCCCGGTAAACATTATTTTTCCAGCCGCGCCTCGACCGCAAATTCGTTCGCCGTGATCGAATGCAGCCGCACATCCCGGAACCGGATCGCATCGGACCTCCGCATCCGTCCCGCCCCACCCGCCACCGGCAGCGATTGCATCCCTCCCAGAATCTTCGGCGCGTAGTAAAAGAAAATCTTGTCCGCGACCCCCGATTCCAGCGCCGACCAATTCACCTTGCTCCCTGCCTCGATCATCAGCGACAAATATTTCTCGCGCCCCAGCAGTTCCGCGATCGCATGCAAGCTGACCCGCCCATCGGCGCCCTCCAGCATCTCGACGCGAATCCCTTTCGATTCCAGCCTCCGCCGCCGCTCCGCCGATCCCGCCGAAGTCGTCACCACCATCACGTCATCCTTCGCCGATTCCACCATCTTCGATTCAAGAGGCAGCCGCAACTGCGAATCCATCACGATCCGCAGCAGCGGCCGGCTTCTTTCGTCGCCGCTCCGATCCGTCAACCGGCAATCGTCCGCCAGCACCGTGCCGATCCCCGTCAGAATCGCATCGGAATTGTGCCGCAGCGTCTGCACATGCGCCCGCGCCTTTTCTGAAGTGATCCAACCGCCGTTATCTTCCGGTGCCGCGATCTTCCCATCCAGCGTCACCGCTGCCTTGAGAGTCACCAGAGGCCGACCCGTACGCATGAAGTGCAGAAATGCTTCATTCAGCTCCGCCGCCCGCGTCGCATACTCCGGAGCCAGCTCGACATGGATCCCCGCGCCCCGCAACTGCGCAAACCCGCCCCCCCCCACCACCGGATTCGAATCCTCAATCGGCGCGACCACGCGAGCGATCCCCGCCGCAATAATCGCATCCGTACAAGGAGGCGTCCTACCCTGATGCGCATGCGGTTCGAGCGTGACAAACATCGTCGCCCCGCGAGCCTTCTCGCCCGCCTCATTCAGCGCCAGAACCTCCGCATGCCGAATCCCCGCCGCCGTGTAAAATCCCCGCCCGACCACCACATCGCCCGCGACGATTACCGCCCCCACGCAAGGATTCGGACTCACCCGCCCCAGCCCGCGAGCCGCCAACTCCAGCGCGTCTTCTATATATCGATGCATTTTTAATCGAACAACGACGCCACAAAATTCTCCGCCTCGAACGGCAGCAAATCGTCCAACTGCTCGCCCACCCCGACATACCGGATCGGCAAATTCAGCTCCCGCGAAATCGCCACCACCACCCCGCCCTTCGCCGTCCCATCGAGCTTCGTCAAAATGATCCCCGTCACCGCACTCGATTCGGTAAATTTCCGAGCCTGTTCCAACCCATTCTGCCCCGTCGTCGCCTCGATCACCAGCAGTACTTCGTGCGGAGCCTCCGGGATCACCCGCGCCGCCGTCCGCCGCATCTTTTCGAGCTCCGCCATCAGATTCGTTTTCGTGTGGAGCCGCCCCGCCGTATCCACGATCACGTAATCCACTTTGCGAGCCTTCGCCGCCACTAGCGCATCGAACAAAACCGCGCTCGGATCGGACCCCGTCTGCTGCCGGATCAACCCCGCTCCCGTCCGCTCCGCCCAAACCTCCAACTGCTCGATCGCCGCCGCCCGAAACGTATCCGCCGCGCACAGCAATACGGTGCGCCCCTCCGATTGCAATCGCCTGGTCAGCTTCCCGATCGAAGTCGTCTTCCCCGCCCCATTGACCCCCACCACCATCATCACCGCCGGCGGATCCTTCACCAGCGGCACCGGCTTCTCGGTGGCTTGCAAAATTTCGAGCAGATGTTCGCGAATCAGGCCCTTCAACTCGCCTATATCGCCGACCTGGTGCCGATCCACCCGTTGCCGGATCAATTCCAGAATTTCGGCAGTCGTCTTCGCCCCGATATCCGCCGTAATCAGCGCATATTCCAGCTCTTCGAGAACGTCGGCGTCAATTTCCTTGCGCCCGGAAACCGCGTCCTCGATCTTCTCCATCAACCCCGCGCGAGTCTTCTGAATCCCCGCTTTTAGGCGTTCAAGAAGTCCAGGTTCAGAAGAAGGAGAGGAGCCGAAAAGAGACTTAAACATGGGAGCCGAACTTTTAGTGTACCGGACCCGGCTATTTGAACTGTAGCGTGACCCGCGGCGGAGTCTCTTCCGCGGCGTTATTCCGCTGCAAAACCCGGCTCAATACATTCAGAACCGGCTCCGCGACAGGCGCGGCTTCCACGACTTTCGTCTCGACGACCGGAGCCTTGACCACCGCAGCCTCCACCACCGCTTTCGCCGGAATGTTCACCGGATTCGCCACCGAATCGGGCCTGATAAACTGCATCACCATCTCCGCCGTAGGCCGATTCTGCTCCAGAAAATCCATCCCCTCAACCGTAATCGCCAGGCTGCTCTTGTCGTCGTTGAAGACAAACTGGCGCTTCTTCAAATACCAGAGCGCGAAATTCAGCGCCTCGCCTTTCACATGCAGCATCCCTTCCAGGTGACGCATGGATAGACTCGGCTTAAAGGATTTCACCCGCATCCGGTCATAAAGGATCGCCAAAATCGCTGACCGCAGCCCCGCGCTCTGCTCCAGTGCCTCAAAAAATCCTGCCCCTGTGAATTTCGGCTTCCCCTCGCGGTCGACCCCTTTTACCTTGTCGAAGCTGGCCCTCAGCTCCGGGTCGGACAGGACCTCAAACGCCTGCTGAACAGTCTCGCGCTTCTCCTTGTCCCCCGCGTATTTCTGCGCCAGCTTGTCGTACGCCGCCTGAATCGTAGCCGAATCCGCCCCCGGATCGACCCCCAGAATTATATAGTGATCCTGAAATTTCCCAGATACCGAAGAAGACATAGCAGTCGTTCCCGATATATCGGCAGTTACCCCCAATTCCTGTGCCCCGATTTTCGCCCTTTTCAGGCGGAGAGAGCAACAGAAGCATCGACGACCAGGCGCATCTAACGGCGGCAATGGAGAATATAGTCGCGCGTCGTCCAGCCTTCAGGATCGGGTCTGACGCGAGCACGCAACGCCCGCATCTCAGCGACAACGCTACCGGGAGCCTCAGCCCGGATGCCGGAATCGCTCTCGATCAGACGCAATACGGTGTCCTTCACCAAACGCTTGGGGTCGATGCCAGCGTTGGACGCCACCTGCGTAAGCCGCGCTTCCTGTTCCGGCGTAAGATGTACTTCCATGGTTCCCAGCCTACGGCAAAGTCTCACGCGGGGCAATTATGCTGCGGCGCTCCGACGATTACAACGCGAGTTGCGGTTCGTAACGCTTCACCTTGATATCGTCCTGACGAAGGCGCGCCTGCGCGAGATCGTAGGCGGCTTGTACTCGTAACCATTGGTCGGCGTTCGACCATCCGGCCTTTTCCAGGCGGATCGCCATTTCAGGCGATATTCCAGCCTGGCCGTTGATGACACGGGAGAGGGTGTGGCGCGCTACGCCCAAAACTTTGGCCGCTTCCGTCACGCTCAGGCCTAAGGGATCAAAACAGGCGTCCTTGATGGAATGGCCAGGATGCGGCGGGTTTTTCATAGGCATGGTCAGTCCTTTCTAGTGGTAATCCACCAAATCAACATCGAACACGTCGCCCTCTACAAAGCGGAAAATGATCCGCCAGTTGCCCGAGATAGTCACGCTCCACACGCCCTTTAGACCGCCTTTCAGAGAGTGAAGGCGGTAGCCCGGCAAATCCAGATCGGACGGGTGTTGCGCTCTATCCAAGTGTCCGAGCACATCCGCGATGCGGCGCACCTGATCGGCCCGAACCTTGCTCGGGTCCCCTAGGTAGAGGCGTTTCAAGCCCCGATGCCGGAAGGTCCTGATCACCAGGATACCGTACCTTGTATCGGTACAGATAGCAAGCAGAAAATTCTTCTGGCCGGAGCCCTCGGCTTCCTTTATAAAGTTCCGCGGCTCTCCTGTCGATGTTGGAGGCTGTGCCAATCCCATTTTTCGCTGCTCTCGCCAAGACTGCCGTGAAGGCAGCCGTCGAAACCTCCATGAAGGCACGCCCGAAGAAAAAAACGAAGAAGAAAAAGAACTAAAGGAAAATCGCTGTGTTCTGCCCTTCATGCGGACAACAAAATCCGGACAACGCTCGCTACTGCGTGGTGTGCGGCAAAAGCCCGAACGCTTTAATAGCGCCCGCGCCTATCAAGGCAGCCGCGCGACGTGAACCAGAAAAAAAGTCCCACGCCTTCAGAAACGCTCTAATTGTGCTGGGCATCGCAATCGCATGGTACGTGTTCGTTATAATCCCCGGCCACGGCCCAATGGGCGAGACGCACACAGAAGTTCTGACGCCGTCCCAGTTCACGGTTAAAGCCGGCTCGATCTATTATGTAAGGTTCAACGTTGGAAAGTCGGGGCGTGTCCTGGGTCGCTTCGAGGCATCAGGCGGCCACGCCAACGACGTGCAAGTAGTCATCGCGAGCGCTGACGCCTTCGAGAACTGGAAAAACGGCCATACCGCACAAGTCCTCTATCAGCCGGACAAAACGACAGTCGGAACACTGAACGTCCCAATCACACGGCCGGGCACGTACTATATAGGCTTCAATAATAAATTTTCAACGTTCAAGACCGTTTCCGGCCAAATCCAATTTTCCTATTAAGGCGCGAATTCTTCCGTCGATTGGACCGATTAAAATGAGCCAGCCCGATGTCACGTCACCTGCGGAAAAGGTCTTTGGCTACGTTTCATTGACCATCATTGTCCTTGGAGGGGCTTACGTCATCGTTCGCAACACAGTAGCGAAGCGCCGCTGGGTAGCGCGGTGGGCGGCCCAGCTGATTCTAATCTTCGCGATATCGCTGGCCACGAGGTGGCTAATTGTACTGATGGGCTTCCGCGGCCGGTGGGTCCAATATGCGGGGCTCGCGGTCGGATTCGCCGTTGGGTCTTCTCTGATCGCGCCGCTGTCCTTAGGAGATTGGAACCAACTCCGGAGACGTGACATTCCAAGTGACGTAAAAAGAAAGGTCATCGAACGTCACAAGCGATTGACCGGAAGCTACGACCCAGCGCGTGAACACATCGACCACATATAGCCGTTCTCAAAGGGCGGGGGCCATACCCTCGATAATTTGCACATAATCCCGAAAGAAGAAAACCAGCGCAAACGGGATCAAGAACCAAGCGGAAAAGAGTGGGCCAGAGCCGACATCGCGAGAACGCGGGCCTTCATTCTCAAATTCCGCCGCAACCGGCCAAAGGAGTAGCCTCTAAAAGAATCACGGCCGGCGACGCAAATAGAAAGGCTCATTTTGCCGCCTCTCGAACATACCTTTTTCGCTCTTCTCAGCTACTGCTTAGGCAACTGAATCGTGATATTCCGGTACTTCATCCCACCCGTGTGGTCGCCTTGAATATAGAACGGCCCCGGCTCCCCTTCATTTGAATCCAGCGCGCCGCCGGTGATTCCGGGGAT
>Ga0116129_1000457_pt1 | contig 26562 bp, 19 predicted proteins | sample June2015DPH_17_2_FD_89732 | JGI IMG/M metagenome (GOLD analysis project Ga0116129, IMG submission 89732) | Peatland microbial communities from SPRUCE experiment site at the Marcell Experimental Forest, Minnesota, USA - June2015DPH_17_10 | ecosystem: Environmental > Terrestrial > Soil > Wetlands...
GGCCCTGTAGACCAGCTTTACGCTGGTTCAATTCTGGCCCCGCAACCGTGGGACATTTCCAACCAAGCGGGTAATGGATGCACCCCACTCAATCAGCAGAGGTCTACTGCGGCCTTCATCAGATCGGTCCCGACCTGATGCCAACCATCGCTGGCTGGACGACACCACGGACTTACACCAGGATCGCTGGCCTTCGTCCGTTCTTAATACACTGGCTGAAGCCAGCAGCTCAATGGAAAGGGACTTCATTCACGGCAACCTTGTTTGGCGTGCTAGACCGAATCGAACGTGCGAATTGTGAAAGCCATTTTCACGACTTGAGCGCAATTATTTATAGCGCCGCCATCTTCGAATTCCGGGATTGACGGCGGCAGTGGCGCTATAAATAATTGCGGAAGTTCATCAGAGTCGGCACGTCCTGAGCAAACACTTCTTCCGACTCGCGGGGTCACGCCGTCACCGGCACTTGGCCCCGTTTCCCGTTCCTCACCGCCGTTCTCAAATCGCCAACGCGTGTAAATAGCTTTACCATGCGCAAGTACAACGACGCCGAAATTGCCCGGCTTGAATTTCTTTTACAGCAAGCCACGGCTCGAATCGCCTTCATTAGGGAGTATCACCCGATTTTCATCGAACTGCGGGAACAAGCGGCGGGTTCCATAAGTTCGAAGGATTTGGCATGTTGGGATTCCGACCGGGAAGAACTCGAATGGTTCTACGGGCAATACCACGAGGAATAGCGTGGGATCCGACTTGACGGTTCCGAGGCTGAAAATCACCGACTACCCCAAAGCCTGTGGATGCAAAATACGAGATCTTCGGCCGCCATCCTCAGAATGTCTATGCGGAAAGTAGTTTGAGCTTTGGCCTGAATGGAGATAGCCTTCCTGAAACTCGACCTCCCAGTTATCGGTTTGATTCACCCACCAACTATTTATCCAGTCATCGTCCCAGACTAGCAGCCCGTTGCACCGACCGGTGGACCACCCAGTGTCCTGTTGGTGAGTCCGTCGCGTCTACGGGGGTTTTCTGAGGTTGTGAGGAGCCATCTTGACGCATTTTGAGGCACCCCCTCAGCCTCTTTTGGAGAAAATGGACATATCTCGGACTGAGCACCAATCGTGTGCGGTACCGTTTTTCCCCTGGTTTGCGTGTGGTGTGTGTTGTTTTCGTGGGATTCCAGAAGGCCGAAACCGGATGGGGTCAGCAATGGGGCATCGGTGGGAGGCAAAATGACTTTGCAAACGAGAAACGCTGTGAGCACAGCATCTTACAGAGCAGAGAGATGTTGGACTAGTACCTTCTCTTCTAACGTTTGGTGTTACTTGTGCACCGTAAGGAGATGACCCACAACATATTGTGGTTCGCTCGATCAGATTTATGCACTGTAAGGGAAAGTTTCCGGTGCAACTGCCACTTTATGCTTGACTTGGTCGGGCGGAGAGTGGTATCAATAAGCCTGGACTGAGTTCGATCTTCTGCTCCTGTGCTACCACTTTCCTTGGGAAGTCCGGCCGGGGGCTGCTAGCTTTGCGATAAAGGGCCGTAGGTTGCCTGAACTGAGAAGAAGCGGAAACACGAAAAGTCTTAATGGATTTCAATTCAAAGTTCGGGCGCTTGAAAGAACGCTTGGGTATGCTTCCGTTTAGTGAAAGCGTGTGTGTGTCCTTCGATTGGAAGTTTTCCCAAGGTCTCCGTAGCCAGAACACGATTTTAAGCGCAAGCTCGACGTTCACCGGACTCGTGCCTTGTTTATCAACCACGAGTCCGGTCACGCGCTTGGCAGCTTGGGGGACACAGAATCTAAGGGTTCCCCGCCTTGCCCTCCCGATGTTTGCCCATCGGGAGGGTAAACTAAATTTCCAGCTCACAGTGGCTTAGAAATTATGGAGCGCTTCCTCCTTTCCGTCAATGAATCCAATACGGTACGCACTTAGCGGTATGCAAACCGTCAAGCGGTGACGCGGTTGGTGGTGGTCATTATGTTTCCTGTTGAGGTATCCGTCCAGATAACCTTTCAGGTAGTTGTTTGTCTGAGGCTCGGTAAAAATCCCCGGACTTGAGGGAACTGCACAGGATGCAGTAGCCATACACTACACCTCGATTCTAAGGGTTCTGCCTTTGACCGATTCGTAGCGCTCGGGTTTTGCCCATCAGTTGAACCGTTTGCCCAGCCCAACCCACCCAAGCATTCCTTACCGTTCACTAGAAAGAATGTCCTGAACGACGACGAATGTCAAGGAGATTTAGCGAGGTAGTACTTTTTTGTACCAACGTATAAGGCGATTGTTCTATTGAACGTTCAAACGTTGTTACATACTAAGCTCTCCGCAAGCTTCGGCTCGATTCAAGCAAGTGCTCCTGCATCCCGTTGTTCCCGTACCTGACGCAGGCCCCAGATGATGACACTGGTATCGCAATCGCCAACACAACCGCTGGTCCGTTTGGTACATCATGTCCAGGCTCGTTCCAATACTGCCTTGGGTTCGCCTTCATCGGCGGCGGAACTGAAGTAAACTCCATGGCGAACGACTCTCTGATTCTGAGTTTTAAACCCCTGCTATAAGTGCTACGACGCTGCGGTCTAATTCTTAGTCAATTTCGGGCAGCTCCGCATCGGGCACCGCTCTGTATAAACCTCCCTCTGTGCACTCGATCCGCGCCTTGGTCAGCCAGTGATACAGTGCGACGTTCATTGTGGTCAGACTTAGTGCCTCGGCGATTTCGTGCGACGGGATGCGATCGGTTGGCGGTCCCGGTCAGTCTGCTAACAGCATCTTTTTAGGTTGGGTTTGGGCGCTGGTGCTGAGTTGGTGCTGAAAGGCCACGCTAAGGTCCAGTAGGCCGCAGTTGTTGCTATCCCACTGTCCCATCAGGACTTTGCGGATTTCGAGGCCGCCTTGGTTTTTTCGTTCCCGCGTCCTACGGGGTTTTCTTAAGGTTGAGGGGTGCCATCTCGACGCGCTGTGAGGCACCCCCTCCGCCTCTTTTGCGTAAAATGGACGTATCTACGAACCAGAAGGTCGGCCGTTCGAGTCGGTCCGGGCGCACCACTAAGATCAATAAAAACAAATATTTAGCGATATCCGTTGGTGGCTTGAGACGGCGACTTGATGTCGTGGTCTTTAGACAGAGGTCCGTCTTCTTCGCTCGGGGAGCCGCCTTCCTGTCCAAGCTCCCGTGATGGAGTGGCAGATTTCATGGACGGACTCTAGTCGTCAGAACTTCGTTCAGGGGTGCGCCGAGAAGGATCATCTGCAACGCATCGCTGGGCAGGAGGGATGGGGATCTTGGAAGCGCTTCCAGGTGGGGGGGATGCCTTAGCCTTTGCCATCCGATCCCCTAGCCCATATGAGATCCCGGCTTCACCAAACCAATTAACTCGTCGCGAACCCCATGGAGGATCTCTCGCGATAAATTGGGATCGGACACAGCACGGGAGAGATTGATCGCTCCAAGCAGAGCGCTCAGAAAAAGCAGGGCGCGGCCGCGCTTATCCCCACGCTGGCTTGATGAAAGAAGGGCACTGGAGAATGCCAGGCTCCGCTTCACCCGCGCCGTATAGAGGGCCCGCGCGGATTTGCTCCCCCGAGTCATATCGCCTAGTAACGCTCCCATCGCACAGCCGGTTCCCGGCGCATCGCGGTGTGCCTCCGTCAGGTAGTTCTGGAGAAGTTGCGCCATGTCCGCCGTATGCTCTTCCCAAACGTCGAGATCCTTGAATGCCGTCGCGAGCGCCTCGACGACCAGTTCATCGCGCGATCCGAAGTGTTTGTAGAAGCCCCCAACCGTAACGCCCGCTTCCTTCATCACATCGGCGACGCCGATACCTTCAAGTCCGCGCTCACGAAATCGCTTGGCGGCCACCCTGACAATCCGCTCATGCGTCGTTTGCTTGTCCCTCCTTGAATGTCCCATACCGTTCCTCAACTGTATTATAATCGTAATCTACTTTTTGGATACCTGAGTGGCTTAAAGCGATTCAATTCGGCGCATGTCCGGGGAACGAGCTCATGGTCATTAGGGCGGCTAGGAGGCCGCTTTCATGGAAAGGGTAGTCGAAGCTCACTTTTTCTGCAACTTTTGGAGTATGCACGTAATCTCAGTACCAGACCAGCAAGGAGAAAGAACTGCTGGCGGCATAACCAAGGAGATCCGAAAATGAGCGAATCTACCGCCCAGAGAAACAAAGCATTTGTCCTCGAAGCGTTCGAGACCCTGTTCAACAGGAAGGACTTCGTCGCAGCCGAGAAGTTCTGGTCGTCGAATTACATTCAACACAGCGCCCATATACCGCCCGGGCGCAACGGACTCTTCGGCTTGGTTAAGAGCGCCCCGCCCGAGATGAAGTACGAGAACAGTCTAATCCTTGCGGAAGGCGACATGTTGATGCTGCATGGCCGGTTTAGCGGCCTCGGTCTACCTGCGAACTGGATCGTGGTCGATATTGTTCGCATGGAGAACGGAGTGCTGGCGGAGCACTGGGACGTCATTCAGGACGAGGCCACGCGGGAAAAGTCAGTCAGCGGCCAGCCAATGTTCGGCGAGGCGTTTCCTTCCTGATGATGTCGCCTTAGGAAATCTGCGCGAGCGGCCTCGCCGCGAGCAGCGATTGCACGACCATAGAACCAATTCGCGACTTGATACTTGGTCGCGATCGACTTTAACCAATTTCCGGCTTGCGGAGTCAGCGCCGCGGGCCATGAATTACGCGAGAACAGGGAGAACCAATATGCGTGCAATGAGAGCGGAACAGTTCAGTGGGTATGAAGGATTGAAGTACGTCGATCTTGCAAAACCAGCGGTCACCGACGGGAGGGTGCTGGTGCGAATGACGGCGGCCGGCGTCACACCGCTGGACCATACGATTCTCTCCGGCCAATTTCACGGCGTGAAGGCGCCGTTAGTCCTGGGCAACGAAGGAGCGGGCGTAGTGGAAATGGGAGGCGGAACCGACTTTCCCGCCGGCTCGCGCGTGATGTTCTTTGGCGCCTATGGTGTTTTTGAGGATGGAACCTATAGTGAGTGGGTGGCCGTACGGAAAGAAGACCTTTGCCTGATTCCCGAGAATGTCAACGACGTGAGTGCCGCGGGCATTCCGGTCGCGTATCTCACCGCTCAGGTGGCTCTTACCCGCGCCGGTTTTCGTGCAGGCAAAACCGTGTTTGCGCCGGCGATCGGAGGATCGGTCGGCAATGCGGTGACGCAAATGGCGCGCGCCTTGGGCGCAAAACACGCCATGTCAAGCACCACGAGTCACGCGAAAGCCGAGCAGGCGAAGGCGCTTGGATTCAACGAAGTCATCGATACCTCCTTAGAGAAGTTGGCTGACGGCGTGCGTCGCATCACCAGCGGTTACGGCGCAGACATTGTCATCGACGGAATTGGAGGTGAAGTCCTGAGCGATGCGCTCGGAGTGCTTGCATTGGAGGGAAGCCTCACAACACTGGGGTATTCCGCCAGCCGCAAAACAACCATTGACGTGACAAACGTCATCGTGCCACAGGCCAGCATCCGGGGTCTCAACATGTTCGCTCAGCCGAAGGCGGTCGTTACGGAAGCTTGGAACGTCATTGTTTCCTTGCTTAAATCCGGTGCGATCAAACCGATTGTGGCGAAAACCTTTCCGCTGGCCGATGCAGCTGAAGCACTGCGTTACCTGATTGAGGGCCGGCCTTTCGGCAGAGTCATCCTCACAATCTGACGACCTCGACTCGTGGAGAAACAGGAACAACATGGGCAAACTACACGGAAAATCGCAGTGATCACCGGTGGTACCGATGTCGTAAGTCCGGGTCCAATCAGGACGTCGCTGACCAGCAGACAATCTGCGGACGTAATTGCCCGGATTGTGTCCACCGTGCCAATGGGACGCATGGGTGAACCGCAGGAAGTTGCCAAGGCCGCGCTGTATCTGGCGTCAGACGACTCAAGTTTTGTCGCGGGTATTGAATTGTTCGTCGATGGGGGCAGAGCGCAAATCTAGTTCCTGGACGACTATCAAAAAACGCAGCTTTAGAAGTGGCCGATTGGTCGTCCTTGAGGAACCGCACTGAGATCACGATTTCCAACGACCATCTTTCCGATCGCGGAAGCGCATATTTTAGGAGCAGGTAAAAAGCTTTTTGCCTGTGGGGCTGACTGGTATACAGTAGAGAGCATGTCACTTGGGCCCATTGACTATGTAGTCCTGGCTCTTTACTTCGTTTTCGTGCTTGGCATCGGGTTCCTGATGCGGCGCAAGGTGGAGACCAGCGCGGACTTTCTTACCTCGCATCGGTCGGTTCCCGTTTGGATCACTAGCCTGGCATTTATCGCGGCAAATTTGGGGGCGCAGGAAGTGGTCGGCATGTGCGCGTCGGGCGCCAAATATGGGTGGATGACGGCGCATTTCTATTGGGTGGGCGCGGTGCCTGCGATGCTGTTCATCGGCGTGTTCATGATGCCGTTTTATTACGGCAGCAAGGCGCGCAGCGTGCCGGAGTATTTGCGCATGCGGTTCGATGAGAAGACGCGGGCGCTGAATGCGGCGTCGTTCGCGATCATGACGGTTTTCTCGTCCGGCATTTCGATGTATGCGCTGGGGAAGTTGTTCCAGATCGTGCTGGGGTGGAGCTTCACGGAGAGCGTGATGCTCTCCGCGGCGATCGTACTGGTGTATACATTCCTCGGCGGGCTGACCAGCGCGATTTATAACGAAGTGCTGCAATTTTTCCTGATCGTGCTGGGATTCGCGCCGCTATCGATACTGGCCGTGATGAAGGCGGGAGGATGGGACGGATTGCAGGCGCGGCTGGCTCCCCAGATGACGCACATGTGGCGCTACGTGGGCCATGCGTCTGAGAATCCGATGGGCGTGGAAGCGTTCGGGCTTGTTGCCGGGCTGGGATTCGTGCTGTCGTTCGGATACTGGTGCACGGACTTCCTGGTGGTGCAGCGCGCCATGGCGGCCGATTCGATGTCGGCGGCGCGGAGGACTCCATTGGTCGCGGCGTTTCCGAAGATGATCATGCCGTTCATCGTGATTCTGCCAGGGCTCGCGGCGCTGGCGCTGGGGCAGATGAACTCGGGGTATTCGTTTCCTTTGAAAGAGGGCGGCGGCGGGCCGGATTACGATCTGGCGTTAACCACTTTAATGGGGAAATTCTATCCGTCGGGAATGCTGGGAGTGGGGCTGACGGCGCTGATGGCTTCATTCATGAGCGGAATGGCGGGAAACGTGACGGCGTTCAATACCGTCTTTACGTACGACTTGTATCAGAGCTACATTCGCCGCGGCGCGCCGGATTCTCACTATCTGCGGGTGGCCCGGTTGACTACCGTGGGCGGGGTGGCGCTGTCGATTGCGACGGCTTATCTGGCGCGGCTTTTTAACAACATCATGGATCTGTTGCAGTTGGTGTTCTCGTTTGTCAACGCGCCGCTGTTCGCAACATTTTTACTGGGAATGTTCTGGAAGCGGACCACGGGTCATGGAGCTTTTTCGGGATTGCTGGCGGGAACGACGGCGGCGGCGATGACCCATGGATTGACGGTGGCGGAAGGTAAGGGCGGCTGGATCTCTCCGATCCACACGTTTCCGTCGACCATGGCGCAGAACTTCTGGATGGCGATTTTCGCGTGGTCGGTGTGCTTTGTGGTGACCATCATGGTGAGCTTAATGACTCCTGCGAAACCGGAGTCCGAACTGCGCGGCCTGGTGTACGGATTGACGGATGTTCCCAATGACGCGCTGGAGCCGTGGTATCGCAGGCCTCTGGTGCTGGCGGCAATCGTGGGCGTGGCGCTTCTCATCCTGAACGCAGTTTTCTGGTAAACAAAATGACTGACCTACGAATCCCGATCGCGTTATTTTTCGGCATTGTCGGCGTCCTGCTGCTGACCGTGACGGGCAACCATGCGGCGCTGACGGACGCGCCCGTGAACCTGTATACGGGGGCTTCGATGTTGCTGTTTGCAGGAGTGATGGCTTGGCTGGCGCGGCGTCGATCGTAAACAAGTTTCACGCGCGGTATCCGGCGTCGGGAATCCCGCGAGTTTGGCGAGCGCCGGGACGAGTCAACCTGATTGGCGAGCATACCGATTACAATCTGGGGCTGGTGCTGCCGATGGCGATTGGCCCGGCGTGTTGGATCGCGGCGGCGCATTCTGAGGACGGATGGCTGCGCGTCTATTCGGAGCAGCTGGGCGAGGGATCGCAGTGGCGGGTTGAAGATATTCCCAACGCGTCGCCGGTCGGCGACTGGACGGACCGGATCGCCGGAGTCGCGTGGGAATTATTGCGGCGAGGGATCGATTTGCGCGGGGCGAATGTGCTGATCGATTCCGAAGTGCCGTTGGGAGGCGGATTGAGTTCGTCGGCGGCGCTGGGGGTCGCGCTGACGCTGGCGCTCGGCGGCGCGCGGGATCCACTGGAGTTGGCGCAACTGGCGCAGGCGGCCGAGATGGATTTCGTGGGCGTGCCGTGCGGCATTATGGACCAATTCATTTCGGCGGGAGGACAGGCCGGTTCGGCGATCCTGCTCGATTGCCGGTCGCTCGCATGGCGCGCGGTCAAATTGCCTGACGATATGGCGGTGGTCACGGCGAATTCGATGGTGCGACATCAACTCGGCGAATCGGCGTACCGGACGAGGGTGGAGGAGTGCGCGGAGGCAGCTCGAAGGCTCGGCGTCTCCAGTTTGCGGGATGCGGCAAAGCTGGACGGCCTTGACGGGACCCTTTTGAAACGCGCGCGCCACGTAGTGACTGAAAATAAAAGGGTTACCTGGTTTGCGAATACAACGGACTTAGTCGAAATGGGACGAATCGTGACCGAATCCCATATCAGTCTGAGGGACGATTACGAGGTGAGCTGTGCGGAGCTGGATTTCCTGGTGGAGGCGGCGCTGCGCGTAGAGGGAGTTTTTGGGGCGCGGATGACCGGGGCGGGATTTGGCGGATCGACCGTCAACCTGGTGCATCGGGAGGCGGTGGAGGCGCTGAAGGCCACTTTGGTGCCGGAATATAGAGATTACAAAGGACTAACGCCGGAAATTCACGTTTGCGTCGCGTCCGCGGGCGCTTCTGAAATATTTTTGTGAGAATTTTTCCCTCGCGAAACTACTCAATAGCAAGTTTCAAACCGTGTTGTGGGCGCTCCACCTGATAGGCATACTGGTGGAGCGCCCACATTTTGTTATTTCGATGAAATGACGTACCTTTAGGTGTGCGCGTTAAAGAACTGGCCGCATGGCTGGAGTTGAATTTTGAGGGCGATGGAGAGCGGGAACTCCGTAAAGTAGCTCCACTCGAAGACGCCGGACCGGAGGATTTGTCCTTCGCCACGCGTGGCCGTGGCATGAAGCAAGTGGGAGAATCCCGGGCAGGCTGCCTGCTGGTCCCGCTCGATTACAGCAACGAACCGCAGCGGACGGTAATCCGCACGTCCGATCCTCGCGCCGCCGCGGCACGGGCGATTCCAAAACTTCATCCGAAAGTAGAACCGCAGCCGGGCGTTCACCCTACGGCGATCCTGGGTCCTGGCGCGATTATCGGCTACGGGGCATCGATCGGCCCTCTGGTCACGATCGGGGCGGGCGTTAAGGTTGGCACAGGCAGCGTAGTGGGGGCGGGCTCCGTAATTGGCGATTACGTGCATATTGGCGAGAGCTGCACGATCCATCCGCGGGTGACGATTTATCGCGAAGTGATCCTCGGGAATGAAGTGGTGCTGCATTCGGGCTGTGTGATTGGCGCCGACGGGTTCGGATTCGTGCTCGCCGACGGAATCTACGAGAAATTCCCCCAAGTCGGACGGGTGGAGATCGGCAATAACGTGGAGATCGGCGCGAATTCCTGCGTAGACCGCGCAGCGCTGGGCGTGACCTCCATCGGCGACGGAACGAAAATCGATAACCTGGTCCATATTGGCCACAATTGCCGCATCGGCCGCCACGTGGTGATCGCGGCGCAGACCGGATTTTCAGGCGGCGTCATTGTGGAGGATTACGCGGTGATCGGCGGCCAGGTCGGCATTGGGGATAAGGCGCGAATAGAATCGCGCGCAGTACTCGGGTCCGGCAGCGGAGTGCTGACGTCGAAAGTGGTGCGATCGGGCCAGGTGGTATGGGGCACACCGGCGAGACCATTAAAGGAATGCCTGGAACAGATGGCGGTCCTTTCACGGCTTACGAAGAAAAAAAAGACTCAGAATTCCGGCGCCTGATTTATTCGGTGCCTTTCCACTCCATGGTTTGCGCCACACTGACGCCGGCTTGCGGATAGACGATCAGGCGCAAACGAACCGTTTTTGATGAGTTCCCCAACAAAATACTCCCGTTGCGGAGTTGGGCGGAGTCCAGTTCGACGGGCTTGGGGTTGCCTTCGATTTCCAGCACGCCCCTTTGTGCGGCTCTCACGGCCGGAGCCTCCCGGTCCCACTTCACGCCGAGGTTGCCACCCTCGTTGGTCACCGTCAGCCCCAGTGAATAATCCCCGGCGCCGCCGCCCGCCGCCTTTGGTCCCATGGTAAGCGCCGCCTGAAATCCGAGCACGACCCCCAGCAACAGGAAGACGAATGACAACGGAATCCATACCCATCCGGCGCGAGCCCGCGGTTTCGCCGGCAGAGCATGGGTATAGGCGGGACTTATCGGAGCGGGAAGAGGTTCGGCGATTTCCTCTTCGGGCGCAACCGGTCGCACATCAGTTCGTCCTTCACGGCGGCGCGGCGCTCGCTCCAACATGGAACGCCGCGGAGGAGCGTCCTCGCCCGTCAATTCCCGGCGGCGGAACGGGAATTCCAGCGGCGCGGCGGATGGAAAGAGTCCGGCTTCGCGGAAGAAAAAACTCGCGATGCTGACTTTTGTGGCGAATGGTTTTATGAGCAGCGCTATATGCGAAGGCGAAGGGAAATAGTGCTCCATCAACTCCACATCTTCCGGCCCGAGCGACAAACCGTCGCGGGTGTGGCTGCGAAAATAACCGACGGCATGAGCGGGACGCGATGGATCGGGCTGCCAGCGCGCACAGGCCTCGTCAAATGCCGCGCCGTCGTCGCCAGTAAAAAGATAAGAAGGGCCCCGCCGATAATCGCACGCGACCGGCTCAAAATCCTCGACGCGGACGATAGTTGCGCTGCCATTTTCGAGAGGCGCGATGGTGCCGAGCAGCACCCCCCCCACCTCCGCGCCACGCTTCGGCACGGCGCCGAATCCGCGCATCACTTCACTCGAAAGACGGTCGATCACATCGAGATGAAGATGGACCACGACCGGTTTTCCCGGCAACTGCCACACATAGTAATCCGGGACTGCTTGTGCGCTTGGGTCCATTTCAGGTAACGTTTCATCGTACTACGGTGAACAAAACCCTTTATATCGTCTCGACGCCGATCGGCAATCTGGAAGACATCACGCTGCGCGCGCTACGGACCCTGCGCGAGGCCGATCTGATTGCTTGCGAAGACACGCGCCAGACGCGCAAACTACTGGATCATTATGGAATCGCGAAACCGGTGACCAGCTATCACGATCACAACGAAGCGGCGCGCACGGCGGAATTGATCGAGCGCCTGGAGCGCGGCGAAAATATCGCCCTGGTCTCCGACGCCGGCACGCCGCTGATTTCCGATCCAGGCTATCGGCTGGTTGCGGCGGCGATCGCGGCCGGGATAGCCGTCGTGCCGATTCCAGGACCTTCGGCGGTGACGGGCGCGCTGGCTGCGGCTGGGCTCGGCACCGATTCCTTCCGTTTCTGCGGCTTCCTGCCGCCCAAAACATCGCAGCGGCAGAAGGTATTCGAAGAGTTGAAACACGAAGCCTGCACGCTGGTTTTTTATGAGGCTCCGCATCGCATTTTAGAGACGCTGGAAGATATCGCGGCGGTGATGCGAACGCGTCCTGTTGTCATCGCACGGGAGCTAACGAAACTTCACGAAGAATTTCTGCGAGGCACCGCCGCTGAGCTGCACGTAACACTTGCGGCACGGCCGTCGGTGAAAGGGGAGATCACGCTGCTGATCGGGAAAGCTGAAGGCGTCGAAGAAGACGACACGCCGATTGAGCAGTCGATTCGGGCGCTCGAAACGAGCGGCATATCAAGAATGGACGCGATTAAGCAGGTGGCGAAGGCTCGGGGATTGTCGAAGAGAGAGGTTTATAAACTGACGCTATGACCTCACTCATGGTCGTCAACTAGGCGATCGAGGGCGGCTTGCGCAACATGAAAGCTCGTCTGTCTCAGGCGTGCGACCGCTGATTTCAGGTCCAGGAGTCCTTCCTGCGCGCCTGCCTTCAGGACACCGAGCGTTCCCGTGACAGGGAGATATCGATGTTGCGCGACACGTCGTCCCCGAACCTCGTCGATAATCAACTGGGCGGCGCCTAACTCCTCCGCTAGCAGGATGGCATCGCGCTCACCAGCATCGAGATGGGCGCCCGCAAGCTCCGCGTCGGGAAGGTTGGCTGGAGTTCGTACTTCGAGCCAAGCCGGAGGCTGGTTGATCCAGGAGCGCACCGCATCAGGGGCGCGCGGTGTTTAAGCTCATCGCATACCGAAGCGGGAACGAGAATCCGTCCGTATAGCACGGGAAGAATTTGGATCTCCTGGATCAGGATCAGATAGTTTATCGGCCCCGTGTCGGCAATGACGATCATCCGGCGTTGTCTTGTCTCCGGTGACGGCGAGCCACGTTGACAGCTACCGCGGCGTCGCGATCGAGGTCCTCCGCCGTGTAATGCATAAACGCACCGTGGTCCTTAAGGAATCCGTGCACTTCCATGCGGGTCTCAAAGCTCAACAATTCCTTGAGATCCGCCTCCGTCAGCCGGTCCGCCCGGTATCCTTCGAGCGCCATCGCCTCAAGCACGGCCCGTGCGGGATCCTTGCCGTCGGCCGACAGAACGCCTGCCAGGACATCGGGAATCTCAACGGTGATGGTCAGCATCGGGTTGTACCTCCTTTAGGTTAACGCGAAGGGATGGAGGGCGCGCGAAGACCGACGACAATTGGGACTGTCTTCTTGTTGTCCCCCTAGCGGAATCTAAATCGTGACCCTGCCAAGATTTTGCCATGCTTGGCCCGAGGTGCATCTCCAAACTATATACGCGTCTTGAGAACGGTCCTGACCAGTAACCCACACGTCTGTGATTCCACCCCAGTCCGACAATGCAAGCTGGCCGGCGGGGATATTGCTGCCGAGCAGCGCAACCCAGGCGGGATAATTTCGTGGATCAACGTAGACAAAAAGATGGCGCTCCGGCGCATCTAGGGATACAAATTTCTTTCGGCGCTTTTTTAACACTTCCCGCTCAACAGCCCGCTGCACGGCAGAGAATGAATCGGTGGGTGATAAAACGTTTTGACTGGGCTGGGCGATTCCGATGCGGCCCGGAGGCTTCCATACCGCAATAGTTCCTGCCTCAATTTTCAGATCCTCAAAGATCTTTCTTACGCCTGGAAACAAAGAAGCGTCCCTAAAGGCGAAGAATCCGGTAAGCTTTTCGCGCTCTATTTCGGGCTCTATAGCCGCGAGGTATTGATCTACCTTGGCTCGGATGTCCTTTATACGGGCACCGATCAGTGGATGAACGTACCAATCGTGGTGGGAGGCATTTCGGGTTACGAAATGGTCGCTGCCCATCGCTCCTACTGTACATTCAAGTTGGAAATCTGCCGACTGGGTTACCTCCACTGGTACGGTCAATCCGCCCGCGTATGTGAGGTTGTAGTCGTGCTCGCCGTTTGCCTGGCTGTCCACACGCGCCATCGTTGCGCCAGGTATGAGTAACTCTACGACAAGCTTGGCGATATGTTCCGATTTTTCCGACTTCCTTGCCTTCCGCATAGCGATTAGCGCACCGCCTGTTAGTGAGGATTCCAGCTTCATGATATTGCGGTGGGCCAGCGGTTGCTTCACTCTCGGATCAGGCCCGTCTTCAGGCTAGGGATTGCGGCCGGCCGGGCCGCCGGCCTCATCGGCGCCGGACAGCAATCCGCCGCACAAACCCCAGGCTCCGTCTCCACCAACTCCGCAATCATGCGAATGATCGCCGGATGTGTTCCCACTGTCCCGGCGCGGACCATCTTTACTCCCAACTCCTCGCACACCGCGCGAGCTTCCGTGTCGAGGTCGTAGAGCACTTCCATATGATCGGAGAGAAAACCAATCGGCGCGATCACTGCGTCGGAGCGAATCTCGCGCAGATAGTCGCAGATATCGGGTTCCAGCCAAGGTTGTCCGGGAGGACCGCTGCGGCTTTGATAAACCAGTTTCCAATCTGCGCGTCCGACGCCGCTCGCCACTGCCGCGCAGGCGCGATTCAGTTCGTCGACGTAGGGACTTGATTGTGCCATCGAAACAGGAACGCTATGCGCAGTGAAGATCAAACGGCCGCCGGGCAGTTCCCTAATCGCCGCGTGAACGCGATCCGTCATCGCCTCGATAAATGCCGGATGAGCGGAAAATGGGCGGATTTTGGCGATTTCCGGCGCTCCCTCGCCCACTGCGGCACGCGCGCGCACGATATCCTCGGCATACTGCCGGCAGCCGGAATAGGACCCGAATGCCGACGTGACAAACGCGATCGCATTGCGAATTCCGTCGTCACGCATCTGGCGGACGGTATCGGCGAGCATTGGATGCCAGTTGCGGTTGCCCCAATAGATGGGGATCTTGACAACTTCCTTCAGCGCGGCAATCAGAGACCGGTTCTGATCGTTAATCGGGCTGCGGCCGTCGAAATGATAATAATGTTCCGCCACTTGGAGCAGACGTTCGCGCGGAACATTGCGTCCGCGCAGAACATTTTCTAAAAACGGAATGACGTCTTCCTGTTTTTCCGGACCGCCGAAGGAAAGCACCAGCAAAGCATCATATTGATATACACCGCGAGACACACCTTTATTGTATGAGTATGATTGAAAGGAAATGTCGCGTAGACGGGTGTGGCTTGCCGCCGCTGTTTTAGCGGGCGCGGCCATGATCTTCGGGGGATCCGCACTCTGGCGCGCACGGGGCGTGCTGCGCGAAGCGCGCGAACACGTTGCCGCCGGTGCCACATTCCGATTCTCCGCGCGGCCGATCGTTCCGGTCATTCCGGCCGGCCTCGAATCGATCGGCGCACCCGCGGTGTTCAATGACGCGGTAGTTTTCGAAGGTAATTTATATATTGCCGGACCCGCCGGACTCGCGAAATATGAGGGAGCTTCGGGCGCGATCGCCGCGCGTTACCGGGTGGGAGCGGAGCTGCCTCCGGCGCCCGTCACATCGCTTGCCGTAGGCGTGGCGGGTGATTCGCAGGCTCCCGAGCTTTGGATCGGTACCTTGGGCGAAGGGCTGGTCGCGTTCGATGGCCGCGCGTTCCGGCAGATTCGTGCGGATGACGCGCGGCTGCGGAAAATCGTCGCGATTCTTCCCGTTGACACGGGCCGCATTCTGATCGGCACGGAGAAAGCGGGCGTGCTGGTCTATGACGGCCACACCCTCGCGCCCTTTCATTCCTCCGTCGCCGACGTTGCGGTGACGGCGCTCGCGGGCAACGATGCCGACCTTTGGATCGGCACCCTGGACCGCGGCCTGCTGCACTGGAAAGCGGGTGCGCTCGAAACGCTCGATGACCTGCTGCCCGATAAACAAATTCTTTCGCTGGCTCTTCATGGCGAGATGCTCTATGCGGGAACCGGCGTCGGCATCGCCGAAATTCGCGGAGGCAAGCTGGCGCGCGTGATCGCGCCGGGATATTTCGCGCAAACGCTGCTTGCGCAGGACGACAAATTATTTATGGGCACCCTGGAAGAAGGCATGTTCGCGGTGCCGCTGGATGCGCATCCTGGCAGGCTCGCCCAGCTCGGCGCAGCGAGCGTGTGCCCAGGATGCTCGATCCGCAAAATTCTCTCGATCGACGGCGAAGTGTACGCGCTGGCTGAGGATTCGCTATGGCATGGCAACGAAGCCGTGATTCGCCGCGAGGACGCGCTACTGGCCGATCGCAACATCGCGGCGCTGAAAATGGATTCGACGGGCCGCCTCTGGATCGGATATTTCGATCGCGGCCTGCAAATCCTCGACGCCAATGGCGCGCGCGGGGAACATTTTGAGGACAATCATCTGTTTTGCGTGAATCGCATCGCGCATGATGCGGCGCGTGGCGTGTCTGCTGTCGCGACCGCCAACGGACTGGTGATGTTCGATGCGGCAACCGCGCGGCGCCGCGTCATCGGGCAAGCCGAAGGGCTGATCGCGAATCAGGTAACCGATGTGGTCCTGCGCCCCGACGGCTCCGTAATCGCCGCCACGCCCGCCGGTGTGAGTTTCATCGATGCCGCGGGTATCAGCAGCATCTACGCGTTTCAGGGCTTGGTGAATAATCACGTCTACGCGCTGGCGTCGGATGGCGCGCGCACTCTGGCCGGAACGCTGGGCGGTTTGTCGATTCTGGATGGTTCGGTGGTGCGCGCCAGCTTCACCACGTCGAATTCCGGATTGAAGCATAACTGGATCACGGCTATCATGCAGGTCGGGAATAATTTCTTCGTGGGCACATATGGCGCGGGAATTTTGCGCCTTACTAATAGAGGTGTGTGGGAAACGTTTGAGGATCTGCGCGGAACGATCGAAATCAACCCGAACGCCCTGGTGGTGACGGCGAACGCGGTCTACGCGGGGACGCTCGACCAGGGGCTGGCGGTTTACAATATGGCGTCCGGAAGATGGACTTTTTTCACGGCTGGCCTGCCCTCGCGCAACGTGACCGCGATCGACGCGCGAGGCGGCGTGCTGTACATCGGAACGGATAATGGACTGGTGAAGGTGCCGGAAACGACAGTGGTGGCTCCATGAAATTGACGCTTCTTCTCATAGCCGCGGCGTGTTTGGCGTGGGGCGATGCCGGCGTGCTGATCCCTTCGACCACGAAGCAGCCTGACCCCAAGGTGCTGACGCTCGATGAAATGTCGATCGCGATCACCATCGACAACGGTAATGCAAAGGTGAAAGTCCAGCAGATTTTCGCCAACCACACCGCGCAGCCCATCGAAGGGAATTACGTTTTCGCGCTCCCCGGCCGCGCTTTGATTTCCGATTTCGCGATCTGGGACGATGCCACGCGCATCCCCGGTGTGATCCTCGAACGCAAACGCGCCGAGGAAATTTATAACGATATTCGGGCGCAGGCGCTGGATCCAGGTTTGTTGCAAATGGGCGAGCGCGATGCCGATGAGGCGCGCCGCAACGCGATTTTTAGCGCGCGCGTGGTGCCGATTCCTGCCTACGGGACCAAGCGAATCGAGATCGAATATCAGGAACGGCTCACCGTCGAATTGTCTCAATCGATGCTGGCGATTCCGCTGCGTCCGGACGTGTATCGCGCGCAGACGGCCGGCCGGTTGTCGATCACACTGGAGATGAAATCCGCGCACCCGATGCGGGATTTTCAGTTCGTCAGCAAGGCCTACGCGATGCAGACCAGCGCCCGCGACGCGAAATCGGTGAAGGCGAGTTTCACCGGCAAGGCCATCGCGCTGACGGAGGATTTTTCGCTGCAATACGCGCTCGATGCCAGCAAAGACGCGCTCGAAGTGGTCACCTATCGCGATGGCAACGATCCCGGCTTCTTCCAGGCTTCGGCGCTGCTCGCGCTCCCCGCGTCGAACGCTCCGCTCGTCCCGCGTTCGATCGTCGCGCTGTTCGATACCTCTTTGTCGATGCAGTGGGAAAAGCTAGAACGTGAGTTTCAAGCCCTGGAAGCGCTGCTCCGGTCTCTGAAACCGGCGGACGAATTCAACCTCATCATCTATAACGATAAGGTCGCGCCCTATTCGCCCGTGCCCGTTCCAGCGACTCCGGATGCAATCGAAAAGGCGCTGGAATTTCTGCGCGCCGCGGCGCTGCGCGGCGGGACCAACGTGCAGGTGGCGCTTGATGCGGCGCTCGCGCAGTCCTTCGTTCACGATCCTTATATCGTCGTTTTTGGCGATCTGGGCGCCACGCGCGGTATCATCCAGAACGGTAAACTTGCCGCGTGGTACACCGCAAAATGGCAGCAGTCAGCCGAAGCACGGCGCCCGCGCACCTACGTTTTCGTGGTCGGCGACGATGCGAATCTTCCTCTTGCTCAACTGCTAGCGCGCAACAATGGCGTGCTCGAATCGGTGCGCTCCACCGAACCGATCGAATTCAAATTGAAGGCATTCTTATCGAAAATCGGCAGGAAGCCGGTTGACAATTTACGGCTCACTACTTCGACGCCCGCCAATTTCGATCTCATTTATCCATTGGAGGAAACTGTATTTCCCGGATCGATGCAGACGTGGGTCGGCCAATATAAGAAGCCGGCCGCGCAGACGACGTTCACCGTGCAGCAGACTCGCTCTACCGTTCCTCTGCCCGCGCAAAATACGGAACACGAATTTCTGCCGCGCGCCTGGGCCAAGGCTCGCGTCGATGCGTTGCTCGAAAAAATTGAGCGCGAGGGCGAGGATCAAGCGTCCATCGACGAGATCATCCGGCTCTCCCGCAAGTATAAATTCGTGACGCCGTACACTTCGTTCCTGGCCGCCCCGCGCGCGCTCCTGCGGCCTCGGCTGATTCGTCCCGGTGATCCGGTGTTGCGCGTCAAAACAGACGAATCAATCACATCCGTGGTCGCGATGTTTCCCTTCGGCACCGTGAAGAAGCTCCGCTATCTGACCGGTGAAGACACCTGGCAGACGCGATTTCTGGCGCCAAAGGATCTCGCCGACGGTACTTATCGCGTGCGCCTGCTGCTCCGCGACAAGCAAGGGCGCACTTATCGTGAATCGAAAACGTTCGTCATCGCGAGCCAGCCGCCGGTGGTGAAGGTGAAGCTCGATCGCAAGCAGGTTCATCGCGGAGAAGCAGTGAAACTGCACGTCAGCGCGTCGGATACCACGCGCACTATCGTCGCGCGAATGCCGGGCGCGGCTCCCGTTTATCTCAAATGGAACGCGCAGATGGAATCGAACACCGGGGAACTGCTGGTGCCCGCGACCTTCGCCGTGGGGCGATATAAAGTGACCGTGACTGCCGAGGATTTCGCGCACAACATCGGCAGTGGGGAGGTCGAAATTGAAATTCTTCCCTAACGTGAAAACCACGGCGGCGGTCCTTGCCATCGGCGGATTCTTTGGTGCTCAAGCGGAGTTAACGAAATGGGCGGAAGGAATCAATGCAGGCAATCGGCTGGAGTCGGTCTTCTTCCGCAATGTGCTGTTGCCCAGCGGTCTGATCCCGGTTCGCAGGCCGCCGAAGGAAACGCGAGCGGAACTGACCAAACTTCTCGAAGCCGCGCCTGCGCAAAGTGATGCCGAGCTGTACTCGCTCCGGGCACTCGAAGAAGAACAGCAGCTCGATTTCGTCGCCGCCGAAGCCGATTGGAAAAAATGCTCCGAAATAGCGGCTGACAAGGGCGCGGCGCGCCTCGCGTTAGCCGACTTTTATCACCGGCGCTTGCGATCGCGCGATGAATTCAATGTACTGGTCGCCGCGTCGCTTCTCTCCCTACCCGCTTCGGAAAAACTACTTCCGCCGCCGGCGCAAAGACCGTGGAAGACATATGAGCGATCGATCCAGTTGATCGAGGATGCGCGGCTCGATCCTTTGCTCGCGGTGCCGCAGTATGGCATGTGGATCGCGCGATATCCTTCGGAACCCAAGCTTCGTCAAAATTATTTCGCGTTCGCGCTGGCGCATCAGCAATATGAGGCCGCAAACGACGCGATCGCCGGGTACAAAAGAGCGTTTCCCAGCGACGAGGAATTTCCCATCGAAGCAACCGCCGAATTAACCGCGAAGGCCAGCTCCCCGGCGCGCGCTCTCGAAGTTTACGATAAAAGTTTCAAGCCTCTCTGGCCGGATTCGCTTGTGAAACAGTATTTCGACCTGCTCAAGCGGTCGAACTCACTGCGCGCATATCTCGAAAAAGCTCGCGCAGGCGTGGCCTCGAATCCTGCCGATCTGGCCAGCGCGGCGCGCATTTTTCATTACTGGAAGCAGCAGGGAAATAACAGCGCGGCGGAGCGGGCGCTCGCCGAATTCGGCCAACGCAAGGAAAGCAAGCATTCCGCATGGACCGCGGACGAGTTATCGATACTCGCGCAACTGTACGAATCCGCCCACAATTACGATGAATCGGCGCGCAATTATTATGCGCTTTATAATGTCGCGCGCAACGATGACAAGACAGCCCAAACGGCGCTGGCGGGACTCGCGCGCCTGCTGCTGTCCGCGCCCGAGCAGGCCATTCGATTGGGATCCGGCAATCTGTCGCTCTATCGCGACGTCGCCACCATGGACCCCCACCCCGGATTCCTGAACGGTGTGCTTTCCCTGCTGCTGAACGCAAGTAATCCATCGGATCGATATAAACAGGAAGAATTGGCCGCCGGCCCCTATTTCCGCCGCGCGAAAGCAGCTGAACTGGTGGCTCTGTTCGAATCCCGATTCCCGAATGCACCCGAGCGTGCGGACCTCCGGGAGCGCGTGATTGAAGGCTACGCAGTGTACGGTGCAAGCGAGGCCGTGATTCGCGCAGGCACGAAATTTCTTGCCGATTTTTCGAATGCTTCGAATCGCACCGCGGTGGCGCTGCGCGTCGCCGACGCGTATGCGCGCACCAATCAAACCGTTCAGGAATTCGCGCTCTATGACACGCTGCTGGCGGATCTCGCCAAGCACGCAGATGGAGTGCCGCTCGGCGCGCTGCCCGTTCCGAAGCCGAAGGGAACGGAGAAGTCCGCGCCTACGCCCGAGTATGATTCGCTTCGCTCACCCGAGTACGCGCGCGTTCTCGATCGTTACGTGGCGCGGCTGGTTTCGCTCAAACGCACCCGCGATGCCTTGACCCTTTACCGCCGCGAGATCGATCGCAATCCGTCGGACCCCGGTTTGTATGACACCATGGCCGCGTTTCTCGAACAGAACAACATGGGCGTCGAGATTGAGGCCGTCTACCAGCGTGCCATCGCCCGTTTTCAGGATCATACCTGGCAGCACAAGCTGGCCCGCTGGTACTTGCGCCAAAAACGGCAGGCCGATGTGGCGAAGCTCACGCGCGAGGTGGTGAAGATTTTTTCCGGCACCGAGTTGGACGAATATTTTCGCGAAATCGTCAGCCCCGCGCAGCCGGTGGGACCCGCGCTCTATCTGCAATTGAATCTCTACGCCCATCAGCGTTTCCCGCATTACCTCGCCTTCGCGCGCAATTTGCTCACCGCGTATTCCAGCGGAACCACAACCGACAACGCCGCTTACGAAGCCGTCCTGCGGCGTCACTGGTATGATGCGGAGGATCTGCGGATGCGATTCTTTGAACGCCTTTCAAAGACCGGCCGCCTGGATGCGGAGCTCTCGGTCGTGCGTACGTCGAATCCCGCCGCATCCGCCGGCAAGTGGGAGGACGCGATGAATCAATCTCCCGCCGCCGTTCGTTTGCTGGCTGAAGGAGAAGCGTGGCGCTGTCATTTCGAAAACGCCGCTCCGCTTTTTCTGGCCATCGAATCCAGCTTCCCCGCGGATCGCACCATCGGCGCGCGAACCGCCGCGGTCTACCGGTCGCTGGGAACCGTGCAGCCGAAACTGACGGATACCGCGATCACCGTCGAGGAGACGTTAACCGACGCCGACCCTCGCGACCGCCAGACGCTCACCGCCATCGGCGAGATGGAAGCGGACCGCGAGCACTTCGACAAAGCCCGCGCCGCGTGGGATCGCATTCCGGAAATCGAGCCCGCGAAAGCCGACGGATACCTCGAAGCGGCCACCGTTTTCTGGGATTACTATCGCTACGATGACGCCTTGCGCTGGATCGACGAAGGCCGAAAACGTTTGAAACAGGATTCTCTGTTCGCGTATGAAGCCGGCGCCATCCACGAGAATCAGCGTAATTATGACCGTGCGATTCGCGAATACGCGAAAGGCGCCATCGCGCAACCGGGATCGAACGCCGAGCAGCGGTTGCTACTGCTGGCGCGCCGTCCGGCGCTCGCTCCGCAAATCGAGCGGCTCACCTTGAACCTGGTTTCCGACCGCAATCCCCAGCCCGGAATGTTCCAGTTGCGCGTCGCCTTGCTCAGAAATCAGAATCGCCGTGACGATATGGAAAGCTTCCTGTTGAACACAACGTCGCGCACCACGTCTCTCGAAGTGCTCGGGCAAATCGAAAACACCGCGCGCGTGGATGGATTGCCGAAGGCGCAGCAGGCGGCCATCGAAAAGCAAATCGCCCTGATGACAGATCCAGTGGAAAAGTTGCGCCTGCGGCTCGCCTTGGCGCGCTTCGAAGAAGGCCAGGGGCATGCCGCGGAAGGTGCGGCGATGATCGACGCGGTCTATCGCGAGAACCCCGCAATCCTTGGCGTGGTGCGCGCCGCCGTCGATTATCACTGGCGTAATAAGGAAACGAAGCGCGCCATCGACGTCTTGGAAGAAGCGGCCAGCCACGCCTCGGCCGTGTATAGCGCGCCGTTTCTGGTCGAGGCTGTGCGCAAGGCCACCGAGGCAGCCGACTACACGCGTGCCCGCATCATCATCGGGTATCTAATGATGGACCAGCCGAATCGCGCCGAATACATCGCCCTCAAAGCGGATACCTATGCGCGCCAAGGCGACGATCGCGGATTGCGCACATATTACGAAGCCACCATTCGCGGGTCGCAGAAACGTCCAGAGGAAATTGCCGCTATGCGCCGCGCGCTGATCCCCGTCCTCACCCGCGTCAAAGATTATTCCGCCGCCGTCGATCAATATATAGAAATTCTTAATCGCTATCCCGACGACGAATTGCTGACCCGCGAAGCCGCGTTGTACGCCCAGCAGAATGGCGTCGCCAGAAAGTTGCACGACTTCTACGAGAAGACCGCGGCCGATTCACCAAAGGATTTTCATTGGCCCATGCTGCTGGCGCGGATCGAAACACAAATGGAAGATTATCCGGCCGCCATCGCGTCCTATACACGTGCCGCGGCTGTGCGCCCGGATCGTCCCGATCTGGTCAAAGAACGTCTCAATCTCGAAGAACGTCTGCTACGTTTCGAGGACGCCGCGGCCAGCGCGCAGAAGCTCTACGACCTCACCTATCGCAACCCGATGTGGATGGAAAAGCTCGCCGAGCTTCGCGCCCGCCAGGGCCGCAATGCGGACACCGTCGCCGCGCTGAATAAAGCGTGGATCGAAGGCCGTTCCGCCGACGTAGTGAACTATTTGACCGTTGCGCAAAAGTTGGAGACGTGGAACATGCTCGCTGAAGCGCGCCAGTTCGCCGAAGAAGCGCTGAAGCGCGCGCCGGCCGACGCGTTGAAAATATGGGCGCGCATCCTCGCCAGGCAACAGCAATATGATGCCGTATTCGCGAAGCTACCCACGCTGAAAACAGAGACGTCGATGCAGGTGGCGCAAACCGTGGCGGCCATCGCAGCGAATTATTCGCCCGAGGAAAAAGCAAAATTCGCCGCGTCGATCGAGAAGCAACCCATGCGGATCACGCTGGCGGCCGGCGCGGGTCTTATCGATCTCGAACTGAAGTGGCGGCTTGCCGCAGCGATGGGAAGGCCCGGAACATCCGCCTCGAATCAGTCCATCGATCGGATCGTTGAATTGCAAAAGAGCCGTTTGCGCTTCGATGAACTCGGCGCGCAGCTCGAAGCCTACGACCGTCTCCTGCCGCCGCAAAATCAGGTTCACGATGCCGAAGAAGCCGACGACTACCGCGCCAGCGGCAACACCACCGCCGAATTACGAGTGCTCAAACGTCTTTCCGATCGTCACCAAGCCACCGGCCCGCTGCTCGGACGCTATACGCAGTTATTGATCGCGCAGCCTCAGCGGCTCACTGCTGCGATCGTCAATGAAACCGATGCGTCTACCGTCAACGCGATGCTCAACTACGTGCTACAGCACACCACCGCGGCCGTCTCGCAACAGGCGATTGCCGCGCGCGGTCAGAAGACGGGACCGCTCTGGATCAAAGCCTACACCTCCCTCACCGGCCTTTATTTCGATAGCTCCGCGGCGCCCGTGAAAGCCGCCTTCACCGGAATCCTCGGACCCATGACCGTCGGCGCGCGCATCGGCAAACCGGTGGATCGCGACCAGCAACTCGCCGGCGATCTCTGGTTTTATTATGGAAGCCGCTACGGCGAATATCTCGGCGCGATCAAGCAGGTCGGCGCGGAAGACTACTTGCCCGCCATCCTCGAAGCCACGCCCGGCCGCTCCGAAGCCTACTTCACTCTCGCCGAATATACCGGCTCCGTCTCCGATTATCAGAACGCTCTGGAGCTGAACCCCGCCCGCGCCGACGTGCATGACCGCCTCGCTGTCCTTGCGTCGAAACAAGGCCGTTCCACGGACGCCGTGCGCGAATGGAAGCTCGCCCTTTCAGCCTTCTCGCAGATGATGGACCGCTCCCGCGTCCCGCAAAAATTCTGGCCCGATCTCAGCGATACTCTGCGCCATATCGGCGAAGCGAAACAGCTCCCCGCCCTTCGCGACGATCTAGAAAAACTTCTCCGCACCTATATTCGCCGCAACGGATCGTTTCAAATTGAGCCGATTCTCGAAGCCGCTCTGCAAGCCTCGGACGACGCCACCGCCGGTGTGACTTGGATCGCCGCGTTATCTCGCGCCGCCGCCGACCCCGTGCAATTCCTCACCGCGATTCTCAATCGCCCATGGATTCCCGATGCGCAACGCAACATCTTGTATCAGCAAATCATCGATAGCGCCCAAGCCCAAGTCGCGCAAACCTTCGGCGATCAGCAATCTAACGCGCAGAATCAGCTCTGGACCTGGCAGATGAGCTGGGTCGAGTTCCTCCTCGCCCATCGCGAAAATAACCGTGCCCGCGAAGTGCTCGCGATCCTTCCCACCGAAGCCCGCGCGTCCAGGACCAACGATTTTATCGCGCTCGAAATCCGCGTCGCCGCCCGCATCGGCGCCTTGGATGCGCAGCTCGCGAAGATTCCCGACCCCGCGCCCATCGAAGCTTTGCGCAACGCCGCCAACGTTCTTGCCGAAAATGGCGACACCGCATCCTCCCGACGCGTGCTCGAATTCGTCTACACCAATCAGATGAAAGCCGGCAATCTCGACCAGGCAACTTTCCTCGGTCTCGCCGAAATTAAATTGGAGAACAAAGATACCGCCGCCGCGATCGCGCTCCTGCGCCGCATGGTGCTCATCTCCGGCGAGCCGTTCACTGGCCTCGATCCCGCCGCCGCGCTGCTCGAACGCACTCATCATCCCGCCGAAGCCGCGGAGTTTCTCACCACTCTCATCACAGCCGAGCCTTGGAATCAGGATGCCAAGCGCCGCCTCGCTGAAGCGCAGGGCACTGCGCCGAAAACTCCGAACCCGTGGGACACGCTGCCCGCCTCTGCGCCCGCGCGGGAGAAGGCTTTGCTCGCGATCATTGCCGCGGACCCGCGCGTCACCGCGCCCAAGCTTCTGTTCGTCCACGCCGCACTCGCCGCCGGCCACGATTCGCTCGCTGTCGCCGCTGCCCGCCAATTGATGCCGCAGTATTTCCGCGAAGACAGCCAGTTCAACGACTACATGGCCCAAAGCTTCCTGCCCACCCTCGATCTCGCGGAGCGAGCCTCCTTCGCCCGCGGCTTAGGCGACGCGCAGCAGCACCTCGGCGATCTGCGCGCGGCGTTTATTTACCAGCAAATCGCCCAACACCTCGCGCCCTCGGATGCCACTCGGCGCAGCGTCAACGCGTTGCGCACTCAGCTCGAACTCGAAACAAAAAATGCCGCGCGAAGCCCGCTTGTGAGCGATGCGCTCGATCAGGATCGATTGGTTCGTCCGAAAGTAGGTGCGCAATGAAGAAGCTCATAATCCCATTCGCGGCCGCGCTCGCAGCAATGATGTTTTGGGCCCTCGCGCAACCCGCGCCACCGCCCATCGCAAGCCTGTTCCCCTCCGGCGCGCTGCTCTATCTTGAAGCGAAGGATTTCGGCGCGCTGCTCGCGGATTGGAACGGATCGGCGGAAAAACGTGATTGGCTCGCCAGTTCCAATTACGAAACATTCTCTCGCTCCACGCTGTTTTTGAAATTGGCCGACGCGCAAACCCAGTTCGCCTCCGCTGCCGGCGTGCCGCCCGATTACTCTTTGCTCGCCTCCGTCGCCGGATCGAACTCCGCCGTCGCGATGTACGATATCGGCAAGCTCGAATTTCTCTACGTCACCCACGTTCCATCAGCGCGTGCAATGAATACGGCCCTCTGGAAGGCGCGCGGCACGTATCAAACGCGCCACGCCGGCAACGCCGATTACTTTATTAAGGAGGATAAAACGCTTCATCGTGTCGCCGCCTTCGCCTACACCGGCGATTCGTTGCTCCTCGCCACCAAAGAGGATCTCATCGCCGGAGCCCTGCAATTAATGGCCCGCGAAGCCCTTCCCTCGGTCGCATCGGAGCCGTGGTTTACCAATTCCGTGCAGGCAGCCGCCCCTGGACCAACCGATCTGCGTCTCATCTACAACATGACGAGCCTCGCGCGCACTTACCAGTTTCGTTCCTATTGGGTGCAAGCGAATGTGCCGGAACTACGCCAA
>Ga0116129_1000458_pt1 | contig 26559 bp, 26 predicted proteins | sample June2015DPH_17_2_FD_89732 | JGI IMG/M metagenome (GOLD analysis project Ga0116129, IMG submission 89732) | Peatland microbial communities from SPRUCE experiment site at the Marcell Experimental Forest, Minnesota, USA - June2015DPH_17_10 | ecosystem: Environmental > Terrestrial > Soil > Wetlands...
GGCGAGCCGGCGGTCTTGCGCATGATGGAGACACCTTTCATCAGCGTCGCTGCCGTGGCAGCGGTGAGTGTGTCGGACATGACGACGGCCATATCGAACTTGACGCCGTTCTGGAAGTCCATGGTGTAGCGGCTGCTCTTCATGCGGTTCTTGACGGTGTCGTAGTCTGCGAGCTGAGCAGCGTCACCGAGAACGCCCTTCATCATGGTCTGAGTGCCCTTGGCGTCAAGGAGACTCCAGACGGCCTTGGTGTCGACTGCGGCCATCTCGTTAACCATGTCGGTGTTGGAGAGGAAGTCGGAGACCATACCGTCCCGCGCGTCCATCGCCGCTTTGACTGCGTCAAGGTCGCCGAAGACCATCGTGGTCTGGTTAAGAAAGACGACGCTCATGCCGTTGGAGCCCATGGGATATATGCTGTTGTTGCGTAGGGTGGTGGGCTTGGTTTTGTTCTTGGTGAAGTTGGCCATGATCTCGCGGGTGTGGAACTGACCCTGGGCGATGCCAACGATGCGTGTTCCCTCGCCTTTATCGCGGAATGCGGCGAAGCAGAGGACATCGGCATCCTGATCGACTTTGAGGCCGGAGGTCTTGAGGGCGCTCTCAAGACGCTTGAGCTCAGGCGGGAGGATGCGGTCCTTCAGCTCCATCGCGGCGGGTGAGTTCTGCATGGCGTGGTAGTCGACGACGATGAGCTGCTGAATGTCCTTGGGGATGGATGCCTTCGCGTCGCTGGAGAGCTGGGCCGCAGATGCAAATGCGGGGGCCATGATGGTCGCGATGGCGACGGCGGCGGTGAGGAGGTTTTGCGAGATGGTTTTCATTATTACCTTTGACTCCTTGAGCTACTTCCAGTGTAGCTTGGGCTACACCATTGTTCCGTGAATATGAGACTGTTTGCAAGCGTGGATGGGGAGGTGTTCGTTACCAGAATGCTACTTTTGTGGTACGTCAATCGGTTTTGTGCCTTCTACTGGTTTGGCCAAGCAATGGGGGCGTGAAGTTTGCGTTCCAATACCTTTCCTTCGGGATCGAAGCCAGTTATTTGACGTACCCATTCTGAATCCGGCTCATAGGCCGCCTCGGGAATCAATCCAATGAGTTCGGCGTCTTCGATGAGGACCCCGTGCCGGTGGGCGAGATGCTGGATGGTGGCATGGACGTGGCGCATGGGGGTGAGATTGAAGTCGGTGATGTTCATGCTGACCTGGGCGCGGCCGTTGGCGAAGACACCAATGGCTTTGACGCCGTGGAGTCCTCCGTTGGCAGCGCGGATGTCCCGGGCGATGGCGCGCGCGGCGGCGATGTCTGAGCCTTCGAGGTGGACGTTGTAGGCGATGAGGAAGCTGCGCGCACCGACGGCGCTGGCACCGGCAGTTTCGTGGAGTTCGGGGCCGCCTATGTCGGGGCGGCGGGAGGCATCACGGCGGGAGGCATCGCGGAGGCCTTCGAACTGGCCCTTGCGGACGTCTTCGAGCTGGACGCGGTCGGGGCGGGCGGCTGCGGCTCCGTAGAAGTAGACAGGGACGCCGTAGCGGCGCCAGATGAGGAGGCCGGCCTGGCGAGCGAGAACGGCGCACTCGGCGAGGGATGCTCCGCTGACAGGGATGAAAGGAATGACGTCGGCTGCGCCGATGCGAGGATGAACGCCGTTCTGTTGCGTGAGGTCGATGAGCTCGGCGGCTTTGCCTGCGGCGCGGGCCGCGGCTTCGACGATGCCTTCGGGAGTGCCAGCGACGGTGACGACGGAACGGTTGTGCGCTTTGTCGAGAGACCAGTCGAGGAGGCGGACGCCTTCGACCTGCATGGAGGCGACAATCTGGCTGACTTTGGCGGCGTCTGTGCCTTCAGAGAAGTTGGGGACGCATTCGATGATGGCTTCGGGATTCATTTTGGAGCAACGGCTAGTGACTAGTGTACGAGTGTTTTATTTCCACCATGTGTAACCGAGGGAGAATTGTACGCTTGCGTTGACGCCGGGGTTGCGGTCTCCGAGGGAGGCGCTGGAGATGTGGACGCCGTTGGCAGCGAAGTCGATCGATCGGCGAGGGTGGATGAAGTAGTGGACGCCGACTCCGCCTTGCGGGGTGAAGTTCCAGACGCTGGCGTCGGCGTGGGGGCCGTCGTTTTGCTCGTTGTAGGGCGGTCCGCCGAAGGCCGGGTATTTGTGATTCGTCCAGAGGAGGCCGCCTGCGGCTTGTCCCCAGAAGGAGAAGTGTTTCGTGCCGGCGAGATTCCAGCGGAAGATGACGGGGGTGATTGATATTCCGGTGAAGGTGCCGCCTACGGTGTAGAAAGCGGTGCACTGCGGTGGTGTTCCGATGGGATTGGTGCAGAAGGGGCGCTGGAACTTCGGCGTGTAGGACTGCCAGAAGGGGAAGGCCTGGCCGGCCATCTCGAAGTTGCCGCGCCAGGCGCTGTGGCCGTGACTCGAGGCGATGACTTTGCCGATCTGTGCGCCGACCATCAAGAACTTGAAGCCGTCGCGGTCTTCGGTGAGGCCCACGCCGCCTTGAACGATGGGGCCGATCTCGAAGGGGAGGTGGCCGGAGTCGTCGTGGAAGGGTGTGACGTCGGTGGCGACTGTTTGGGCTGAGGCGAGGCGGGCTGAGAGCAGGAGAGCGAAGAGCCAGATGGCCATTTTGGTGATGGGATGCGTACTGTTGGTCAAGCTGGTCTCCGGTTATTGGTTGGCAGAAGAAGGCCGCCGGTGAACGGCGGCCGTTGGGATTGGCGACCGGTGAGTTCGCGTCAGGCGCTGGCCACGGCGGCTTCGTCGAAGTCGAAGTTGGAGTAGACGTTTTGCGTGTCGTCGAGGTCCTCAATGGCTTCGAGCAGACGGATCATGGCGCTAGCCTGAGTGCCCTCGAGTTTCGTGTAGGTCGAGGCGATCTTGGTGATCCCGGCGTGCTCGGGCGTGATCTTCGCGGCCTTGAGGGCTTCGGTGACGGCTTCGAAGTCCTTGGGGTCGGTGAGAACTTCCCAGTTTTCGCCTTCGTCGGAGAGGTCTTCAGCACCTGCGTCGAGGACGATCTCGGTGAGTTTGTCTTCGCCGGCTGCGGACTTGGCTACGGTGATGACGCCCTTCTTGGTGAACATCCAGGCGACTGCGCCTTCCGCGCCCATGTTGCCGCCGTTTTTGCTGAAGGCGTGACGGATTTCGCTGACGGCGCGATTTTTGTTGTCGGTGAGGACTTCGACGATGAGGGCTACGCCGCCGGGGCCGTATCCCTCGTAGGTGATCTCCTCGTAGGAGACGCCTTCGAGTTCGCCTGTGCCGCGCTGGATGGCGCGCTTGATGTTTTCGGCGGGCATGTTCTCAGCTTTTGCGGCTGCGATTGCGGTGCGGAGACGCGGGTTGCCGTCGGGGTCGCCTCCACCTCCGGTTTTGGCGGCTATGGTGATTTCTTTGATCAGGCGGGTGAAGATCTTTCCACGCTTGGCGTCGAGGGCACCTTTTTTGTGCTTAATTGTTGCCCATTTTGAATGGCCGGACATGAATTTCCTCGGTGGTGATTTTGCGGTGCAACTGTGCGCAACCTTGTGAGTTTAGCATGTTCGACCCTGTTGATGCGACGTGAGTCCAGGGCACTCCCCAGCCCCGGCAAAAGTGCGCAAAGTCTTCGAAGGAGAGACTTTAGGTTTGGACTTTGGGTAGGGGAGAAGGCTTCAAGTGTTCGCGACACCGCAAACTATGGGGCTACCCTATGTCAAGCACGCTTAGAGACTCGAATTGGTCTTCGTTGGAGGCGGCGCGGGGGGGGCTGCCGGAGGCAAGACTGCCAAAATTTCGTAGGTCTCGGACTCAATTTTCTTTCCATCGAGGCTGACAGGCCACTCAAGTTTGGCAAGTTTTCCTTTGAACTCGACCTGGATGGTGTTGACGAGTGGCATACGGCAGCTACGGTGATTTCCTTCAGGTCCGGCAAAGCGCTCTTTGAACTTGCTTGCACAGTTGACCACTGCTACTCGGCCATCAGGTAGAAGAAGCGCAAAGGTTGCGCCGGTTACGTTGAACGACACATCGTGAGGCGCTGTCGTCGTCGTATTAGTTGCAGATGATCCTGAGCAGTTCGCGTTCGTCGAACCTCCGAAGGTAGTCGCGCTACATCCAACTCCACCATTTGTGGTTGAGTAGGAATGGCCAGGAACTTGATAGGAGTAGTTGGTCTCGCTGGTGCGCCGGTCGATGACAGTTACTTCCATCTTCTGAGCGCGAATCAAAGGTGTAGATAGGATGATGGAAGCAGAAAATATAATAAGACAGCGCATAGGTCGTTCCTTCAAGCTCAACTTGGTACCAAAGTATCCCCCTTACCTTCAAAACTTGTCCAATGAATTCTTAGCCGCCATTCCCTTGCCCGATGAAGCCCAAGCTGATCTCTCACAAAAACAATAAAACCTAAACGATGATCGAAAGTCGGGACGATTTTAGTGAGCGTCTGGGAGGCCGAGGAATTTGAAGGGTTCGGCGGGCTTGAAATCTTTGACGGCGTTGCCGGAGAAGATGTTTCGCTGGTCGGGGCCGAGGTCGAGCTTCATAACTTTGCCGGTCTCGTGGGAGAAGTCGACTTGCTTGAGATCGACACAGAAGGTGTTGGGGGTGATTCGGTCGAAATGACTAGTTTTTGGGTGTAGTAACTGTGAATGCAACCGCAAAAACAAATGCAAATGCGGGGGTCCTTCGCTACGCTCAGGATGACAACGAAAAACTTGCAACATCAACATCAACAACAACAACAACAACAACAACATCAACATCAACAACAACAACAACAGCAACAGCAACAGCAACAGCAAAAACAACAGCAACAGCAAAAACAACAGCAACAGCAAAAACAACAGCAACAGCAACAACAACAGCAGCAGCAACAGCAACAGCAACAGCAAAAACAATAGCAACAGCAACAGCAAAGACAACGGCAACAGCAAAGACAACGGCAACAGCAAAGACAACGGCAACAGCAAAGACAACAGCAACAGCAGTGGCCTCAATGCCTGGGGCTAGCTTAGGAGTTCGGGGGCGAGGAGGTCGCGCATGGTTTCGCGGCGGCGGATTAGTTTTGTGGATTTGCCTTCGATGAGGACTTCGGCAGGGCGGGGGCGGGTGTTGTAGTTGGAGGTTTGGGACATGCCGTAGGCTCCGGCGTCGAGGAGGACGACGAGGTCTCCGGGTTTGACGGGCGGTAGGGCGCGGTCGCGGGCGAAGAAGTCGCCGGACTCGCAGACGGGACCTACTACGTCGACCGTAAGTTGATTCGGCGACTTCCCTGCCGGTTGTTTTGTCGGCTGCTTTGCTGGTTGTTTTACGGGGATGATCTCGTGGTGGGCGTGGTAGAGCGCGGGACGGATGAGGTCGTTCATCGCCGCGTCGGTAATGACGAAGGTCTTTGCGCCGTTTTTCTTGACGTAGAGGACGCGCGTGAGAAGCGCGCCTGCTTGCGCTACGATGAAGCGGCCGGGCTCGAGGAGCAGGTGCGCGGATTCGCCGGCTAAACCTTCGGTTATGGCTGCTGCGTATTTTTCTACCTGCTTTGCGGGAGCATTCGCAGGATTACTCGCAGGACTATTTGCGGGATTGTTCGCGGGATTTGGGGTTGCGGCGTTGTAGTCGATGCCGAGACCACCGCCGGCGTCGACGTAGCGGATGTTGTGGCCGTCCTTTCTCAGGTCGGCGATGAGGCTGGTGACTCTTGCCAAGGCGGCGGCGAAGGGATCGACTTTGCGAATCTGCGAGCCGATGTGGACGGAGACTCCGGTGGGATCGAGCCACTTCGATTTTTTTGCGGCGTGGTAGATGGCGCGGGCGGCTTTGATGTCGATGCCGAACTTGTGCTCGCTGAGGCCGGTGGAGATGTAGGGGTGGGTTTCGGCGAAGACGTCGGGGTTGACGCGGAGGGCGAAGCGGGCGATTTTGCCGAGGGCCTGGGCGCGGGCGGCGAGGAGGTGGAGTTCGGCTTCGGATTCGACGTTGAAGAGGAGGATGTTGGCGCGGAGAGCGGCGTCGATCTCCCAGATTTGTTTGCCTACTCCGGAGAAGACGACTTTTTTGAGGGCGGGTTTGTGGGCTTTGCGGACGCGCTCGAGTTCGCCGCCGGAGACGATGTCGAAGCCTGCTCCCTGCTCGGCGAGGAGGCGGAGGATGGCGAGAGAGGAGTTGGCTTTGACGGCGTAACAGATGGTGTGAGGACGGGCTTTGGGACCGTGCGTGAAGGCTTGCTGGAAGAGCTGGAAGCGCTCGATGATTTGAGCGGCGGAGTAGACGTAGAGCGGGGTGCCGTATCTTTCCGCGAGGGAGGTCAGGCCGACTTCGCCGCAGTGGAGCGAGCGGTTGCGATAGACGAAAGGGCGTGAGTTGGCGTGGCGGCGCGGCTTTTGTGTTGCAACTTTGTTCGGCAAGCTTAAATGCTCTTTGCGGGAAGCGCGTAGGGGGCTTCCGGGATGATGACCCAGGCTACGAGATAGGCGATGGCTCCGACGCCCGTGAAGATACAGAAGAGCGCGGTGAGGACGCGGACGAGAGTGATGTCCCAGCCGTAGTGGAGGGCGAATCCGGCGCATATTCCGGCGATGACGCGATTATTGCGGGAACGGGTGAGCTGACCTGTGGCGGGATAGTAGCCCTGCTGAGGCGGCGGGGGGACGGCGACAGCGGCTCCGCAGGCTGGACAGAAACGGGAGGATGGATCGACTTGTTTGCCGCATTTGGCGCAGAACATAGGGGTCTCCGGAAGATTCTATTTTGCCATAGAAGAGACTGGGGACTACGGCGAACCATGCGGAGGTATTCGCGTGGGTAGCCGGTTGGTGGCCGGGGGCAGGTTTGTGAAACATTGCCTGAGGCGCGCAAGCTCCACTGATTTTGCTTCATCCCGAGCGGCGCGGGCGTGCCCCTTGAGCAGAACTAGCTTGCCGAGGCTTATTTGCCGGTGTAGGGGGTCTTGAGGTAGCGGCGGGCGGCGTCGGCCTGGGATTGGTCGCCGCCTCCGGCTGATGCGAGTTGGTATTGCCTGATGGCTTCCGCGCGGTTGTGGAGGAGGTCGAACATCTCGCCGGCGTTAAGTTGGGCGCGGCGACGAATCCAGTCGCTGCAGGTGGGTTGCGCTGCTGCGTCGAGATAGTTTTGAGCGGCTTCGGCGATCTGATTCTGACCGCGTTGGGTGTCGGCGAGGCCGAAGTAGGTCATGTGGAGGCGCGGGTCGATGAAGTAGCCGGGCTTTTTGGCGTCGGCGAGGATTTCGCGATAAAGGGCGATGGCGGCGGGGCCGTTGCCGGAGTCTTTGGTGAGGTTGGCGACTTCGAGGCGGAAGAGAAAGTCGTGGGGGTATTGGTCGGCGAGGCTTTTTTGCACAACGATGGCTTCGGGATAGCGGGCGTCGTGGCGGAGAAAGAGCGAGAGTGCGGTGCGGGATTCGATGGGGGTGACGATGCCGTGGGCTGCGGATTCGCGGAGGAGCTCGAGGCCTTTTTCTTTGTTACCGCCGACTCCGGCGATACCGACGATCATTCGGACGAAGCGTGGGAGACTGGCAACGGCGAACTGCTGGATGCCGATGGCCATCCTGGCGTCGGCATAGTTGGGGTCGATCTTGAGGGCGGCTTCGCTGTCGTTGCGGGAGGAGAGCCCCTGGCGTGCGGCAGCGACGAAGCTGTGGTCGCAGAGGGTAATGAAAGCGGCGTGAATGCCGCGGGCGTATCCGCGGGCGAAGTAGGCGTTGGCGTCGTTGGGGTTGGCTTTGATCTGCTGGTCGGCGAGAGCGATGGCGGAGTTGGTGAGTTGCTCGATGCGGTCGCGCGTGGCCTGAGGCACGGGAACGTTGCGTTTGGAGGTGAGGAAGGAGTCGTGAGCGTAGTAGGTGGTGTCGAGGAGATCCTGCTGGTAGAGCTCGCGGAAGACGAGCGTCGTCAGGATGTAGCCGGTGGCGATGGAGGACTGGGGGTTGGCTTTCTGGATGGCTTCGAAGCGGGAGAGCGCGCCTGCGTAGTCGAGGTTGTAGAAGCGCTCGAGGGCCTCGTGGACCTGCGGGGTGAGGTTGATCGGGTCAGTGTGGTTTGCAGGGTTGTAGGTGTCCGCAGGGGACGGGCTCGCAAGAAGGAGAGCCATGAGGAGAGTGAGGGTTTGGGCGCTGCGTATTATCGTGATTCTCCAAGGCCAGGGATCGTTCGTTTTGGCATACATGCGCTTTGATGCAGATGATAAGCGAGGTGCTGCTAATACTGTATTGGACGGACGGCGCGATAAGCTATACGCTTTGATACCGGAATGTCCGGTGCTGTTGCGCCTTCATTTGTTTGAACGGATCTGAGTATGACAAGGGTCGAGTTGCTTCAGTTGCTGGTTGGTCAGGCACGCAATAACGGGTTTGAGTTTCGGAGATGGTACGTCGGCAAAGTGGGGCTGCCGTGGCATGGCGCCCGGCAGGCGGTGGAGACGCTGGCGGCTGAGCGCCGGTACTATGCTCTGCTGTTTTCGCATGAGTTTGCGTCGACCTTCTGGAAGCCGGGTGAGGTGATGACCTTCCAGGTGCCTATGCAGACGTTTACACGTCGGATGAAGGATGGGACGATTGGCACGGTGAAACGCAAGGGCTATACGCGGCGGAGCGCCCGCGAGGATGCCTGGCTCTATCACCTGAAGGAGCTTGCGACGTCTGAAGAGCCGCTGCGGTATATGCGGCGCTACCTGCGAGTCGAGGATGATCTGGTGGAAGAGGACGTCGAGGTGGAGGACGGCCTGGATGAGTAACTTTACACACTTCCCTCTATTGCTGATTGCCTAAAGGTTGTGCGCTTTGCGTATGGCTGCGATCTGTTTGAGATGGTGCCTGCCGTGGATGAGTTGAAACATGCGCCATTGATCGGCACTGAGCGGACCGAGGACCATGTGGCTGGCGCATTGATTGTCACCGAAGAGGCTTTTTGCTTCGGTTGAGAGTACGTCAATACGCGACAGGTGTTGATGAGTGGCTTGAGTTAGCTCGCGCCCGGATCGAGGAGGAACGACGGTGGGCGGCGTGACTGCGGGTGGAGCGGGGCGGCCGGTTGGCAAGTAACTCAATTTCAAGACTGCGTATTGTTGCACCCGCTGCCTGAGGCTGGGCGTTGCCTTGGTTGGAGAACGTTTGGCTATGCGAGCGTTGATCGCTGCCTCTGAGGCAGAGTAGGTGAGCAGAAGATGCTCGATGATCTGCTGGATGCTCCACTTGCCGGGATTTGCAGGGGGCCGGAGTTGGGTTTGGGCGGCATCGAGCGAGTTGAGAGCGGATGCTATTTCAGTTTGGAGGGTTTGGAGAATGGGATTCATCGGGACGGAACTAAATTACACCGTCCGGCGGTGCGGCGAACCGGCTTCTGCTGCTTTATTTTGCTGAGTTATTTATTAAGCTCGGCGAGGGATTTTTTGGCGTCTTTGGCCTTTTCCCCGTTGGGATCGAGTTTGAGATAGGTCTGGTACTCGGCGATGGCCTCGTCTTTCTTCTTCATCTTCTCCGCGATCTGGGCGAGGGCAAAGTGGGTGTCGGAGTATTCGGGTTGGATTTGGACGGCATCTTTTGCGCGGAGGTAGGCGCCCTGGTAGTTTTCATCCCGCATGTAGAACTTTGCTACGCTGAGGTCTTCATCGACGCGCTCGTCGTCGCTCTGGATATGCTTGGGTTTGGGAAGTTTGCGATGGACCGAGGTGCCTTCGGGCGGATTGTCGCCTTTGAAGGCTTGATCGTCGGGATGAGTTGGGTCGGAGTCGTCGTTGCTGCTGCTGGAGCTTGAGCTACTGCTGCTGGAGTCGTCGCCGGGGAGCTTTGGGGGCGGCTGCGTGGGGAATGGGTGTTGCGCGGCAGCGTCGGAAGGGGTGGTGGCGCCTGGGGTAGGTGAGTCTGGCGGGGTTGCTGGTTTGGCGGTTTGGCCTGGGAAGGGGAACTGCTCGGCTGTGGATTTTTTGGCGGCGGGGGGACAGGGCTTGGTTGTTTGGTCGGGCGTCTGGGTTGCGGTCTGATTAGGGGTTGGGCAGGGAGCGGCTGGAGGGCTTTGTGTGGGCGCGGTCTGGGCTGCGCACGCGACGGAGAGGAGAAGAGCTGCCATTATCGCTCGAGTTAGGGGGTGATTTGGCATCTGATCCAGAGTACTCGTCTTAGACTTTGACGTTGTTGCGACGGGGTTTGTTATAGTCAGCAGACCCGGAGTGCTTTTCTACGGTTATTTTATTGGATGGAAGTTATCTGATTATGGTTGATGGGCTGATTATTCGTTCTTCGTCGATTCATGCGGCGGGCTGTTATACGACACGGGCGATCAAAAAGGGCAAGCGGGTCTGCGAGTACGATGGGCCGCGCTTCAGCAAAAAAGAGGCGGATGAACGGTATGAGGGCCGGGAGATCACGTATCTGTTTAGCTGTGGGGATGATGGAACGGTGATTGATGGGTTTGGGATTGCGATGTTTATCAATCACTCGTGCAACCCGAACTGCGAGTCGGACAGCGTGGATGGGCGGGTGTTTATTACGGCGATTCGCGATATTGCTGCTGGCGAAGAGCTGACTTATGAGTACAACCTGTTCGATAGCGATGAGGATGATGCAGATTGTTATTGTGGAGCGAAGAAGTGCCGGGGGACGATGTTCAGTGAGGATGAGGTGAAGCGGCGGACGCGGAAGGCTCGGGCGAAGGCGAAGAAGGCCTCGAGATGATGGAACGCCAGGCTTTGGGTGACAGAGTTTTGCTCTGTCGTTGACGATACAATCGATAGTGCCAATGGCTTATCAAGTTCTTGCACGAAAATACCGGCCACAGCGGTTTGCGGATGTTGCGGGGCAGGACCATGTGACCGTGACGTTGATGAATGCGCTGACGCAGAATCGCATTGCGCATGGGTATATCTTCAGCGGGCATCGCGGGATTGGGAAGACGACGATTGCGCGGGTTTTGGCGATGGCGTTGAATTGCCGGAACGCGATTGGGTCGGCGGTGCGGCCTACGGCTGAGCCTTGCGAGGTTTGTGATAGCTGCACGGAGATTCGCGCGGGGAATTCGGTCGATGTGATCGAGATCGATGCGGCGACGAATCGCGGGATCGATGAGATTCGTGAGTTGCGGGATGCGGCCCGGTACCGTCCAGCAAGGGATAAGTACAAGATCTACATTCTGGATGAGGCGCACCAGATTACGGATGCGGCGTTCAACGCGCTGCTGAAGACGCTGGAGGAACCGCCGGATCATATAGTTTTCATGATGGCGACGACGCAACCGGAGGATATTCCGCAGACGGTGCGGTCGCGATGCCAGCACTTCAGCTTTCATGCGGTGAAGCTGGTGGATATTCTGGGTGAGCTGCGGGGGATCGCCGAGCGTGAGGGTGTGGATGCCGATGAGGGTGCGCTGAGTTTGCTGGCGGAGGCTGGGGATGGGTCGATGCGGGATGCGCTGTCGATCATGGACCAGGCGATTGCCAGTGCGCCGATGGAGGATGGGCGGGCGCGGCTGGATGCTGGGCAGATTCGTGAGTTGATGGGAACGGTTCCGAACGCTGTGTTCGAGAAGGTTCTGGAGGCGGTGGATGGCGGACGCAGCGCCGAGGTGATTACGGTTGCGAATCAACTGCTGGATGCGGGGAACTCTCCGGCGCAGTTGGCGCGGCAGTTTGTGCGGTATCTGCGGAACTGCGTGATTGCTAAGATTGCTGGAATTGGTGTGGATGGGGCTGGAGCGGATGGCGCGGCGGGAGAGTTGCTGCAGATCTCGACGGATGAACAGCGGCGTGCGGGGCGGTCGGCTGCGTTGTTTAGCGAAGAAGAGCTGACTCGGTTTTTGCAGGTGATGCTGAGGACGTTCGATGAGCTGGGGTATCGGCAGGAGCAGCGGTTTCACTTTGAGCTGGGGTTGCTGAAGCTGGTGCATCTGCGGCGGCTGCTGCCGATTGAGGAGGTTTTGAGCCAGTTCCCTGTTGGTGGCGGGGGTTCCGGGCAGGCCCGGGTGAGCGGGGCTGCGAAGGCTGGGGGTGTGCCTGCTGCGACGAACGCCAGGATTGGGAGTGGGGTTGCTCCGGCTCGTGTTCTTGAAGTGCGTGCTGCGGCGGATGCTAAGCCGGCGTTTTCTCCGTTTGAGCAGGATAAGGGACGTCGGTTTGAGGGCGCTAAGGTTGTGCCGGTTGTTGCTGTGCCTTCTGTGACTGCGCCTGTGCCGGCGATTAAAGCGGTGGAAGCGGTGAGGACTGTTAGCGAGCCGGTTGCTTTGCAGGCTGTGGCTGTTTCTGAAGAGATCGTTCCTGAAGAAACCAGAGTTGTGGATTTGCCACCTTCACCGTTACATAATGTTGAGGCTCTGCAGAAGGCTGCGGTTAAGGCTTTGATTTCAGCAAAGAGCCAGGAGACTGCGGCGGATGCCATGGCCGATGCGGAGTGGGCGGTGGCGGACGGGGAGATTCGGGTTCAGACGGAGATCTCGAAGACGATGCTGCCGATGGTGATCAATGCCGAGGCGGAGAAGCTGATCCGCGGCGCGTTGCGGGAGGCGGGCTCGGGGACGTTGAAGCTGGTTTTGTTGCCTGGAGTGAAGAATGCCGCGGCGGCGAAGAAGCCTAAAGCAGTGAAGTCGGGGAGCGCGCAGGCGTTGGCGATGGAGCACCCGATTGTGCAGCGCGCGCAGACACTGTTCAACGCTGAGATTCAGAGCGTGATCGATCTTCGAGACAACGACTAGGGGATGGCGATTAGCGAGGGATTATGGATTTTTCCGATCTGGGCAAGATGAAAGAGATGATGGGTCAGGCGAAGCAGATGCAGGAGCAGATGGAGAAGAAGCTCGCTGCAACGGTGGTGGAGGCTTCGAGCGGCGGGGGCGTGGTGACGGTGCGGATGAATGGGAAGAAGGAAGTGCTGCGGTTGAAGATTGAGCCGACGGCGATGGGTAGCTCGGCCAGCGACCTGGAGTTGTTGGAGGATTTGATTGCAGCGGCGGTGAATGAGGCAGGGCGGCGGGCGGATGAAGCGATGAAGTCGAGCGTGGCGGGGATGATGAGTGGGCTGGGGCTGCCCGATCTGCCGGGGTTACGGTAGGTGGCAGGTTCGTTCGGTAGCGGCTCGAGCCGGTTTGCGGAGCCGATGGCGCGACTGATCGAGGAGTTCAGGAAACTGCCTGGGATTGGGACGAAGAGCGCGCAGCGACTGGCGTTTCATGTGCTGCGGTCATCGGCTGAAGATGCTGCGGCGCTCTCGGAGGCGATTCGCGAGCTGAAGCTGCATCTGCGGTTGTGCTCGGTGTGCAACAACATTACGGATGTCGATCCTTGCGTGTATTGCACGAATGCGGTGCGGAATCAGCGAGTGGTTTGCGTGGTGGAAGAGCCGACGAATATTGCGACGATTGAGAAGACTCGGAGTTATAACGGGGTCTATCACGTGCTGCATGGGACGCTGTCGCCGATTGGCGGGGTGGGGCCGGAGCAGTTGCGGATTGCGAATCTTCTGACTCGGCTGGGCGAGGTGGATGAGGTGATTCTGGCTACTTCGCCGACGACGGAGGGTGAGGCTACGGCGGGGTATCTGGCGGTGGAGCTGCGGAGAGCCAAGGGGGAGTTGAAGGTGACTCGGATTGCTACGGGGGTTCCGGCGGGGAGCGATATCGAGTATGCGGATGAGGTGACGATGACGCGAGCTATGGAAGGGCGGCGGGAGTTTTAAAGGCCCGGCCTCACTTGTAACTCACGTGCTCGGGTGTGTGGTGGAAGATGAGCGTCTCTGCTACCTGGACGATTGCTCCGTTGATCGCGGCAAGTTCTTTGGTCACTCGACGGATCTCATACTCGGGTATTCCACTATCGCGGAGAACGGCCAGGGCGAGGTTCAGATTAGGAAACTTCTGAGGATCGTGGCCATCTTTGCCATCGTGGGTCGAGATGTAGGTCGTCTCTGCTGCCGAGTTTCTGTAGATTCGATAACGGGTCAAAACACTCTCCTTTCCGTACTGCCGGCCCTCCTGGGATTGGAGGTATGGGTACTTAACTCTATCGGCGTTTCACGTCGTGAAGATGAGTCTTTTGCTAAAAAACGGTGCCGCACCGGGCGTCATCGATAATTTGCCACCAGCGCCAGAGCGGTCGCCTCGTCTTCCTCGTCGGAGATGAATTGCGTCGCCGGCAAAGGCTGGACGGACTTCTGCTGTCCGGATTCGATCACAGCGTCGGACACTGCGTTGAGTGCGAGGCCAGCGATCCACCGCTCGACATATCGGCTGGCATGAGCCCTTCCACAGAAGTGTCGGGTGCGCCGCAGCATTTTGGTATCCCACTTTGGGAGGATTACCAGGTTGCCGTTCTTTTCGTACAGCATCACCCAGTGGTTTGCGAACGACTTTTGCATGTCGCATTCTTCACATTTGCAGGTCTGGATTAGAGACATCGGGCTTGTCCTTTCGCCGATTGGCGCGCTTTCCGGTACCGCGTTGGCGGATAGCGCTATTACCTTTATCGGCAGCATTACTTAAAGCACTATCTCTGACAGCAAACGTTGTGGTCCGAGCGACACAAAGACTACATAAATTCATCTCCGCGTGAGACTTGCGGGTGGCGATCTGCGTTTAATAGGTAAGGGATAAAAGGAACCAATGAGCTCGATTGAGATGTTGTCACGCCGCCGTTTTCTTCGACAGAGTTTCGCTTTTAGCGCGTTGGCTGGGCTTGGTTCCCTGCCCTCCTTTGCTGATTCCGGGCAAGGGCCATCTGATGGTGGTGGGGCTCACCTTTTGATGGTGGGCGACTGGGGGTATCAGGACATCGAGGCGCAGAGCCGCGTGGCGAAGGCGATGCAGGGTTATGTGAAGGAGCGTGGGTTTACGACTGAGGCCTTGCTGATGCTTGGCGATAACTGGTACGGGCCGCTGCCGGGTGGGGTGAAGGATAAGCGGTGGCAGGTGCAGTTTGAGGAGATGTATCCGAAGAGCGTGTTCGATTGTCCGGCGTATGCGATTCCGGGGAATCATGACTACCAGAGAATGCCGGAGAGCAAGGTTGCGGCGGAGTTGGAGTATGCGAAGTTGCCGGGGACGCGGTGGACGATGCCTTCGCTGTGGTACAGCTTTACGTTTCCGGCGGAGAAGCCTTTGGCGACAGTGATTGCGTTGGACAGCAATATGCCTTCGGAGAGCGGGAAGTGGGATCGCGGGACGGATTTTACGTTGCGGCCGGAACAGCAGGCGGAGCAGTTGGCCTGGCTGAAGGCGGAGTTAGAGAAGCCGCGGACGACTCCGTTTCTGATTGTGATGGGACATCATCCGATCTTTTCAAATGGGCCGCATGGGGATCATAAGGTCTTGATCCGGGATTGGGAGCCTCTGCTGCGGGAGCATAAGGTTCATCTTTATCTTGCGGGTCACGACCATGACATGCAGCACCTGGAGTTTGACGGGCATCCGACTTCGTTTGTGCTGTCGGGTGGGGGTGGGGCGGATCTTTATAACTTGAAGATTGAGCAGGCACAGCGTGGGCCCATGGCCGAAAAGGTTTATGGGTTTAGTGAGTTGGTGGTGGCTCCGGAGATGCTGACGGTGCGGCATCTGGATGAGCAGGGGCGGTTGATTCATGCTTTTACGAAGAAGGTGGATGGGACGGTTGGGCTAGTCACGTAAGGATTCGACGGAGGATCGCGAAATGTCTTTGAAAGCCGCAGGCATTTACTGTTTACTCTTCGGATTTTGTGGATCTCTGCTAAGCCAACAGACATTTCAAGATTCCAATGCCGATGCAACTCTGTCGCGCGAAATCGCGATCGTGATCCGTCTCGTCGATTCACTCCATCCGGGGATGACTCGCGCTGATGTTCTCAAGAACTTTACGACTGAGGGAGGGCTCTCAGCGCGGAGTTGGAACCACTATGTTTATAAAAAATGCCCGTTCATTAAGATCGACGTCACGTTTGCCGTTGCTGCTGAAGAGAGCCTGACGAACGAGGCTGCAACGGACAAGATCGCTACAGTGTCCAAGCCCTATCTTCAGTTTTCTATCTACGATTAGCCGATCAGGGGTTGCGGAGGTTGCCTCCGGTCATCTGGTTGGGTTGGTCCAGGTTGAGCAATGACAGGATTGTGGGGGAGATGTCGCGGAGGCTGCCGCCTTCTCGCAGGGTGGGGCGGTTTCCTTCTTCGGTGATGTAGAGGAACGGGACTGGATTGGTGGTGTGGGCGGTGTGGGGGCCTCCGGTGGCTGGGTCGATGAGCATCTCGGCGTTGCCGTGGTCGGCTGTTACGAGGAGGCTGCCTCCGCGTTGTTTGATCTCTTTGTAGATGCGGCCTAGTTGGGTGTCGACGGTTTCGACGGCGCGGATGGTGGGTTCCATCATGCCGGAGTGGCCGACCATGTCGGCGTTGGCGAAGTTGACGATGATGACGTCGAAGGCGGTGTCGCTGATGGCTTTGATGACGGCGTCGGCGATGCCGGAGGCGGACATCTCCGGGGCAAGGTCGTAGGTGGCGACTTTTTGTGAGGGGACGAGCGCGCGGTCTTCGCCGGGGAAGGGTTTTTCGATGCCGCCGTTGAAGAAGTAGGTGACGTGGGCGTACTTTTCGGTCTCGGCTACGCGGAGGTTGCGGAGATTGGCCTGAGACATGAGATTGGCGAGGAGGTTGTCCATCGATTCGGCGGGGATGACGATGGGGAGCTTGAAGTTTTTGTCGTACTGGGTCATGCAGACGTAGTGAAGGTCCGCTGGGACTTCGTTGAGTGGGATCTCGGCGTCGAGTTCGGCGGCTTTGGGGAGCATGTGTCCCTGTGCGCCCACCGGGTCGGCGGTGAGGCCGGAGCGGCGGGTGAGGACGCGGGTGATCTGACGGACGCGGTCGGCGCGGTAGTTGAAGTTGATGACTACGTCTTCGTCGCGGATGGGACCAATGGGATCGCCTTGCGGGTTGATGCAGGTGAAGGGAGGGATGAACTCGTCGGTGATGCCGTTGTTGTAGAGTTCCTTGATTCGCTCGATGGGATCGTTGTAGGTTCCGCCTTCGGGATGGCCCGTGACGAGGGCGTCGAAGGCTTGTTTTTCTTTCTCCCAACGGAGATCGCGGTCCATGGCGTAGTAGCGGCCGCTGACAGATGCGATTTGGCCGACGCCTGCTTCGCGGAGGGTTTGCTGGAGTTGCTCGAGGTAGCCGAGGCCGCTGGTGGGCATCGTGTCGCGGCCATCCATGAATGCGTGGACGAAGACGTGAGTGAGGTGGTGCTTCGCGGCCATGCGGATGAGGGCGTCGAGATGGCGCTGGTGGGAGTGGACTCCGCCATCGGAGACGAGGCCAATGATGTGAAGGGCTCTTCCCTTTTGTGCGGCTAAATCGTAGGCGCGGACGAGGGTGGGGTCGGTGTAGAGGCTGCCGTCGAGGATGGCGGTGTCGATGCGAGTCATGTCCATGCGAACGATTCTTCCCGCGCCGAGATTTAAATGGCCTACTTCGCTGTTGCCCATTTGACCGTCGGGGAGGCCGACGAAGTGCTCGCTGGCGCGGAGGAGGGTGTTGGGGTAGTCGCGTAAGAGGGCGTCGTAGGTGGGTTTGCGGGCCTGGGCGATGGCGTTGCCGTGGGTCTCGGGGCGGTAGCCCCAGCCGTCGAGGATGGTGAGGACGATGGGTTTTGACATGCCAGTTAAGGATAACAAGGAGCGTGGGCTTCGGGAGGCTGGCGCAGTGTCAGTTCGCCCGATTCAGCGTGAGTCGCTGATGAATTTTCGGGAGGTCTTTCCACGGATCGCGTTGCAGGCGGGTTTGCCATTCGGTGAAGTTGGCGACTTGAAAGATTGGGCGTGCAGGTTGCTCGAGTTCTGTCCAGTTGAGGGGCATGGAGACGGCTGCTCCGGCGCGGGCACGAGGAGAGAACGGTGCGACGGCGGTGGCGCCGCGTTCGTTGCGGAGATAGTCGAGGTAGATGCGGTCTTTGCGTGCGGCTTTCGTCATTTTGGTGAGGTAGAGGGTGGGTTGTTGCTGCTCCATTGCGAGGACGAAGGTGTGGGCGAACTGCTTGATGGCGGGCCAGTCGTGTTCGGGTTTGATGGGGACGACGATGTGGAGGCCTTTGCCTCCGGTGCTTTTGAGGAAGGATTCGAGTTTTAAGTCGGTGAAGTGTTTGCGGACTTCGAGGGCGCTGTCGGCGAGAGTGCGCCAGGAGACGGCGGGGTCGGGATCGAGGTCGATGATGATGCGGTCGGGATGCTCGAGGTCGTCGTTGGTGAATCCCCAGGGATGGAGTTCGAGGACGCCTAGTTGAGCGAGGGCGGTGAGAGCTTCCCTGGTGGAGAGAGTGATGTAGGGTTCGATTTTTCCGTTTTTGTCGGCGATTTCTACGGAGTCGATGCCTGGGGGAAGTGTGTTGTTGACGTGTTTCTGGAAGAAGCAGGGGTGGCCTGTGCCTTCGGGGCAGCGCACGAGTGAGAGCGGGCGGTTGGCGATGAAGGGGAGCATGTGAGAGGCGATGGTCCAGTAGTAGTCGGCGAGTTGCTGCTTGGTTAGGTGGGATTCGGCGTCGATGATTTTGTCTGGATGGGTGAGGCGGATTGGGGCGTGTTCGGTTTCGGCTGCGGGGAGCGGCTCTTTCTTCGGGGATTTCTTTGAAGTTCTTGCGGGTGCGGTTGTTTCTTCGTGCGGTGGCTTCGATGAGCCGAGGGTTTTGGCGGCTACGGGTTTCGAGGTTGTGTAGGAGGCGCGTTTCGATTCGGATTTTGGGATGGGGATGGCTTCTTCGCGGACGACCTCGGTTGCGTTTTTGTCTTCGCGAAGGCCTTTGAATGCGGCTTGGCGGACGAGGTTGTCGGCGGTCCATGTGGCGAAGTGGACCTGAGCGACTAATTGCGGTTTAACCCAGACTGCTCCTGCGCGGGCTTCGGCTGGCGGCTTCTCGAATGGAGTTGCGGTTGTGCGGAGCTTTTCGAGTTTGGTGCGGATGATGTTGTGGGTCTTCTGCGTGAAACCGGTGCCGGTGCGGCCCGCGTAGATGAGTTTGCCGTCGCGATAGTAGCCGAGGAGGAGTGCGCCGATGCCGTGAATTCCAGCGTGGCCTTTGGCTGGAAGAGTGAAGCCGCCGATGACGAACTCCTGCTCGTGAACGCATTTGATTTTGAGCCAGTCGCTGGTGCGGCCGGAGATGTATTTGGCCTCGGCGCGTTTGGAGACGATGCCTTCGGCGTGGAGTTCGCAGGCTTTGCGGAAGATCTGTTCGCCGTTGGATTCGAGGTGCTCGCTGAAGCGGATGAATTGGCCTGCGTTGGCGAGGAGATGGGCGAGGATGGCTTTGCGTTCGATGAGTTGGAGATCGCGCAGGTTGCGGCCGTTGAGATGGAGAAGGTCGAAGGCGAAGTAGGTGAGAGGTTTTTTGACTCCTTCCTGGAACGCGGCCTGAAGGTCGGCGAAGCTGGTGTTTCCGTTTTCGGCGAGGACGACGACTTCGCCGTCGAGGAGGGCCTGCCGGCATGGCAAGGTGGCGACCTGTGCGGCGATGGTCTTCATGCGGTGCGTCCAATCGAGTCCGGTGCGGGTGAGGAGTTGAACGCGCGAGCCTTCTTTGCGGGCCTGGATGCGGTAGCCGTCGAGTTTGAGTTCGTGGAGCCAGCCGCTGTTGGATGGGGGCTTATCGGACTGTTGGGCTAATTGTGGAGGGATGAATTCGGGGAGGATTTCCTTTGGAGTTTGTGCGGGTGGCTCGATGGTTTTGATTTTGGGCTGTGGTTTGTATGGAGTTGGAGTCGATGCTGCGGGTGGGTGTGGTTGCTCTTCAATGCGTTTCCAGGCTTTTCCGGTTGCGGTGTCTTTGGAGTGCCAGACGTGATCTTGGCTGGCGGCGATCTGCTCAATGGAGCGGCCGGTGACGACGCTGTTGGGAGACTCTTCGGTGATGGGCGGATCGCTTTCGGCGCGCTCGAAGCTGTCGTGCTCCTTGATGAGGAGCCAGTTGGGTTTGGCGGCGTTGGCGAATTTTCCTCCCATGCGGATGAGCGCCCACTTCCCTTTCATCTTGGCGCCATGCATGATGAATTTGAGGCTGCCGGTGCGGAGGCCTTCGTCGATATCGGTGTGGCCCGGCTGTGGTTCCCAGGTACCGTTGTCCCAGAGCATGACGGTGCCACCGCCGTATTGTCCCTTTGGGATGATGCCTTCGAAGCCGCCGTACTCCATGGGGTGGTCTTCGACCTGGACGGCGAGGCGCTTGTCTTTGACGACGTAACTGGGGCCTTTGGAGATGGCCCAGCTTTTGAGGACGCCGTTCCAGCCGAGGCGGAAATCATAGTGGAGGTGAGAGGCGGCGTGCTTCTGAATGACGAAGGGGAGCGCGGATGTTTTTGGGGAATTGGAGACGCCGCTGGGCTCCGCGGTGATCTTGAAGTCGCGCATAGAGCGATAACGGGCGAGTTGCTCGTCGATCGCGTTGGAGGCTTTGGCGCGGGCTATGGTAGTTTTTTTTGCGAGTAGAGATTTTGGCTGTTTTATGGGCGTAGCGGCACTTTTTGGCGCTGCTGCTTTTGTCAGCGTTTTTTTGCTTGCGGATTTGGGCTTTGCCGTCATATGGGTAATGTGATCGATAGATGCTTGTTTCCGTTGCAGGGGATGGTAACAAACGCCGGACTTTTCGCCGTTAAATCTTCGATTGCGGTTTTTCCTCCCCGGTGATTGTTCTTCGGAACGGATGTAGTCTGAAACGGTGACTGTTGCATGGAGCTAACCATATGCCAAAGACGTTTTTCCGTTTGAGTTTCTCCGCCTTGCTGCTTGGCTTTGCTGTTTCGACTCCGATCCGCGGGCAGTCCAGCTCTGAGCCGCAGCCGATCAACATCGTTGTCGATACGCGGGACGCTGGAACTCCCTTTCCGCATTTCTGGGAACAGATCTTTGGATCCGGCAGAGCTGTTCTCTCGTTGAGGGAGAGCTATCGCGAGGACTTGCGTTCGGTGAAAGAGGCGACGGATTTTGATGCGGTGCGCTTTCATGGGATTTTTATGGATGACGTGGGGCTCTATGATCCGAATGCGCAGACGCAGAATCCGGGGCAGGCTGCACAGGCTGCGCAACCGGGACAGTCTCCTTACAACTTTTCTTATGTCGACCAGATCTATGATGGGCTGCTGGCGAATCATGTGCGGCCTTTTGTCGAGTTGAGCTTTATGCCGAAGAAGATGGCGTCGGATCCGAATGCGCTGCATGCGTTCTGGTATAAGCAAAACGTTTCTCCGCCGAAGGATTATGCACTGTGGGATGCGATGGTGACGGCGTTTACGCAGCACCTGGTGGAGAGGTATGGGATTGAGGAGGTGTCGAAGTGGAAGTTCGAGGTTTGGAATGAACCGAACCTCGACTTCTGGGTAGGTAAACCGGCTCAGCCTACTTACTTTGAGTTGTACGACCATACTGTGCGGGCGGTGAAGAAGGTGAGCGACCGGCTGCCTGTGGGTGGGCCTTCGACGGCGCAGGCTGCGTGGGTGGCGGCTTTTCTTGAGCATTGCAGGCAGAATCGTGTGCCGGTGGATTTTGTTTCGACGCATGTTTATGCGAACGATACTGCCAAGGATGTGTTTGGCACGGATGAGCAGATTCCTCGGGATCGGATGGTGTGCCGTGCGGTGAAAAAAGTTCATGATGAGATTGCGGGGTCTTCGTTTCCGAAGATGCCGTTGATTTTCAGCGAATATAACGCGAGCTATGCGAATGAGCCCGATGTGACGGATAGCGTTTATATGGGTCCGTGGCTGGCGGGAACGATCAGCCAGTGCGATGGGTTGACGGAGGCGATGAGTTACTGGACATTTTCGGATGTGTTTGAGGAGCAGGGAGTGGTGAAGACTCCGTTCTATGGCGGGTTTGGACTGGTGGCGGAGGATGGGATTCCGAAGCCTGCGTTCCATGCGTTTGCGATGCTGCATCAGCTTGGGGACCGGAGGCTGAAGGTTGATTCGGATGCGGCGCTGGCTACACGGGCGACCGATGGGTCGATCGTGATTGCGCTGTGGAATTATGCTCCGCCGTTTGGGACTGGCGCCGGGTATACGCCTCCTCCGGCCAAGCCTGGGCCGGGAAAGAGATTCACGGTGACGCTGAATGGTGTCGCGGCTAATTCGCATGTCGAGATGTGGCGACTAGACGCCGATCACGGAAATGTCATCAAAACTTATGATGCGATGGGCCGTCCTGCATTTCCGAGCCGGGAACAGATTGTTGAACTGCGGGCAGCGGGGAAGGCTTCCGCGCCTGAGAGCAATTCGCTCAAGGAGGGCAAGATCTCCATCGATATTCCGCCGCAGGGACTCGTCCTGATTAAGGTGGCTGGTCGCGCGACTGCTCACTGAAACCATTTCTTGTTTACCGGGTTTTATGAAGTTGTAGCAGGCAACGTACGATCTATTGCTAATGAGTGCAAGCTCCTCGGCTCCGCCACGGATAACTCGACGCAGTGCAGCGAAGTTGCTGGGCGGAGCTCTTGTTACGAGCGTCGCCGGCTCGCCTTTGTCGTGGGGGCAGCAGGCGGCTGCTCAACAACCGGCGTATACGCGGCTGCTGAGCGATGAGGATATCCAGTTTCTTGAGGAGATGGAGCACTCGGCATGCCTGTTTTTTGGCGAGCAGGTTGATCCTGCGACTGGACAGGTGCTGGACCGGGCGAGGAATAAGAATCCTACGGGGGAGTTGGATTCTTACTTTGTGTCGAGCATCGCGGCGACGGGGTTTGGGTTGACGGCGTTGTGCATCTCGGACATACGTGGGTATTTTCCGACGGACCGGCTGAAGAAGCAGGTGGTGGCTACGCTCGACTTCCATTTGAATAAGATGCCGAATGAGCATGGGTTTTATTACCACTTCAACGATGTGAAGACGGGCAAGGCTCTGATCAACAGCGAGGTGTCGTCGATCGATACGGCGATTCTTATGTGTGGGGTGCTTACGGCGCGGGCCTATTTTAATGATTCGAAGATTACAGATCTGGCGACCCAGCTTTATAACCGAGTGGACTGGCCGTGGATGCTGAATGGGGGGAAGACTTTTTCGATGGGGTGGCGGCCGGAGACGGGGTTTATCTCAACTCGGTGGGATCACTACTCCGAGTTGATGATGCTTTATCTGCTGGCGATTGGGTCGCCGACGCATCCGGTTCCGGCTGAGTCGTGGAGCGCGTGGACGCGGCCACCGATGACGTTTGGGCCTTACACGTATATCAGCGGGCGGGATCCGTTGTTTGTGCATCAGTACTCGCATGCATGGTTCGATTTTGCCCGGCAGCGGGATGGGTTTGCGGATTATTTTGCGAATTCGATTACGGCTACGCGGGCGCACAAGGCGTTTTGTCTTAGTTTGAATCGCGGATATACGGATGAGTACTGGGGCGTGAGCGCTTCAGATTGGCTGCATGGATATACGGCCTGGGGAGGACCTCCGCTGATGGGTCCTGTGGATGGGTCGGTGGTACCTTGCGCATCTGCCGGCTCACTTCCTTTTCTTCCTCGCGACTGTGTTCATGTTTTGCGGGCGCTTCGGGATAATTTTGGCAAGGATGCGTGGGGGCGGTATGGTTTTTGCGATTCTTTCCATCCCGATCTGCATTGGTATGACCCGGATGTGCTGGGGATTGACCTGGGGATTGGGTTGCTGATGGCGGAGAATCTGCGTACTGCGTTTGTTTGGGAGACGTTTATGCAGAACCCCGAGCCGGTGGCGGCGATGAAGGCCTGCGGGTTCCATAGCGAGAGGCAGCCGAGTGCGGCGGAACCTAAGACAAGCTCTCCTTCCTGATGGGAAGCAGGCCAGTCAGGCAGCCAGCTAGCGGATGGAGTGGGTGGCGATGGGGTAGTGAGTGCCGGTGGTGATGAGAGTGGCGATGTCGTCGAGGGAGTGGATGCCTCCGCGGGCTCCGACGGCGGTGCAGTTGAGAGCTGCGGCGGCGCAGGCGAATTCCAGTTGGCGGGCGAGAGGCCAGTTCTGCAACATGGCGTAGATGAAGCCAGCGTGGAAGATGTCGCCGGCGCCGGTGGTGTCGACGACGGGGACGCGGTAGGCGGGAGTGTGGAGGAGTTGGTTGCCGTCCCAGGCGAGGACTCCGTCTTCGCCTAATGTGGCTGCGGCTAGACGACACGAGTAGCGGCGGTGCATTTTGCGTAGGGCTTGTTCGAGGTTAGGTTCGGCGGTGAGGCGAGTGGGAAAGTCGCGGCTGACGATGAGGTAGTCGACGTTGGCGATGAGGTCGTCGACGTTGGGATAGAGATCGTCGAGGTCGGCGATGACGGGGATGTTGGCGGCGCGGGCCCAGGTGGCGGCTAGGATGGCGGCTTCGGTGTCGTGGCCGTCGACGTGGAGGGCGCGGGCGTTGATGATCCATTCACGGTCGAGGTCGGCGGGATGGAGGGTGATGCGGTCGTCGCGTCGGCAGAGGACGGTGCGCTCGCCCTGGGCGTCGACGAGGATGAGAGATTGGGCGCTGGCTGCGCCGGGGACGGTGATGATGCGCGTGTCGACACCGGTATCGGGGCCGGCGTGGGAGAAGGCTTCGCGGTGGAGGGTGGCGGCCAGGTCGTCGCCGAGCTTGCCGACGTAGCGGGTGCGGAGACCCCAGTGCTGACAGGCGACGACGGTGGTGGCGACTTGTCCGCCAGGGAGAGTGGTGACGGTGGAGTATTCGGTCTTGGAGCCGCGGGCGGGATAGGTGGAGAGAGGGATGACGGTGTCGGTGGCGTTGAGGCCCACGCCGACGAGGTCAACCTTTGACACGTTGGGCATAGGTGTCACTTTATAGGAAGCGGCTGGGTTGTGTTGGAGCTAGGTTTTGGCGAGGTCTTCGAGGATTTTGGGAAGGGCTTCGGTGGCGTTGCTGAGAATGACTTCGTCGAAGGCGTGGGTGTTGAGAGGCTCCTCGGGGCCGATGTAGATGGTGCGGATGCCGCCGTGGTTGGCGATGTCGACGAATCCTGCAGCGGGATAGACGGAGCCGGAGGTGCCGACGACGAGGAGGGTGGTGGCGCGGGCGAGTTCGCGGTAGATGGTGTCCATGTCGAGAGGGATCTCGCCGAACCAGACGATGTGCGGGCGGATGGAGGCGTGGCAGGTTTTGCAGATGGGGAGGTTGTTGGAGTCTTCGTAGAGGGCGTAGTCGGAGAAGTGCTCGTTGGAGCGGGTGCAGCGGGATTGGAAGAGGCTGCCGTGCATGTGGTGGATGCGGCGAGAGCCGGCGCGCTCGTGCAGGTCGTCTACGTTTTGGGTGCAGAGGTAGAAGTTGTCGGGATTTGTTTTGGTGAGGTGCTGTTCGATCTTGGCTAAGGCTTCGTGGGCGGCGTTCGGTTTGGCGGCGAGAGCGTCGCGGCGGCGCTGGGAGTAGAAGCTCCAGACCAGGGCTGGGTTGGCTTGCCAGGCTTCGGGGGTGGCGACCTCTTCGACGCGGTGGCCGTTCCAGAGGCCTCCGCTGCCGCGGAAGGTGGCGAGACCGCTTTCGGCGGAGATACCGGCTCCGGTCAGGACGAAGAGGCGGTCTTGAGGGGTTAGGCGCATCTTGTGTCGATCAGGGTGAAACGTTCGAAGTAGACGAGCTTTTTGATGTTGCCACTGCGCGGCGCACGATAAAACTGTGCGCCGCTTCGGTCGAGATGACGCTTCATTGGGCGCGAGTGCATTTTTTGAAGCACCGCAACGGCAACTACAAAAACAATGGCAACTACAAAAACAACAGCAACTACAAAAGCAACGGCAACGGCAAAAGCAACGGCAACGGCAAAAACTATTCGCCGAAGTTGACGGATTCTATGCCGAGGAATTCGGCGGACTGGCCTAGTTCTTCTTCGATGCGGAGGAGTTGGTTGTATTTGGCTATGCGGTCGGTGCGGCTGGCAGAGCCGGTTTTGATCTGGCCTGCGCCTGTGCCTACGGCCAGGTCGGCGATGAAGGTGTCTTCGGTTTCGCCACTGCGATGCGAGATGATGCTGGTGTAGCCGAAGCGGCGGGCCAGTTCGATGGCTTCGAGGGTCTCGGAGACGGTGCCGATCTGGTTGACTTTGATCAGGATTGAGTTAGCTACTTTTTGCTCGATTCCCTGCTGGAGGCGGTTGGTGTTGGTGACGAAGAGGTCGTCGCCTACTAGCTGAACCTTGTCGCCGAGGATCTGCGTGAGGTGTGCCCAGCCAGCCCAGTCGTCTTCCGCGAGGCCGTCTTCGATGCTGACGATGGGATACTTGTTGACCCAGCTCTCCCAGAAGGCGGACATCTCTTCGGAGGTGAGAGCGCGCTTGTCGCTCTTCTTGAAGACGTACTTGTTTCTTTCTTTATCGTAGAACTCGCTGGAGGCGGGGTCGAGGGCGATGGAGATGTCTTCACCAGGGGTGTAGCCGGCGAGCTGGATAGCTTCGATGATAAGGTCGAGGGCTTCGTCGTTGGATTTGAGAGAGGGTGCGAAGCCGCCTTCGTCGCCGACGGCGGTGTTGTAGCCCTTCTTCTTGAGGACGCCCTTGAGGGTGTGGAAGACTTCGGCGCCCCAGCGGAGAGCGTCGGAGAATGTTTCCGCGCCGGTGGGCATGACCATGAACTCCTGGAAGTCGACGTTGGAGTCTGCGTGGCTGCCGCCGTTGAGGATGTTCA
>Ga0116129_1000459_pt1 | contig 26557 bp, 24 predicted proteins | sample June2015DPH_17_2_FD_89732 | JGI IMG/M metagenome (GOLD analysis project Ga0116129, IMG submission 89732) | Peatland microbial communities from SPRUCE experiment site at the Marcell Experimental Forest, Minnesota, USA - June2015DPH_17_10 | ecosystem: Environmental > Terrestrial > Soil > Wetlands...
ATAGCCTATCTCTTGAAACGGAACAGCCGAGTTGAAGAGGACCTGATCGACCAGCTTTTCAATTCAAGCGAGAAGCGACTCGCGCGCCTCCTTCTTCTGCTCGCGCATTTCGGAAAGGAAGGCGTACCGCAGCCCATTTTACTGGATATCAGCCAGGAGACATTGGCAGAGATGATTGGAACGACCCGATCTCGCGTGAGCTACTTCATGAACAAATTCCGAAAGCTTGGACTCATCAGCTATAACGGAAAAATAGAAGTTCATAATTCGATGCTGAACGCCGTTTTGCATGAAAAGCCCGAGATAAAGCGGGATGATTCAACAGAAAAAATCTAGCCGCCATGTTGCTCGATGAGAAGGCTCTTGTTGAACATACGTTCGCAGAATGTGTTTGTGTGAAATAAAAAGCCCCCTAACCAGTCAGCTTTTGAGCGCATCACTTTCTTACTCTCCTACTCGAAGGAAGGCGAGGAAGCGTGCAAACTTTAGAACATCGCTAATTCTTCCGCGAGGCGGCCTCAATGGCCATCCATTCGCGCATCGCGCGCCGACACAAACTCCAGGACGGACGCTATTCGTTCTACACCAACATAGCAGTTTGGCCTTTTTGCTGAACAAGAGCCCATGTGCCGACGCGGCTAAGCTTCGGGTAACCTGCCGAGGACCACAAAGCGCAACGCGATGACGTGGCCAAAGCGTTAGCGGGCCCGGAGAGTGGTGATGTCGGCGGTCGCTATGGTCAGCCAGTCCGGCGCTCGTCGGTCTGCCGCGGCTCCAGTTTTGCGCTCATGCTTCGCCATCGCATCGAATATCGGGAAAAAGACTGACCAAACCCATGACGGTGTGCGCAAGCCCCATCTCAAGAGCGCGCCGACGAAGTTGAGCAACCACGGCAAAATACTGTCGATCCTGCGATCGAAGGTCATTTATCTGCCGGTTGGTCTGATCTCTTTGGCGTATGGTCCCAATGGAGGTTGCTCCTCTCACGTGCGAGCGATCAAACACCTTTCGCCGTCGCGCGACTTCTCGCAGAACGTTGGTGCACCGGACCACCGGTGTTTGCAAGATTACGAGCTGTGTTGATCAGCGCGAGATGCGAGAAGGCCTGCGGAAAGTTTCCCAATTGTCGCTTGGAGGATGGGTCATATTCCTCAGCTAAAAGGCCAACGTCGTTGCGCAATGACAGAAGTCGTTCGAACAGCTCTCGCGCTTCGTCATATCGTTCCTGCAGAATGTAATTGTCTGCGAGCCAAAAGCTGCAGGCCAGAAATACGCCCTCCCCCGGCGGTAGGCCATCCGCTCCCGCGTTGGTTTGATACCTCAACACAAACCCGTCGCGGAGGAGGCCGTGTTCAATGGCGGCCAATGTGCCGCGAATACGGCGGTCATAAGCCGGCAGAAATCCAACCATAGCGATCAGTAGAAGACTGGCATCAAGCGCTTTGGAATCGTAGGATTGCACGAAAGAATTCTGTGCGGGATCAAACCCCTTGTCGCAAACCTGCTTATGAATGGTATCGCGAATACTGCGCCAGCGTTCGACTGGACCTTCCAGACCGAACTCCTCGACAGAACGAACGATGCGATCGAAAGCGACCCATGCCATGACTTTTGAGTGGGTAAAGTGCTTGCGACCGCCACGGACTTCCCAGATCCCGTCATCCGGCTTATCCCAAATGGTCTCCAACTGCTCGACAAGCGCGCATTCGAGTGCCCAACTCGCGGCATTAGGCGCCAAGCCAGCTTTACGCGCGACATAAAGAGCATCGAGAACTTCACCATAGACGTCGAGTTGCACCTGGCCCGCGGCGGCGTTGCCAACTCGAACCGGCGCAGAATTTTCATAACCGGGCAGCCAAGCCACCTCGTATTCTACAAGCCGCCGCTCTCCTGCGACGCCATACATGATCTGCACATCATCAGGACTACCAGCCACGGCTCGTAACAACCATCGACGCCATTCTTTCGCCTCTTCGATGTACCCGGCCTCAAGCAGCGCGTATAGCGTGAAGGTCGCATCACGCAGCCAGCAGAAGCGGTAGTCCCAATTACGCTTGCCGCCGATCTTTTCTGGCAACGAAGTGGTGCCGGCGGCCACGATTCCCCCCGTTTCTCGATGGGACAGAGCTTTCAACGTCAATAGCGAGCGCCTCACGGCCCGGGACCATTCTCCATCCGCTTTATGTCGTGCAGACCAATTCTTCCAGAATGCTTCGACGTTGGCCAAGGCATCGCTCCGACGGAGTGGGTCGGGTGCCAGCCGGTAAGACGGCGACCAAGTCAGGGTAAATCCGATTTCGTGGTTGGCCGATACCTCAAACTCTCCCACGGTTTTTAGATCCTGGCCGCGAAGCGTGATGCCCGTATCGAGCAAAAGCCGATCCGGACCTGCCATGATTTCGTGGCGGCCGTCGTCTCGGCGCGAAACCCATGGCACGATGGAGCCATATTCAAAGCGGACGACCAGTTCGGTATGCATGGCCACCCTACCGCGCAGGCCTCTCACAATCCGCACCACATCGGAAACCCCATCGCGTCGCGTCATAAAATCGACGACGCAGACCGCTCCGGTCTCGGTCTCGAACGCCGTTTCCAAAATCATGGTGTCGCCGCGATAGCATCGCGTCACACGCACTGCGTCTGCAATCGGGGCCACCAACCATCGGCCGTGGTTATTAGTGCCGAGCAACGCCGAAAAGCAGGCGGCGCTATCGAACCGCGGCAGACCGAGCCAATCAATCGACCCATTGTTACAAACCAAAGCCAAGCTTTCGCAATTGCCGATGGCGGCATAATCCTCAATGCGGGGCATAGATCCTCAACGGCGGGGCTAGTATGGGGCGCGGGTCGGCCGAAGAATGGCTCGTCAACAACGTGCTCACATTCCTCTACTCGCGATCGGTCTCCACTGCAGGAAACAACCTCAAACCGTTCGTCGTTCTGAAGATAAGCTGTGCGAATAGTGTGTATGATGTTCGACCGCTGACAGAGCAGCCAGCTGTAGCATTGCTGGGTTCCTCTCACCCCTTGCAGCACATGCGAGGATTTTAGAAGCTATTTCAGCCTTGGTAGCCGACGTTCGCTTCACCTCGGGAAGCGTTGCAATGGCATTGTCGAGAACCATCTTCATTAAGTCGATGAGCTCGGGTGAAAAGATTGTTCCGATCGAATTCACGACGCGTCTCCTCCACAATCCAACCCCATCCTTCATTTTAGTATGAGAGGAGCACACCGTGTCTAAAGAGTATTTTATCCTTGCACATTGCAAAGCCTCGTTCGTGGCGGAACTCTCCTCTGCTCATAAGGTCGGATCGATAGACCTTTTCAACTACCATTTCATCCCACCAAACCAGCCAAGCGCTCACCTAGCAGCTTGGAATGCATCCGCTCTATGGCCTGACGTATCCCGTAAGCATGCGCGGACCACGGGCCGAAGCTCTGAAATGGAAAGAAACAGATGGCCCGGCACTTAGCGGGCCGATGAAATCCGATAGCTTTGGGATCATGATTTCAAATCACAGTGTTCGCGCGCTGTTCTGGGGCACTCTTTTCAAAAATGGGAGCTGAAGGGGTCTTGCCGTCGAACTCTCTGTTCCGATGGGACGATTGAACCATTGAGGCACAAGTGTCAGATTACATCTATCAAGCAAGAAGATGCAGATTGCGCGCGATCCGCGGTCGGCCGCCAGAGAGTTCAGTAAGAAATCAAACGGCAAGCGCGCGCCGCATCGTGCGTGGGGCTCTGAAAGGCGTAGAGCACCCTCTTCAACGAAGAGATATTTTCCGGGCGGGATGATATAGAGGCAGTCTCGCTTGATTGGCATTCCGTCCGTCGCCTGAAGCACGGTCATCGACGTGTGGCCCGCGAGCAGGCCCACCATCATGGTTTCGTGGGTCGGGTCTGCCAGATTGCGCGCGGTATTAATCAACGCGAGATGCGAGCGGCGCTGCACTCGCTCTCGACAGAATTTGGCGTGGTGAGGCGCGCGGCGTGTTATGCACCGAGCCGCTCAGCATCGGAGGCGACCGTCTGACGAATTGGCGCCATAGCAGCGGTATGGGCGGTTAGCATCAGCATTCACATCGTATTGAGGCTGGAAGTCGCCCGACTGAGCCACGCATGCGCGAATGTGCTTTGCGCCTCTGCCCAGGCGAGCGGGCTGGAGCAGCCGGTCATCTCTATCGTGGCGCAAGCGGTCGTCATCACTTCCTCAGACGCCAAGCGCATCATCTGCCGGCTGGCTTCGCCCGACTGGGTGAGCATGACCATGCCGGCGGCCGAGAATGCCTGCACCTTCTCCGGGATCATGCGCGCGAACTCGACGTGATCGGCGTGCACAGGATCCAAGACGGCCGCCAGCCCGAGCGCCACGCGCTTGGCTATGATCTTCGTCGTAGCCTTGGCGATGTCGTTGCCGCGGCTGGCATTTTGCCTTGCCATGGCCAATATGCCGTCCGTCGTATCTGCACGGGATACATTGGCGTTCGCAGATGTCATCTGTGATTCCTTAAATGTTGTGAGGTTTTCGAATCCATATTCTTCGTGGCTGGATGTGGGAGAAGTCTCTCCGACGATGGTATTTGAGTTCATGGTGGGCAGGGAAGCCGCGTTCGCCATCGTGACATGCACGAGGCTGGGAACGGCCTGTCGGGTGATCGGAATGTGATTTGTCACGTACGCCACGCCAGCAAACGAGGCAGCCCTCGCGGAGCCCGGTAGTCGAGAAACTCGACGGTGACGACACGCCCGAGCCAAATATTTCTCAGCAGATCGAGCAGGACATATCCGCCTATCTGGTGACCATCACAGTCATGAATGCCGCGGTGGGCGTCGCGACGGCAGCGGCGATGTATCTCTGCAGACTTGGCGATCCCTTGTTGTGGGGAGCAGCAGCCTTTCTACTTAACTACATCCCCATTTTAGGACCGTTGCTCGGTACTGTCGTCTTCTTGCTCGCCGGGGATGCTAACTTTCGACAGCTTGGGATGGGCCTTGCTGCCTCCAGCGCTCTATTTCGGCATTCATCTCGTCGAGGGCGAAGCACTGACGCCAATGCTGGTTGCGCGGCGTTTCACGTTGAACCCCGTGCTGGTCATCTTGTCCCTGGTGTTCTGGTTCTGGATGTGGGGCGTGCCCGGAGCGATCTTGGCGGTTCCGATGCTGGCCGTCTTGAAGATCATCTGCGATCGGCTGCGCCCGCTCAAAGCTCTCGGGCATTTCCTCGAAGGATAAATAGAACGGTTACCTTCGGCTGTTCGGGCCCCGCCGTCTTGTCTCTCGGTCATTGAGATACTTGTTAGAGATGCCGAGCTTAGTGTCCATGGCGTACAGCTTTGCCACCGATTTTCGATCACCTTCTATCGGGCAGTGCATAAGCAACCAGATAATCGCCGGCTGGAGTCAGCATGCTGTGGTGACCACCGGCCATGATCACGACGTACTGCTTGCCGCCGGCCTCATAAACCATCGGCGTCGCCTGCCCGCCCGCGGGGAGCTGATCCGACCAAATCGTTTTTCCGGTCTTCAGATCGATGGCGCGAATGAAGTCGTCCGTCGTGGCCGCGACGAAGATCAAGCCGCTCGCCGTGGTGACTGGGCCACCATTGCTGGGCACTCCGATTTCGAACGGCAGCATGGAGGGAATTCCCCATGGTCCGTTGCGCTGCGCCGTGCCGAACGGGTGATCCCACAAGGTTTGACCCGTCGCCAACGCGATAGCGCGAATGCCGCCGTAGGGCGGCTGCTTGCAAAGAACGCCGGTCGGCATCAGCCACCCTTGGTTGGCGGAAATCCCGTACGGCAAATCGGCCTGTGGGCGATTGTCGCCGGGGCCAGGGCCCTTGTACCGCGGGTCGCCCATGTAGAACACGCCGAGTTTGTCGTCCTCCGCGCGGGGCACGAGCGTCGAATAGCTCGGGTATTCATTGTAATTGAGCACGATCACGCCGCGTCGCACATCGACCGAAAGACTGCCCCAGTCAGAGCCACCATTGTTTCCGGGGTACTCGATCCAGGGTTTGTCGACGCTTGGGGGCGTGAATATGCCTTCATAATGCGCCGATCTGAACTGGATGCGGCACAGCATCTGGTCGATTGGAGAAATACCCCACATCTGGCTCTCTGTAATGTCGGGCTGCTGCGTGGTGTTGTAGAGCGAGCGTAACTGGGTCGGAGCGCGTTCAGCTGGCTCAACTCCGCCCTGCGGCGCCTTGACCTCTTCGACCTTGGTCAGCGGCTGTCCGGTACGGCGGTCGAGAATGAAGATATCTCCAACTTTCGTTGTCTGAACCAGCGCGGGCACATTCCCGCTCGGCGTCGGAAAATCCACGAGACTGGGTTGGGACGGCGTATCGTAATCCCACACATCGTTTTTGACGAGCTGATACACCCAGCGCGGCTTTCCTGTCTCAACATCCAGCGCAGTTACGGAGGAACCGTATTTCCGCTCTTCGGGGCTGCGGGTTGAGCTGTAATAGTCGCCCGATGGATTGGCCATCGGCAGATAGATCAGGCCCAATGACTCATCGGCGACCGCGGTCGACCACATGTTCGCGGTCCCCAGCGTATAGGTTTTTCCGGCCGGAGGGAGCTTGGTAATGTCGGGCTGTCCCATATCCCATGCGAACCTCAGCACACCCGTCGCGGCATCGTAGCCGCGCATGACGCCCGAAGGCGCCCACCGGCGTTGGCCGTCGATGATCTGCTGTCCCGTCACGACGACGCCATGCACGATGGTTGGCGCGGAAGTCACCGATACCATACCCGGCGGGACTTCTCCCATTCCCTCGTTCAGATCCGCAACGCCGTTGGTGCCAAAACCTTTGCAGGGTTGCCCGGTGGCGGCGTCAACTGCAATGAGCTTGGCATCAAGGGTTCCGGCAATGATGCGCTCGGCGCACACGCCGCCCGGCGGTGCATCCGCCTGCTTGTAGTATGCGACCCCCCGACAGGCTGAGTTGGGTGGCGCAAATTCCGCCGGCGTCATCGGATCGAACATCCATTTTTGCTTGCCCGTGGCGGCATCCAGCGCAAAAATCTTGTGGCGCGAGGTGCAGCCGTAAAGCACGTCGCCGATCTTGAGCGGGGTCATTTCAACTCCGAAATTCTTCGGAATGTCGCCCGTTCGAAAAACCCAGGCTTGCTTGAGCTGGTTCACATTTTCCGGGGTAATCTGCGAAAGATCCGAATACCGTTGAGCGCCAGGACCTCCACCATAGGTAGGCCAATCCGCTGCCGCCGGAGCAGTTGCCTGATCGAAGTAGACAGTCCCGTCCGGCACGATCGGGACCGGCAAGGTCGTCAGGGGTGCCTTGGCCAGCGGAACAGCAATTAAAAGGCCGAGCGCCAAAATGACTGTCAGACCGGCGGCATACGCTCGTCGCGTCGGCTTCCCGTTCAATAGGCGCGCGGGCATCACCAGCACGGCGAGAACGAGGAGTATGAAAGGACCGACGAGGCGAGGAACCAGGGCCCATCCGTCGAGACCTGCTTCAAAAAGAGACCAAACAATCGTAGCCAAAAAGGCAACAAAGTAGACATAGAGGCCAGCTACGCGACCCGCGATAGTCAAGGCTCCAGAAAATATCAGCGCTATGCCAACCAAGAGGTAATACGGACTGCCTGCGAGCGAGACGAGCTTGACCCCTCCGATGCCGAGCAAGGCGCCGAAGATAAGAATTATAAAACCGAATATCCGCATCGACCACATCCGGATTTCGGAATAGTGCGGCGAGCTGGTCTCACCCGGCATGGATTTTTCCTATCAGACGTTGAAAAACCGGTGCAGGAAACCTGCAGATCACCTTATCTTTAACGCCAGATCTTTAGCGCCAGCGCCATTTGAAGAAACGCCAGCGCCATTTGAAGAATCGAAAACTACCGAGAAATCGGCCTGGGACGACCGGCTATGGACTCTTACAGTCAACTTTAGAGATCCTGCGGGCATAGTCCCAAAGTTCGACCTCTTGACCATCGATCATTCCCGCAGTCCGTTCCTTTGCATCATTGTCGTCGTTGCAGTTGAAATCGAAAGCCCTGATGTAATACCCGTCACGGCCAATAATTTACGCTCAGTAGTGCGGCCATAGCTGCTCTCTCAACAGGCTGAGCATGCCAGCGCCGTCATCGATAATTGCCGTTGCAGTGCAATGACGAGACAAGCATAAGCCATAGGCCTCCGATCTAACGGTCAATATTGCTCACTCTCGACGATTTGACGCGGCGCGATGATGGAGGCCCCTTACTCCGTGAGGAACGCTTCAGAGTGTCTAACATTGGTAAGCTGGAGGTGGTCAATGCCACGCCATTTTTTAATATCAAAGATGGGCATAGACTTGCGGACTCGTCCGGGTTCGACTGCGACAACGATGACGCCGCGATCGAAAAGGCGAAAGTGATGGCGATAGGCGTCTCTCTGGACAAGCCAGCGGTCGATCCAAAGCTGCACATTTCTATTCTGAACTCAGATATAGATGAAATTTCCAGGGTGGCAGTTTATTCTAAGCCAGCATAGAAGTATTTAGATAGCGACGGTCATCACGCCGAACGCTGTAACGCTGGCTTACATTTTTCGACATTGCACGGCGGCACTGAAACCTCGCAAATCGCGGACTCAATAAACAGCCAACATTCTCCAGCGAATTCCCAAAGGGTAGCGATCGAGCCTTCATTTCCGGCTGGCAAGATAACCGACAAAATATACCTCATCGGCCTAGTCGGCTTTCTTTTCCGCGGCCTCGCCTCGTTTCACGATATCGCCTTTTGTAAAAAGGATGTTTTGCAGCTTTGTTCGCCATATTATTCCGGCGCAGAAGAAATTCGAGGTTCAAGGTCGCCCCGGTTCTGTCGCTAGTCACTTCACCTGAACACCCTGTTGAGGCTTGAGGCCACCTTGCATCGCCAGCGGGTCGGTCGGGTCGTAAGGACCAGGAAGTGATCGACAACATAGATCACCCCCACAATGGCGATCCCGCGACAACCAACATGCAGGCGATCCACGCTAAAATCTCTTTGGTCGAATATTCTTCGAACACGCAGGCAGTTTGGCCGCCTAAACTCGTATTTTCGAGCGTCAATGAAAACGGCTCCGCCGGTTGGAACGACGACGCACGGTAGATCGCCAGTCCCCAGCCACAAGCCCTAGCGGCTTTCCCAGATCGTAAATCAGCGGAATCATGGGGCATGTCCGCCCTCTTCCGCCGTCACTCCGACAATCCGCACCAGGTCACCTGACACGTCTACTTCGATGACGTCCGTGTCGGCACGATCGGCGAACGTGCCGGCGTTCCGGTCGACGTTGACCAATGGCACTGATCATGCGGCTTCTATCCCGGCCTACATCGGGGTCAGCATCGCTACGGGACGGCGTCAACGTTCGAAGAGGCTCGCGCCGGCTTCGAGGCCGATTGGAAAGACCTCCTGCCTGAGATCCCCGACGGCGCATTCGAGGAGTATCGACGCGATCGCGAAGCACGCGCGAAGATGAGAGCCATTCAGGCGCGCGGCGAGAAGTTGCCATCCGAGGCTTTTAGCTCGATTATGCGATGCGTCTGCGGCGTACGGTTCGACAGCTGGAAGCCGGAAGAAAGCTATGATCACCGCGGCCACATCTATGCAGCCGAGCAACAAGGAATCCATTGGTGAAGTTTGCCCAGCCTAGACCTTACGCCGACCTAGAAGCCGCGATGCAAAAAGTCCTAGAGATTGCCAGCACCGTCGAGCCGGTCCAAGACGGACGCATCCATATCGAGAAGATCAACGGCCCGTTTCTATTCGAGCACAGCGGTAAGCGGGCCGAATATACGACTGGCATGAAGCTCGCCATCGCCCGTGGCCTTCTGTGGATGCACGAAAGTCAGACCTATCTGAAATTCACTCAAGCGGCGCCGCGATGTTCGCTTGATCGCTCGCAAGCAACTCGACCTCCCTCCCACCGTCGCCCGCGCCTTCGTGAAAGACAGGAAGGCGTTCTCCGCCGAGGAAAACCGATACAAGCAGGACGAGATCGCGTTGCGTCAACTGCACGCGCTCAAAGAGCACCGGTGGCCGCGCGAGAAGACAACAAGGCTCTCAGATGTCAAACAGATGTTCGTCGAGATGAATTGCATGATCGGTTGAAGATACCCCATGGAGTCGCCCTCGAAAGACGTAGATGAAAAAGCCGATCATCAAACCGCCGGAACGTGAATGCCCGCAATGCAAGGGAACCGGCTTTGCGATAGTAAAGCAGCCGCACCGCCCGGGGGTCAGGATTTACCCGGAGCGGTGCAATAAATGTCTCGGCAAGGGGCGGATTGCCGCCGACTGAGGTGCGCTTGGCGCACGCCTCACTTCACCTTCAAATTCCCCGCAGATTCCTTGCCGCGGTCGCTGATGATGTCGTACGCAACCTTAGCGCCCTCATTGAGGCCGCTTAGGCCGGCCTTCTCGACGGCCGAGATATGAACAAACACGTCCTTGCCGCCACCGTCTGGTTGGATGAAGCCAAAACCCTTTGCCGCGTTAAACCACTTCACTGTACCTGCCGCCACGGCCGCACTCCCAATTTCGAAAATAGAGCTACAACCTTGATCTATCGTGGCCCATTTGAATTCTGATTTACAAGTCGTTCCATGTCGAAACGCGGGGCTGAATTTTCTTCCGGGAACAAATCACTTTGTAACTTAGTATCCCGGCTCTGAGTGGGCGGGGACGTGATGAACGACGAATTTAAAAATGAAGTTTTTTCGAAATTCGAACTCAATCCGATGGCTGCGTGTAGCCATTGTGGCGAGAAGCCCGCACTCGTTTTGAAAATGCTCAATCCGCAAAATGGCCGCACGGTCCGCATGTTCAAGTGCGGGTGCGGGGAGCAAACTTGGTCTGAAGACAAAAGGTAAAGCCGCTTCCGTTGCCTCACTCGTTAATTTTTTATTAATGATTGATGAACTGAGCAAAATGGAACAGCCGTCGAGTTTCATTCCGCGCAAGCTGGTTGCATCATCGGCCTTATAACGGCATCCACCCGGTGACAGAGAGTTCGGTAACGCTCCCGCCCAATCAGGGAAGCGTCATGACCTATTCCGTTCTATTTTCGACCGACAACGAGCGTCCCCGCTGTTCCCATTGCCAGCGGCGCATGATCATTGAGGGTGTTTCACCAGGGCCAGTCGGGTTTGAACATCGACTATTCGAATGTCCTAAGTGCAAACAAACTAAGACCATCGTGGTGGCATCCGACCCGTTCAAGTCGAAGGCCGCTGGCTGGCTATCCGGCGAGCTAGGTCGTGGCCCTGCCGTTTCCCACGAGGTCAAGAATGGGAGATTGATACCCAAGCCAGCAGGCGAGTAACCTCGAGAGTAACCTGAGCCATCATGTTCCTCACGGACGTTGCGTGCCATTGGTCACTACGCACGAAAGTGACCCACCGCGCTGCATCTTCCTAGTGGCGCGTTTGTGTTTGATGATGTTCGATCTTGTCGGCAACCTCCTCGCAGACGGACGCCAGATCAAGCAGCTCATTTTTGATGAACGTATCGTCGGTCCGCTCGGAAATTTCACGATATATAGTTGCGTGCACGCGAAGATGATCAGGCCAATCCTGCGTGCCATTAGCATCGTCGAGATTGGGGTCGTGACAATCCATCGTCGGGCTTTCATCAGAACGCCGAATGCGTGAATCTGATGTAGGTTCTCTATCTGCGGGCACTATTAAATTCAAATTCAGTCTGAATTGTCGCGCAGCGGAAAATAGCGAATATCAACCATCGCATTGTGTCGCTTTCTTCTAAGATCGTTTCTTTCATATCAAAACGAGCATAAATACTGCTGTTTAGGCTTTCGCCCACACAAAGACGTTGCGCCCGAGACCCATGGCCCCAAGTTCTCAGGAACCGCTGCGCCAACCTGAGCCGCAGCAGCTAAGGCCCTCGGTCAGCGAAGATCATCAATCCATCAACGTGAACGGCACGCTATGGACGATTGCCGGAGCATCGAGGCTCTGCGAGATGTGAACGGCTTGTGGCTTCTATCGCGCTAAAGAAGAATTGAGCGGAAAGGTTGGACACGACGTACGTTATCTCCCTATCTAGAGACAAAGGAGACAGCCATGAAAATTACAGCAATCGCGCTTGGAAAAGCGGTCACGCTCACAAGTACAGTCGCACTTGCGCAGACCAACGGAACGCAAATCCCCGGCACGGAAGGATACGGGTCAGTCGTGCAGCCTTCAGTGGGTTCCTACCAAACCCCGGTCGGGTCATCGAATGTAGTCCCGACGTGGAGAAACACCGGCCCGGCAGCGACCCTGCCCAGAAGGGACGCATCCGTGCAGAACCCTGCTGGGGGCGTACTTGGGGCTCGCAGGTAGAAGAATTCGTAGTGACCGACACCGCTGCTCCGTGAGGAGGCACAATGTGCCTCAACGCGTAGTCGCCATCTAGGATTTCATCGTGATCGTGAGGAATGATCTTGCCGTTTGTCATCGCGGAGAGGCTCAGCCGGCATCATCGCAGAGCGCAGAACGCTGCGCCAGGCCTCCGCGGCCGGTCGGCCGCCGGGCGTCCAGGGCGTAGCGTTGGATATGTTACTCCCGATCTGCTCGCACGGCTCGGGAGGCCGCAGCAATCCAGCACACAAAAAAACCATTTGGAAACATGAGCCTATTTCGGAATATTCGTGAAATAATTTCAGTGCGACAAGCCGATGAATCGTTGATGTAAATTCTTCGGTTCAGCACGCATCGCGCGGCCGTCCTGAAATAATTCGGGTGCGGAAATTAAGGTTGCCGCGCGAATCGTCGCATGCGGGCAGTGCAGCCTGTCTAAGTTAGGGCCATGGAGGACCCTTTCGAAGCGACCATAAAACCACCCAGGCAGACAAAGACGGCCGAAGAGTTAGCGGCGATGATTCTCGCCGACCTGCGGCAGGTCGAGGGCTGTCCGAAGACCGGCGTTACCGTGTACGTCTACGGCATTCCGTGGAACGCGCTGCTCATGTTTGACGCCGCCGCTGGTCCAGTCCGCAACAGGGCCGAGCTAAAACAGTTTTTCAATATTATCGTCGAACGGTTGCAGCGATTGTACGACGCGATCGTTTAAGCTCGACAAGAATTTGCGTGATTGTGAATTAGCTCACAAATACCCGGGGAAGCGCCCGCTAGTCTGGCAGCGCTGGGGATCTAAGGGGCCCAGTAGCAGGCGTCGGCGGGACGCTATATTTCGAGCCCGACGGCGCTCTTTTTGCGTATCCCGGTGCTGTCGCATGTCCGACTTTGTGCTGTTGTCGATATTTTTAGTGCGATGCTCTTCATTGTCGGCGTCGGTGCGGGCAGAACTTCCGGTTGACAAAGCGCAAAACCCCCGGCGCCTACAATCTCACCCAATCTTCGAAGGATATGTGACCGGTACATAGCTTGGCGAAGCGCAGCCGAATTAGAGCCGCGCCACGCGGGGCACCGCCGGCTTGGCTGGGGAAGATGGCAGGGGCCGACCGTGCAAGCCGCGGCGATGTGAGGCCGGGCGCGGCCCAAAAAAACAAGGCAACTGCGCGGCGTGAGTTCCTAAGAAAGGCGGAACAAGGAGGTGCGCCGGCCCCTTTGGTGCTTGCGAGTGAAGGGCCGGCGCTTTCCACGCCCGGAAGGGAGTTCACAGGCGCCATACAGCCTAGCACACGAGCGCGGCGCGTTCCGGGCCGCCATTGGGTGGTGCAGAGTGGGCGCACGTCGGTTCGGCAAAAAGCGGACCATTGGCCGTCATAAAGAGGCGGTATCGTCAGGCCGGCCAAGCCGTCTCCGCCCGACGGGCGCGGCTGCGCGGGTGCGCTCAAGTTTTTCTTTTTTAGTCCTGCCGGTGAGGTGATCGACGACGACGGCCGGCTACAGGAAGTGCAGCCAACTTGGGAAATCGCAAGCGAACTCAGCGCCCATTTTCAAAACAATATCGAATTTTCTAGCCTAGGCCCGAAGAATCGTCGGTTTGAACTGTTGGATGTCTTGAGGTTGCGGTTCCAGCATCCCCGGCCGTGGGCGCACCAGGGCTCGAACCTGGGACCCGCTGATTAAGAGACAGGCCCGGGTTAAGAACAATCAACGACTTACCGGTCGTACCGCTGGGCTTAACCGGCCCTAAACGGGCATCCGTCGCACGATGATAGTCCTTCGTTGCACCGCTGTTATCCGAACGGCTGAACATTTATTCTGGGGGAACCTTGTCATCCAGTTCGGACCGCCAGCGAAGCCTCGTTCGTTGCAGAACTCTCCTCTACTCTTAAGGCCGGATCGACAGGCTTTTTCAGCTTCTATTTCACTCACCAGACCGGCCAAGCACTCAATCACGTAGCCGCCTAGAAGGCACCAGCTCTATGGCCTGGCGCACCGGGTGAACATCCGTGGAGAACGTAACGAATCTGAAATGGGAAGAAACTGATGGCCTGCTTCGTAGAAGGTCAGACGAGCTATTTGGGCTTAAGAACCGCAACTTCCCGCAGATGCACAGTGTTGGATTGCTCAAGGCTGATGAAGCCGAATGCTGCGATTGCGACCAACGCGAAAAGCAAAACGACAGCAGCCACGTTCTCGACCATGCGGGCCTTGTAATCCTCCGTATATCCGCGCGGATTCTCGTATCGAGACAGATCGAGCAATTGGCCTATATCGCGTCCGGCATCGCACGCGTCGCGCTTACGGTGGCCATCGTCACGCGGCGGGAATTGCAAAATCTTGCAACCGCTATCGTCCCGTCTCTTTGGTTCGCCGGGCATCATCGGATCCAACACCACTCTTTTATTTTAAAGCGGCCCGGAGGATCCGAGTTCCCAGACCGCAATATTGGAAGCGACAAATCGACGTGAGGCAATGTTCGAATGATGCCGACGCTTCTCGACGTCGACGGACCGTAAGAGTTGCAAGTTCCGGGACAGACGAAGCCACAGCAGCCTGCTATCAGGACATAAGGTCCAGACCACGCCCACTGCGCCAATTCTTATTTGCCCAACATCTAGGCTGGAGGCGAGTTTGATCAAAAACCCTTGCTCGCCGTTTTTGTGATTTCATGTGGTACGAGATTTTTCATCGTCAATCGTTGTTACAACGAACGGCGCGTAAGACTATCGCCTTGTCCGCCTTTTTGCAGTAAGGTCGCCAGCCTGGTTGGACGAACTTGAAAGCGCGATGACGTCGGGGATAGCCGGTCACTGACAAGTAAATGGTGAATGTATCGAAGAAGGGCTCCGGCATCGCCGGAGTTCTTCGCGATAAGTGAATTGTTCACAGAGCTTTTCGAAATACGATTTGAGAACCGACTTAGGCATTGAATACCACCACATGCTCATCATGTGAGCCGCACAAAGTCGCTAGATTGGCCAGCAGCAGACTGCGATGTTGACCTGCCGCTGAGCGCCACGCGAAATTTTTGCGTCTTATCTAAGCCAAGGTGTGTCGAGCAACATCTGCCGTCCACGAATCGTTTGATTCAAGAAGCACCGATATGATTTCTCTTCTCAACTGCGGCCAGCTTGGGTTAGACGCCGCCTTTAGTCTGCAGGTTTCCTGGAAACGCCCTGGCCACCCGGCCGCGACGCATCGGGACCGCCGGCATCGGTGCGCGGTCCTGATGGCTCCGGTCGGGACATGCCGGTGGTCTCCTCGGGAGAACGATTCGGGGGCATCCTGCCGTTATTCACGGTGCCCACGGCAGCGCCGCCACCATTGACTGCCGTGCCAGAATTTTCTGGAACTTCTGCGCCGGCAGCGTTTCCGCCACCCATCTGCGCGAATGGCGGGGTATCCTGGCTAACGTGCATTCCCTCAAGCGGGTGATGGAACGAGCCGACGCTATCCGCGTTAACTAACGGCCTCCACGACAATTTTGCGCGGCCCGATCCTGCATGGAAGGCGATCAAGCTCGGACCGAAGCCATAGCTATTCTCTTCGTACCGTTTGCTTGAAGGATTTACATGGGGCTCGTCAAATACGCGCTCAAGTTCCGAGTCAGCTTCTACGTATTGGCGCTGCTGATGATGCTGGGCGGTGTCGGTGCCATCATTGTTATGCCCAAGGACGTACTGCCGACAGTGGATATTCCCGTCGTCGTCGTGGTCTGGACCTATACCGGTCTCGACACCACCGACATGGCGCAGCGGATCACGACCTATAGCGAATTTTCGCTCTCCAACAACGTCAACAGCATCCGAAGGATGGAAAGCACGACGCTGCAGGGTGTGGCGATAGAGAGGATCTATTTCGAACAGCGGGTGTCGATCGATCTCGCTATCGCGCAAGTCGTCTCGGCAATGAATTCGATCCGTGCGGTGATGCCGCCGGGGATCCAGCCCCCGGTGGTGATGCGCTTTTCGGCCTCCTCCGTGCCAGTGGTGCAATTGGCGCTGTCGTCGCAAAAACAGAGCGAGGCCCAGCTCTACGATTATGCACAATACCGCATCCGCCAGACCCTGACCCAGGTGCCGGGTTCGACCTTGCCATCGCCCTATGGCGGCGCGCCGCGCCAGATCATGGTCGACCTCGACATGCATGCGCTGCAGGGTTACGGCCTCACCCCGCTCGACGTCACCAACGCGATTTCGGCGCAAAATCTCACCGTGCCGTCCGGCCAGGCCAAAATCGGCGACTTCCAGTATCCGATCCGGCTGAACTCCGCGCCAGAGGCGATCTCGGCGCTCAACGTATTGCCGATCAAGGTGGTGGCGGGCTCGCCGGTATTGGTGCGGGACGTCGCCTTTGTGCGCGATGGCTCGCCACCGCAGCAGAACATCGTTCGCGCCGACGGCCGCCGTTCGATTTTGCTGACGATCCTGAAGAACGGCGAGGCCTCGACCTTGACGGTCGTCAACAACGTCAAGGGCTTTTTGGGACAAATCCGCGCCGCCGCGCCCGACGGCGCCAAGATCGACCTGCTGTTCGATCAATCCGTGTTTGTCTCCGGCGCCATCGCCGACGTGGTCCGCGAAGCTGTGATCGCCGCCGGCCTGACCGGCTTGATGATCCTTTTGTTCCTCGGTTCGTGGCGATCCACTTTGGTGGTGCTGGTTTCCATTCCGCTCTCGATTCTGACTTCGCTCGCGGTGCTGGCGCTGCTCGGTGAAACCATCAACATCATGACGCTGGGTGGACTCGCCCTAGCGGTCGGTATCCTGGTCGATGACGCCACCGTTGCCATCGAGAACACCTATCGCCTAATGGAGGAAGGCCACCCGTTCCGGGAGTCGGTTGCCGAGGGCGCGGCCGGCATTGCCAAGCCAGCGCTGATTTCGACATTGGCAATCTGCGCCGCCTTTGTCTCAGTGTTGTTTTTGACCGATACGCCAAAATTTCTGTTCACGCCGCAGGCACTCGCGGTGGTATTCGCGATGCTGACATCGTATTTGCTGTCGCGAACCCTGGTTCCGATCCTGATCGATGTGCTGGTCAAGAAGGAATACGATTCCCGCTTTGGCGAACACGGTGAGCATAGCGGGCACAGCGAGCATGGCGAACATAACGCCGAGCCCACCGCGGCGGCGCAATCCCGGCCCGGCTTCTTCCGCCGCTTTCACGCCGGCTTCGAACGCCGCTTCGCCCGTTTCCACACCGGCTATCTCGGATTGCTGCATGTCGTGATCGGGCATCGGATCGTGACGGTCGCGGTGGTTGGTGTGGTCTTCGCCTTCGCCGCCGTGCTCTTTATATTTGTCGGTCAGGATTACTTTCCGCAGATCGATGCCGGCGAATTGACGCTGCATGTGCGGACCCGCTCGGGGATGCGGATCGAAACCGCCGAGCAGCAATTTTCCGCCGTCGAGAATACCATCCGCCAAGTGATCAAGCCTGACGATCTTGGACTGATCCTGGACAATATCGGCCTGCCAGCCAGCAACTATAATTTCGCGTTCGGCGACGGCTCCTTTGTTGCTAACAATGATGGCCAGATCCTGATTTCGCTCAAGCAAGGCCACGCGCCGACCAACGGCTACCGCAAGACCCTGCGCAAGGTCTTGGCGGAAAAATACCCGGACACCATCTTCTATTTTCAGCCTTCCGACATCATCACCCAGATCCTGGACTTCGGCACGTTGACGCCGATCGATATTCAGGTGAACGGCCGCAACGCCGACAAGGATCTCGAAGTCGCCAAACACATCGAGGCGCGGCTGCGCAAGGTCCGCGGCGCGGTCGATGTGCATATCCAGCAAATCACCGACTCGCCGGAGTTCTTTGCCGACGTCGACCGCCAGATGGCGGGAGAGATCGGTCTCACCGAACAGCAGATCGCCAACACCCTGAATGTCTCGCTGGCCGGCAGCTTTCAGGTCACCCCGAATTTCTGGGCCGATCCCAAGACCGGCATCCCCTATCAGCTCTGGGTGCAGACCCCCGAATACCGCAACGATTCGCTGACCGACGTCGGCAACACCCCGCTCTTCGTCTCGGCCCCCGGCCCGACCACCGGCGGCGTGGTCACCTTGTTCAACAACGTCGCCAAATTGCGCCGGCAGTCGGAACAGACCGTGGTGAACCATCTCAACACCCAGCCGAAATATGACGTGCTGGCGAGCGTGCAGGACCGCGATTTGGGCTCGGTGAGCCGCGAGATCGAGACCATCATGCAGGACGAGCAGAAAAACCTCCCCGTGCCCGATCGCATCTCGGTATTGGGGCAGATCGCGGACATGCACAGCGCCTTCACCAACCTTGGCATTGGTCTGGCGATCGCGATGATCGCGGTCTACCTCTTGATGTCGGTGAATTTCCAGAGCTGGGGCGATCCGTTCGTGGTGCTGGCAGCGCTGCCGCTGGCGTTTTGCGGCATCGTCATGAGCCTGTTCGTGACGCAGACCACGTTTTCGATTCCCTCGCTGTTCGGCGCGATCATGAGCGTGGGCGTCGCCAGCGCCAATTCCATCCTGCTGGTGACCTTCGCGCGCGAGCACCGCGAGCAGACCGGCTGCAGCGCCGCGGAGGCCGCGATCAAGGCCGGCGAGACCCGGCTGCGGCCGGTGCTGATGACCGCGGCGGCGATGTTCGTCGGCCTGCTTCCGATGGCGCTCGGCCTCGGCGAAGGCAGCGAGCAGAACGCAGCGCTGGCACGCGCCGTGCTTGGCGGCATTTTGGTCGGGACCTGTTCGACGCTGTTGTTCGTTCCGTTTCTGTATTCCGTGCTGCGCACCGGCAAGACCGAAGCCCTGAAAGATTACGTATGAACAAAATCGAAAAAGAACCCGTGCGTGGAGAACCCGTGCCGCAAGCGGGCGGAGCTGGCGCCAATGACGACCGAAACGGCAAGCCTGCGGCGGTGCCGCCGCCTTCGAAATGGATATTGGTGGTGGTGCTGGTGGTCGTAGCTTGCGTGCTGGCGTTCGGCGCCTACGGGCATTGGCAGACCAAGGCCGCCGCCGAAGCAACCCAGCGCGAGGCGATCGACTTCGTCCCGGCGGTGCGCACCGCCGTGACAAAACTGCTCTCCGACCCGATTCTGACCACGCTGCCGGGCCAGACCGACGCGTTCGACCGCGCCAACATTTTTGCCCGCGCCACCGGCTACATTGCCGAGCGCAAGGTCGATATCGGCAGCACCGTGAAAAAGGGCGATTTGCTGGTCAAGATCGCAGCACCCGATCTCGACCGCCAGCTCGACCAGGCGGTGGCGCAGCTCAGCCAGGTCCAGGCCGCGCTGGCCCAGGCCCAGGCCCAGGTCACCCTGTCGGAAGCCAATTTGAGGCTTGGTAACCTCAATTACGCCCGCTCCGACGATCTCGTGAAGAAGGGTTTTGATACCTACCAGAACCATGACACCCAGCAGGCCAACGTTTCGAGCCAGCAAGCCAATGTCGAGAACGCCACGGCCGGCGTCAAGGTCGCGCAGGCCAATATCGAGGCCCAGCAGGCCACCGTCAATCGCCTGCGCACGCTGGCCGAGTTCGAGAAGGTGACGGCCCCGTTCGACGGCGTCGTCACCGTGCGCAACGTCGACATCGGCGACCTCGTCAACGCCGACACCGGCGGCGGCACGCCGATGTTCACCATGGTTCGCGACGACATCCTGCGCGTGGCCGTCAGCGTGCCGCAATCCCTCGCAATCGCGATGCGCGACGGCCTCGACGCCAAGATCCAGGTGTTCGAGCTTCCCGGACGCACCTTCGCCGGCAAGGTCGCGCGCTCTTCCGGCGCGCTGTTGTCGGCCTCGCGCACGCTTAGCGTCGAGGTCGATGTCGATAACTCCGCGCATGCCTTGCGCGCCGGAATGTTCGTCAACGTATCCTTTGCCGTTCCCCGCGAGCATCCCGACGTCGTGGTGCCCGCCGAAGCCCTGATCTTCAACCAGCAGGGCCTGCGGGTCGCGGTCGTCAACGCCAACAAGACCATCCATCTGCAGCCCGTGACCATCTACCGCGACTTCGGTTCCACCGTGGAAATCAGCGACGGCCTGCGCGGCGGCGAAGCCATCGTGCTCAACCCGCCGACCAACCTGCAGGAAGGCGGCAAGGTCAAGATAAACCCGGACGAGAAGATCGCGGAGGCGGGGAAGTAGGGGACCGGGGACGGGTTGCAAGCCGAAGATTTAACCCGCCTCCTACGTTTACACTTCTAACTGAAACGCAGGTTGCATTCCGACGCAGCGAATCTTTATGGTGAGCAAGACTTGGCCGGACCCGCCTACCGAGAGTTCGAAGATGCAATGTTTGCTTATGAATGGCCGTTCCACCAATAGCGGCCATTCCAAAACCGCCTATTCCGCGAATCAGACCACGATCCGGCACTTGCATATTTTCTGAAGCTGTTGGGGGAGCGCTATCCCCTGCCAGTGGATCGGGCTTGTTCCCGACGTATTTTTGCAAAGACGCGATCCGTTGCCATAAACCGCGCCAACATGGGCGCAATCAGCTTTGTTGGTTCAGTAACACTCTGCCCGGTTTCGCGAGCTAGCACCTCTGCGTAAGCGAGCAAATCGCGATAGACGCTTGCGGAGAGTTCGACAGTCAACTTCACCGGCTTATCGTCGGTGATTCCAACGAGCTTGAGCTTTGCCATGTTCGTCCCCTACCCTTTGTAAGGCTCAAGTACCAAATCGCGATTGACAACCACGCGTACCGGAAATCCTGGCCGGATGGTCAATGTCGGTTGAATATTGAGACTCCGCCGAACCACCTGTTGTCCTGTTTGATTCAGCGAATTGGCCGCGCTCAAGCGAAGCGCCTGAATAATATCGGTATTGCTGCCACTATCCGCCCCAGAGCCAAGCTCCGCTCCTACGCCAAGGACCGTCGAGAGCAGCGCCGCCTTGAACAGTTCGGCCCAGTGATTATCGACTTCATCCTCGAGCCCGGAGTGGCCGCCTGCGTCCGCCCCCTGTTGCCGTTCGAGAACTATCGAACGTCCGTTCGGCATGATGAGCCGGGTCCACACCAACAGCACCCGCGATTGTCCGAACGCGACCTGGCTATCATAAATGCCTATCAGTTTCGCTCCTTGCGGAATTAGCCGGGCACGACCGGTCGGCGTATCAAAAATGTTCTCGGTTACTTGCGCGGTGATCTGCCCGGGAAGATCTGACCGAATGCCCGTAATAAGAGCTGCAGGAATGACCGTTCCCGCCTGCACGACAAAGGGCGATGCTGGACGTGTCAGTCGATCCGGTGCCGTCGTCCGTCGATCAACGGGGGCATTGACGAAGAGGAGTTTGCTATCCTGCCCATTCTGAGTGAAGGTTTCATCGGAAGATGCCGAAGTCTTGGCCGCCGTTTCCTGTGATGAGGCATGCGGTGGCGCAACGGGCGCAGTGGTCGACGCAAACACTTTGCTCGTCCGAGCCGCCTCGGTTTCCTGATTGGCACGCTGTTGTTCGGCGTCAAGGCCGATCGCTGCTGTTTGGCCTTCCAGTGTTGCGATAGGACGTCCCAGGTCTCCGGGCGATGCTGGCCCAAGCCGGGGGACGTCGCGGGGAATCCCAGCATAGTCCTGCGGCAGCGTTGTCAGACCATCTGCAAGGTTGTGATGATCCGTGCTGTAAAGCTCGTCCGGCGCGGGGCTATGTGGGCGGTTGCTCCTCAGCGCCCACAGTACCGCGCCAGAGATGAGCATCAAAGCCAATGCGCTGCCACCCGCAAGGACCTTGCGGGAGAGTCTTGTGATCCTTGGGCGTTCTGCACGCAGACGCAGAGTCTGCGTGTTATCGTCAGATGGTGGCCCCGATGCTGGACTGGCGCTCTCGTTTGACCCGTTGCTCGTCATGATCGCTTCCCGTCGGCTCTCGCGATACGAACCTTCTGCTGCTTGTCTCCCCCGAGGCGCAGCTCAGCCGCAGCGAACAAACGGTCGACAATCAATATATTTTTGTAGGCGCGATAGTTGACGAGTTCGGGCTTGCCATCCTGGCCGATGACGAACAGCGGCGGCATTTCTCCTTGGGCAATGCCGGCCGAGAACTCGATATAGACCTTGCGGCCATCATCGTAGGCATTGACCGGACGCCACGGCGGGCTGTCGCCCTCGATGACGTAACGGTAGCGGCGCTGATCCACTTCCGGGATGATCGGTGTCGATGGCAAAGCCTTGGAGCGGCTGGACCGGTCCTCCGGGTAGAACCAGGCAACTGACGGCATGTATGGCTTTTCACGGGAGCGCAGTTCGATCAGGTAGGTCCGTCGATCGGTGTTGACGACGAGGTTGGTCTCGATGGCAGGCCGTGTCGGCTTCACCATGATGTGGACGCGCCTGGTATCGCCGTTGCCGCTTTCGGTGTCACCGACGATCCAGCGCACGGTGTCGCCGGCGGCGAGCGGCCCCGATCCGGTTAGCTGCTCGCCCGGCTCGAGCGCCATATCCGTGATCTGCCCTGGTGAAGCGTAGATCTGATAGAGCGCGCCGGGACTGTAAGGAAAGACCTGAACAGCATTGAAATACCCTGCGCGCCGTGGCTGGACCCGCGCTACATCGTTGGCAATCTCGATGCGATCGGTCGGGTCCTTAGCCTCTACTTCACCTTTCTTGCCGCCGCTGGCTGGCGTCCAGGATGGCGGGACATGCAGCGGACGTGCATGGTCGTCCGCCGGCATCGGTAGCTCAGGAGACGGCGGCACGTCATCATCATAACTGATCTGCGGCGGCTTGAAGGTCGTGCAGCCGGAGAGCGCGAGAACAAAAAGCAGGGCCAGACTTGAAGGCGTCCCATTGCATTTTGGACCAATCGACCTTGGTACAGGATTTCTCACTAGCCGAGCTCCTTCGACCAGTTGATGGAATGGACATAGACGCCGAGCGGATTCTTGCGCAGGCGGTCGGCGTCGCGCGGGGTTTCGATGACGACGGAAAGGATCGCGGTCCAACGTTCGGTGGCGGCGAGCTGGCCGCTGTCGTAGTGGCGTTCGGTCCATGCGACCCGAAAACTCTCCGGCGACGCACGGATGACGCTTGAGACGTCGATGGAGATTTGCGTGGTGCCGAGCTTGGCGAAAGGATCGTCGTGGCGTGCGTAGTCGTTCAGCGCTGCGGCACCACGATCGGTCGTGAAGTCGTAGGCGCGCAACCAATTCTGGCGTAGCACAATGGCGTCGGCCGGAAGTCCCCGCACGTCCTCGATAAATCTCGCGAGATGAAACGCGATCTGCGGATCGGTCGGCTGATAGAAAGCACTCGCCGGAGCGACTGCCTGGGCCTGGCCGAGATGATCGACTTGCACCACCCACGGCGTGATCGTGCCCTGGGTGGACTGCCAGACGAGGCTTGCGGCGAGGCCTCCCGACAGGAACAGGCATCCGAATGCCATCAGCCGCCAGTTCCTGGCCTGGACCCGCGCCGAACCGATACGTTCGTCCCAGACCTGCGCCGCCTTCTGATATGGAGTAACCGGCTCCGGCATGCGGCCGTAATGCACGGATGGTCGCGTGAACATCAGTTCCCTCCCTCGGACAGATCGACGGAGGATCCGCCACCGGCACTATCACCACTGCGAACCGCGTGGGTGGCAGCGGACACGCCTTGGTTCACAGTCTGCGCGCGCTTCATCCGACGCGCCCAGGCCGGTGGCGCGTCTGCCGTCGACGAGCCGCCACCAAGCCCGGCAGCCATGCGGCGCAGCGGGCTTGTTATCGCCGAGCCACCTGCCTTGGCGACGCCACTCAATCCTCCCGCGCGGTAGGCGCTTGCGGTTCCGCCTGCAATCGTGGCCGCACCGCGGGCGCCTCCTGCGAGTGCGCCACCCGCCAGCCCGGCACCGCCGGCTGCGAGACCTGCGCCAGCCACGATGACGCCGCCTGCCGCCAAGCCCGTACCAACAGCGGCCCCAGCGCCGAGCTGCGGTCCACCGGATACGATGCCGTTGGCGATGCCGGGCCCGAAGATGCCTAGGCCAAGCAGGGAGAGCGCGCCAAGCATGAGCGCCATGGCGTTATCGATCGTCGGCTGGTTGCCACCGAATCCTGCCGTGAATTGTGAGAACAGCGTCGAGCCGATGCCAACGATAACGGCCAGCACCAGGACCTTGACGCCAGATGAAATCACGTTGCCGAGGACGCGCTCGGCAGCAAAGGCGGTCTTACCGAACAGACCGAACGGGATCAGCACGAACCCCGCAAGCGTCGTCAGCTTGAACTCGATCAGGGTGATAAAGAGCTGGATGGCCAGAATAAAGAAGGCGAGCAGCACCACGATCCAGGCGAACAATAGAACCGTAATCTGGATGAAATTTTCGAAGAAGCTGACATAGCCCATAAGCCCCGAGATCGAATCAAGGATCGGTCGTCCAGCATCAAGTCCGACTTGGGCGATCTTTCCGGGTCTCAAGAAGTCGGCTGAGGAAAGCCCGGTGCCGGAGGCTTTCAGACCCAAACCTGCAAAGCTCTCGAAGATGATGCGAGCCAAGCTGTTCCAGTTGCCGATCAGAAAAGCAAAGACACCGACAAACAAAGTCTTCTTGACGAGACGAATTAAGATGTCCTCGTCGGCTCCCCATGACCAGAACAGGCCGGCCAGCGTGACATCGATCGCTGCTAGCGTGGTGGCGAGATATCCGACTTCGCCTCCGAGTAGACCGAACCCGGAATCGATGTACTGGGTGAACGTCGCCAGGAACTGATCGATAATGCCCGTGCCGCCCATGGGTTACTCCTTCCCGGACTGCTGACTTGAGGGGTAACCAGGTGACAGGCGGCTCCCGTCCTTGGGCGGCATAAACAACGAGGAGCCCTCTTTGGCGGCCTCGTTGTCGGACGATGCTGATGGAGCCTTATCCCCTCCGAGGAATTGACGGCGCTTCTCGGCCCACGCCTTGCGGCACTCGGACAGAGCATCTTTCTGCTCGTAGGTGACAGAGCGACACTCCGCGAGCTTTGCTGTCAGCGCATCGGATGCCTGATCAGCCGATTTAGCGGACAGGGTTTGGCCTTCGTCGTCACGTAACTGGATTGCGCAAGCGGCAACCACGAGGACGACGAGCACCACTGCTGCCACGGTCGGGAGGCGTTTCAGTTTTTTCGCGCTCATCAGTGAAACATCTGCACGGTTGTGGGTTGATAGCCGGCGCCTTGGGTCAGGAAGCGACGCAGTTGCTCCTTGCCCTGGTCCTGGGCGGCGGCGTGCTGCGCGGACTCGAGGTTTTGCGCGCGCCCATGGGCCGCAACGACGGCAGTGAGATCGGCAAGTTGCTGGGCTTGCAGAGCTAAGAGCTGATTCCCGGCCTGACTCGCCTGCAACGCACCGGATGCTCCCTGGCTCGCGGTGACGAGGGCCGACATCTGCGTATGGTTGGTGTTGAGATTGCCGACGACCGTCGCCTGGGTCCGCATGGCGTCCTGCATGCCGGCCATCGCATTCTGCCAACGCGTTTGCGCGTTCGCGATCAACGCTTGGTTCGAGAGACTGGACGACGACGCTGACGCATAGGTCGTCGAGAAGGCACGATCGATCTGCTGGATGTCGTAGGCGATACGCTGGGCCTGGGCGAGCAGTTGCTGGGTACGCAGGATCGACTGTTCCAGTTGCAGCAACGACGAGAACGGCAGTGTCGCCAGATTCTTCGCCTGGTTGATCAGCATCTGCGCTTGATTCTGTAGAGACACGATCTGGTTGTTGATCTGCTGCAGCGCGCGAGCGGCGGTCAGCACGTTCTGCGCGTAGTTGTTGGGATCAAAAACAACCAACTGTGCGGAGGCATGTTTCGGCCCAAAGGTGAAGACTATCGCGATAACGCCCGCGACAGCGAGACGACGGACGCGGTTCACTTGGACGCCTCCAATTCTGCGAGATGTGGGATGAGATCGCTTGCCCAGGCGACGTCGCGAACCTTTAGCCAGCCGGGCACAAAGTTGTCGCGGCCATGCTCGGCAAGGACCTTCTCGATAAGCGCCTGGTCGGTTTTTGCGGAAGCGGCGGTGAAGGCGAGCGCGACTTCGCCAAGGCCGAGTTCGAACAAGCGATTGCCGCGGCGCGACTGGCAGTAGTAGTCACGCTTCGGTGTGGCGCGAGCCAGGATCTCGATCTGCCGGTCGTTAAGCCCAAAGCGCCGATAGATCGTCATGATCTGCGGCTCGATGGCACGGTCGTTGGGCAACAGCACTCGTGTTGGACAGCTTTCGATGATCGCCGGCGCGAT
>Ga0116129_1000463_pt1 | contig 26512 bp, 24 predicted proteins | sample June2015DPH_17_2_FD_89732 | JGI IMG/M metagenome (GOLD analysis project Ga0116129, IMG submission 89732) | Peatland microbial communities from SPRUCE experiment site at the Marcell Experimental Forest, Minnesota, USA - June2015DPH_17_10 | ecosystem: Environmental > Terrestrial > Soil > Wetlands...
GGCGACGGTGCAGAAGATCGACACCGAGATTCGGCGGTTCGTCGAGGAGGGCTACAATCAGGCGACCAAGATCCTGACGGAAAAGCGTGCCGATCTGGAAGCGCTCGCCAAGGGCCTTCTGGAATATGAAACGCTCACCGGTGAGGAGATCATCGATCTCCTGAAGGGCAAGAAGCCGAACCGCGAGTCGGTCCTCGAGCCGACAACCCCGCGCGCTTCCGCGGTGCCGCCCGCCGGCAAGCCGCGTCCGCGTCCCGATCCGGATCCCGGCCTGGAGCCGCAGCCGCAGGCGTAAATCGCCGGTAGGCCAGATAACCGATCACCGCAGAAAGCCCGGCATCGCGCCGGGCTTTTATTTTGCGCAAAACGTTTTCGTCCCTCCTTGGCGCGCGACTTGCCTGAAATAATCTGTCAGTCTTGGTTGCACCAGTGCCGCCTATTTGAAGTTCCTGCACCACACGCGGCGAATTCTATTCAGGAACTTCAAATAGAAAGCGGCACTGGAATTGGAGGTTCGCTGGTGCCCATGACTTTTCGAAGTTCGTAAGAGTGGGTGCTGCGATGGAGTACGAACTTCGAAAAGTGGGCACCAGTGCGGGGAACTGCCGATGTCAGGCCATTCGAACGCCACGCTTGTCATTGCCGTGCCGGACGCCAACCCCCGGCTTTACAATCACGATCTGGCGCCGGTGGCGCCCGCCGGGCGCAGCTGGGGCGTCTTCAGCATCTTCGCGATGTGGATGTCGGATGTGCATTCGGTCGGCGGCTATACCTTCGCGGCGAGCCTTTTCTTTCTCGGCCTGACCGGATGGGAAGTGTTGCTCGCGATGGCGATCGGTATCATCGCGGTCTATTTCCTGATGAATTTGATCGGACAGCCCTCGCTGAAATACGGCACGCCGTTTCCGGTGGTGGCGCGGATGGCGTTTGGCGTGATGGGCGCCAACATCGCCGCGGGCTTGCGCGGCATTGTCGGCATCGTGTGGTACGGCGTGCAGACCTATTTCGCTTCCAAGGCCGTTCAGGTGCTGGTGCTGACGTTCTATCCGGGCGCCGAAGCGTGGACGCATTTCTCTTTCGCCGGGCTCTCGGCGCTGGGCTGGGCCTGTTTCCTGTTCATGTGGCTGTTCCAGCTTCTGATCTTTCTCAATGGCATGGAGACGATCCGCAAGTTCATCGATTTCTGCGGGCCGGTCGTCTACATCGTGATGTTTGCGCTCGCGATCTGGATCGTGGCGCAGACCGGAATGTCGAGCCTGTCGCTTCAGCTTGCGCCGCCCGCCGAAGGCTCGGCTCTTGCCCGTATGGCGAATGCGGCGATGCTGATCGTTGCTTATTTCGCCGCGCTGCTGCTCAACTTCGGCGACTTCTCCCGTTTTGCGAAAGACGGGCGGGCAATGAAGGTCGGCAATTTCCTCGGCCTTCCCGTCAACTTCATCGTCTTCGCGATCATCACCGTGATTGTCACGGCAGGCACCGTGAAGGTGTTCGGCGAGGCGATCATGGATCCCGTCGGCATCGTCGAGCGCATCGGTAATCCCGTCGTGGTGGCGCTCGGCTCCATCACCTTCATCGTGGCCACGATGGGCATCAACATCGTCGCCAACTTCGTGTCGCCGGCCTACGATATTTCCAACCTCTATCCGGAGAAGATCGACTTCCGCCTCGGCGGTCTCATCACCTCGATCCTCTCGGTGATCGTGTGTCCGTGGATTTTCGTCTCGAGCCCGCACGCGATCACGATCTTTGTCAGCATCTTCGGCGCCGCGTTGGGGCCGATGTTCGGGATCATGGTGGCCGACTATTATCTCGTGAAGCGCCAGCAGATCGTGCTCAACGATCTCTATTCGATGTCCCCGAAGGGATCGCTGCACTTCGAAAATGGCTGGAACACGAGAGCGCTGATGGCGCTGGCCGGCTCGGCTGCGGTCTCAATCGGGCTATCGCTCGCCGGGGCCTATGGCGCGATCACTAATGTCGGGGATTGGGGCTGGCTGATCGGGGCCGGCTTGGGTGCCTTGCTGTACATGGCGCTGATGCGCGGCCGCGAGGCGACGGCGCCATCGGGAGCGGTCGCCTGAACAGGCCAAACCCGGGCGCAAGGCTCAAACGTCTTAAGATTTCGGCAAGCGAGCCGGCCTAAGCTGGAGGCTGGCGCCTTGTCGGCTCCAGGGACCCGCCAATGGCCACGCTAACATCCGATATCATCAGGCCCGCAGCGAATAGCGCGACCCCGCCCGCGCTTCTGATCGGCTGCCTCGTGCTTTGCGCGATCAACGTGGCGATGCTGCAAAACGGGTTCACCGCCCATTGGTGGATCTTCGATGAAAATGGATTGGGCATCCCGACCGATTTCGTCAATGTCTGGTCCGCCGGTCGCCTCGTGCTCGATGGGCATCCGGCGCTGGCCTATGACTGGGATATCCAGAAACAGGTGCAGGTCGCAGTCCTCGGCCAGAGTTATGAGGGCAACTTCGCCTGGCATTACCCGCCACCGTTTCTGTTCGTCGCCGCCACGCTTGCGCATTTTCCTTATTCCACGGCATTTCTCGGCTGGGCTGCGGTAAGCTTCGTGCCCTATCTCGCCGCGATGCGCGCGATTGTCGGCCGTTCGTTCGGCTTTCTGCTCGCGGCCGCTTTTCCGGTGGTGTTCACCAACACGCTGGTCGGACAGAACGGATTTCTCACGGCCGCGCTGATTGGCAGCACGCTGGCGCTGCTGCCGAGGCGGCCGGTTCTTTCAGGCATTTGTCTCGGGCTTCTCAGTTACAAGCCGCAATATGGATTGCTGTTTCCGCTGGTGCTGATCGCAGCCGCGCAGTGGCGCGTGTTTTTTGCAGCCGGCGTGGTCGCGATGTTGCTGGCCGCGTTGTCCTGGTTCGTCTTCGGCACCGAAAGCTGGCAGGCCTTCGTCCACTGGATGCCGATGTTCAACAAGGCCTTCCTGGTCGAGGGGCGCGCGCCCTGGGGCAAGATGCAAAGCATCTTCGCGTTGACCCGTTATTTCAACGGGCCTGAGTCATTCGCCTGGATGTTGCAGTGGATCATGAGTGGGGCAGTCGCGATCCTGCTCGCGCTTTTGTGGCGCAGCCGCAACGTCCGATATCCGTTGAAGGCCGCAGCACTCGCGGCCGGCACGCTGCTGGTGACGCCTTATCTCTTTCTCTACGATGAGATGGTGCTTGCGATTGCGGTGGCGTTTCTGGTTCGGATCGGACTGGACGAGGGGTTTGAACGCCACGAATTGCCGGCGTTTGGCCTCGTCGCCGCGCTCCTGATGATCTTTCCGTTTCTGGGGGCGCCGACCGGCTTCGCAGCAACACTCGTCGTCACAGCCTTGGTCGGCTGGCGTATCGGACCGTGGTGGCGGAAGCAGACCGCGCCACCGCCGCCTGCCATGGCCCTCGCCGAATAGGCCAGCGTTCAAAACCCGCTTGTCTTCCAGCCTGAATTATTGTTCACTTCTTGAAGTGGTTGATCGTCAATCGCCAAAAAACTGAACGCACGCTTCGGCGAACCTTCAGCCTTGAAGCGCGTGGGAATGGGAAACGCACTATGGTTTATCGGCGGACCCATCAGGTCGTCAAACGCCTCGCGGCACGCCGCAGCGCCATTCTGACAGCGGCCAGAAATGCTGCTGCGGAGGGCGGCATGGCTGCGGTGCAGATCGCGCCGATCGCGGTCCGCGCCAATGTCGCCGCCGGCACCGTCTACCGTTATTTTCCATCCAAGGCCGATCTGATTTCCGAATTGATCGCCGACGTCTCGCGCGACGAACTGGCGGCGATCCGCCGGGCCGCGGACGCGGCACCTGGTCCGTCGTCGGCGCTGGCGGCCGCCGTCACCACCGTCGCAGTGCATGCCATGTCGCAGCGCAAGCTCGCCTGGGGTATTCTGGCCGAACCGGTCGATGTCGATGTCACCGCATCGCGGCTCTCCAGCCGCCGCGCGGTCGTCGCTGAAATCGCGAGCCGGATCGATGCGGCGGTCCGCGCCGGGCATCTGCCGGCGCAGGATACGAGCCTGGCGGCGACTGCGCTGCTCGGGGCGCTGCATGAGGCGCTGGTCGGACCGCTCGCCGCGGAGAACATGGATGATCCAGGAAAACTGCGTGACGCCGTGCAAACCGTGACGCTGCTGGCCTTGCGCGCGGTCGGTGTGATGGATGCCCGCGCCCGCGGTCTCGTGGTGCAGGCGGGCATGCCGGCCAAGGTGCTGGTCGGCGCGTAAAACGCGGGCCCATCGACGCTCAAGCCACGTGCTGTCGCATTATGGTTTGACGTAAAGGCTTTCGTGCGAGCCCACGTACTGCTCTTTCCAGCCCCGCTTGTCGACGAGAAACCTCTTCAGAACGTCGTGCGCTGTCGGCCAGAGCACCGCGTCGATCCCGTATTTCTCAAGCGTGGTGTCCCAGCTGGCCTCGTCGATGTCCCATTTGACCAGCTTGAAGTAGTCGCGCAGCAGACCGTCGGGGTAGGCGGTCGCCGCCCGGCCGTCGATGAACACCGGCACGGCGCCATGCGTGCGGAAAATCAAAATCCCGCCGACGTTCCAGTGATTCAGAATCCGTGCATGCGAAAAATTCGCCTGGAGATAACGCGCATCCTGTTCGGAGAGCAACTCATCGGGAAGCGCTAGCGCCGGCCGTATGTGTGCAAAGGTCAACGGCAGCGCGCAGGCGCCGATGATGCCGGCGGCAAACAGCGACTTTTGCACTTCGAAATTATTCAGCCGTTTAGGCAAAAGCCAGTCGAGGTGAAGCGCGAGCGGGACGGTCGAGAACAGAAAAAAGAAGGACAGGTACCGGTATTGGTAGAATCCCAGGCACAAAAACAGCCAGGACAGCAGCCGCGCCTCCAGCGGAACGGCACTGGAGCCACGGTAGCGCAGCTCGAGCGCGACAAATATCACGATGTAGATGATGCCGGGAATGCTTCCCGGCATGGTCATGTTATCGAAATAGGACATCCACTCGGTGATATTGGCCTGCACAAAATTGCCCAGCGTAGCCGTGACACCGTCGTAGATATGAAAGCCAAGCGGATTGATGAGGATCGCAATCAAACAGCCGGCGCCCGTGAGGGCATAGAGTCTGAAATTTGTCCAATCCTGCCGGAGCAAAGCGACGCCGCCAAAGAGACCAATGATCAGAAAGCCCAATACGAAGCCGCCGTGCAGATTCACCCACAGAACCATCATCGGTGGCAACAAGAAGCATCGTGTCCTTTTCAGACACTGGCCAAAGAAAATGACGCTGAACAACATCGTCGCCGTATTTGGCGAGGCGGCGAGATAGATATTTGGCGGCGTCGCAAAGGCGGGATAAAGCAGGCACGCGGAGAAAACGGAAATACAAACGGCAAGTGCCGAGACTCCGCAGCTTAAGCAGGCGTAGGTCAGATATCCGACGATGACAGCGCCACAGGCGACGACGAATAATGTGAGACCGCTAAAACCTGTATATTGAAACAGGACGCTGGCGATGACGTCCCAAAGCCATGAGAGATTGTGCCACTGCTTGTCCCCAAGGGTGAACGCCCATGGGTCCTGAAAAGGAATGCTGCCTTTTTCCCTGATCAAGTCTCCCGCGGCGAGATGCCATCCCAAATCATAGTGGCCAAGCAGGAGCGACGCGTTCGAAAGGTAGTACACGCACGTGAATGAGATCAGGAAAATGTAAATTCCGGACGTCGGGACGTGCGCTCCGACAGTCGTTGGCCCTCTATCAAACTTGGAGCCGCACCAAGCTTCCAGCGCGTCCATCAAGGAGCCCTCACGATTGAAGCGAGCCTCCCGCAGGCCCTGCATGCCTTTGGGTCTGTATGGTAGGATGCAAGCAATTTGTCGCTTTAGAACCATCGCTCTAAGGTCGAGTAAAAGCCGGTTGAGCATTTCGATGGCTTCGGGCCGAAGAATCTTTCTGGTTAACGAATGCTTGCCTGTAACTTGCGATTGTCTCGACCTCGCGGCGTTGGGGCGTCCGATTTCCGGATCACGCCCCGGAGCGGTCCACGCAAGGAGAGCGGGCAAACAGGTCGGGTGCCTGCATGTCGCGGGTAAAGGAGAACCAGCAGATTTCGGCTGGGGCGGCTCGGGAAAATTCTTAAAAAAATTCCGCCGCATTGATGATCCAGGATGCCGCCGTGGTTCATCTCAAGCCTGTGGAGTTCACATGACGACCACATCAGGATCTGCCAAATGGCAAGGCGGTATCAAGGACGGCAAGGGCGCGATTTCGACCAAGAGCGGCGCCTTGAAGGATTACCCTTACGGCTTCGCCAGCCGTTTTGAGGGCAAGCCCGGATCGAACCCGGAAGAACTGATCGGTGCGGCGCATGCTGCCTGTTTCACCATGGCGCTGTCGCTGATCCTGGGCGAGGCCAAGCTCACCGCCGAGCAGATGGAAACCAAGGCTGACGTGACGCTTGAAAAGGTCGGCGAGGGCTTTGCCATCACCTCGGTGCATCTGTCGCTCAGCGCCAAAATTCCGGGCGCCGACAATGCGAAATTTCAGGAGCTCGCCGGCATGGCCAAAGCCGGTTGCCCGGTGTCGAAACTTCTCAACACCAAGATTTCGCTCGACGCAAAGCTGATCTGACGACCCGGCGGCGATGGCTTCGCCGCCGCTCGCGCCGATACAGCGGAGATTTATGCGTCAAAAGCACCTGGTCCGGATTTGCCAACCGAAGGCCGTCCAGACCCAGGAGCGAGAGCAGCCGCCAAAGCCCGTGTAGCCCGTGTCATAGGCATACGCGTCGTAGGCATATGGGCTGTAGCCGCCGAAAGCGCCATAGGCCGCCGCGCTGGCGAGTCCAAGTCCGACACCAGCCCCAACAGCAGGCCAGCCCCAACCCCAGCCACCGCCACCCCAGCCTCCGCGCCAGCCTGCAGTACGCCAGCCTGCACCACGCCAACCTGCGCCACGCCAGCCTGCGCCGCGCCAGCCCGCACCCCGCCAACCACCGCCGCGCCAACCACCACCATGGAAGCTCGCAGCATGAAAGCCGCCGCCGCGGAAGCCGCCGCCGCCGCGGAAGCCGCCCCGCGCGGACGCTTCCTCGGAAACCGTGACCGTGGCGAGGACCGCCACCGAAGCGAGTACAACCATCAATTTAGACGTCATTTTTTGCCTCCTGTTTTTGGTCTCCCCGTCGTCTGAAGCAGGCCTGCTACCGGTAACCTGAGCTCTCGCGTGATCGCCGGAAGCATCGCCTTTGGATCCCTGGTGGATCGGGTTTTGCGCGGACTGAACGGTCACTCTGCCGCGCACCCGACGCTGGAAATTGGCGCGCGAGCATAGCCCAAGCCTTTCGCGAGGGGATGTGCGAATTGTGCCAACTTTTAAAACGCGGCCGCGCGGCGCCGCCGCCGCTTACATATCTGCGTCTTCGTCCGGACCAACGGAGGCTATTCGCAGCATGTTGGTCGTGCCGGGCGCACGTAGCGGCACGCCGGCCACGATGATCACGCGCTGGCCTGCGCGGGCAAAGCCGTCGCGAAAGGCAATGCTGCCAGCGCGGCTCACCATGTCGTCGAGATTTTGTGCGTCCTCGGCGACGACGCAATGCACACCCCATACCACCGACAGCTTGCGTCCCGTCACGAGGCTCGGCGTGATCGCCACCACCGGCGGCTTGGGCCGCTCGCGCGCGACGCGCAATGCCGTCGATCCCGAACTGGTCCAGCAGATGATCGCGGAAAGATCGAGCGTTTCGGCGATCTGGCGCGCGGCATCCGCGATCGCGTCGCCCACGGTCGGCTCGGGCTCGGCGCGCTGCGCATTGACGACACCGCGATAGGTGGGATCGCGCTCGACTTCCTCGCCGATGCGATTCATGGTCGAAACCGCCTCGATTGGATACTTGCCGGCGGCCGATTCCGCCGACAGCATGATGGCGTCGGCGCCTTCATAGACCGCGGTCGCAACGTCGGAGACTTCTGCGCGCGTCGGTACCGGCGCCTGGATCATCGATTCCAGCATCTGCGTGGCGACCACCACCGGCTTGCCGGCGCGCCGCGCCATCCGCGTCATCTGCTTTTGCAGGCTGGGGACGCGCTCCAGCGGCAATTCGACGCCGAGATCGCCGCGCGCCACCATCAGCGCATCGGAAGCCTCGATGATCTCGGCCAGCCGGTCGATCGCCTGCGGCTTTTCGATCTTGGCCATCACGGCGGCGCGGCCACGGATCAATTTCTTGGCTTCGACGACATCCTCGGCGCGCTGCACGAAAGACAGCGCGATCCAGTCGACCCCGGTCACCAGCGCGGCTTCGAGGTCGGCGCGGTCTTTCGGCGTCATAGCGGAAACCGGCAGGTCGGTATCGGGCAGGCTGACGCCCTTGCGGTCCGACATCCGGCCGCCAATCACGACCCGCGTGATGGCGTGCTCGGGTGAGGTTTCCTCGGCGATCAGCCGCACCTTGCCGTCGTCGAGCAGAAGCGCGTGGCCGGGCTTTAGCGCGGCGAGAATTTCCGGATGCGGCAGATGAACGCGCGTGCTGTCGCCCGGCGTCTTGTCGGAATCGAGCGTAAAACTCTGACCGTTGTTGAGCTGCACGGCGCCATCGGCAAAGGAGCCGAGCCTGAGTTTCGGGCCTTGCAGATCGACCAGAATGCCGATCGGCCGGCCATAGCTGCTCTCGACGTTGCGAATGGTGTTGACCAATTCCCGCATCTTGTCGTGCGGGGTATGGCTCATATTGATGCGGAAAACGTCGGCGCCCGCCTCGAACAGCTTCCTGATAGTGGCGCTATCGGAAGAGGCCGGCCCGAGCGTTGCAAGGATCTTGATACGGCGCAGGCGCCTCATGGCTTGGTCCCGGGCGCTGTGGCTGGCGGCAGACCCCCGCCCGGGGCTAGTCCGCCCGGCGAATTGGAGATGCCCGGAATATTTCCTGCTCCATCCGGACCGATCGTGCCGGGAATACCGGGCACGCGCTGCGCCGGCTGCTCGTTGGAATCGGTGAGTTGCACCGTCCAGGCGCGCTGTTCGCCGGTATCGACCTCAAAAAAGCCGGTCCGGTCGAATCCCCGAGCCAGACAATTATCCGCACCGCGGATCGTGAATTCCTTGTCGCGCGAGCACATGAAAGCCTGTCCCGACCATTCGCCGCCGCGATCGTAATCGATCGCGTAGATATAATAGTACCGTGCGACAAGCGTGCCACGCAGCAACGTCTCACAGCTTCGGGATGACACGTTCCACCAGCCTTCGGTGGTCCAGCCCTCCGCGTCCTTGTAGCCAAGCGCGATTCCGACCCGACTCGACGTATTATTGCAGAGACGGAAGTCTGCCGCTGCCGATCCGTTCCACAGGCAGGCCAGCGTGAACAGCAGAGCTGGTGCCCAGGCAGCGCCGAAGCGCTTTGCGGTTTGGGTCAAAAAAAGCGAATCTCTGGGGATCATTGAGGCCAAGCTATATCAATATATTGACGATTTCGCGTGTGGCCTGTCGAGGGTCAAGCGGAATTTCGCGGGAGTTTCGGGCCATCGGAGCGGTTCATAGCCCTGCAAACCGGAGGAATGTTTGCGTCGCGATGTGGAAAAATATGTGACAGTTTCTTACTTGGACTTGGATAGCTGGTGCGCGATCCTAGTGGGGCGGTTCAGAAGTTCGAACTTGCCGCAATACTGATAGGAACTTCAAATTCGCCGCACTAGCGCATCATGCCGTGAAAAGGCGGAACCGGACCATGACGATTGACGACAAAACCAGAACGGAACTTGAAGCCGCGGTGTTTCGGCGTCTGGTCCAGCACCTGCGCTCCCGCACCGATGTTCAGAATATCGATCTGATGAATCTGGCGGGCTTCTGCCGCAACTGCCTTTCCAACTGGCTCAAGGAAGAAGCCGACGCCAGAGGCACGGCGATGAGCAAGGATGAGAGCCGTGAGGCGGTCTACGGCATGCCTTACGAGACCTGGAAGGCAACCTTTCAGTCAGAGGCGACCCCCGAACAACTCGCCGCCATGAAGAGCGCGCCATCCGGGCATTGATTGAATCGCGTCGCTTGCGCGGACGATCTTGGCGCAAGTGGTCCGATTCTGACATTCGCATCAGCAGCCACTTTTTGCGAATGTCAGAATCAAAGGACCACTCGCCGTCAAAATCCGCGGCTGGACGGGTAGCGAATGTCAAATCCACTCCACCAGAGCCTATTCGGTTCTGATTGAATCAGAGCCGGGCTCTAATCTTTTATTTTGACGCGTTTTCTTTACGCGAACCGGTTTCCACTTCGCTGGAAAACGCTCTAGTTCCGCTCTCTCCTGTGGGCGCGCTGTGGATGAACGAGGATGCTGCCTTGACGTAGGGGGCCTTACTCATGAGGGTCGTTTTACAACGCGCGCCTTGCGGTCAAACGTACGGCGCTTTCTTTTTCCGCCCAACCGACAGTTCAGGAGTACCCGATGGCCACCGCTGCCGCCGCCGTCACGGACGAAGCCCCCGCGACAAAATTCGCCAAGGACCAGCTCAAGGCCATTATCGAACGCATCGAGCGGTTGGAGGAGGAGAAGAAAACCATCTCCGACGACATTCGCGATGTCTATGCGGAAGCCAAGGGCAACGGCTACGACGTCAAGGCGCTACGCACCATCGTGCGCCTGCGCAAGCAGGATGCCAACGAGCGGGCCGAACAGGAAACGATCCTGGAGACCTATATGCAGGCGCTGGGGATGCTGTGAGGCCTTGCCGCCGTTCCTGCGGGGCAAGGACAGTCCTGCGCAGAAATACTCCCGGGGACCGACGAGAAGCCTGGGGTTATGGGTCCTCGCGTTCGCGAGGACGACATTGAAAAGAAAAATGCGGAAGCAGTTGGAAGGTGGGTTACGAGGCCTTAGCGCAGCGACGCCGTCCGCAAGCCGAATGATTGCACTGTCAGCGGAGCCGTCGCCGGGCCGCTAAAGTGGTCGGTGGTCATGCCGGCTTGCGGATCGTCCGAGAAGCCCATCACGATCGCAGCCTGTGGTTTGACGAACAGTTTGCTCAGCAGCGTCATATTGGCATCGCCGAGCACGGTAACGGACATCGATGTGCTCGCGCTCGGCGCCAGCATCATGATCCGCATCCAGGCATCGCTGGAGCTGGAATTGGCGACCCGCGTCGAGGTTGCCACTACGCCGCCCCGGCTCTTCGCGGCAACGATGGTGAGATCGTTCGCGGCCATGACATTGCGGCTTGCTGAGGCCGGGTGCGCGCTGCGCGGAGCAGGCGCGACATTGGCGTGATCAACTGGTGAAGATGCATCCGGCGCATAAGCCATGGCCTGGTAGGCGGCAGGAACACTGCCGGTCGATTGCGTGTCGGTTGAGGCGGCCTGACGTGCATTGAGGGCCGCGACCAGCGCCGGCGTTGCCTGCTTCGGCGCGGCCGGCATGCCATCCCAGAAACCGCGCGCATTGATGATATCAGCCGGGGTCTGCGTTTTGGTCCCGGACAGGTCCGCTGCGACCGTTGGCGTCGACCTGGCGGGCTGCACGGTCTGCACGTCCGCCGCAGCCAGTTGCAGCGTTGCGGCCGCAGGCTTTGCGCGCGGCGAAGATACGTTGTCGGCCGACCTGGCGGCGACCTGGATGGCCGGGACTGCCTTGTCCTGGACAGTTGGCGCAGAACCTTCGTCCTCGTCATCCTGCGACTTGCCGCCGAACAGACGGGCCAAGAGGCTCGGCTTGCTCACCTTGGCCGTATCACCGTCGCCGCGCCGTTCGATGTCGGCACGGGCCAGTTCATATCCCTTCAGAGGTGAACCGTCGGAGGGGATATGAACGGTGCGTCCATCCGGAAACACGCGCGCGAGCTGATCGTGGGTCATGCGCGGCCAGTGGCGGATATTGCCGGTATCGAGATGCACGAACGGCGATCCCGAGGTCGGGTAGAAGCCGACGCCGCCGCGTTGCAGGCGCAGACCGGCGTAACGGATCTGCTCAAGCGGCACGTCCGGGATGTAGAAATCCATCGCATGGCCGAGCATGTGCTGGCTGAAGCGCGCCACACCCGAATGGGCGGAACGATGCCGGAGCATGGCGTTGGTTTCGGGGGAGCGGTAGGCGGAGATGATCTGGATCGGCTTCTTGCCGTCGACGTCGTGATAGACTTCCCAAATGATATCGAACAGATGGGGATCCATCGTGGTCTGTTCCTGGGTGCGCCAGTCACGCAGGAAGTGGTTGATCTGCTTGAGTGCCTCTTCGTCGAAGCGGCCATCGCGCTTGAAGGTGACGGTGAGGTCTTCGCCGGAATGGGTGTGATGGAAGGAGAGCGTGCGGGTTTCGTTCAAGGCGGTCGCGTCGTGGACGGAGCCGACGCCGGCGAGCAGCAGCACCGAGGCTAGCCCGAGTTGGCATCCGGCCCTGGTCCAGGACAACAAAGGCCAAGACGACAAATTAGATCGGCGTGCAAAACCCGTCAGCACGTAATGAGCCCACCCCAACAGACCGAGCGTTAAATTCTTTCGCGACCCCGTGTGGCGAAAGACGGTAAATGCAGCCTTAACGCGGGAGGGTTAAGTGGCATTTAACCCTTTCCCCCAGACTCAACCGAAGCTAACCCACCGAGTGTGGCGGAAAAGAGCCCACTGGTTAAATCCGGATGGAGAATGGTTAACGTAAAAAGGCCCCGCCCGAAGGGCGAGGCCTTTGATCTGGCTAAGTAATTTTGAGCCGGCCAGTTAGTCTCAGCGTTGATAATAGCCCTGCTGGGACTGCGGCTGGAGCCGCCGGCGGCCGGGCGATGCCGGGGGTGGTGTCGGACCGCCGCCGAACAGCCGTTCGAAGAAGGAAGGCCCGGACGACCACGAATTGTCGCTGGCAATCCGCACATCGCCGACCGGCCGCACATAGTTCGGCTGGGAATGCGCGATCACGTTCTCCAGGTCCTTGTTCTTGCCGCCACGGAGCAGCGACAGCATGATCGCGTCGCGGCCATAGACGTCCTTGCGGAATTGCAGACCGCCTTCGTCATCCACAAACGCGGTCTGGTAGGTGATGTTGACCGGGATCGGCGTCGGGAATTTCAGGTCGATCTCGCTCGAACCATACATGCTGCGGATTTTTTCCGGCGTGTAGTGAGCGCCCGGATCGGTGATGCCGAGCAGGATCGAGGCGTACTGGTCCGGATTCTGGACCCGCATACAGCCGTGGCTGAAGGCGCGATCTTCCTTGGCGAACAGGTTCTTGTCCGGGGTATCGTGCTGATAGACCAGGAACTTGTTCGGGAAGTTGAAACGGATGCGGCCGAGCGCATTTCGTTCGCCGGGCGGCTGCGAAATATGGATGCTGCCGTCGGGATTGTGATCGAGCTTCAGCCCCATGCGCTCCAGCACCGTCGGGTCCTGCTGCAGGGCCGGCAGGTATTCATTGTAGATGATCGACGGCGGCACGTTCCAGGTCGGGTTGACGGTGATGAACTTCATGGTCTCCGTCAGAAGCGGCGTCGCGTGAATGCCGGGCTGACCGGTCACCACCCGCGTGGTCCAGACCTGGGCGCCGTGCTGCATGACCTTGAGCGTGTAGTCCGGAATGTTGAGAATGACATAGGCATCGCCGATCGCAGGCGCGCCGAGGTCGCGCGGCAGCCAGCGCCAGCGCTCCATATTCACGATGACCGTATCGATCTGACGGTCGTGCCTGGGGCTGTTGATGGCCTTGACGGTCCTGTCGTCGAGCACGCCGGTCGGTTTCAATTCGGCGGTCGACTGGAATTTGCGGACGGCCTCGGCGACCCTGGCGTCGTAATGGCGATCGTCGGCATTTTCGCTGATGCCGAGCTTGGCGCGCAGCTGCGGCACGCGGTCGTCTTCGACTTCGATCGCGGGCTGGCTCCTGGCCCGGGGCGGCGTGTATTTGAGCACCGGGCCGTCGGCGATCTGAATGACCGGCCCATCGCCCTCGCCACGCAATTCCGCGAGCTTCTTTTTCAGGGCGCGATAGAGCTTCTGCGGCGGATTGTAACCGTCGAGGGCGAGTGAGGCGTCCTTGGCCGAGGTGACGTTGGCGAGTACTTCGCTCGAATCGGTCGGATGTTCCGGATATTGAATGTCACCCGACACTTGCGACCAGTGCATCCGCCCGCTTTGGGCGTGGCGTGCATAGTCGAGCATGCTGGCGGTGAGTTTCAAATCCGCGTCGGCGAGCGCATCCGGGGTGGTCGCCGCGGCAAAATCAGGAACTGGATAGTCCGCCGGATTCAATCCGTCGGAAGCGGCGTCCTTCAGCCGGGCCACGACGCCCTTGGCAGCGTCGGTCAACTTGCCGCTCTGCGTCCAGATCGGCGCGAAGTCGCGCGCGGTGTAGAATTTCTCCACCGCCGCCCGTTCCGCCTTGTGGTCGAAATAGCGCACCGACTTCGAAGCGATCATGTCACGCAGCTTCTCGGCGGCGGGCTGATCGTCCGGTGCGACATTGCTCGCGGCTTTGACAGGCTCCGGCGATGAGGCTGCCGCGGCCGGCGCGGGCGCCTGGGCGGGGGCTACGGTGGCCGTGTCGTTTTTGGCTGCTTCGCCATTACCGGGCCCGGCCTTGTTCGCCTCTTCCTTCGCGGGTTCGACTTTGGCGGGTTCGGAGACTGGAACGGTGGCCACATCCGCAGGCTTGGTGGCGGTTGTCGCCGGCGCTGTTGTCGCGTCCGCCTTGGTCGCGTCCGGCGATGCAGTGTCGAGCTTGAAATCGGCGGCGGTGGGCGGCGGGACGTTGGCCGGCTCGGGGCGGGGGACCGCCGCATCAATCGCAAGCTCGGCGGCGGAATTGCGCGGGGCGTCGTTGCTTTGCGCCCATGCCGAGGTCGCCGACACCGTGAGGAAGGTCGCCGCAACCGTCATCAAGACGCGGTCATATCCTCTACGGTTCTTCCAACAGTCACGCATTGTCACACCCCTTGGGTGAGCTGCCCCTGCTTTGGTGCAGCTTTGGTTTGTCCGTCAAAGCTTTCGCGAAAGCGCCGGCCTGATCGGGTTCTGAAGCTTGTTTCGACGTAACGGGGCTCAAGAGCTCCAGGTTTGGCGCAAATATTCATACGCAGACGATACACGGGCGCCCCTCGTGCAGACAACTCACGACAAGCTGACTTCACCGTGTCCTGCTGCATCGCCTTCAATCTTCGTTGTTGCCATGCGAGCCGCCATTTGTCTGTCACTTGCGGGCAACGGTTCAAATGTTCCGGCTCGTCCAGATTTCGGTCGCTTCGTCCGTGTGCTACGGGCGCCGCATTCCTATCAAGCGTTATCCCGCCCGATCCGTTCCGGCACCCGCGGAATCGGATGCCTCCTCGTCAAGCTTGCGATAAAGCGTCGAGCGGCCGATTTTCAGACGGCGCGCCACTTCCGACATCTGCCCGCGATAATGCGAAATCGCGAAGCGGATGATCTCGCTCTCCAATTCTTCCAGCGGGCGGACTTCGCCGCCGTTCGTCAGCATCGAGAGCATGCCTGAGGCCTGCGCCGGCAGAGGCGCAATAGGTATTTCGTTACCGGAAACCATATCCGGTCCGGCGGCATGAAATGCCGGCCCGACGATCAGGGGCTCACCGGATGTTGTCGATATCGATGTCGAGGATGGGCCTGCCATTTGCGGGAAGTCGGAAGGCGTTAGCTGGTCGCCCTCGCTCATCACGACGGCGCGATAGACCGCATTCTCCAACTGGCGGATGTTGCCCGGCCAATCCAGCTGCGAAAGATGTGCCATCGCCTCGCCGCTGACGCCGGTGATGTGGCGGTTTTCTTCGGCCGAAAAGCGCGCGAGGAAATGCCTCACCAGGTGCGGAATGTCCTCGCGGCGCATCCGCAAGGACGGGACGGTGAGCGGCAGGACGTGAAGCCGATAGAACAGGTCTTCGCGGAAGTGCCCGCTTTTGACCCGGTCGAGCAATTTGCGGTTGGTCGCGGAGACGATCCGCACATCGACCTTTACCGGCTTGCGGGCGCCGACCGCCTCGACCGTCCCTTCCTGCAATGCGCGGAGCAGCTTGACCTGCGCGGAGAGCGGCAACTCCGAGACTTCGTCAAGGAACAGCGTGCCGCCGGAGGCTTCGACGAATTTGCCGGCGTGCTTTTCGGTGGCGCCTGTGAAGGATCCCTTTTCGTGGCCGAACAGGATCGACTCGACGAGGTTGTCCGGGATCGCACCGCAATTGACGGCGACGAACGGCTTCGATTTGCGCTCGCCGCTGCCATGAATGGCGCGTGCGAATAATTCCTTGCCGACGCCGGATTCGCCCTCGATCAGCACGGGAATGGTCGAGGCCGCCGCCTTTCGCGCCGTGCGCATCACGCCCGCCATCGCTTCGCTGCGGGTGACGATGTCGGCGAAGGTCAGCCGGCCTTCACGGCTGTGGCGGATGCGTTGCAGTTCCCCCTTCAGCGCGCTGGTGGTGAGGGCGTTGTGCAGACTGACCTGGAGCCGCTCCATGCCGACCGGCTTGACGACAAAATCCTGCGCGCCGGCGCGCATGGCCGACACGACATTGTCGATGCCGCCATGGGCGGTCTGCACCACCACGGGGATGGAAAGCCCGGTTTCGCGGATTTTGGCCAACACGCCCATGCCGTCGAGCCCGGGCATCACAAGGTCGAGCACGAGGGCGTCGATCGCGGGGGCATCTGGGGCGGTTAGAAGTGCGATCGCGGCATCGCCGGAATCGACTGTGATGGTCTCATAACCGCATTTTTGCACCATATTCTCGACCAGGCGGCGTTGCACTGCATCGTCGTCGGCGATCAAAATGGTAACGGCCATGGTTTTCCTCGCACGCAACAACTATCTGTGTCGAATCGGGGCACTCTGGCCGATGCCGATTAACGATCGCTTAAACTTCGTTTGGCGGCGGCGTTTGGCCCGCTGCCGTTCTGATTGAATACAGGTTTCGAACAAGATGACCTCTCGCTCCTCGCCCGCCCTCCGCCGATCGACTGCCCAACGCAAGACGAGTTCCAAAAAAGCCGCCGGGGCAGAAAAGCTGCCGGAATGGAATCTTTCCGATCTCTATTCCGGAATCGGCGCGCCGGAAGTGGCGCGCGATCTGGACAGATTGGATGCCGAATGTGTCGCGTTTGAGAACGACTACAAAGGCAAGCTCGCCGAACGGACGGCGGAGGAGGGCGGCGGTCTCTGGCTTGCGGGAGCGGTGAAGCGCTACGAGGCGATCGACGATCTCGCCGGCCGTCTCAGTTCCTATGCCGGGCTGGTGCATGCGGGCGACAGCGTCGATCCCGTGATTTCGAAGTTTTACGGCGATGTTTCCGAGCGGCTGACCAACGCGTCCGTCCACCTGTTGTTCTTTTCGCTCGAACTCAACCGCATCGACGATGCCGTGATCGACAACGCGATGCGGACGGAGGAACTGGCGCATTACCGGCCCTGGATCGAGGATCTGCGCAAGGACAGGCCGTACCAACTCGAGGATCGCGTGGAGCAGTTGTTCCACGAGAAATCCCAGAGCGGCTATGCCGCCTGGAACCGGCTGTTCGATCAGACAATCTCCTCCCTGCGCTTCAAGGTTGCAGGCAAAGAGCTTGCGATCGAGCCGACGCTCAATCTTCTACAGGACCGCGACGTCAAGCAACGCAAGGCGGCGGCGGAAGCGCTGGCCAAAACCTTCAAGGCCGATGAGCGGACGTTTGCGCTCATCACCAATACCCTCGCCAAGGACAAGGAAATTTCGGACCGCTGGCGCGGATTCAAGGATGTCGCGGATTCGCGCCATCTGAACAACCGCGTCGAGCGTGAGGTCGTCGATGCGCTGGTTGGCGCGGTGCATGCAGCCTATCCGAAGCTTTCACACCGCTACTACCGGCTCAAGGCCGGCTGGTTCAAAAAGAAGAAGCTGCCACATTGGGATCGCAATGCGCCGCTGCCCTTTGCTGCCTCAGGCGTGATTCCCTGGCTCGACGCCAAGAACATGGTGTTGTCGGCCTATCGGGGCTTCTCTCCGGAAATGGCCGGAATTGCCGAGCGCTTTTTCGCCGATCGCTGGATCGATGCGCCGGTGCGGCCGGGCAAGGCGCCGGGCGCCTTCTCGCATCCGACAACGCCGTCGGCGCATCCCTATGTGCTGATGAATTACCAGGGCAAGCCGCGCGACGTGATGACGCTTGCCCACGAACTCGGCCACGGTGTGCACCAGGTGCTAGCGGCCAGCAACGGCGCGCTGATGGCGCCGACCCCTTTGACGCTCGCGGAGACCGCGAGCGTGTTCGGTGAAATGCTGACCTTCCGCCGGCTACTCGGCGAGACCAAAAACGCCAAACAGCGCCAGGCGCTGCTCGCCGGCAAGGTCGAGGACATGATCAACACGGTCGTGCGCCAGATCGCGTTCTATACCTTCGAGCGCGCCGTCCACACCGAGCGCAAGAATGGCGAACTGACGGCCAAGCGCATCGGCGAACTCTGGCTCAGCGTTCAGGGCGAGAGCCTGGGGCCGGCGATCGATATCCGGCCCGGTTACGAGAATTTCTGGATGTACATCCCGCACTTCATCCATTCGCCGTTCTACGTCTACGCCTATGCGTTCGGCGATTGTCTCGTGAACTCGCTCTATGGGGCTTACGAAAAGGCCCAAATCGGTTTTGCCGAACGCTATCTGGCGATGCTGTCGGCCGGCGGCACCAAGCATTACTCCGAATTGCTGAAACCGTTTGGGCTGGACGCCAAAGATCCGAAATTCTGGGACGGAGGCCTGTCGGTCATATCAGGCATGATCGACGAGCTGGAGGCGATGGGCTAGTTACGTAAAACAATTGTTGAACACGACGCTGTGGCGTGTTATACATTTGTATAACGGAGCAGGCCCATGGGCGAGAATCAGAAAGAATTTCAATCCGGAGCAGGGACCCTCCAGGTCCGGAAGATCGGCAATTCCATCGGCTTCATCCTGCCGAAGGACACGGCGGCTCGGCTCGATTTGAAGGAGGGCGACCGGCTATTCGTGGTCGAACAGCCCGGCGGCGGGTTCGTTCTAACCCCGCACGATCCGGATTTCGAGAGGGCGATGGAGATCGCCCGGCGTGGAATGAAGCGCTACCACAACGCGTTGGCCGAGCTTGCGAAATGAGTGAGCCGTTTTGGCTCACGCGACAAATCATTGTCGCCATTCACGATGAACAGCTTGCGATCCACGGCGGCGCGGGCGGCTTGCGTGATGAAGGCATGCTCGAATCTGCGCTCGACCGGCCGAGGAACAGGTGGGCCTACGAACAGGCGGAACTCGCAGAGCTTGCGGCCGCTTATGCGTTCGGCATAGCGCGAAATCATCCGTTCGTTGACGGCAACAAGCGTACCTCCCTGTTGGCGCTCTACACCTTCCTGGGCTTGAACGACATCGACTTCGTCGTCGCCGAAGCCGATGCGGCGGCAATGATCCTGGCTCTCGCCGCCGGCGAGGTCAGCGAGGATGGCCTCACCCGCTGGATCAGGGACAATTGGCCTGCCGAATAGCGCGATAGATCAGGCAAAAGCCGCCCCCGCGGCGTTGCCCTGCCTGCCGGATTGCGGTAATTCGAAATCCACCGGACTAAAGCGGGATGGGATTTCGATGAATCGTCATCCCGCTTTAGTTCTTTGATTGAGCATGATCTTTTCGGAAAACCGCTACACACTTTTCCGGATCATGCTCTAGCACCGAGATTCACTGGGGAGAGAGATGGCAGACCATAGCGAAGTGGCCTACACGACCGCTGACGGCAATGATTATGTAGCCCATGAGCAGACCTATGAGGGCTTCATCAAGCTGGTGAAGTACGGCACAGTTACCGTCATCTTCATCGTTGCCATGATGGCGATCTTCCTGACCTGATGCCGATAAATCGCCCCGCCGAACGGCGGGGCGATTTTGAGACAAAGCGTGCCGAGTCTGGGTGCTTGGGGTTGCAAGGCCGGTGTCGGATTTGCAAAGCTAGTGGTCCGATTCTAACATTCGCATCCCTTCTCGAGCTGCCACTTTTGCGAATGTTAGAATCAAAGGACCACTGGTGTCCTGAATCCGAAGTTCGCATGCGCTTGCGGCCCCTCTTTTGCGAACTTCGGATTCAAAAGGACACCAGAAAATATATGATTCTAGTGTGGTTTTGGTTCAGAAGTTCTCCAGGCGAATTCGCGGCGGAACTGAAGAGAACTTCTGAACCACCACACTAGCAAATATAGGTTTCTAGTGGAGTTTTGGATTTGACATTCGCCTGACGAACCCGCGGCCAGGTGGGTAGCGAATGTCAAATCCACTCCACTAGCGCCGCGAATGACGCCTGCGAGTTTTCCGCGCTGCCGGGGGCCCCATGAAGATTGCCGTCGCCAAGGAAATTGATCCGTCGGAGCCGCGGGTCGCCGCTTCGCCCGACACGGTGAAAAAATTCAAGGCGCTGGGCGCTGAAATTGCGGTCGAACCGGGCGCCGGAATCAAGTCGGGCCTGCTGGATTCGGACTTCACTGCGGCCGGCGCCACCGTCAGTGCGGATGCGCTCAAGGACGCCGATATCATCATCAAGGTGAAGCGGCCGGAAGCCTCCGAGCTTTCCAAATACAAGCGCGGCGCGCTCATCATTGCGATCATGGATCCCTATGGCAATGACGTCGCGCTGAAGGCGATGGCCGATGCGGGCGTCGCGGCCTTTGCGATGGAACTGATGCCGCGCATCACCCGTGCGCAGGTGATGGATGTGTTGTCCTCGCAGGCGAACCTCGCCGGTTATCGCGCGGTGATCGAGGGCGCCGAAGCCTTCGGCCGCGCCTTCCCGATGATGATGACGGCGGCCGGCACCATTCCGGCGGCGAAAGTATTCGTGATGGGCGTCGGGGTGGCCGGTTTGCAGGCGATCGCGACCGCGCGGCGTCTCGGCGCCGTCGTCACCGCCACCGACGTGCGTCCCGCGACAAAGGAGCAGGTGGAATCGCTCGGCGCCAAATTCCTCGCCGTCGAAGACGAGGAATTCAAGAACGCGCAGACCGCCGGTGGCTACGCCAAGGAGATGTCGAAAGAGTACCAGGCCAAGCAGGCCGCGCTCACCGCCGAGCACATCAAGAAACAGGACATCGTAATTACGACCGCTTTGATTCCGGGCCGCCCGGCGCCCAAACTTGTTTCAGGCGAAATGGTCAAATCGATGCGGCCAGGTTCGGTGCTGGTCGACCTCGCGGTCGAGCGTGGCGGCAATGTCGAGGGCGCCCGGCCGGGCGAAGTCGCCGAGGTCGATGGCGTCAAGATCGTCGGCTACACCAATGTCGCGGGCCGCGTCGCGGCCTCGGCCTCGAGCCTCTATGCTCGCAACCTGTTCTCCTTCATCGAGACCATGATCGACAAGGCCAACAAGGCCCTCGTCGTGAACTGGGACGATGAGTTGGTGAAAGCAACCGCATTGACGAAAGACGGCGCTGTCATCCACCCGAACTTCCAGCCGAAATAGGAGGAGAAGCCATGGAGCATCTCGCGCAGGCCGTCGATCCCTTCGTGTTCCGGCTGTCGATTTTCGTGCTCGCCGTGTTCGTCGGCTATTTCGTGGTCTGGTCGGTGACGCCCGCGCTGCATACGCCGCTGATGAGCGTAACGAACGCGATCTCCTCGGTGATCGTGGTTGGCGCGCTGCTTGCGGTCGGTGTCGGCATGATTTCGTCCGGCTCGGGCTGGGCGCGCGGTTTCGGCTTCGTCGCGCTGACCTTCGCGTGCGTCAATATTTTCGGCGGCTTCCTGGTCACCCAGCGAATGCTGGCGATGTACAAGAAGAAATTGAAATGAGTGGCAACCACCTCGGGATGAAGAGACAAGCGGGGGACCTGAGATGAGCGCCAATCTTTCTGCAGTGTTGTATCTCGTGGCGGGTGTGCTGTTCATCCTGTCGCTGCGCGGACTGTCGAGTCCCGCAACCTCCCGCCGGGGCAATTTCTTCGGCATGATCGGCATGGCGATTGCGGTGGCGACGACACTCGCCTCCCATCCGCCGGCGGATGGCACTGCCTGGCTGCTGGTGATTTTGGCGGTCGCGATCGGAGGCAGCATCGGCGCGGTGATCGCGCGCAAGGTTCCGATGACCTCGATGCCGGAACTGGTCGCCGCGTTTCACTCGCTGGTCGGCATGGCCGCGGTGCTGGTCGCCGCGGGCGCCTTCTACGCACCGGAAGCCTTCGACATCGGCACGCCCGGCCACATTCATTCGCAAAGCCTGGTCGAGATGTCGCTTGGCGTCGCCATCGGCGCCCTGACCTTTACCGGCTCGGTGATCGCGTTCCTGAAACTGTCGGCGCGGATGAGCGGTGCGCCGATCATCCTGCCGTTCCGGCACGTCATCAACATCGTGCTCGCTCTCGCACTGGTGTTCTTCATCGTCGGCCTCGTGCTGTCCGGCAGCGCGGTCGACTTCTGGCTGATCACGATCCTCGCGCTGTCGCTCGGCGTGCTCATGATCATTCCAATCGGCGGCGCCGACATGCCGGTCGTGATCTCGATGCTCAACTCCTACTCGGGATGGGCCGCGGCCGGTATCGGTTTCACGCTCGGCAACTCGGCGCTGATCATCACCGGCGCGCTGGTCGGTTCCTCCGGCGCGATCCTGTCCTACATCATGTGCCACGCGATGAACCGCTCCTTCATCTCGGTGATCCTCGGCGGATTCGGCGGGGAGACCGCGGCGGCAGCCGGCGCGGGCGGCGAGCAGAAGCCGGCCAAGCTCGGTTCGGCGGATGACGCCGCCTTCATCATGAAGAATGCTTCCAAGGTCATCATCGTGCCGGGCTACGGCATGGCGGTGGCGCAGGCGCAGCATGCGCTGCGCGAGATGGCCGACACCCTCAAGAAAGAGGGCGTTGAGGTGAAATACGCCATTCACCCGGTCGCCGGCCGCATGCCCGGCCACATGAATGTGCTGCTTGCCGAAGCCAACGTGCCTTACGACGAGGTGTTCGAGCTCGAGGATATCAACTCGGAATTCGCGCAGGCCGACATTGCGTTCGTGATCGGCGCCAACGACGTCACCAACCCGGCCGCCGAAGAAGACAAGACGTCGCCGATCTACGGCATGCCGGTGTTGCAGGTCTGGAAGGCCGGCACCGTGATGTTCATCAAGCGCTCGCTCGCGTCAGGTTACGCCGGTATCGACAACCCGCTATTCTATCGGGACAATACCATGATGTTGCTCGGCGACGCCAAGAAGGTGACCGAGAACATCGTCAAGGCGATGTGAGGCGCCCGACGAGAACTTATGACCATCCTGAAATGGCTCCTCGTTCTCGTAGTCGTTCTTTACGTTGGCGGCGCTGCCGCGATGTATCTGGCGCAGCGCAGGATGTTGTTTCCGATTCCGCCGGTTGGACGCACGGCTCCCGCTGAGGCCGGTTTTCCCGAAGCCGAAGAACATGTACTGACGACAGATGACGGCGAAAACGTCATTGTCTGGCACGTGCCGGCAAAACCGGGTCGACCTGTCATCCTGTTTTTTCACGGTAATGGTGATTTCCTGGCAGGCCGCGTCAGCCGCTTTCGCGATGTGACTTCGGATGGAACGGGTCTCGTCGCGCTCTCGTTCCGAGGCTATGCCGGATCGACGGGATCGCCGAGCGAGGCGGGGCTTTTGAGGGATGCCGCGGCGGCTTACGCCTTTACGGCCGCGCGCTATGAAGCCAGCCGCATCGTGGCGTGGGGCTTTTCACTCGGTACCGGCGTTGCGGTGGCGATCACGTCCGAACATCCGGTCGCAAAACTGATCCTGGAGGCGCCCTATACGTCGACGGTCGACGTTGCCGCTTCCTTGTTTCCCATTATTCCCGTCAGCTTGTTGATGCGCGATCAATTTCATTCCGATCGCAGCATCGGCCGCGTGACAGTGCCGCTTCTCATCATGCATGGCGACGCAGATACCGTTATTAACATCAGGTTTGGCGAACGCTTATTTGCTATGGCTCATGAGCCAAAACAGTTCGTTCGTTTTCCGGGCGGCGGTCACGATAATCTGGATGAATTCGGTGCTATCGAGACCGTGCGACGCTTTATCGGAGCTTCGACCGGCTGACGGTTTTCAGCGATCGCGGGCCCATGACGGTGTAAGGGGGTATGCTTGAGCACGCACGGACCGATGCCGAAATCCGCATGGATATTTCCAGCCCTGGCGGTTTTGTTGTTCGCGGCCGTGACCGCGGCCGACTACAAGTTTATGCCTTCGGCCACCGGACTTGTATTCGCCACCATATTGCTCCTGATCCTGTTCGGGACGGTCTTTGCGGCCGTCCATCACGCCGAAGTCGTGGCCGAGCGGATCGGCGAGCCCTTTGGCACGCTGCTGCTGACACTTTCGGTCACCATCATCGAGGTCGCGCTGATCGCCACCATCATGCTCGGCGAGCAAACCGTGACCACGCTGGCGCGCGACACGGTTTTCGCGGTCGTGATGATCGTCTGCAACGGGCTGGTCGGCGTCTGTATCCTGGCCGGCGGTCTGCGCTACCGCGAACAGGATATCCAGGTGAGCGGGTCGAGCCTCTATCTCAGCGTTCTCTCGGTGCTTGCCACTATCACGCTGATCATGCCCAATTATACGCTGACGACGCCGGGACCGGTCTTTTCCGCGAGCCAGCTCGGCTTCGACAGCGTTGTCACCATCCTGCTCTATGGCGTCTTTCTCTATACGCAGACCGTCCGGCACCGGGATTATTTCGTGGCAGGCGCGGCTGCCGCAAACCATGACGGCCCGCCATCATCGAACCGGATGATCGTTCTCAGCACCGGCCTGCTGCTGATTTCATTGCTGGCGGTGGTGCTGCTGGCGAAGAAATTCGCGCAAGTAGTCGATGCCGGTGCGGCCCTGATCGGCGCGCCGCCGGCTTTCGCCGGCATTCTGGTGGCGCTGCTGATCCTGCTGCCTGAGGGCGTAGCTGCGATCGCTGCGGCGCGGCGGAATGATCTGCAAAAGAGCATCAATCTAGCGCTCGGCTCTTCGCTGGCCACCATCGGCCTGACGATACCGGCGGTAGCGGTCGTCGCCTATGAACTCGACAAGCAGCTCGTGCTGGGGCTTCCCCCCCAGGAGATGGTGCTGCTGGCGCTGACGCTGGTTCTTAGCCTGCTGACGCTGGGCAGCGGCCGCACCAACATCCTTTTTGGGCTGGTCCACCTTGTGGTATTTGCGGTATTCATGTTCCTGGTGTTCGTTCCCTGAACGGGAGAAAAGCCGAAAATGCTGAGTGCCGCATCCGATGTCCAGATCGACACCCCGGAGGTGCGTGTGACCCGATGGCGGCTCGCCCCCGGAGCGGCCACTGGACACCACATTCATGAGATGGATTATGTTATCGTTCCCGTGACCTCGGGCGAGATGACCATCGTGGCGCCCAACGGGGAGCGCTCAAAGGCCCAGCTTGGGATCGGCCAGTCATATTTTCGCAAGGCTGGGGTGGAACATGATGTTCGTAACGAAAGCGCGGGCGAAATCGTATTTTTGGAAGTAGAGCTGAAACCATAACCCCGCTGTTTACCGAATTGCCACCGATATGCCTCAAAGCTTCGGCATCAGAGCCCGCGCGGGAGTGGTAGGCATGCTGAAATTGGCCTCAAAATTTGCGATGGACATTTTTCCGTCGGTGATTGCGACCATCCTCGGCGCCTACATCGTCAATCATTACATTAAGGCACCCGCCAATACCGCCCCGACTACGGCGGCCATGTCGGCGACGGCCGAGCCGAAAAAGGCCACTTCGAAGCCCGATTCGAAGCCGGCCGAGAAATCGGCGGATCTGGGCAATATCCCGGAGCCGGGCATCCGGGCGAAGGGCCCTTCGGAAAAGTCCATTGTCGACAAATCGCCGGCCGACAAGGCGCCCGTTGAAAAAGCTACCGACAAGGCTGATCGACCCTCGGAAACCGCCAGCATTCCTCCGGTTGCGCCCACGGCGGATCCGCGCCGCCACCAGCCGGCGCCACGCGACAAGGCGGTTTCCAAGGCCGGTCCGGCCGCCGAGCCTGTGGTTGCTGCCCCCGTTACCGCTCCACCGGCTACTGCCACGCCCGATGCCAACGATCTCGCGCGCGCCGCAATCGAGCGCCTGCGCGGTACCGATCCTGCCTCCCGCACGCAGGACAGCGCGCGGGCCGCAGAGCCACCCAAGCCGGCCGACCCGCCTCATGTCGCAACAGCGCCAGCCGTGCCGGAGCCTGCCTCTGTGCCGGTTGCCGCCGCCCCCTCGCTTCAGCCGTTGCCGCCGCCGATCCTGGTTTCGACCCCGCAGGTCGATAACAGGCCGGCTGTCCAAGCCGACGATCCGCTCCGCCCAACGCCGCCGGCCGATATTCCCGACCCGCACGCTCCGCTGGATTTGCGAGCCGATGCCGCTGTGGATCGCCCTGCGAAGCGGCCTTCCGTCGCCGACGACGTGCTCTCGGCCGCGAAGTCGATGTTCAACTCGGTGTTGCCGAAGCAGCAGTGATTCGTGCGCCGATTGGCCGCGCCGCCTCAATCGGCGGCCCGGCGTTGGCTAGTGCGGTGAATTTGAAGTTCCTATCAGTTTCGCGGTAACCTCGTCATAGGAACTTCAAATTCCAAACCGCACTAGAAACC